>OFET01000109.1_pt1 | contig 116464 bp, 111 predicted proteins | sample 1521211 | NCBI WGS metagenome assembly OFET01 (sample SAMN03766358, study PRJEB24113) | microbial mat metagenome | isolation source: enrichment culture HLUCC-A from microbial mat sample contains cyanobacterium... | reverse complement strand
CAGCGCGGTGAAACAGACGCCAGCGGTGCCGCACGCCCGCTCTACGCCGCCGCACGCAGCAGTGGCGTCAAGCTCGCGCCGAGAGGCGCCCAACCGCATCGCCGTGAATAAGAGAGGCTAGGCCGTTCAGCCCTCGTCGCGCGGATCGTTCTCGATCACGATCACCTCGTCGTCGATCACGTCGGTCCGGTTGCGCACCCGCGGCTCGTCGAGGCTCGCCAGCACCGGCGCGTCGCGATCGTAGATGTCCTCGAACTCGGTCATCTCGCCCTCCACGTTCGTGCCGTAGGTGAAATAGGTGATGTAGGCGGGGATATGCCGCTCGATCATGACCTTGGTGTATTCGCCCGAGGTCGAGATCTCGACCGCCTCGTCGCGGCTCGCGCCCTTGCCGAGGATCGCCAGCGTCATGCCCAGTTCGAGCGCGCCCTCGGTGCGGATGCAGCCATGGCTGAGCGCGCGGTCGTCCTGCGCGAAGAGGTGGCGCGAGGGCGTGTCGTGGAAGAAGATCGCGTGCGGGTTCGGCATCTCCAGCTTCACCCGGCCCAGCGAATTGGTCGGCCCGGGCTGCTGGACGACGGTGATGTAGCCGTTCGCGCCGCGCGTCGCCTTGTAACCCTTGGCCCGCGCCCAGGCGGGATCGGAAAGCACGCGCTGGCCCAGCCCTTCGCCCCTGACGATCGACTGCGGCACGGTCCAGGTCGGGTTGAACACCACGCCTTCGACCATTTCGGCGAGCTGCGGCGTCGCGGTGCGTCCCGGCTTGCCAACGATGGTGCGATAGGTCTTCAGCGTCTTGTCGCCCACCGTCAGGCGAAGCTGGTATTCGGGGACATTGGTGATGAGGTAGAGCCTGCCGAGATCGCGCGGCAGCCAGCGCCAGCGGTCCATGTTGGCGCGGATCAGCTTGCGCTTCGCGGCATCGTCCGGCGGCGTCGCGGCGAGTTCGTCGCGCAGGCGGGCGTAATCGGGATAGGTCGGGTTGAGAGCCTCCAGCGTGCCCGCGATGTCGCCCGTCTCCAGCGCCGTTTCCAAGAGGTCCGGCGTGCGGAAGATGTCGCGGTCGGGATCGACCACGAACCACTGCTTGCGCGCGTCCATCGGGGTGCGCCCGTCGCGCAGGTCCTCGACCAGCCAGACGAAATTGCGCGAGGCGAGCGCGTCGAGTTCCTCCGACGGGCCGGAGCGCAAGGCGGTCCGCAAGGCGGCAAGGTCGTAGTCGGCCGGGTCGAGGCCCTCGCGCGCGATCCCCTCGATGAAGGCGACGAGGCTTTCGGCATTGGCGATCGTCCAGGGCCGCACCAGCGGACCCGGCGGATCGAGATCGCCCTGCACCACCGGATCGGAGATCATCCGCGGGAACGCCTCGTCGAAACCGGCCTCGGCTTTCGCCGGTGGCCTCGCCGCGCGCTCCTCCTGCTGGTCGGCGGGACGCAGGTCCTCCGCCCCGGGCTCCTGCGCCGCGACCCCGCCGCCAATCGCGAGCGCGGCGGCGATGCCGCCCGCCAGCAGGTGAGCCCTCAATGTCATGTGCCGTTCCACCGTCCGTCCTGCGCCGCGTTTCGCGCGCGGCATCGTGTTATGTACCGCCCGATATAATGGCAGCGGCCACCCCCTATCAATCATCCTCGCTTTCGCTGCGCTGAATCCTGTTCACGGGCGCGGCGCGGGGCTAGGAAAACGCGAAGCAATGCCCGACGCCATCCCGCCTCCCCGGCGCCTCGCGCCCTATGCCGCCGCCTTCGCCGGGGTCGGCTTCCTCGCGCTGATGGACGCCTTCATGAAAGGCGCCGCGCTCGCGACCGGGGCCTACACCGCGACCGTGCTGCGTTCGCTGATCGGGGCGGCGCTGATCGCACCGTTCTGGCTGGCGCGCGGGCCGGCCTGGCCGCGCGGGGCCCTGCTGCGCCTGCATCTCGAACGCGGGATCGTCTCGGCCGTCATGGCGCTTTCCTTCTTCTTCGCGCTGACGCGGCTCCCGCTCGCCGAGGCGATCGCGCTGTCCTTCGTCGCGCCACTGCTCGCGCTCTATCTCGCGAGCATCCTGCTCGGCGAGACGGTCCGGCGCGAGGCGATCGCGGCGAGCCTGCTGGGCCTTGCGGGAACGCTGGTGATCGTCGGCGGCCGCATCGGCGAGGGCGAGATGGGGCGCGAGGCTGCCGAGGGGCTTGCCGCGCTCGCCTTTTCCGCGGTGCTCTACGCATATACCTTCGTCGTCATCCGCCGCCAGAGCCAGCTCGCCGGCCCGGTCGAGATCGCGACCTTCCATTCGGGCATCGGCGGGCTCTTCCTCCTCGCCTTCGCGCCGTTCGCCTGGGAAATGCCGCGGATTGAGGTGATGGGCGGGCTCGCGGCCGCCGGGGCGCTCACCGTCGCGGCATCGCTCGCCATCGCCTGGGCCTATGCCCGTGAGGAGGCGCAGGCGCTGGTCCCGATCGAATATTCGGGCTTCCTCTGGGCGAGCCTGTTCGGCTGGCTGTTCTTCCGCGAGGAACTGGCCCTGCCCACGCTCGCCGGGGCGGCGCTGATCGTCGCGGGGTGCTGGCTGGTCACCCGGCGCGCCCCGGAAACGCCCGGGGCCGGGGCCGCGGGCGATCCGACCGGGATTTGACCACGGAGGGTCCGATTCCGCCCGCCCGGACCTTCGCGCGCCCTTGACCTTGGCCCCGCACTCCAGCAATTGCGCGCGCAAGGATTTCAGTCGGACGCGCAAGGCGCCCGGACCCCTCTGCCCGCGCGCGGGCAAGGGCACAGCCAAAAGGATGGGATACGACATGACCGATACCGGCAAGGACACGCTGGGCACCCGCTCGACCCTGAACGTGGGCGGCAAGGAATACGCCTATTACTCGCTCGCCAAGGCGGCGGAGGCGCTGGGCGACGTGTCGAAGCTCCCCATCTCGATGAAGGTGCTGCTGGAAAACCTGCTGCGCTTCGAGGACGAGGGCTTCACCGTCGGGCGCGAGCATATCCAGGCGATCGTCGACTGGCAGAAGGATCCGAAGACCGGGAGCGAGATCCAGTACCGCCCCGCGCGCGTGCTGCTGCAGGATTTCACCGGCGTGCCCTGCGTGGTCGACCTTGCCGCGATGCGCGATGCGATCAAGCAGCTGGGCGGCGATACCCAGAAGATCAACCCGCTGGTCCCGGTCAACCTCGTCATCGACCATTCGGTCATGGTCGACGAATTCGGCCATCCCAAGGCGATGGAAGCCAACATGGCGCTCGAATACGAGCGCAATGCCGAGCGTTACGACTTCCTCAAGTGGGGTTCCAAGAGCTTCGAGAACTTCTCCGCCGTACCGCCGGGCACGGGGATCTGCCATCAGGTCAACCTGGAGCACATCGCGCGCGGCGTGTGGTCGTCCGAAGGGCCGGACGGCGTGATGGTCGCCTATCCCGACACCTGCGTCGGCACCGACAGCCATACGACGATGATCAACGGCCTCGGCGTGCTGGGCTGGGGCGTCGGCGGGATCGAGGCCGAGGCCGCGATGCTGGGCCAGCCGATCTCGATGCTGATCCCCGAAGTCGTCGGCTTCCGCCTCGATGGCCGCATGGCCGAAGGCGTGACCGCGACCGATCTCGTGCTGACCTGCGTGCAGATGCTGCGCGAGGTGGGCGTGGTGGGCCGTTTCGTCGAATTCTACGGTCCGGGTGTCGCCAACCTCACCCTCGCCGACCGCGCGACCATCGCCAACATGGCCCCCGAATACGGCGCGACCTGCGGCTTCTTCGGCATCGACGACAAGACCATCGAATACCTGCGCCTCACCGGCCGGTCGGAAGAGACCATCGCGCTCGTCGAAGCCTATTCGAAGGAACAGGGCATGTGGTTCGATCCCCATGCCGAGCCGGTCTTCACCAGCACGCTCGAACTCGACATGGCGAGCGTGGTGCCCAGTCTCGCCGGGCCGAAGCGCCCGCAGGACAAGGTCATCCTCCCCGAGGTGGGCGAGCTGTTCAACCGCGACCTCAAGGAAGTCTACAAGAAGGACAAGCCGCTGCGCGTCGGCGTCGAGGGCGCGAACCACGATATCGGCGACGGCGACGTGGTGATCGCCGCGATCACGAGCTGCACCAACACCTCGAACCCCGATGTCCTGATCGCCGCCGGCCTCGTCGCGCGCAAGGCGAACGAGCGCGGACTGAAGCCCAAGCCGTGGGTCAAGACCAGCCTCGCGCCCGGATCGCAGGTGGTCACCGACTACCTCGTGAAGTCCGGCCTGCAGGCCGATCTCGACGCGATCGGCTTCGATCTCGTCGGCTACGGCTGCACCACCTGCATCGGCAATTCCGGCCCGCTCGCCCCGCCGATCTCGGCCGCGATCAACGAGAACGACATCGTCGCGGCCTCGGTCCTGTCGGGCAACCGCAATTTCGAGGGCCGCGTCTCGCCCGACGTGCGCGCCAACTTCCTCGCCTCGCCGCCGCTGGTCGTCGCCTATGCGCTCAAGGGCACGGTGACCGAGGACATCACCACCACCCCGCTCGGCCAGGACAATGATGGCAACGACGTGATGCTCGCCGACCTGTGGCCGACCAATGCCGAGATCGCCGAGCACCGTGCGGCCAACATCGATCGCTCGATGTTCGAATCGCGCTACGCCAACGTCTATGACGGCGACGAGCACTGGCAGGCGATCACGGTCGAACCGTCGGACACCTATCAATGGCGCGCCGGGTCCACCTATGTCGCCAATCCGCCCTATTTCGAAGGGATGGAGATGACCCCCGCCCCCGTCACCGACATCGTCGATGCGAAACCGCTCGCGATCCTCGGCGACAGCGTCACCACCGACCACATCTCGCCCGCCGGTTCGATCAAGGAGGATTCGCCCGCGGGTGCCTACCTGGTTTCGAACCAGGTGCAGAAGAAGGACTTCAACTCCTACGGCTCGCGTCGCGGCAACCACGAAGTGATGATGCGCGGCACCTTCGCCAACATCCGCATCAAGAACGAAATGGTGCCGGGGGTCGAGGGCGGCTACACCACCTATAATGGCGAGCAGATGCCGATCTACGACGCCGCGATGAAGCACAAGGCGGACGGCACGCCGCTCGTCGTCGTCGCGGGCAAGGAATACGGCACCGGCTCCAGCCGCGACTGGGCGGCGAAGGGCACGATCCTCCTGGGCGTGCGCGCGGTCATCGTCGAAAGCTTCGAGCGCATCCACCGCTCGAACCTCGTCGGGATGGGCGTGCTGCCGCTGCAGTTCAAGGACGGCGACACGCGCAAGACGCTCGGCCTCACCGCCGACGACACCTTCAGCATCAAGGGGCTGGCCGATCTTGCCCCGGCGCAGGACGTCGAGATCGAGGTCACGCGCAAGGACGGGACGAAATTCACCTTCACCGCGCTCTGCCGTATCGATACGGCGAACGAAATGGAGTATTACCGCCACGGCGGCATCCTCCATTACGTGCTGCGCAAACTCGCCGCCTGAGGGAGCTGCGACTGGAACGGAGAAAACCGATGCGGAGCGTGCTTTTCCTGAGCCTTGCCGGCCTTGCGACCCTGGCGGCCTGCGCGCCGTCGGCCGAAAGGGGCGATGGAAAGCGCGGCTCCGGCCCGCCGCTGGGTTTCGAACTCGCCTCCGCGCAGGCCGGGTTCGCGGCGCCCGCCGGTCCGGTGATCGATGTCTCCCCCGCCGAACTCATTGCGCGACTGGGGGCGGGAAACGTGCGGCTGATCGACGTCCGCACCGATGAAGAGGTCGCCGCCGGCATGATCCCCGGGGCGCACCACATCGCGCTCGACGAATTCGACCCCGCCGCGCTCAACGTGGCGGAGGACGAAACGGTGGTGTTCTATTGCCGCTCGGGCAGCCGCTCGACCAAGGCCGCCGAAAGGCTCGCCGCGCAGGCAGGCGAACCGGAGCGGCATCTTGCGGGCGGAATTCTCGCCTGGCAGGAAGCGGGCGGCGCGATCGTCCAGCCCGAATAAGCGCGCGCCGCTCCAGGTCGATCCGCGGGGTCGATCCGGTCGCGGCTCCGCGCGCCTTGCATGATCCGGCCAGTTCCCGCACTGCCGACGCGGGGACGCTGTTCGTGGCGAGCAACAGGGCCCCGGAAAGCCGCTCCGGCCGCATCATCGGGAACGGGTGCCGCCTGCACCCATGGCGTGGGCTTGTTGGCCGCTGACGGGCGGTCCTGCGGGTCGGCGTCAGGCCGTGGTCCTTGCCCGCCTGTCCCCCTTGCCCTTCCTCCGCCGCAGGATCGCGGCCGCGGCGAGGCCGAACAGGCCGACCATCGGCGGTGCGGGAACTTCGATCCCGCTGCTGGTCCCGCCCGAGGAGGAGCTCGAGGAACTCGACGAAGAGGACGACGACGACGAACCCGAGCTGGAACCGCTGCTCGTCGAACCGCCGGTGCTCGAGCCGCCGGAGCTCGAACCCGAACTCGACGAGGAGCTGGAGGAGGACGAGCCTGAGGAGGAGGAACTGGTGCTGCTAGTCAGGTCGCCCGAGGTGCCGCCGCTGCTGGTCGCCCCGCCCGAAGACGAGGACGAGGACGAGCCGGAACTGGAGCCCGACGAAGAGGACGTGGAACCGGGGTGGCCACTCGTGGTCCCGCCCGAGGAGCTGGAGGATGACGAGCTGGAGCTTGAGGAGGAGGACGAAGAAGAGGACGAAGAGGACGAACTCGACACGTTGCCCGAAGAACTCGAGACGCTGCCCGTGCTCGAGGAGACCGCGCCGGTCGAGGTGCTGGTCGAAACCTGGCCGGTCGACGACGAGATCGAGCCGGTCGAGGAGGTCGAGCTGACCGTGCCCGATGACGAGGTGGTCGAGCTCGAATTGTCGATGTCGATGTCGATGACGACCCCGCTCGTCCCGCCGTTGGAGCCCCCGGTCGAGGTCGTGCCGCCCGAGGTCGAGCTGACATCGCCCGACGAGCTCACGTCGCCCGAGCTCGAACCGCCCGAGGTGGAAGTCGTCGTCGAGACCGATACGTCGCCCGAGGACGAACCGCCCCCGCCGCCGCCGAAGAAGCCTCCGAAGAAGCCCCCGCCGAACCCGCCGCCGAACCCGCCGAGCCCGCCGCCGACGACGAGCGGCGCCGCACCGCCGCCGCCCTGGACCGGCGGAAGCGGCGGAAGCGGCGCGGGCGCATAGGCGACCTGCTGGATCGGGGGACATTCGGCCGGGTCGAAATAGGCCTGCACCGCACCGGCCGGCACGCTCGTCGCCATGTCAGGCGCGCCCGCATAGGGCTGGCATTCGATCGTCCGTTCGACGATGCGCCGGCGGCGCGGTTCGGCGTCGGGCACGATCCGCTCGCGCGTCTTGATGTATGTCGGCTCGGCCAGCTGCGGCGCGGTCTTGATGTACTTGCCCTGCCGCTCGACCTCGACCAGGCGGCCGTCGAGATCGGTCGTGTAATCGGGATCCTCGGTCGTCATCGGTTCGGCCGTGCGGACCGCGCCGCCCTGCTGGGCGACCTGCAGCGCACCGCCCGTCATCATGGCGACGCCCGCGGCGGTGGCGGAAAGCTTTGCGGCAGCCAATTTGAGCGACATGGACTCACCTCGAAGAAACAAGCATCTTGGACAAGACCCCCGGACAGCGAGCCTGCCTCGGCGAGAATTGCACAGTCCTTGTGATGGCGATCGCCCCGCGAGGGCAACGGCGTTAACCACCAAGGCAAGCGCACCATGGCCGGAAACGGGGCGAAATCACGGCTTTTGAGCCGGCCTGTCCCATTCCGGCACCAAAGCCGCCGCAAGTTTTAGCCGACGCGCGCCCGCATGGTTAACGAAGCCGTCCGCCTATGCCTCGCCCGGATCGCGGTCTCCGAACATCCCGAGCTGGCCGTCGGTAGGCCCCCGGGGCGGGACAAGGCCAAGATGCTGCCAGCCCGCATCGTTGAGCACTCGCCCGCGCGCGGTCCGCGCCAGCAGGCCCAGCTGGATGAGGTACGGCTCGACCACCTCCTCGACCGTGTCGCGCGGTTCGGCGAGCCCGGCTGCGAGCGTTTCCACGCCGACCGGCCCGCCCTTGTAGGTGGTCGCGATCATGGTGAGGTACTTGCGGTCCATCGCGTCGAGCCCGAGCCGGTCGATCTCCAGCCGGGTCAGCGCATCGTCGGCCATGGCCTTCGTTACCGTCCCCTGCCCCGCGACATGGGCGAAGTCGCGCACGCGCCGTAGCAGCCGTCCGGCGACCCGCGGCGTGCCCCGGCTGCGGCGGGCGATCTCGCGCGCGCCTTCCGCCTCGATCGCAAGGCCGAGCAGCCGCGCCCCGCGCGTGACGACGAGGTCGAGTTCGTCATGGGTGTAGAAATTGAGGCGGACCGGAATGCCGAAACGATCGCGCAGCGGGGTCGTCAGCAGGCCCTGCCTTGTGGTCGCGCCGACCAGCGTGAAGGGCGGCAGGTCGATCCGCACGCTGCGCGCCGACGGCCCCTCGCCGATGATGAGGTCGAGCGCGCGGTCCTCCATCGCGGGGTAGAGCACTTCCTCGACCACCGGATTGAGCCGGTGGATCTCGTCGATGAAGAGCACGTCGTGCGGTTCGAGATTGGTGAGCAGCGCGGCAAGGTCGCCCGCCTTGGCAATGACAGGGCCGGAGGTGGCGCGAAAGCCGACGCCGAGTTCCGCCGCGACGATCTGCGCCAGCGTGGTCTTGCCGAGTCCCGGCGGGCCAAAGAACAGCGTGTGATCCATCGCCTCGCCCCGCCCGCGCGCGCTCTCGATGAAGACGCGAAGGTTGTCCCGCGCGGCCTCCTGTCCGATGAACTCGGCAAGCGATTTGGGGCGGAGTGCCGCATCCGGGTCGCCGGGCTGGGGCGCGGGGGAATGGAGGGGGGCGGGGTCGGTCAAAACTAAAAAGTGCCTAACGCCTTCTCATCGCAGCTTCGATTTCGCTGATCGATTCTCGTTTAGTTTTGTCAATCCCAAGCATAATGATCGGATCGAATTCTCGATCGGATGCGTCCTTGAACATTGGAAAATCATTCCGAAGCCCTTCACAGAATGGGATGCGAAAGGCCTCAATACGCTCGGAAAGAGGTGTTCCCGGTTCGAAATACAAATTTTCCTCGAAAAATATCCATTTTCTTGCGCACCGTTCGATCAGCTTCGATTGTAAGATTGCGAGTTCTTCCTGGTCGGACCGGACGTGCGGCTCTGGGACAGGACAGCCGAGAATTTTCTCGAGCTCCAGTCTAAGATATGACTTCGATCGCTCTATCCCTTTGACAGTGATAAGCAGAAAAAACCCATCTGGCGCATCGCGAAATGCTTTCCATTCGCCAAATCCGTTCTTCAAAGCTTCGACAAAGAGGTAGATTTTTTCCTCAAGAGACATGGACTGAGCGAATGGCTGAGCTTCAAATTCAGTCCATTTTTCAGAAGCAATCTCAATTGCTCGCGGCATCTCAGCGAGAGCAGCATCCGCTTTGTTTTTCTTCGATTTGAACGGCCACATAATTCGCCTCCCTGAAATCGCTTCTTCTGCTTCAACTCATTCTTAGATTGTCATCCTCTCTTTACGATACGTTCGGGATCCGCATCCTCAAAACGGGTTCACCGTATAGCCGCGCTGTTGCAGCACCGCGTGAGCCGTCATCGCAGAGAGCGACATCTCGACGCCGGTGATGAGGTCCTCCGGCGCGATGCCGTAGGCGACCGCGCTCTGGCCGCACAGGACGAAGCGCACGTCCTTCTCCAGCAGCGCCTCGACCAGCGCGCGCGAAGGGTTGGCTTCGGCGTTCAACAGTTCCTCGGAAGCCTTGCCGTGGACCACCACGACGAGGCGGATGTTTTCCTCCGGCACGCCATTCGCGACGTGCATGTTGAGGAAGCGCGCCGCCGCCATGAAGCCGCGATTGGCGCCGCCTTCTCCCGCCGGTTCGTTCACGTCGAATGCCACCGCGAATTCGGCGTCCGCGGGCAGCCGCTCGACGCCGGGCACCGGCGCGTGCGGGCCGAAGTCCTCGATCACCGGGCCGGTCTTGAACGCGCTCATGTCCTGCGCGGCGACGGGGACCGCCATGCAGATCGCCAGCGCCGCGATTCCCGCTCTCGTCCTCATCCTGCTTCCTCCTCTTATCCCGCAGCTTTTTTCAGCGCGACGCGGATCAGCTCGCTCGTCGCAGCATCCTCGCCCAGTTCGGCCTGCGCGCGGGCGACGGCCTGGGCGGCGATCGCGGGCTTGAAGCCGAGGTTCTCCAATGCGCTCACCGCGTCGGCGCTGGCCGAGCCTGCCGGGGCGATGCTCGCCGCGCCGGCGGGCGCGCCCGTCCCGCCGGGCAGCGCGCCGGCCTTGTCCTTCAATTCGTTGACGATCCGTCCGGCAAGCTTCGGCCCCACCCCGTTCGCGCGCGCCACGCTTGCCGCATCGCCGCCCGCGCAGGCATCGCGCAATTCGCCCGTCGACAGCGCCGAGAGGATCGCGAGCGCGACCTTGCTCCCGACCCCCTGCACGCCGGTCAGCAGGCGGAACCAGTCGCGCTCCGATGCCTCGGCAAAGCCCAGCAGGCGCATGTCGTTCTCGCTCACCTGAAGGTCGGTGTGGATGGTGCAGGCCGCGCCCACCCCGCCCAGCGCGGACAGGGTCCGGGCCGAGCAATGGACGAGATAGCCGACGCCGTTCACGTCGACGATCGCCCAGTCCTCTCCGATTTCGTCGAGGCGGCCCTTGAGCTTTGCAATCATGGTCTTTTCGCGCGCTACCGCTTCGCTGCCTGAGCGCAATGTTCCTGCACCAAGCCGCAGCCGATTGCCAGAGCGGCCCGCTTGTTATCGTCGGCGCGCCACCTGTCGCCGCTGGGCGGCAGGCGAAAATCGCCACAATCTCGACACACCGCGCGAATCCGCTAAGGCTCGCTGCCCATGAGCTTCAACACTTTCGGGCGCGTGCTGCGCTTTTCGACATGGGGGGAAAGCCACGGGCCGGCGCTGGGCGCAGTGGTGGACGGCTGCCCGCCGGGCCTGACCCTGCGCGAAAAGGACATCCAGCCCTTCCTCGACGCGCGCCGGCCGGGGCAGAGCCGCTACACGACGCAGCGGCGCGAGGCGGACCAGGTCCGTATCCTTTCGGGCGTGTTCGAGGACAGGACCACCGGCACGCCGATCCACCTGATGATCGAGAACACCGACCAGCGGTCCAAGGACTATACCGAGATCGCGCGCAGCTATCGCCCGGGCCACGCCGATTACGCCTATGACGCGAAATACGGCCACCGGGACTATCGCGGCGGCGGGCGTTCCAGCGCGCGCGAGACGGCGGCGCGGGTCGCGGCCGGGGCGGTTGCCCGGGCGATCATCCCCGAGGTCACGATCCACGCCTATGTCTGCGAACTGGGCGGCGACCCGATCGAGCGCGAGGCGATCGATTACGACCAGATCACGAAGAACCCCTTCTTCTGCCCCGACAGCTGGGCCGCGGTGCGCTGGGAGGAGAAGATCGAGAAGGCGCGCAAGGACGGCTCCTCGCTCGGCGCGGTGGTCGAATGCGTCGCGACCGGAGTTCCCGCAGGCTGGGGCGCGCCGGTCTATGCCAAGCTCGACGCCGACCTTGCCAGCGCGATGATGAGCATCAACGCGGTCAAGGGCGTCGAGATCGGCGACGGTTTCGAGGCGGCGCGGCTGACGGGGGTCGAGAACGCCGATGCGATGAGCCCCCCGGAACCGGGGAGCCCGGACGGCAGGCCCGTCTTTGCAAGCAACCACGCGGGCGGCACGGCGGGCGGCATCTCGACCGGGCAGCCGGTGGTGTGCCGCGTCGCGTTCAAGCCGACCTCCTCGATCCTGACGCCCGTTTCCTCGATCACCTCCGACGGCGAGCCGGTCGAGGTCGTGACCAAGGGCCGCCACGATCCCTGCGTCGGCATCCGCGGCGCGCCCGTGGCCGCGGCGATGATGGCGCTGGTCCTTGCGGACCACAAGATGCTCCACCGCGCTCAGGTAGCGTAGCGGTAGCGCAGAAAAGGACGCGCTCAGGTAGCGTAGCGGTAGCGCAGAAAAGGACGCGCTCAGGTAGCGTAGCGGTAGCGCAAGCGGCAGCGCGGACAGGGCTCTTCCGCACAGTCCGGTCAGCGCCTTGAAAAGATGCGCCCGCAAGGGGGCAGGCGGTAGCGCAGCGGTAACATTACCCGCGCATCGCTGTGGCCGAACAGGAGGTTGCCCATGATCCGCGTCGCACCTTTCGCCGCCACCCTCGCCCTTGCCTTCGCCCCGCTCGCCGCCCATCCGGACCATGCGTCGCACGCGGAATTGTCGCACGAGAACCCCCGGATAGAAGCCGAGATCCCGCCCGAGGCGCGCGGGAGCGAGAGCGAGGCGCTGCCCTGGACCAGCCTGGAGGCACTCGATGCCGAGGCGCGCTTCCATTTCGTCGTGGTCTCGGACCGCACCGGCGGCCACCGCCCGGGCGTGTGGCAGGATGCAATGGACAAGATCGACCTCGTCCAGCCCGCCTTCGTCGTTTCGGTGGGCGATCTCGTCGAAGGCTACACCGAGGATCGCCGCCAGCTGAAACGCGAATGGGACGAGATCGACCGGATGATCGGCACGCTCGATTCGCCGTTCTTCTACGTGCCGGGCAACCACGACTATTCGAACGAGGTGATGGCCGAGGTCTGGGCCGAACGGCTGGGTGCGTCCTGGTATTCGTTCACCTACAAGGGCGCGCTGTTCATCGTGCTCAACTCCGCCCTGTTCGACCGCGAGGGCCTCGAAGGCTACGGCGAACGCGGCGGCGACTGGGCCGAGGAACAGGCGAAACAGCTTGCCTGGCTGGAAAAGACGCTGGAAGCGAACGGGGACGCGCGCTGGACCTTCCTGTTCATGCATCGCCCGTTCTGGCTCGAAACCTGGGTCCGGCCCGAAGAAGGCGAGGAGGTCCCCGCGACCGGGCCGTGGCCGAAGCATACCCGCAGCCCCAGCGAGTGGAGCAAGGTCGAGAAGATGCTCGGTCGGCGACCCTACACCTTCCTGTCGGGCCACGAACACGTCTACAATTACGAGGAAACGCCGGGCGTTCCGCACCAGCACCGGATCACCCTCGCCTCGACCGGGGGCGTGTCGTCCAATCGCGGCGTCGAATACGGGGAATTCGACCACTTCCTGTGGATCACCATGACCGATGACGGGCCGGTGATCGCGAACATGCTGCTCGACGGGGTGCTGCCGGCCGACATGGAACAGAAATACCGCCGCCCATGGTGGGCGCCGCGCGATCCCTCTGACCCCGAAGCGACCGGCAACTGAGCCCTCCGCCCCGCGAACGAGAGGATGCGCGTGGCCGAAAACCGCCCGGAACGCCGCCGCGGGACGCCTCGCTTCAGCCCTGCGCCCAAGGCGGCGAAGCGGTCGCCGTCGCCGCCCCCGGCCTGTTCATCGATCCTTGCGCGCCCGCTCTACCGCAGGTGCGAGAAACCGCGGCCCGGCCATCGCCACCCCAGAACGCCTGCGACCGGTTCCCGTTGTGACGATTGAAAAAATCGATTGTTGCAATCGCACATTCCCGCTTTTTTGCAACGCAGCACGCCTTATGTGGGGCAGGCAAGTTTCAGAACGACTTTTTTCACCTGCAACCCTTCAAGTACGAGGAGAACATCAATGGGCATCATCGGTTCGACCATCCAGCCGTTCAAGGCGACCGCCTTCCAGGCCGGCAAGGACTTCTTCGACGTCACGAACGACGACATCGCCGGCAAGTGGGCGGTATTCTTCTTCTATCCGGCCGACTGGACCTTCGTCTGCCCGACCGAGCTCGAGGACCTGGGCGAGAAGTACGAAATGCTCCAGAAGATGGGCGTCGAGGTCTTCGCCGTGTCGACCGACACGCATTTCAGCCACAAGGCCTGGCACGACAATTCGGAAAAGATCGGCAAGCTCCAGTTCGCCTTCCTCGGCGACCAGCTCCACACCCTGTCGAAGCAGTTCGGCGTGCTGCGTGAGGAAATGGGCCTTGCCGACCGCGCGACCTTCGTGGTCGATCCCGATGGCGTGATCCAGATCATGGAAATCACCTGCGAGGGCGTCGGCCGCAACGCCAACGAACTGGTCCGCAAGATCAAGGCCGCGCAGTATGTCCGCGAGAACCCGGGCCAGGTCTGCCCGGCGGCGTGGGAAGAAGGCAGCGAGACGCTGGCCCCCTCGCTCGACCTCGTCGGCAAGATCTAAGGGCGCGATCCAGCTCTCACGCCGCGGCGGCCCGTTCCGCCCGGCAGAACCAGGACGCGGCGTTCCTGCCCCTCCCCCTCCGGCGGGGGCGCCGCGTCCGGAAACCCGAGAAGCCTTCGAAAAAAACGGAGGGCCCTCGGGTCGCAAAGGGGCCGGAAGGCTTTTCGCCTCCCCTCCCCCCTCCCCCACGGAGGCGGACGGTTTTCCGGTCCCACGCCTGCCGCGCCCGCCGCTTGATGCGGGTCAAGGCGAGGCGCGAGGGGGCACGTACCATCACCGAATTCCCGGACATCGATCCGGCACCCGCGCCCCGACCGAGGATCCATCAAGGCTCCGCGTCGAAGGAACCGCGAAAGAAAGGCAGCAAGAGGTTTAAGCCATGCTCGACCAGACCATGAAGGCCCAGCTCGGGCAGTATCTCCAGAACCTGCGCCAGCCGATCGAGCTGGTCGCGACGCTGGGTGACGACGCGAAGAGCGCGCAGACCCGCGAACTGATCGAGGAAATCGCCGCGCTGCACGACCTCGTCACCGCGCGGTTCGACGGGACCGAGGGCCGCGTGCCGAGCTTCCTCATCCGCCGCGCCGACGATCATGCTTCCGCCGTGCGCTTCGCCGGCCTGCCGATGGGCCACGAATTCACCAGCCTCGTGCTCGCCCTGCTGTGGGCGGGCGGCCATCCGCCCAAGGTCGATGCCGACCTGGTCGAACAGGTCCGCGCGCTGGAGGGCGAGTTCGAGTTCGAGATGTTCTTCTCGCTCACCTGCCACAACTGCCCCGACGTGGTGCAGGCGCTGACCCTTATGGCGCTCGAGAATCCCAATGTCACCGCGACCCTGATCGAAGGCGGCACCTTCAAGGACGAGGTCGAGGCGCGCGACATCCTCGCGGTGCCCGCGACCTTCCTGAATGGCGAGCTGTTCTACAACGGCAAGATGGAACTGGCCGAAATACTCTCGCGCCTCGACACCGGGGCCGATGCCAAGGCGGCGGCCAAGCTTGCGGCGAAGGACCCGTTCGAGGTTCTGATCGTCGGCGGCGGGCCGGCCGGCGCGGCGGCCGCGGTCTACACCGCGCGCAAGGGCTTTCGCACGGGCATCGCGGCCGAACGCTTCGGCGGGCAGCTGATGGACACGCTCGGGATCGAGAACCTGCCGGGCACGACCTATACCGAAGGGCCGAAACTGACCGACAACCTGCGCGCGCAGGTCGGTGAATACGCCATCGACGTGATGGACCTCGCCAATGCGACGGCCCTGCGCCCCGCATCCGAAAAGGGCGGGATGCACGAGCTCGAACTGTCGAACGGCGCGGTGCTGAAAGGCCGCGCGCTGATCCTCGCCACGGGCGCGCGCTGGCGCAACCTCGGCGTGCCGGGCGAGGCGGAATACCGCAACAAGGGCGTTGCCTATTGCCCGCACTGCGACGGCCCGCTGTTCAAGGGCAAGCGGATCGCGGTGATCGGCGGCGGCAATTCCGGCGTCGAAGCGGCGATCGACCTTGCCAACATCGTCGGCCATGTCACCCTGATCGAATTCGACACCAAGCTGCGCGCCGACGAGGTGCTGCAGGCCAAGCTGCGCTCGATGTCCAATGTCGAGATCATCACGAACGGCCAGACGACCGAGATCACCGGCGACGGCAAGCGCGTAAACGGCCTCGTGGTGAAGGACCGCGAAAGCGGCGAGGAGCGCCGGATCGAACTTGAAGGCGTGTTCGTCCAGATCGGCCTCGTGCCCAACACCGAATGGCTGAAGGACTGCGGCATCGAACTTTCGAAATACGGCGAGATCGTGGTCGATGAACACGGCGCGACGAACCTGCCCGGCATCTATGCCGCGGGCGATGCGACGGTGGTCAAGGACAAGCAGATCGTCGTCGCGATGGGCACCGGAGCGACCGCCGCGCTGGGCGCATTCGATTACCTCATCCGCAACGAGCCGGTGGAAGAGATCGCGCAGGCGGCGTAACGGTCGGGGCTCGCCCGTCCGGGCGAGCTTCCCCGGCGCTGTTCCTCAGATTCGCTCCGGGCGCCTGCGGGCAGCCGGTCGACCTTGCGGGCTCCCATGCGGGAGCCCGTTTGCGTTCGGGTGTTTCCCCCAGTGGCCATCCCCGCGAACGGGGGACCCGGAATCACCCGGGGCCGGGGCAGGCCTTTCCGCTCACAAAATCGATCAATCCGGCCGAATTAATCGATTGGACAGATCACAGCGACTCCATCATCCTCTCGCCATCAAGACCGGCTATCCCCGAGTCCCGGGGGCGGGCGGCACAAGCAAGAGAGAGGAGGACATCATGGACGCGAAGACAGGTGAAATGGGCGGCTGCCCGGTCCACGGCAATGCGATGCGTTCGCTGCTCGGCCGGACCAACCGCGACTGGTGGCCGGAAGCATTGCAGCTCGATATCCTGACCGAGGGCGGACGCAGCGCGAACCCGGCGGGCGAGGATTTCGACTACGCGGAAGCTTTCAATGCGCTCGATTACGAGGCGCTGAAGCAAGACCTCCATGCGCTGATGACCGACAGCCAGGACTGGTGGCCGGCCGATTACGGGCATTACGGGCCGTTTTTCATCCGCATGGCGTGGCACTCGGCGGGGACCTATCGCACCGGCGACGGACGCGGCGGCGCGGGTTCCGGCCAGCAACGCTTCGCCCCGCTCAATTCCTGGCCCGACAACGGCAATCTCGACAAGGCGCGGCGCCTGCTCTGGCCGGTGAAGCGCAAGTACGGCAAGAACATCAGCTGGGCCGACCTTATGATCCTTGCCGGCAATGTCGCGATCGAGAGCATGGGTGGCCCCGTGTTCGGTTTCGGCGGCGGGCGCAAGGACGTGTTCGAGCCCGAAAGCACCTATTGGGGCACGGAAGAGCAATGGGTCAACGAAGGCGTCGCCACGCGCATCCAGCCCAAGGAAGGCAAGGCGCTCGAAAACCCGCTCGCCGCGATCCAGATGGGCCTCATCTACGTCAATCCCGAAGGACCCGGCGGCGATCCGCACGATCCCGAGGGCATGGCGCGCGACATGCGCGAGACCTTCGCGCGCATGGCGATGAACGACGAGGAAACCGTCGCGCTCACCGCCGGGGGCCACGCCTTCGGCAAGTGCCACGGGGCGGAACCCTCCGACACCTTCGGCCGCGCGCCGGAGAGCGAGGACCTGCACCTGATGGGCTTCGGCTGGCTCAACGACGAGGCGGAAATCGCCGCCGGCAACATCACCACTTCGGGCATCGAGGGCGCATGGACCCCGAACCCGACCGAGTGGGGAGGCGACTATTTCCGCCTGCTGTTCAAATACGAATACGAGCTGGTGAAGTCGCCCGCGGGGGCGTGGCAGTGGACGCCGATCGACCCCGATCCCGAAGACATGGCCCCCGACGCGCGCGATCCTTCGAAGAAGGTGCCGACGATCATGACCACCGCCGATATGGCGCTGAAGTGGGACCCGGACTATCGCAGGATTTCCGAGCGGTTCCTGAACGACCAGGCCGCGCTCGACGACGCCTTCGCCCGCGCCTGGTTCAAGCTGTGCCACCGCGACATGGGCCCCAAGATCCGCTATCTCGGCCCGGAAGTGCCGGAAGAGGAGCTGATCTGGCAGGACCCCGTTCCCGCCGGCAAGGCCCCCTCCGACGGCGAGATCGCGGCGTTCAAGGCCAAGGTGCTCGAAAGCGGCCTTTCGGTGAGCGAACTCGTCAAGGCGGCGTGGGCCTCGGCCTCGACCTATCGCTCGTCCGACCACCGCGGCGGCGCGAACGGGGCGCGCGTGCGGCTCGCCCCGCAGAAGGACTGGGCGGCGAACGATCCCGATGAACTCGCCAAGGTCCTCGCCACGCTCGACGAACTGCGCGGCGACATGAGCATGGCCGATGCGATCGTGCTTGCCGGTTCCACGGCGGTCGAGAAGGCGGCCAAGGATGCGGGGGTCGAGATTACCGTCCCCTTCCTCGGCGGGCGCGGCGATGCGGACGAGGAGCACACCGACGCGGCGAGCTTCGAGCCGATGGAGCCCTTCGCCGACGGTTTCCGCAACTACCTCAAGACCAAGGCCGACGTGAAGACCGAGGACATGCTGATCGACCGGGCGCACCTGCTCGGCCTCTCGATCCCGGAAATGACCGTGCTGGTCGGCGGGATGCGGGCGCTGGGCGCGGTCAGCGGCAATCGCAGGCACGGGGTCCTGACCGACCGGCCCGGCGCGCTGACGCCCGATTTCTTCGTCAACCTGCTCGACATGGGGACCAAGTGGGGCCCGGTCGAGGACAGCGGCGACGAGGAATATGTCGGCACCGACCGCAAGACCGGCGAGGAACGCTGGCGCGCGACGCGGGCGGACCTCGTGTTCGGCTCGAACTCGCAGCTGCGCGCACAGGCCGAATATTATGCCGAAATGGGCAACGAGGTAGCCTTCGTGTCCGACTTCGTCTCGGCCTGGACCAAGGTGATGAACGCCGACCGCTTCGACGTGACCTTCGCCCGGTATCACGCCTGATCCGGCAGTGTTCGGCGACAAGGGCCTCCGGGAGGGATCCCGGGGGCCTTTTTCGTGCCCGCTAGAACCAGCCCGCCTCGCGCAGTTCGGCGACCTGCGCGCGGGCGACCGGCGCCTCGATCCCGCGCGGCAGTATAAGTCGGACGTTGCGCCCTTCGCGCTTCACGTCCTCGACCGCGCCGCGTGCCACCCACCAGCTGCGATGGACCTGCCGCCCGTCGAGCGCCGCCAGATGCGCGACCGCGTCGCGCATCCGCATCAGCACCAGATCGGACCCGAGCGCGGTGTGGACCCGCACGTAATGATCCTCCATCTCGAGCGCGATCACCTCGCTGCCGAGTTCGGGCGCCAGCCGGGCGAGCAGGGGGTTGCCGCCAAGGTCCGGTGCGAGCAGGGCACGGCGCGGGTCCCGGTCCGCCACCGTGCCGTCGAGCCGCCGGCCGGGCGCCGTGCCGGGATCCTCCGCCCGCGCGCCGCGCGAGCGGATCAGCTGGAACAGCAGCACCACCGCCCCGCCCACGACGAAGACGTAGAGATAGTGCACCAGCGCCAGTTCCAGCCCCGGCAGGGGGATCGGCGGGGGCAGGTGGGTCGCGATCCAGACGATCGCCGCCATCGGTACGGTCGCCAGCAGCGTCGCCGCGAACCACAGCGCCGCGCGCGGCAGGTCGAGCGCAGCCTCGGCCCGGTTCACGAGGAAGCCCATCGGGCGATAGATCGCATAGCCGAGATAGGCGAAGGCGAGCCAGCTCACCAGCCGCCAGGCGAGCGGCAGTTCGATGCTGCCGAACGGCCCGATGATGGCGAGGAAGACGCCGACCGCGCCCATGATCGCAAGGTCGATCAGCACGCCGCGCAGGGCGGGCGCGCGAACAATGCGGAGGTCGTCGCCGGGGGAGACGGAAAACTCGGCCATGGCCGGCAAATTACCCTGCCCTTTCGCGCTTCGTAAAGTGGCACGGCGCGCAGCTCGCGCAGGGCCGGCCCATTTCACGCAGGCGCGATTGCCCGCGAAGGGCGTGCCGTCATGCTGGGGGGCAATCGAACCTGCACACCTGACGGGAGCGTTTGCGATGACCGATCCTGCCCTTTGCCCGCCTCTCTCCGGCGGGGGCGTCCGGCCCCGCCCGGGCGGCTTCGACCTTTCGCGGCGCCTGCGCGCGCTCGTCGCGCTGATCGCACTGGGCATGAGCGCGCTCGCGCTGGCTGCCGTGCTCCGCGCCCTTGCCGGTGCCGCGCCCCATCATCCCAATATCCGCGAGGTCGCCACCCTCGTCCATGTCGTCGCCGTGCTGCCCGCCATCCCGCTCGGCGGGTACCTGCTGCTCGCGCGCAAAGGCACCGCGCGGCACAGGGCCCTGGGGAGCGTGTGGGCAGGCCTGATGGTCGTGACCGCCCTGTCGGCGATGTTCATCGGCCAAAGGCACGGGGAGCTTCACCTAAGCCCGCTCCAGCTCTTCGTTCCGCTGACCCTGCTGGCTTCGTGGAAGCTCGTCGCCGCCGCGCGTCGGGGGGACATGAAGACGCACCGGAAGGAAGTGCTGGTGCTGTTCCTGGGCGCGCTGACCATCCCCGGTCTCGTCGCCTTCCTCATGCCGGGCCGGATGATGGCGACGTGGTTGTGGGGGTGAAGCGCGTTGGGGTGAGGCTTGCGGGCCGGCCGCTCAGCCTGCTGGCCGCTTGAGCACGAGGTAGAGCGCGCCCTCGCCCCCGTGGCGGACATGGGCGCGGCGCACCGCCGCGATCGCGTCGGCGTGGCGGCTCGCGGCGAGCCAGTCGAGCAGCTTCGCCCGGATCGCGCCGCGCCGCTCCATCCGGTCGGCGGGATCGACCGGCCGTTCCCGGCCCGCCACCACCAGCACCACCCGCGCCCCCATCGCCCGCGCCTGATCGAGCCCGCCCATGATCCGCGCATGGGCGGCATCGAGCGTGTGGCCATGGAGGTCGAGCGTCAGATCGGGGGTCACGCGGCCGGTCTTGATGCGGCGGTTCCAGTGCGAAGCGAGCTCGGAGGAAAAGCGCGGGCGCGGCGCAGGCGATGCAGGGACCGGGCGTGGGGACTGGGAGACGGCGGCGCGGCGCCGGGTGCGGGCGGGCGGCGGGGCGGGCTTCGGGCTCGGGGCGGGGAGTGGGGGACCGGTGCCCCCGCCCTCTCGCTCGCCCTCATCCGCGCCCGGCACCTTGCGCCCGGCGAGCGGCGTCACGCTTTCGGCCAGCCGCGCCCAGGCGGCGCGCTCTTCGGGCGAGAGGCCGCGCGGCGCGCTCACCGGCGCTGCGCCAGCCGGTCGAGCGTGCCGGCGGGCAGCAGGACGAAGGCTTCGCCCCGCCCGCTCATGGTGCCGGCGATGGCGCGCGCCTCCTCGCCTGCACCCCAGAAGGTGTCGAAGCGGTTCGCGCCCTTGATCGCACCGCCGGAGTCCTGCGCGATCCACAATCCGTCCGCCTCGTCGCGGTCGAGGTCGAGCCAGACGGGCGCGCCCAGCGGCACGAAGCGCGGATCGGCCGCGACCGACGCGCGCGGGCGCACCGGCACGCCGAGCGCGCCGAGCGGCCCGTCGCCATTCAGTTCGCGGAAGAAGATCCAGCTTTCGTTCAGGCGCATGAGCGCGCGCCCCTCGTCCGGGTTCTCGCGCAGGTAGGCCATGATGCCCTGCATCGAGCCGGGATATTGTCCCGGACCCTCGCCCAGCAGCCCGCGCTCGCGCATCACCGCACCGATGCTGGTGTATCCGCGCCCGTTCTGCCCGGCATAGCCGATGCGGATCACCTCGCCCTCGGGCGTGACGAGGCGGCCCGAACCCTGGATCTGGAGGAAGAAGAATTCGACGGGGTCGGCGGCCCAGGCGATGACGGGAGCGCGCCCTTCGAGCGCACCGTCCTCGATCTCGGCGCGGCTGTAATAGGGCACGAAGGCGCCGCTCGCATCGCGCCGGCCAAGCGGCGGCGGCCCTTCGCGCTCGGACGGGGGCAGGTCGGCGGGCCATTCGCGCACGAGATCGCCCGGCATGGCATAGACCGGCACTTCGAAGCCGGGGCGGCGGGTACGGCTGCCGAGTATTTCCGGCTCGTAATAGCCGGTGGCGAAGGCCTCGCCCGCGCCGATGCGGGCGGTTTCGAAATGGGCGGCGAAGAAATCGCTCGCGCGGGTTCCCGGCCAAGTGGCGGCGGCGGAGCAGGCGGCACGCCAGTCGGCCCCCTGAGCGAGGCCGCTCGCATCCTCGCGGCCGAGCAGGCGCGGGCATGATTCGCGGAAGGACGCAAGCGCGGCCCGGGCGTTCGGGGGCGAAAGGCCGAGCGCGCCGACCGGCGGACCGGGCTCAACGCCGGCGAGGAAGGCGCTCGCGGGGGTTGGGGCGGGCGGAGGGCCAGAAACCGCAGGCGGGGGCGCGGAGGGCGGGATCGCCGCGCAGGCCGCGAGGACCAGCGACAATCCGCAAGCGGCCCCGATTGCGACCGGCACACGCATGATCCTGCCCCTGTTTATCGTCCCCGCCTTCCCCTGGCCCCGTCCGCGCATCGGCCACCGTTAGGGGGCGAAAGCGCCTCAGCCCTCGTCGGTTTCGTCGAGCAGCCAGTTGGGATCCTTCGACGCGGTGTTCCGCGTGAAGGTCCACACGTCGCGGCTTTCGATCGCGTCGTCGAGCGAACCGGCGATCACGTTGCCGTCGCGGTCATAGGTGACCGCCGCGATGTCGGCGACGAAGAGCACCGCGATGCGCGCCGTGCGGCCGCCGCGACCGCCGTCGAGCGAGGCCGAGTGAATGCGGGTTTCCTCGATCCGGATGAGCTTGTTGTCGAGCCTCTCGCCCGCTGCCTCGCGCGCGTCGATCGCGGCGACGAAGCCTTCGTAGACATCGTCATCGCACAATTCGCGGAGCGTTTCGCGGTCCCCGGACCAGAACGCCTCGAGCACCATTCGATAGGCGCCCTTCGCCCCTTCGAGGAACTGGGCGAGGTCGAAGCGGCTGTCGGCCTGCGCGATTTCGCGGATGCCGCGTTCGACCGCGGGCATGACGCCTTCCATTTCGATCACGCGCTGTTTCGGGGGCGCGGCGTATTGCGGCGCCTGGGGCGCGCGCGGTTCGTCGTCACTGCCCGAATCGAAGCGCTGCGGGATCGATTCCTCTTCGTGTTCGGCCCGGCGGCCGAGCACGGAATACAGCCGCAGTCCCAGGAAAGCGGCGATCATGGCGAGGATGACGATTTCTACGATCACAATGGATACCCGATCTCAATTGGTGGTCGCCCCGCTCCTCCCGCGGTGCGACGCAAGAACCCCTGTCGTGCCCGAAATAGGCATCAATTACAAATTGCCAACGCCGAATCGGTTGCAAATTGCCGCATTTTCCCTGCGTGACGAGCGATAGTCGCACATTCGCAGAGGCTTGTGGATAGCCCACCTCGCCGATCCGGCACGGGCCGGTCAGGTTGCGGGCTCGCGGCACCGGTGCTACGCGCGCGCCGGAAGCCGTTTTTCCCGCGCCATGCGGCCGGGCCGGGCGGATGGAACCGACCACATTCCTTTTCGAAAGACTTTTCCCATGGCCGAAGAAGGCGACGTTCTCACCAATCTCGACAACCAGCCCGGCGCGAACGGCACGGACAACCAGCCCGCCGCCGCGATCATCACCCAGTATGTCAAGGACCTGTCGGTCGAGAACCCGAACGCGCCCGACGTCTACCAGTGGCAAGGCCAGCCCCGGATCGACGTGCAGTTCAACATCGGCGCGCAGCCGGCCGGACAGGAAGTCCACGAGGTCACGCTCAAGATCAACATCACCGCCTCGGGCGAGAAGGGGCACTTCTACCTCGTCGAGCTGGCCTATTGCGGCCTCGTCGGCCTGCGCAACATCCCGGAGGACCAGGCTCACGCCTTCCTCTATGCCGAGGCGCCGCGCCTGCTGTTCCCCTTCGCCCGCCGGGTGGTTGCCGATGCGGTGCGGGATGCCGGCTTCCCGCCGCTGGTGGTCGATCCGATCGATTTCGGCGGGCTCTACGTGCAGCAGCTGAACGCGCGCCGCCAGCAGGCAGAGCAGGGCAAGCAGGGCGCCGCGACACCCACCCCCGGCGGCGACGCCTGACGCGCGCCCCCAGGCGGGCCGTTCAGCCGTGAGCCTGCTCAGGAATGTCGGCACGATCGGGTCGCTGACCCTGTTGAGCCGTGTCGCCGGGATGGCGCGCGAGATGATCTTCTCGCGCGTGCTCGGCGCCAACGGGGTGACCGACGCCTGGTTCCAGGCCTTCATAATCCCCAACGTCTTTCGCCGCCTGTTCGCGGAAGGCGCGTTCTCGGCCGCCTTCGTGCCGATGTTCTCGAAGCGCCTCAACGGCAGCGACAACGGCAGCGACGACCGGGAAACGGGGCTGGAGGAGGCGCGCGGCTTCGCCGCCGAGGTGCTGAGCGTCTTCCTGCCGGTGCTGATCGCGCTCGTCGCCCTGTTCGAGCTCGCCATGCCGGGGGTGATCTGGCTCCTGTCGGAAAAGCCGGTCGATCCCGCGACCTATCCGCTCGCGGTCGATTTCGCGCGGATCATGTTCCCCTACATCATCCTGGTCAGCCTGGTGACGCTGTTCACCGGGATGCTCAACTCGGTCTCGCGATTCGCGCCCGGGGCGAGCTTCCCGATCATCCTCAACCTCGTCCTGATCGCCGCGCTGCTCGCCGGGGAATGGTTCGCCGAAGCGACCGGCGCGAGCATCGCGGAAATCGCCTATGGCATCGCCTGGGCGGTGGTCGGGGCGGGCGTGATGCAGCTTGCCTGGCTGTATTACTGGGTCCGGGTCGAGGGATTCCGCCCGCGCCTCACGTGGCCGCGCATCACGCCCGAGGTGAAACGGCTCGCGATCATCGCCCTGCCCGCGGCGATCGGGGGAGGGGCCTACCAGATCAACACGCTGGTCCAGCTCTACTTCCTGAACCAGCTCGACGACGGATCGGTGAGCTACATGAACTACGCCGACCGGCTGAACCAGCTGCCGCTCGGGATCATCGGCATCGCCCTGTCGACCGCGATCCTCCCGACGCTGTCGAAATTTGTCGGCAGCGCCAATCGCGACGGCGCCGACCGGATCCAGTCGGACGCGATCGAGCTGGCCATGCTGCTCACCATCCCCGCCGCGGTCGCTCTCGCCGTGTGCGCGACGCCTTTCGTCATGGTCATCTTCGGCGGGGGCGAGTTCACCCTGGCCGATGCGGCGGCGACGGGCGACGTGCTCGCCGCGCTCGTCCTCGGCCTTCCGGCCTATGTGCTGGTCAAGGTGCTGGTGCCCAATTTCTACGCCCGCGCCGACACGAAAACGCCGGTGGTCGCTGCCTTCATCTCGCTCGCCGTGTTCGTCAGCGCCTGCATCGCCAATGTCGGGCTGTCGGTGGGCGGGGCCGGTTTCGAGGGGCTCGGCTACGGCGTTGCCGGCATCGCTTTCGCCAGCGTGATCGGAGCCTGGATCAATGTCGCCTTCCTGCTCGCAGTGCTGGCAAGGCGCGGGCATTACACCGTGCCGCCGTCGCTGATCGCCCGAATCGCGCGGCAGGTCTTCGCAGCGGCGGTGATGGGCGCGGCGCTGTGGTTAGCGCGCGATGCGCTCGCCGGGGTGTTCGACGACGGGCTGCTCGTCGGCTTTCTCGCGGTCGGTGCTCTGGTCGCGGCGGCAGCGCTGGTCTATTTCGGCATCGCCTTCGCCACCGGCGCGATCGACCGCGCCCGCATCGCCACCCTCACCAGGAAGAGAGCCCCTTGAATGACTTCGCATGACAGCGCCCCGATGACCGTCGTCTCCGGCATCCAGCCGACCGGCAAGCCGCATCTCGGCAATTACCTCGGCGCGATCGTCAATTACGTGAAGCTGCAGGACGAGGCGGTGGCGAGCGGCGGGGAATGCTTCATCTTCCTCGCCGACCTCCACGCGCTGTCGATGCCGCACGTCCCCGCAGAGCTGAGCGCGGCGACCCGCGAAATGGTCGCGACGCTCGTCTCCTGCGGTGTCGATCCGGCAAAGACCGTGCTGTTCAACCAGGCCCAGGTCCCTGCCCATGCCGAGCTGCAATGGCTTCTCAACGGCACGGCGCGGATGGGCTGGCTCAACCGGATGACCCAGTTCAAGGACAAGAGCGGGAAGAACCGCGAAGGCGCGGCGGTTGCGCTGTTCACCTACCCGGTGCTGCAGGCGGCCGACGTGCTGCTCTACAAGGCGACCCACGTGCCGGTGGGAGAGGACCAGAAGCAGCATCTCGAGCTTGCCCGCGACATCGCGCAGAAGTTCAACAATGATTTCTGCGAGCCGGACGCGCCGCTCTTCATCCTGCCCGAACCCTTCATCCCGCCGACCGCCGCGCGCATCATGTCGCTGCGCGACGGGACCGCGAAGATGTCGAAGTCCGACCCCAGCGACATGAGCCGGATCAACCTCGTCGACGACGCCGACACGATCATGAGGAAGATCAAGAAGGCCAAGACCGACCCCGAGCCCCTGCCCTCCGAGGAAGCCGGGCTCGAAGGGCGGGCCGAGGCGAAGAACCTCGTCGGGATCTACGGCGCGCTGACCGGGCAGAGCACCGCCGAGGTGCTGGCCGAGCATGGCGGCGAAGGCTTCGGCGCGTTCAAGCCGAAGCTCGGCGAGCTGCTGGTCGAAACGCTCGCCCCGATCAACGCGCGCTTCCGCGAGCTCAAGGCCGACCGCGAGGCGCTGGACGCGATTCTCGCGCGCGGTGCGGCGCAGGCGCGCGAACGCGGGGTGCCGACGCTCGAGGCAGCCTATCGCGCGCTCGGCCTAGTGCGTGGCTGACGGCGCCCGGGCATCCCGGAAACCCTTGATCGCGCGCCTTTTTCCGGCGAAGCGAGCCGGTTGCGCGTTCAATGAAGGTTCATGCCCCCGGAGTTAGAAGGCCGCATGACGGTGCTGCATCCGCGCGCCGGTCAGGTCGCACGATTTGTCGAGGCCAACGGACAAGCCGCCAGCAAAGGGCGGGCCGCCATGCCATCCCGACGAAAGGGCTCTCGCAGCCGGGGAACGAGAGGGCATGGCGGCCGGCCGGACGAGGCACAAGGCGCTGGTGAACTTGTCAAAGGTATGCCATGGAATATTCTGACATGAACCCGACCCGCCGTTCCTACACCGCCACGGTCCGAATCGGCCTCGCGCTTGCCCTCGCAGGCAGTCTCGCCGCCTGCGCGACCCCGTTCAAGGCGGACGTGTCGCGCTTCGCCGCGCAGCTTCCCGCCCCGCAGGGCGAAACCTTCGCCGTGGTGGCCGAGGATCCCAAGCTTGCCGGCGGGCTCGAATTCTCGATGTACGCCGACCTCGTCGCGGAAGAGCTGACCGAACTCGGTTACGCCCCCGCCGCGTCGCCGGCCGAGGCGAACCTGCTGGTCCGCTTCGACTATGGCGTCGACAACGGGCGCGAACGCATCCGCACCAATAACGTGGGCGCCGGCGGTCCCTTCTTCGGCCCGTGGGGCGGCTGGGGCGGCTTCGGCGGCTTCGGCTTCAACCGCGGCTGGGGTTTCGGCTTCTACGACCCGTGGCTCGCCGGACCGGACGTGCGAAGCTACACCGTCTACACCAGCGGGATCGCGATCAAGATCGACCAGACCTCGACCGGCGAACGCCTTTTCGAAGGGCAGGCGCAGGCCGTTTCCCGCTCGAACCGGCTGCAGCAGCTCGTGCCCAACCTGGTCGATGCGATCTTCACCGATTTCCCCGGCAATTCGGGCGAGACGCTGCGGATCACGATCCGCGACGACGACACCAAGAAGGTCAAGGAAATCGACTGAGCCGGGCACGCACCGGCCATTTCCGGATGGGAGGGAGGCGGCGCCAGGGGATCGGCGCCGCCTTTTTTCATGCGCCCGGCGCCTACAGCCCGGCGTGGCCCCCGGTCGAGCCGAAACCGCCCTCGCCGCGCGCGGTCTCGTCGAGCTCGGCGACCTCGCGCCAAGCCGCCTGCACGACCGGCGCTAGCACGAGCTGCGCCACCCTGTCGCCGCGGGCGATGGCGAAGGGTTCGCTGCCGTGGTTGATCAGCAGCACCTTCAATTCCCCGCGATAGTCCGAATCGATCGTGCCGGGCGTGTTGGGCACGGTGATGCCGTGCCTGAAGGCCAGGCCCGAGCGCGGACGGACCTGGATCTCGTATCCCGGCGGGATGGCGAGCGCGAGGCCGGTCGCGACCGGGTGCCGCGCGCCCGGCGCAATCGTCACGTCTTCGGCCGAGACCACGTCCATGCCCGCCGCGCCATCGGTCGCATAGGCCGGCAGGTCCAGCCCTTCGCCATGCGGCAGGCGCTTCACCGCGACGGGGATGGCGGTCATTCCGCGGCTTCGGCCTTGAGGCTCGCGGCGATCCGCTGGGCGAGCGCCATCGCGACCTCGAGCTTGGGCATCCGCTCGAGCGTCTCGACCCCGCTTTCGCTGACGATGTGGACGAGGTTCTCGTCTCCGCCCATCACGTCCCCCGAAACGTCATTCGCGACGATCCAGTCGGCCGCCTTGCGCTTGCGCTTCTGGCGGGCATTGCCGATCACGTCGCTGGTTTCGGCCGCGAAGCCGATGACGAGTTCGGGCCGGTCCTTGCCCGCGGCGAGATTGGTGAGGATGTCGGGGTTTTCGGTCAGCATCAGCGCCGGCGGGGCGGAGCCGCGCTTCTTCAGCTTTTCCGGGCGGTATTCCTTGGGCCGCCAGTCGGCCACCGCGGCGACCATCACCGCGGCATCGGCGGGCAATGCCTTCCTGACCGCTTCGGCCATTTCCCCGGCGGATTCGACGTCGATGCGCTTAACCCCGGCGGGCGTCTTCAGCGCCACCGGCCCCGCGACCAGCGTGACCTTCGCGCCAAGCGCGGCGGCGGCGGCGGCGATGGCAAAGCCCTGCTTCCCGCTCGAACGATTGGCGATGTAGCGCACCGGATCGATCGCTTCCCAGGTCGGCCCGGCGGTGACGAGGACGTGGCGACCCTGGAGCGGGAGGTAGGCGGCATCGCCCTCGAAACGCGGCGCATCGCCTTCGGCCGATTCGATTGGCGCGGGCTCGATCGGTTCGGGCCGGGCGCGGCGCGGGTCGAATTCGTGGTTGAGCGCATCGGGATCGATCGGCGGCGCGGAAGACGCGCCGCCCTTCTTCGCGAGCAGGGGGCCGCCGAAATCGGGCTTGAACTCGGGCGCTTCCTCTTCGGGGGGAAGGTCTTCGCCCTCCGGCAGGTCGACCGAATCCGGGTCCTGTCCGAAATCCTCGTATTCGGCCTCGATCTCCTCGTGCGTGCGCTTGGCGGTGGAGCGCGGGATGATCCGCGACAACAGCCCGCCGAGCCCGCGCCCGACGTCACCGTCATCCGGGCCGTCGTCCTCCGCTCCGGTCTCGAACTCTTTCGCGGGGCGCGCCGCGGGGGCCGGTTCCCCGACCTCGATCCCGAAATGGGCCGCGATCTCGCGCCAGATCGCCTGCGGTTCGGGCAGGCGGCCATAGCCGAATTCGCCGCAGGCCATCGCGCCTTCGTCCGGGTGCAGGACGGTGACGCCCGCCTGCCGCAGCCATTCGATGTTGCGCTGCGTCGTCTCGTGCTCCCACATCTTCACGTTCATCGCCGGGACCGCCATCACCGGCTTGTCGGTGGCGAGGATCAGAGTGGTGGCGAGATCGTCGGCGATCCCGCTCGCCATCTTGGCGACGAGATCGGCGGTGGCGGGGCAGACGACGACGAGGTCGGCTTGGCGCGAGAGCTGGATATGGCCCATCTCGACCTCGTTCTTGAGATCGAACAGGCTGGTGTAGACTTGATTTTCCGACAGCGCGGCAAGCGACATGGGCGTCACGAACTGCTGCCCGCCCTTGGTCACGACGCAGGTGACCTCGCCCCCGCCCTTGCGGATCAGGCGGACGAGTTCCAGCGACTTGTAGGCCGCGATACCGCCGCCCACGACCAGCAGGATTTTCGGCCCAGAGCCGCTCATCGCGTCACGCATCTCCTCATCGCCGCCAGGCGCAGGGCCGGGCCGGGCCGGCAGGCGCCCGTTCGGCCGGCGAGTCCCCTAACCGTCAAGCCCTCGCCGCCAAGGGCCAGCGGGTGCCTTGCGCCCGCCATGGTTAAGGTTTCCCTTATAGAGGCTCGAAGCCCCGGCGCCAAACGCCTTGAGACGAAGGCCGCGACAACGGCATAAGGGCAACGCCATAACGAAGAGGATTCCGTCGATGACCGTCACCCTGCTGCGCGCCGCCCTGTTCCTTGCCGGGCTGACCTTCATCATCATCGGCGGGTCCTTCCTCGTCGATCCGGCGGCGATGGGCGGCGGCTTCGGCCTGGTGCCGCGCGGCGCGCAGGGCCTGTCGAGCCTGCGCGGCGATTTCTTCGCCTATTTCGTGGTCGCGGGCGGGTGTCTCATGTTCGGCGCGTGGAAGCGGCGCGGCGAATTCCTGCTGGTCGCGGGCGCGATTTTCGGCCTCACCTTCCTCGCGCGCGCCTACAGCCTGGTGGTCGACGGATTCTACCTCGGCTGGGTGACACCGATGGGGATCGAGGCGGTGACGGTGATCCTCGTCCTTGTCGCAAGCCGCATCCTGCCGAGCGGCGCGCTGGTCGAGCGGGCGCAGTGACGGCTCAGCCGATGACCCCGGCGGCGACCAGCGCCAACATCGCGCCCGCGCCGACCGCGCCGGCGAGGAGATAGCCCGGCAGCGAGCCGCCCTGCCGTTCCCGCGCGCGCCGTTCGGTGAGGAGCCGGATCTCGGGCAGGGGCGGCGCTTCGGGCGCGCCGCCCTTGGGCGGGAACTTCTCTTCCAGACGGCGGATCAGGCCGGGCAGGCGCAGCAGCGTCTCGGTATCCTCCTTGAGCCGGTCGGCGAGCGCGGATTCGGGGCCGAGCTCGTCGCGGATCCACGAGCGGACATAGGGCGCGGCGGTGTCCCACATGTTGATGTCGGGATTGAGCTGGGTGGCGATGCCCTCGACCATCACCATGGTCTTCTGCAGCAGCAGAAGGTGCGGCTGGGTCTGCATGTCGAAATCGCGGGTGATCGCGAACAGCCCGTCGAGCATCTGGCCGACCGACAATTCCTTGACCGGCTTGCCGCGCATCGGCTCGCCCACGGCGCGCAGCGCGGTGGCGAATTCGCCGACCGAATGGTAGGAGGGCACATATTGCGCCTCGAAATGGATCTCGGCGACGCGCTGGTAATTGCCGGTCGTCAGGCCATAGAGGATTTCCGCCAGCCATTGCCGCGCGCGCCGGTCGATCCGGCCCATGATCCCGAAATCGATCGCAACGATCGTCCCGTCATCCTCCACGAACAAATTGCCCTGGTGCATGTCGGCGTGGAAGAAACCCGCGCTGATCGCCTGGGTGAGAAAGCTGATGACGAGCTTTTCGGCGATCGCGGGGAGATCGTGGCCCCGCTCGATCAGGGCCTCGGTGTTCGAGATCTTGACCCCGTCGATCCACTCGATCGTGAGCACGCGGCCATTGGTGCGGTCCCAGTCGATCGCGGGGATGCGGTAGCCCGGAACGCCCTTCATCTGCTCGGCAAGCTCGCTCGCCGAGGCCGCCTCGCGCCTGAGGTCGAGTTCCGAATTCGACCAGCGCTTGAAATTGGCGATGGTCAGGCGCGGGCGCAGGCGCGAGGCCTCGCCGCCCATCGCCTCGACATGGGCGGCGGCCCATTCGTAGGTCTGGATGTCGCGCGCGAATTTCTGGCGGATGCCCGGACGCAGGACCTTGATCGCGACCTTGCGCCCGTCGTTCGTCACGCCCTTGTGGACCTGCGCGATCGAAGCGGCCCCAACCGGCACGGGATCGACTTCGGCGAACAGCGCCTCGAGCGGCTGTTCGAAGCTCGCCTCGATCTGCTCGCGGATCTTATCGAAGGGGACGGGCGGGAGGTTGTCCTGCAGGCTGAGGAGATTGTGCGCCGCTTCCTCGCCGACGAGGTCGGGCCGCGTCGCGAGGCTCTGGCCGAGCTTGATCGCCGCCGGACCGATCGCACGGAAGGCACCGGCGTAGTCGCGCGGGCCTTTCGCGCTGGTGAAGGTCGCGAGCCGGGCGAGCCTGACCAGCCGGCGCAGGGCGGAAGGCGCGTTGGGATCCTCCTCGATCCCGACCAGCGCGCGGCGGCGGGCGAGCGTCGTTCCCCAATTGGCGAGGCGCAGAAGGTGGATGGCAGGAGCGGTCATGTCAGGTCAGTGCGCTCGAAGCGGCAAAGGGTTCCCTCGGGCTCGCGCGGGTCAGACCTTCCAGCCCGAATGGATCGCGACGAGCCCGCCCAGGATCGGCTCGACCCTGGTGTTCACGAAGCCGGCGCGCGCGATCATCGCCTCGAATTCGGCCATGCGCGGAAACTTGCGGATCGATTCGACGAGATAGCGATAGGAATCCGCATCGCCCGCGATCACCTGGCCCATGCGCGGCAGGAGCTGTTCGGAATAGAGGTCGTAGGCCTCCTTCAGCCCCGACCATTCGACGGTGGAGAATTCGAGGCAGAAGAACCGCCCCCCCGGCCTCAGCACGCGATGGGCTTCGGCCAGCGCGCGGTCGATGCGGGTCACGTTCCTGATGCCGAAGGCGATGGTGTAGGCGTCGAAGCTGGAGCCGGCGAAATCGGTCGCTTCCGCGTTCTGGCGGGTGAAGACGAGGCTGCCTTCGTCCTCGCTCCCGCCGCGTTCGACCGCGCGCTCGGCCCCGACGTCGAGCATGTCCTGGTTGATGTCGGCGACCGTCACGTGGGCCCCGCGCGCGACCATGCGGAAGGCGATGTCGCCCGTGCCGCCGGCCATGTCGAGCACCTGTTCGCCGCGCTGCGGCTTCACCCGTTTGACGAAGCGGTCCTTCCACAGGCGATGCATCCCTGCCGACATCGCATCGTTCATGATGTCGTATTTCCCGGCCACGCTGGTGAAGACCGCGCCCACGCGGCGGGTCTTTTCCTCGGGGGTCACGTCCTCGTAGCCGAAGGAGACGGTTTCGCTGGTTTCGGAAGGGCTGGAAGCTGGCTCGTTCATGGGGCCATGCCTTAGGGTGAATCGCGCGCGGGGCAAAGGCCTTGTATTCGCGCGGAGAGCCGGCGAAAGCGTGCCGCTCCCCCTGACCCTTCCCGGCGCGGTCCGCGCCGTTCCATGACAGCAGCCCGAAATGCCCGAACTGCCCGAAGTCGAAACCACCGTGCGCGGGCTCGCCCGCTTCCTCGAAGGCCGGCGGATCGCGCGCGTCGCGGTGAACCGGCCGGACCTCAGGCGCCCCTTCCCGGCCGATCTCGTGCAGGTGCTGACCGGGGCGCGGGTGACGGCGCTCGCCCGCCGGGCGAAATACGGCCTCCTCCACACCGATCGCGGGCGCACGATGATCTTCCATCTCGGCATGAGCGGGCGCTGGCGGATCGACCCTGCCGAACCGCACGTCCACGACCACCTCGTGATCGAGACCGAGGGGCACCGCTTCGCCCTGTGCGATCCGCGCCGCTTCGGTTCCGTGGATCTCGTCGAAACCGCGGCGCTCGAAGCCTGGCCGCAATTCGCCGCGATGGGCCCCGAACCGCTCGGCGGGGACCTCACCCCGGCGTATCTCGAGGCCGCGCTCGCGGGCAGGAGCCAGGCGATCAAGCTGTGCCTGCTCGACCAGCGCATCGTCGCCGGGCTCGGCAACATCTATGTCTGCGAGGCGTTGTGGCGGGCGCGGATCCATCCGCGCAAGGCCGGCGACAAGGTGACGGGGGGGCAGCTCGCAAGGCTCGTCCCCGCGATCCGGGACGTGCTCGAAGCCTCGATCCGCGACGGCGGCTCGACCTTGCGCGACTATGCCGCACCCGACGGGGAACTGGGCTATTTCGCGAGCTCCTTCGACGTCTACGGGCGCACCGACGAGCCCTGCCGGCGCGCGGACGGCGGGACCATCCGCCGCTTCGCGCAAGGCGGGCGCAGCACCTGGTTCTGCCCCAGGTGCCAGAGATAGCGCCCGCAGCCAGGGCTGCCCCGCGCGAGATCCCGTGCGAATCCTTGACCTTTGTGCGTTCCGGCGGTAAGCGCCCCGCTTTCAGACGCATGGAGAGCTGCTCCGGGCGTCCCTTTCGACCAACCCGAGACACCTCCGGCCGCGATTCCTGCGGTCACAACGAACGCGAGACAGACAAAAAGCCATGGCCAACACGCCGCAAGCCCGTAAGCGCATCCGTCGCAACAACCGCCGCGCGGAAATCAACACCGCCCGCATGAGCCGTATCCGCAGCTTCATCAAGAAGGTCGAAACGGCAATCGAATCCGGCGACAAGGACGCGGCGGCCACTGCCCTCAAGGCGGCCCAGCCCGAAATGCAGCGCGGCGTCGCCCGCGGGGTGATCCACAAGAACACCGTCGCGCGCAAGATGTCGCGCCTGTCGAAGCGCGTCGCCGCGCTCTGACACCGCCCTGCCCGGAGCCCCGTGCGGGCGAATCAGCGGGCGGCCATAAGTGATTCTACCGGGTTTCGGACCGCCTCGGTCCGGCCAATTCGAAAGGGGCTGCGCCGTCTGGCCGCAGCCCCTTTTTATTACGACAAATATGACAACGGATCGCGCCCGAAATGTTAGGAAACCTGCCGATTCGCGCGGCACGGTTAGGGCTTCGCAAAGCAAAACAGGCACTTGAACGAGGGCCTGCGGGATAGCGCCGAGTCAACAGGATTATTTCATTTTTTTTAAACGCGGCTGCTTGCCTTGAGGGCCGAACGGTTCTTTATTCCTGTCTCACCCGGGGCGGGACAGTCCGGGTTCTTGAAAGCTGATCGACAGGACGTTTTCCGCGGGACCGCGATTCCCGGGGGTGGGCGGCTTTTGCCTGTCGCAAAAGAGATGCACCGCCCGGGACGCTCGCGCCCCGGGGCGAGGACGGAATGGGGAAGTGATGGTACATAAAATAGACAAGGCGCGGGCAGCGCGTCGCTCCACCGATGATGATCTCATGGAGGACGCCGAAGCCGTCAACCTCGCGGCCGACTGGGCCGATATCAGCCAGGGCCTGCGAAAGGATCTCGGCCATCAGCTTCACAGCCAGTGGATCAGGCCGATCCAGCTCGGCCGGATCGACAAGGAGACCGGCACGCTCGATCTCTACCTGCCGACCGAATTCGCCGCAAACTGGGTCAACGACCGCTTCCGCGAGCGGCTCCAGCTCGCCTGGAAGATCGCGCGCAGCGAGGTCCGCCAGGTCCGCGTGCAGGTCCACCCGGGCCGTCGCCAGCTGCCCGAACTCAATCTCGACGCCCCGCGCCGGCCGGCCAATGACGGGGCGAGCGCGATCGCGGTCGCCGCGGGCACGATCGGCGATGCCGGCTTCACCGGCTCGGTCGGGCTCGACCCCTCGCTGACCTTCGCCGCCTTCGTCACCGGCGATGCCAACGTGCTCGCCTGCAACGCCGCGCAGCGCATGGCGGCGAACGAGAAGCCGCAGTTCTCGCCGCTCTACCTCAAGGCCGCGACCGGGCAGGGCAAGACGCACCTGCTCCACGCGATCGGGCACGCCTATCTCCAGGCGCACCCGCGCGCGCGGATCTTCTACTGTTCGGCCGAGCGCTTCATGGTCGAATTCGTCCAGGCGCTCAAAGCCAAGCAGATGATCGAGTTCAAGGCGCGCCTCAGGAGCTTCGACCTGCTGCTGGTGGACGACATCCAGTTCATCATCGGCAAGGCGTCGGCGCAGGAGGAACTGCTCTACACGATCGACGCGCTGCTCGCCGAAGGCAAGCGGCTGGTCTTCGCCGCCGACCGTGCCCCGCAGGCGCTCGACGGGGTGGAGCCGCGCCTGCTTTCCCGCCTGTCGATGGGCCTCGTCGCCGATATCCAGGCGGCCGATATCGAGCTGCGCAAGAAGATCCTCGAATCCAAGCTTTCGCGCTTCGCCCCGCTTTCGGTCCCCGAGGACGTGATCGACTTCCTCGCCCGCACGATCACGCGCAACGTGCGCGAACTGGTCGGCGGCCTCAACAAGCTGATCGCCTATGCCCAGCTGACCGGGCAGGAAGTGTCGCTGCAACTCGCCGAGGAGCAGCTGACCGACATCCTCAGCGCCAATCGCCGACGGATCACGATCGACGAGATCCAGCGCACCGTGTGCCAGTTCTACCGCATCGACCGGGCCGAGATGAGCTCCAAGCGCCGCGCGCGTGCCGTCGTCAGGCCGCGGCAGGTGGCGATGTACCTGTCGAAGGTGCTGACCCCCCGCAGCTATCCCGAGATCGGGCGCAAGTTCGGCGGGCGCGACCATTCGACCGTGATCCACGCGGTTCGCCTGATCGAGGACCTGCGCCAGCGCGATGCCGACATGGACGGCGACGTGCGCAGCCTGCTGCGCCAGCTCGAAAGTTGAGGCACGCCTAGGTTCCGCCGCCTGTGGACAGCCTTGTCCACAGGCGGCGGCGAGCGTCTGTCCCCAAGCTGTCCACAGCTCGTCCCCGGCTTGCGGGCAGGCCTGTCGACCGGCCGCGCGCGCGCTTTTGCACAGGCCTGTCGACAGGCGCTCCACAGGATGCCAACAGCCTGTCCATGAGCCTTTCCACACCCCTTTCCCCAGGCCGCCTCGACCGCTTCGCCCGCCACATCGTCCTCCCCGAGATCGGCGGCGCGGGGCAGGTCGCGCTGTCGCGGCGCCATGTCGTCGTCATGGGCCTCGGCGGAATCGGCTCGCCCGCGCTGCAATATCTCGCTGGCGCCGGCATCGGGCGCTTCACCCTCGTCGATGATGACACGGTCGACGCCTCGAACCTCCAGCGCCAGACGATCTTCACCACCCGCGATGTCGGCCACGGCAAGGCGACGAGCGCGCGGCGCTGGCTCGCCAATTTCGACGACTCGCTCGCCGTCGAGATCACCGATGCGCGGGTGACGGCCCGGAACGCCGCCGGGATCGTCGCCGGGGCCGACCTCGTGCTCGACGGGACCGACAATTTCGCGACCCGCCTCGCCGTTTCCGATGCCTGCGTCGCGGCGCGGGTCCCGCTGCTTTCCGCCGCCGTCGGCCGGTTCCAGGGCCAGGTCGGCGCCTTTGCCGGGCACCTGCCGGACCAGCCGTGCTACCGCTGCTTCGTCGGCGACGCCTTCGATGCCGAGGATTGCGACACCTGCGCCGAGGACGGGATGCTTGGCGCGATGGCCGGCTGGACCGGAAGCTTCGCGGCGATGCAGGCGGTGCGCGTGCTGCTGGACGGGGTGAGCGCGTTCGGGCGGCCGCAATGGGGCCGGCTCCATCTGCTCGACGGGATGACGCCTGCGATGCGGACGCTGACCATCGCCAGGGATCCCGCCTGCCGGGCCTGCGCCACGCCCTGACGCGAACGCGTCTCGCCCCGTCGCAGCGCAGCGGCGGCGCGGAACCGGCAAGTCCTCCTTTCGTTGGAAGTTCAAGACGAAAGGATTATTTCATGACACTTCTCAATCTCTTCATTCTTTCCGCTGGTGCCATCTTCGGCTTTTCGCAGTGGCAGAAAATGAAAAGGAAAACGCCGAGCAATCCCCGCCCGCATCCCGAAGACAAGTTCAAGGGCGGGGGCGAACCGACCAGGGCGCGCCCGTAAGCGCCGACCCGCAAATCGAGGAAGGCCGGCCCCGCAGCCGGCCTTTTTCGTGGGCATCGACCAGGTGAAGCGCGATGGGTGATTCGAAGGACCGCGACGACCTCGCCGAGGATCGCACGGACTGGGCCGAAGACCGCACGCTCATGGCGAACGAGCGGACCTTCGCCGGCTGGATGCGGACCGGCCTCGCCGCGGTCGGGGTTGGCCTCGGCTTCAACGCGCTGTTCGCCAAGCTCGAACCGGCCTGGACGGGGAAGGTCATCGCGACCTGCTTCATCCTCACCGGCATTTTCGTGTTCGTCGCGGCCGAACGCAACGCGGACAGGGTCACGGACCGGATGGAATCGCACAAGGCCTCGCCCATCCGCAGCTTCAAGCTCAGGATCATCGCGTCCGCCCTCGTAATCGCGAGCCTCGCGCTCGCTGCGGCGCTGTGGGCGATCGATCTGTCCGGGCCGGAATGATCAGCCGGCCAGCACCTCGTCCACCCATCCCGGCACGAGGACGCTCGCCGGACCGTGGCGCGATTCGGTGAAGTAGCGGCTGCCCTCGCTCGGCTCGAGATTGAGTTCGAGCGTGCGCGCGCCGTTCATCAGCGCCTCCTGGACGAACCCCGCCGCCGGATAGACCGCCCCGCTCGTGCCGATGCTGACGAACAGGTCGCAATTGCCGAGCGCCGCGTAGATCCGCTCCATCCGGTAGGGCATTTCGCCGAACCAGACCACGTCGGGCCGCAGCGTCGGCGCCTGACAGACCGGGCAGGCCGGTCGGTCCGAGAGCGGCGCGTCCCAGGGGGAGCGCATTTCGCACGAGGTGCACAGCGCGCTCGACAATTCGCCGTGCATATGCAGCACGTCGCGCGACCCGCCGCGTTCGTGGAGGTTGTCGACGTTCTGGGTCACCAGCAGCAGTTCGCCCGGAAACTCCGCCTCGAGCCGGGCGAGCGCACGGTGCGCGGCGTTGGGCTCGACCGCTTTCAGCGCCTCGCGCCGCTGGTCGTAGAAGCCGAGCACGAGATCGGGATCGCGTGCGAAGCCTTCGGGCGTCGCGACATCCTCGATCCGGTGGCGTTCCCACAAGCCGCCGGCATCGCGGAAGGTGTCGATCCCGCTTTCGGCGGAAACGCCTGCGCCTGTGAGGATGACGATACGCTCGAACTTTGCCATGAACGCCTTTGACCACAGGTGGCGTAGGCCCGCAACGAAGGAGGGGGCAATGAGCGAGGGAGCGCGGCGCTTTGCCGTGATCGGACACAAGGGACGCATGGGCCGGGCGCTGGCCGACGCGATCGAGCAGGCGGGGCACGAATTTCGCGTCGGGGTCGACCGGGGCGGCGATCCCGAACCCCTGTTCGGCCAGTGCGAGGTGGCAGTCGATTTTTCCGCGCCGGACGGGCTCAAGGCCAGTCTTGCCGCGGCCAGGGCGGCAGGCATCCCGATCCTGATCGGCACGACCGGGCTCGGGGAGGAGCACTTCGCGATGATCGCCGAAGCGGCGAAGGCGATTCCCGTGCTCCAGACCGGCAACACCTCGCTCGGGATCACGCTGCTCGCCCATCTCGTGCGCGAGGCGGCGGCCCGGCTCGGGCCGGAATGGGACATCGAGGTGCTCGAAATGCACCACCGGATGAAGGTCGATTCGCCCTCGGGCACGGCCAAGCTGCTGGGGGAGGCGGCGGCCGAGGCGCGCGGGATCGCCCTCACCGACAACATGGAGAGCGGACGCCACGGCTTCACCGGCGAGCGTCGAAGGGGCGCGATCGGCTTCGCCACCCTGCGCGGCGGGACGGTCGCAGGCGAACACAGCGTGATCTTCGCCGGCGAGGAGGAGCGCATCACCCTCGCCCACAGCGCCGAGGACCGCGCGATCTTCGCCCGCGGCGCGGTGAAGGGTGCGCTCTGGCTGATCGGACGCGAGCCGGGGCGTTACCGGATGGAGGACGTGCTCGGCCTGTGAACCCGCCAGCAAGGCCCCCGGCGACACCGCCCAGCTCCCCGCCCGACCGCAAGCCGGCGGTCCTGCGCGCGCGTACCTATCATCAACTGTTCGCCTCGGCCCGGGCCGACGGGCGGATGACGGGCGCGGACCGGGTGATCATCATCGCCATCCTCGCCTCGGTCGTGGTCGCGATCATCGGCACCGAAACCGCCTTCGCGAGCGAAAACCGCAGCGCGATCCTGTGGGCCGAGTTCGGCTTCGGCATCTTCTTCCTTGCCGAATACGCCGCGCGGCTGTGGTCGGTCGCCGAACGCCCCGGCCCCGGGAGCGACTGGGCCAAGCGATTCGTCTGGATCCGCTCCTTCTTCGCGCTGGTCGACCTTTTCGTAGTGGTCGTCACGATCGTCCCCTTCCTCCTTCCCGGCGCGCCGATCCTGCGCCTCCTGCGGCTCTTCCGGCTCGCCGCGCTGCTCAAGTTCGGGCGCTTCTCGATGGCGCTCAGGGCGCTCGGATCGGCGGTGATCGAGCGTCGTTACGACCTTTTCGTGACGGGCGCGCTCGGCCTCGTCCTGCTGCTGGGCGGGGCGACCGCGCTCTACTGGGCCGAAGGCAAGGTCCAGCCCGAGGCGTTCGGATCGATCCCGCGCGCGATGTGGTGGTCGGTTATCACGCTCACGACCGTGGGCTATGGCGACGTCTCACCCATGACCCCGCTCGGCAAGGTGCTCGCGGCGGTGGTGGCGGTGGGCGGGATCGGGCTTGTCGCGATGCCCACCGGGATCATCGCGGCGGCCTTTTCCGATGCCATGCAGAACTATCGCGACAGGCTGGCGCCGTCCGACGACGAGGGCACGATGCCGTGACGCGGGACCAGATCTTCGAATTCTTCCGCCGCCTTGCCGAGGACAATCCCGAACCGCGCACCGAGCTCGAATACGGCAATGCCTTCCAGCTCCTCGTCGCTGTCGCGCTGTCGGCGCAGGCGACCGATGTCGGGGTCAACAAGGCGACCCGCGCGCTGTTCGCGCAGGTCGAGACCCCGCAGCAGATGCTCGACCTCGGACTCGAGGGGCTTGTCGCGCACATCAGGACGATCGGCCTGTTCAATTCAAAGGCGAAGAACGTCATCGCCCTTTCCCGCATTCTCGTCGAGGAGCATGGCGGCGAGGTCCCGGCGAGCCGCGAGGAACTGGTCAGGCTGCCCGGTGTCGGGCGCAAGACCGCCAATGTCGTGCTCAATTGCTGGTTCGGCGAGGAAACCTTCGCGGTCGACACCCACATCTTCCGCGTCGGCAACCGCACCGGCCTTGCCAAGGGCAAGACGCCGGACCAGGTCGAGGCGAAGCTCGAAAAGCGCGTGCCGCAGCCGTTTCGCCTGCACGCCCATCACTGGCTGATCCTGCACGGGCGCTATGTCTGCAAGGCGAGGACGCCCGAATGCTGGCGCTGCCCGGTGGTCGACCTGTGCAGCTACCGCAAGAAGGTGCTAAAGGACCCGAAACAGGGGGAAAGGAAAAAGGTGCGCGCCTGACCGGGCGCGCATGGGACAGCGCACCGGAGGAGAGAACGATGCCGAGACCCCTGGCCTTTTCCGCTCTGCCGCTCTTCGCGCTGGCAGCCGCCTGCGCGCCCGTGGACGAGGGCGAACGCTCCGACGATCCGGCCGCCTACGACCCGCCCGTGCGCGTGGTGGGAGAGGCGCAGAACTGCATTCCGCTGGCGCAGATCCGCCAGACGCCGGTGCGGAGCGACGACGTGATCGATTTCGAGATGCGCGGCGGGCGCGTCTACCGCAACGTCCTCGCCAATTCTTGCCCGCAGCTGGGCCTGTGGGAAGCCTTCACCTACGACACCGAGATCAGCCAGCTGTGCAGCGCGGAGATCATCTACGTGCTCCAGCAGATCGGCGGCGGGGTCCAGCGCGGCGCGGGCTGCGGGCTCGGCCGCTTTGTTCCGGTTGAATATGTCGAGGAGGACGAGGAGGGCGAGGACGAATAGGCGCGCGTCGCGGAGGCCCGGGTTCAGCCGCGGTTCACCGCTGCCGGGCGAGATTTCCGGCTATAAATCAGATGGAAAGAGAGGGCGAGATGACGTTCCGCAAGGCCGCGACCACAGGCGGAGCGCTCGCCATCGCGCTCCTCCCCCTCGGCTGTGTCAGCGCGCCGGCGGGCGATCGCGCGATCGAGAGCAAGGTTTCCAATGCCCGCATCTGGCCGAGGGCGGCGACGGTCTTCGTCCGCGCCGAGGGCGAGCCGCGCCGCTGCCTCCAGACCGCCAATACCTTCTTCGTCGTCAATGACGAGAACAGCGTCGTCTTCATGAACGACGGCCGGTTCTTCATCAACCGCCTGCAATTGCCCTGCGAGGGCGTGCTCATCAACGGCTTCACCCAGTCCGCCGGGTTCGGGCGCAGCCAGATCTGTTCCGGGATGAGCGTGACCCTGCAGGACGAATTCGGCGGCAACCCGAACGCACTGTGCCACCTGGGCAGCTTCGAACCGCTGGAGCTCGCCGATACGGGGGCGGACGGGGAGAAGATCGTGCTCAACGAGGGCGAGACTATACGTCGTCCGCGCTGATCATTTCCGCCCGGTCGAGTTCGCCGGTCAGGCTGGCCACGGTCGTTGCCACCGCCGCATCGCCCGAAACGTTCGTGGTGGTCCGCATCATGTCCATGATCCGGTCGACGCCCGCGACCAGCGCGATCGTTTCGAGCGGCACGCCGACCGCGCCGAACACCAGCACCATCATGATGAGGCCCGCCCCCGGAATCCCCGCCGCCCCGATCGCGCCCAGCGTGCCGAGCACCGAGATGGTGAAATAGTCCGCCCATGACAGGTCCACGCCGAACGCCTGCGCCCCGAACAGGGTCGCAAGGCCGAGATACATCGCGGTCCCGTTCATGTTGATCGTCGCGCCCAGCGCGATCACGAAGCTCGCCACCGAATTGGAAACACCGAGGTTCCGCTCGGCGCAGCGCAGCGTGACGGGCAGCGTCGCGTTGGAGCTCGCGGTCGAATAGCTCACCGCGATCGCGTCGGCGATGCCGCGGAAGAAGTCGATCACCGGCAGGCGGGCGATGAACCTGATCATGCCGGCGTAGACGATCCCGATGATGAGCAGGCAGCCGACATAGTTGAGCGCGACGAGGATGCCGAGCGCCTGCAGCGCGTCGAGCCCGAGCGTGCCCGCGACCCAGGCCATCAGCGCGAAGACGCCGAAGGGGGTCAGTTCCATCACGATCATCGTCACCTTCTGCATGACGGCGTTGCCGCTATCGAAGATCCTGAGGACCGGCTCGCCCTCCTCCTTCGCCATCAGGATGCCGATCCCGATGAGGAGCGCGAAGACGATCAGCGGCAGGACATTGACGTCCGCCATGACCTGCACCGGGCTCGACGGGATGACCTCGAGGATCATCTCCTCGAAGCCCTGCGCGTTTTCGCGACGGTTCTGCGCGTTTTCGAGCGTGGCCTCGTCGAAAGCCATGCTCCGCCCGTCGATCCCCGATCCGGGGGCGAGCAGGGTGCCGATGGCAAGGCCCAGCCAGACCGCGATCTGCCCCGTCACCACGAACAGCACCAGCGCGCGCCAGCCGACGCTGCCGAGCTTCCTCAGGTCCCCGATGGAGGCGACGCCCGCGACCAAGCTGAAGAAGATCAGCGGCACAACCAGCATCTTGATGAAGGCGATAAAGATGTCGCCGACGATCTTGATGCTTTCCGCGCCCGGCCCCCACAGGAAGCCGACCACGATGCCGAGCACCAGCGCGCCGATCACGCGCTGCCACAGCGGAATTGCGAACCATGTTTTCATGCGAAGCCTCAGGCCCCCTGCTTCATGCCGAGCGCGAGCGCGCCTTCGGCCACGCGCGCGTAGATGCGGGCTAGCGCATCGAGGTCTTCCACGGCCACCGCCTCGTCGCGCTTGTGCATCGTCGCGTTGCAGAGGCCGAATTCGATCACGGGGCACACCGCGCGCAGGAACCGGGCGTCCGAGGTCCCGCCGGTGGTCGACAGTTCGGGCCTGAGGCCGGTCTCGGCCTCGATCGCCTGGGCGACCAGCCGGGAAAACGGCCCCGGTTCGGTGAGAAAGGGTTCGCCCGAGATGATCGGCAGGGCCGTGCCGCCGTGCTTTTCGGCGATGGCGACGACGCGTTCGGACAGGCTCGCGCCCGAATGGAGATCGTTGAACCGGATCGAGATGCGCGCCCTGGCGGCGGCGGGAATCACGTTGTGCGCGCGGTTGCCGACCTCGATGTCGGTGATTTCAAGATTGGTGGGCTGGAACCAGTCCGTCCCCGTGTCGAGCACCAGCGCGTCGAGTTCGGCCAGCATCGCGACGAGTTTCGGGATCGGGTTGTCGGCCAGATGCGGATAGGCGACGTGGCCCTGCACGCCTTCGACCGCCAGCCAGATGTTGACCGAGCCGCGCCGTCCGATCTTCATCATGTCGCCGAGCCGGTTGACGCTGGTGGGCTCCCCGACGAGGCACAGGTCCGGACGGATGCCTTGCGCGTCCATGTAGTCGATCAGCGCCCGCGTCCCGTGGAGCGCGGGGCCTTCCTCGTCCCCGGTGACGAGGAAGCTGATCGTCCCCGCTTCGCGCGGGACCGCGGCGGCGGCGCTGACCATCGCGGCGATCGCGCTCTTCATGTCGACCGCGCCGCGCCCGTGCAGCAGGTCGCCATGCACCGTCGGCTCGAAGGGATCGCTCGCCCAGCCCTCTCCCGGCGGGACCACGTCGAGATGGCCCGCAAAGGCGAAATGGGCGCACGGCTCGGGTCCCCGCCGGATCGCGAAGAGGTTTTCGACCGGCGCCTCGTCGCTGCCCTCCGCGCCCTCGCCGCGGGTGAACCGGTGCACCGCGAAACCGAGCGGGGCGAGCATTGCTTCGAGCTCGTCGAACACCGCGCCGGTCGCAGGAGTGATGCTGGGGGCGGCAATCAGCCGCTTGGCAAGGTCAAGGGTCTCGCTCATCCTCCCCCCGCTAGCAGGAGAATGCGCCGATGCCCAAGCTCGATCTCGATGCCATCGAACAGACCAATGCGACCGGCTATCCCGCGCCCTTCGCTGCCGCCGTGCGCGGACGCTGGTGGCGGCGACTCGCGCCGGTTGCCGGCCTCACCAACATGGGCGCAAGCCATGTCGTGCTCGAGCCGGGGGCGTGGTCATCCCAGCGCCACTGGCACAAGGGGCTCGACGAACTGGTCGTCGTGCTCGCGGGCGAAGCGGTGCTGGTCGAGGATGGCGGCGAAACGCCCGTGCGCGCGGGCGACGTGCTGGCCTGGCCCGCGGGCGAGCCGAACGGGCACCACCTGCAGAACCGCTCCGACCAGCCTTTCGTCTATGCCGCGATCAGCGCGGGCGACGCGGCATCGGACGAAGGCGTGTATTCCGACATCGACATGACCTTTTCGCCGGAAGGCTATTTCCGCAAGGACGGGACCCGCTACGATACCGAACGCCTCGCCTAGCGGCGTTCCGGGGGCGGCAGCGGGCCGGGCGCGAAGGCGCTTTCGAGAAGCTGCGCGATGCGGATGCCAGCCTGCTGCACGCGCCGTTTCGCGATCGGCACGCCGCGGGCGATGTCCTCCTGGCTGAGCTTCGTCTCCATCGGCAGCTCGCTCCCGCAGACGTCCTCGGTGTCGAAGGCGGTCGGGTAAACGAAATCGCGGCTGATCCGCCAGCTTTCACGCCCCCAGTCGGCGGGCGTGCCGCCGCCGAGGTCGGCGCGTTCGGCGGGGGAATAGCGGCGAACCACCGGATCGGCAGGGTCGCTGATCGCCCGCTCGGCCAGCGGACCGTCCCAGATGGAGTGGAGGTTGAGCCCCGGCTTGATGCCGTAGGCGGCCTCGCGGTCGTTCCCGCCGCGGTCGCCCTTGTCGCCGGAATGGAGCGGCATGTGCACGTCGCCCGCGAAATGGACCATGAAGGCGAGCGCCTCCAGCCGGATATTGTCGGGCAGGCTTTCGTCGGCGAGCACCCGGTGCGCGCGCTCGATCTGGCCGGTGACGCAGGACCCGCCGGGACAGTTGGCGCGCGGGTCATAGGCCTCGCAGATCGGCGCGGTGCGATAGTGCCACGCCGCGGTGTAGCCCCAGCGCGCGAAATCGCGCCTTATGCAGTCGGGCCACACGCTCGCGTCCTCGATCGTCGACAGCGCGCAGTCGGGCGTGCCGACCAGCCGTTCGGAGCGCATCAGCCGGCGGATCTTGGCGCGCGTCGCGGGCGAGACGTTCGCCTCGGCGATCTCGGCGGTCTTGCGGTGCGCATAGAAGCCCCAGGCGCGCGCCTCGCCCGGCGCGACCAGCCCCGTTAGAAACGCCAGGAGCACCAGCACGGCCAGCGCACCCGGCAGTGCCGCCGCGCTCAGCCGACGGTTTCGTATTGCTCGATCACCCATTCCTCGTTCTCCGCCGCATCTATCCAGCTTTTCATCCAGTCATGTTCCCAGATCGCCTCCATGTATCCCTGCGCGAAACCGGGAACGGGCACCCCGTAGGTGATGAAGCGCGAAACCACCGGGGCATAGATGATGTCCGCCGCGCCGAAGGTCCCGAACAGGAACGGCCCGCCCTTGCCGTGGCGCGCGCGCGCCTCCGCCCACAGGCCGAGGATGCGGACGATATCGTGCCGGGTTTCCTCGCTCACCCCGTCGAGCTGGACGCGGCGGCGGATGTTCATCGGCAGTTCGCGCCGCAGGGCGGCATAGGAGGAGTGCATCTCCGCCACCATCGAACGGGCCATGCCGCGCGCCGCGTCGTCCTTGGGCCAGAACCGGTCGCGCCCGACCTTGTCGGCGAGATAGTCCATGATCGCGAGGCTGTCCCACACCACCGCATCGCCGTCCCACAGGATCGGCACCTTTCCGCGCGAGGGCTGGACCTCGCCCATGTCGGCCTTGGCGCGGTCCCAGTCCTCGCCCATGATCGGCACGGTGATCTCTTCGAAGGGCAGGCCCGACTGCTTCGCCGCGAGCCAGCCGCGCAGCGACCAGCTCGAATAGTTCTTGTTGCCGATGATGAGCTTCATGGCTCTCCTGCTCCACCTTGCAAGCGGCGCCGCGTCGCGTAGGCCGCGCGGCGGTGAATGACGCAGGTAGGCATGGAGGCTTTGGCTGTCGAGCCGGAACGGGCTAGACGGACCGCGCCAACCGGAGATTCGCCGCCATGCCGCTCGCCCCATTCCACCTCGCCTTCCCGGTCGACGACCTCGACGCCGCGCGGCGCTTCTACGGCGGGGTGATGGGCTGCGCCGAGGGGCGGTCCTCTGAAGAATGGATCGATTTCGACTTCCACGGCCACCAGATCGTCGCCCACCTCGCGCCGGGCGGGGCGGGCGACCGGGCGAGCAACCATGTCGACGGCCACGGCGTGCCGGTCCCGCATTTCGGGCTGGTGCTGGAAATGGCCGAGTGGGAAGCGCTCGCCGAACGCCTGCGCGCCGCGGGCTGCGAATTCGTGATCGAGCCGACCGTGCGCTTCAGGGGGCAGCCGGGCGAACAGGCGACGATGTTCCTGCGCGATCCCGCCGGCAATGCGCTCGAGTTCAAGGCCTTCGCGGACCCGGCGCAGCTGTTCGCACGGTAAGGGGTTCGATCGGGACCATCCGCGCCGCGCTCAGGCCGAGAACCATTCCTCGCCCAGCGCATCGGCGACCACCGCCGCACGCAGGGCGGCGATCCCCATGCCCTTTTCCGCGCTGGTGAGATGGAGTTCGGGATAGGCTGCGGGGTGCCGGCGCGCTTCCTCCGCGACCTTGTTCGCGACGCGCTCCAGCTCGCTCGCCTTCACCTTGTCGGCCTTGGTCAGCACGATGCGGTATCCCACCGCCGCCTCGTCGAGCATCCGCATCATCTCGCGGTCGACGTCCTTGAGGCCGTGGCGGCTGTCGACCAGCACGAGATTGCGCGCCAGCACCTGCCGCCCGCGCAGATAGCTCTTCACCAAGTTCTTCCAGCGCTCGACCACCTTCACCGGCGCCTTGGCAAAACCATAGCCGGGCATGTCGACCAGCCGGAACAGGGTCGGCTCGCCCACCTCGAAGAAATTGAGCTCCTGCGTGCGCCCCGGCGTGACCGACGCACGGGCGATCGCCCTGCGCCCGGTCAGCGCGTTGAGGAGCGAGGACTTGCCGACATTGCTGCGCCCGCAGAAGGCGATCTCGGGCACGGTGGGGTCGGGCAGGAACTTCAATTGCGGGGCGGAAAGGAGGAATTCGACCCGCCCCGAAAAGAGGCGCGAGGCGACGTCTTCCCGGACCTGTCGCTCGCGCTCCTCCGGCTCGGTCACGCCTTGCCCTTCTTCTTCGCGTCGCCGTCCGCGCCCGCGCTCTTCTTCGCCATCTCCGCCCTGTCCTTTTCCGCCTGCGCGCGCAGCTGGGGATGCCTGGAATAGAGATAGCTCTGCTGGGCCAGCGTAAGGATGTTCGAGGTCACCCAGTAGATCAGGAGGCCCGCGGCGAAGGGCGCCATCACGAACATCAGGATCCATGGCATGATGTTGAAGATCTGCTGCTGCATCGGGTCCATCGCGCTCGGGTTGAGCTTGAAGGTGAGCCACATCGTGATGCCGAGCAGGATCGCGAGCACGCCGATGCCGAGGAAGCCCGGCACCTCGTAGGGGAGCAGGCCGAACAGGTTGAGGATCGTCCACGGATCAGGCGCGGAAAGGTCGCGGATCCAGAAATCGATGAAGGATTCGTGCCGCATCTCGATCGCGAGGATCAGCACCTTGTAGAGCGCGAAGAAGATCGGGATCTGGATGAGAAGCGGCAGGCACCCGGCGAGCGGGTTCACCTTCTCGTCCTTGTAGAGCTTCATGATCTCCTGCTGCTGCTTCTGCTTGTCGTCCTTGTAGCGTTCCTGGATCGCCTTCATCTTGGGCTGGACGGCCTTCATCTGGGCCATGCTCGCGAACTGTTTCTGCGCGATCGGGAACAGCAGGCCGCGGATGATCACGGTCAGCAGGATGATGGCGACGCCGAAATTGCCGGTGAGCGCATTGAGGTTCCGCAGCAGCCAGAGCAGCGGCTTCTCGATGATCTGGAACCAGCCCCAGGAGATCGCGAGGCCGAAATTCTCGATCCCGAGGCCTTCCTCGTAGGCATCGAGCAGCTTGCTCTCCTTCGCGCCGACGAACAGGCGGGTCTCCTGCGCGAGCGTCTGGCCGGCCGGGACCGGCTGAGCGTCGTAGCGCAGCTCGGTGCTGAACAGGCCGTCGCCCAGCGAATAGAAGCCCGCACGATTGACCGCGCCTTCCCCGTCGCCGGGGATCAATGCGGACAGCCAGTAACGGTCGGTGAACCCGAGCCAGGCGGGCTGGCCGGGGGGCGTGTCGCGGCCGAGCTCGGCCAGTTCCTCGTAGTTATTGCCGTCGAACAGCGATCCCCCGAACACCCCGACCGGGCCGGAATGGACAAGGAATTCGTCGGCGGTCGCAGTCCGGCTGGTGCGCTTGAGCAGCGCGAAAGGCTGCACGATCGCGCCCGACGAGCCGCTGTTGGAAACGCTCTGGCGCGCCGTGAGCATGTAATTGTCGTCGATCGAAAGCTCGATCCGGTAGGTCAGCCCGTCCGCCTCATGGGTGAGCGTGACCGGGGTTTCGGGCGTCAGCTGCTCCCCGTTCGCCTGCCACAGCGTGTCGGCGGGAAGCTTGCCGTCGCCGGTGACGAAGCCGAGTTCGGCGAAATGCTGCACCTCGGTGCGATCGGGGGCGAAGAGGCGGACCGGGCCCGAATCCTTGTCCACGCTCTCGCGGTGGTCCTTGAGCACGATGTCGTCGATCCGCGCGCCGACGAGGTTGATCGAACCCGCCACGCGCGGCGCGTCGATCGCGACCCGCGTCCCGCTCTCGAGTGCGGAGGACAGGTCGACCGGCCCGCTCATCGCCGGGTCGCCGCGGCGCGCCGCGTCCGGTGCCGCGCTCGCCAGGTCGCCCGCCGCCGGGCCTTCGACCTTCGAGGCGACCGGGGCATCCGCCTCGGGCGAGACCGCCGCGCTGATCGAGGCTTCGGGATAGAAATAGCGCATGCCGTAATCCCAACCCACGATAAGCAGGAAGGAAAGCGCCGCGGCGATGACGAGATTGCGAGTGTCCAAGATAGTCGGTTTCCGAAGCTGGCGTCTTAGCGTGTGTTCTCGAAGTGCCGGGCGCGGAGCGGTCCCGGCGGGCTGCCTCAGGGGACCGGATCGTAGCCGTGGCCGCCCCAGGGGTGGCAGCGCATTAGCCGCTTAATCGCCATCCATCCACCCTTGAGCGCGCCATGTCGCGACAGCGCCTCGATCGCGTATTCGCTGCAGGAAGGGGCGTAGCGGCAGGTCGGCGGAAGGAGGCGCGAGGGACCGATCTGCCACGCCCGGGCGATGAGGATGAGCGCGTGTTTCATGGGTCGGGGCTCCGGGGGCTTCGCGCGCGAACCTAGACCGGGTGGCCGGCGCCGTCCATGCCGGCGCGCCTCACCGCCGGCCTGCGCGGCGCGGGCCGCGGCGCGGGCGGCGCCCCCGGCCCGGATCGCTCCGGCCCGATCGCGCCCGTTCCAGCGCCCCGACCAGTTCGGCGCGCATGACCTCGAAATCACGCTCCACCCCGCCGCTGCGCCCGATGAGGACGTGGTCGTGATCGGGCAGGCCGTGTTCGGGCAGCACCGCGCGGACGAGTTCGCGAAAGCGCCGTTTCATCCGGTTGCGAACGACCGCGTTGCCGATCTTCCTGGTGACGGTGATGCCGTAGCGCATCCCCTGCCCCCCATTGGGCCTGGTCAGGAGGACGAAGCCCGCCTTGGCGTTGCGGGCGCCCCGGTTGGCGGCAAGGAAATCGGCGCGGCGGGTGAGGACGGAAATCACGCGTGTCACCGTAAGACAAACGGGCTCCCGAAGGGAGCCCGCAAGGGCGACTGCCCGCCGCGGCTCATGCCGCGAAAGCCAGGCGAGCCGGATGGCCCGCGCCCGGCGCCCGAGGGCGCCAGAAAATTACGCCGAAAGCTTCTTGCGGCCGCGGCGGCGACGCAGGCGCAGGACCTTGCGGCCGCCGGGGGTCGCCTTGCGCGCGAAGAAGCCGTGGCGGCGCTTGCGCACGAGATTGCTGGGCTGGAAAGTCCGCTTCATGTCGTCCTCGATATCCTGGCGGACCCGGCGGGGTGGAACCCATTCCCGCACGAGCCCGGTAATGTGGGAGGTCGCTGCGAAAGAAACACGCAGAGCCTCGCGATTGAATGCAGGCGCGCGCAAATAGGCTCGCAGCCCGTGCGAGTCAAGCTCAGCTGTCGCGCAAGACGATCCGGGACCAGGCGATGGCGGGCGGCGATACCGGGGCAACGCGGATCACGTCGCCATAGGCAATGACCGGCAAGGCATCGAGCGGTTCTGCCAGCAATTCCACCGACGCATCGAGCAGGGGAGACAGCGCGCGGGCTCCGTCCTGCAGGGCCAGCACCGGCTGTTCGCGCAGCAGGCGGCGCGCCGGATTGCGCGGCGCGAGGTCCGGCGATGCGGGGTCGATCCATTGCCGCATTTCGTCCGAACGCAGCCACAGCGCGCTGTGGTGCGGGACCGAATTGGTCATGTCGTAAAAGGCGCGCGCGCGCCGGGCGCTCATCCCCATCTCCATGTAATAGTCGAGATACATGCGATGTTCGGGCGCGCCGGGGGCGAAATCGTGCGCCTCCCGGCCGTGCGTGTCGAGCCAGCTGTGCACGGCGAATCGCGCGCCCCGGTCGATCGAGCGGGTCTCTCCCGCGAGGAAGAGCTCGACCGCGCCCGATCGCACCGATCCGCCGGTGGGCACGTGGGTATGGAGCCCGGCTTCCCGGATACGGCGCCCGAGCGCCAGGTTGGCGATGTCGTTGCTGGTGCCCGGCGCTTCCACCAGCTCGATCACCTGCAGCCCGGGAAAGTCGCGCAGCATGGCGTCGAACTGGCCGGGCGTGCGCGCATCGGTCGCGCCGACGAGCGCGGCCCGGTTCCTTCCGCGCACCTCGAACGGGCCGTAACGCAGGACAGCAGGACCACGCCGTCCCGATACCTGGTGGCCCGCCGCTTTGTGGACGTCAGTCGAAAGATCGATCGGTCCGGCAAGGCGCGCGAAGGCCCCGCCCCGGATTTCGAGCCGCGTGCTCGACGCCGTCGGCCGGAAATTTTCGGACCCGTTGTCGGCCGGTGTCTGCGTGTCCTCGACCTTGACCCAGCGCCGCGCGGCCGGGTCCCATTCCTCGACCCAGCGGTGCACCGAGACGACGACCGGGCCGTGGTCTGCGCGCGCGCCCTGCGCTCGCGCTTCCCCCGCCGGCAGGACCATGGCCACAAGCGCCGCGAGCGCCAGGGCAAGGCCTTTCGACGCCCAGGAGACGACATCGAAGCTTCGGATATTTGCCTTAGTATCGGATACGCTTGTTCCGACTGGATTTACGAATGGCAACACGAAATCTGCCCCTCGAGATTATGGGCCCCCGAATTAGCATCATTCGATTATATTCTCTTAATAGAGACCGGCTTATTCGGTTCCGCAACTGGGCGCATGAACCGATCGTTCCGGAGAGTGCATATCGATTCTTGTTATTATTTTCCGAGATCGTGAATAGTCTGCCAACCAACTAACGCCAGCCAAACTAACTCGACAACCATCACCGAAGCCTGCACAATCATGATTAACGGGTGAATCCGATCGGGGAGGGGGTTTGCGTGGTCGCACTGGTTCGGACCGTCGCCTATCTCGGGCTTGAGGCGCGCGCGGTCGAAGTCCAATGCCAGGTCGCCTCGGGCCTGCCGCGATTCGCGATTGTCGGGCTGGCCGACAAGGCCGTGAGCGAGAGCCGCGAACGGGTGCAGGCGGCGCTGTCGGCCATGGGCCTGTCGCTCCCGCCGAAACGGATCACGATCAACCTCTCCCCCGCGGACCTGCCCAAGGACGGATCGCATTACGACCTCCCGATCGCGCTCGCCCTGCTGGCCGCGATGGGGGTGACCGATGCCGAGCAGCTGGGCGACTGGATCGCGGTGGGCGAACTCGCCCTCGACGGGCGGATCGTTGCTAGCCCCGGCGTCCTCGTCGCCGCGCTCCATGCGAGCGAGGCGGAAGCGGGTCTCATCTGTCCGGCCGAGCAAGGCCCCGAGGCGCGCTGGGCGAGCGGCATCCCGGTGCTGGCGCCCAGGGACCTCCCCAGCCTGCTCGCCCATCTCAAGGGCTCGCTGGTCCTCCCCGAACCCGAACGCGGCACCATCGTCGAGGCCCCGCCCGCGCCCGATCTCGCGCAGGTGAAGGGACAGGAAACCGCCAAGCGCGCGCTCGAGATCGCGGCCGCCGGGGGGCACAACCTGCTGATGGTCGGCCCGCCCGGATCCGGCAAGAGCCTGCTGGCGAGCTGCCTGCCCGGCATCCTGCCCGAACTCACCCCGGCCGAGGCGCTCGAGGTGTCGATGGTGCAGTCGGTCGCGGGCGCGCTCGAGGCCGGGAGGATCAGCCGCGCCCGCCCGTTCCGCGCGCCGCACCATTCGGCGAGCATGGCGGCGCTGACGGGCGGGGGGCTCAAGGTGCGCCCGGGCGAGGTCAGCCTTGCCCATCTTGGCGTGCTTTTCCTCGACGAACTGCCCGAATTCCAGCGCCCGGTGCTCGATTCGCTGCGCCAGCCGCTCGAGACAGGCCAGGTCGATGTCGCGCGCGCCAATGCCCATGTCACCTTCCCCGCGCGGGTGCAGCTGATCGCGGCGATGAACCCGTGCCGCTGCGGCCATGCGGGCGAGCAGGGGCACGCCTGCGCGCGGGGCCCGCGCTGCGCGAGCGAATACCAGGCGCGCCTTTCCGGCCCGCTGCTCGACCGGATCGACCTCCACGTGCACGTCGCCGCCGTCTCCGCGATGGACCTCGCCCTGCCCCCGCCCGCCGAAGGCAGCGCCGCGGTCGCCGCCCGGGTCGCCGCCGCGCGCGAGCTGCAGAAGGCGCGCGGCGTGCGCTCCAATGCCGAACTCGAAGGGGACAGGCTGGAACGCTTCGCCTCCCCGGACGAAGCTGGCCGGGCGCTGCTGGTGCAGGCGGCGGAAAAGCTGCGCCTGTCCGCGCGCGGCTACACCAGGATGCTGCGCGTCGCGCGCACCGTCGCCGATCTGGCGGGCAGCGAGGGCGTCGGGAGGGTGCACATCGCGGAGGCTTTGAGCTATCGCCAGTTCATCGGCACCAGATAGCACCGGACCCCTTTTATCGCCTTCGACCCCGCCTGGCTGATCCAGATCGCCGCCGCGCTGATGCTCTTCGCGTTCTTCATCCGCGACGAGCTGCCGCTGCGCTCGCTCATCATCGTCTCGACGGTGATCTACATCGCCTATTACTACTTCGCGCTAGACCCGCCGCTGTGGGACGCGATCGTCACCAGCGTGCTGATGATCCTCGCCAATTGCTACGTGCTCGCACAAGTGCTGCTCGAACGGACGACCTTCCGCCTGTCGCCCGACGCAAAGCGCCTGTTCGACGCCTTCGAAACGCTCACCCCGGGCCAGTTCCGGCGCATCCTCAAGCTCGCGCAGTGGCGCGTGGCAGAGGATCCCGACGGCACCGTCCTCACCCGCGAGGCGGAGCCTTCGGGTGCGCTGTTCTACGTGTTCGAGGGGATCATCTCGGTCCAGAAGGGCGAGCGCCTGTTCCGACTGCCGCAGGACAACTTCGTGGGCGAGATCGCTTTCGTGCTCAAGCGCAAGACCACCGCCACCACGGTCGCGCCGCCGGGGGTGCGTTATGTCGAATGGGATGCCGATGCCCTGCGGCGGCTGGGGCGGCGCCATCCCAATCTCGGCAATGCGCTCAACGCGCTGCTCACCCGCGATCTCGCGCGCAAGCTGACCGCGAGCTACCGCCCCGAAGACGCGCTGCCGCCGACGCGCGAAACGGTGGAACTGCTCGAAGCGGCGGAATGAGAAAGCGCCCCGGCCGCGCGGCGAGAAAGATCGGTCCTGCAAGGCCCGGCCATTGCTGCTAGCAAGCCGCACGCACGCACCCTCCCCGCACGAGCCGAGCTTGTCCGACGTCACCCTCCCCTCTGCCGATCGCTCCCGATCCTTTACCGCTGCCGGGGCCGCGGACGACGGCGCACTGCGCCGCCGGATCGCGGGGATCGCGGCGACGGTGCTGGCGGAACTGGTCGTCATCGCGCTGCTCCTCACGCTCGGGTGGAACGTCGTCGAGGGGGACGGCGATTCGCCCGCTCCCGTGACCTTCGAGGCGCGCAACCTGCCGGCGGAGACGCCTTCGGAAGAAGAGGAGCAGGCCCAGCCCGAAGCCGCCGAAAGCGAGGCCGAGCCGGTTCCCCGCCCGCCCGAACCGGAACGCGCGGAAGAGCCGCCGCTCGAACCGCCCGAGCTCGCCCTCCCGCCGGCGCTGGAGCTGCCCCTGCCCCGGCCCGTTGCCCCGCAGCCCGCACCCGCACCCGCCCCGCCCCCGGCCGAGCCGCGGCCGAAGCGTTCGCCCCCGAAGGCGGTGATCCGGTCCGACCGCGCCTATGGCCCGGTCGATTCCGGCCCGCCCGGGGCAGCGAACGACAGTGAACGGGTGGGCACCGCGCCCAATGGCGAGCCGATGTATGCCGCGCGCTGGTATCGCGAACCGACGCGGCAGGACCTCGCCGGCTATCTCTCGACCGCATCGGGGCCGGGGGCCGCGCTGATCGCGTGCCGGACGGTGCCCGATTTCCGGGTCGAGGACTGCGAGCTTCTGGCCGAAACCCCGCGCGGTTCGCAGATCGGGCGAGCGGTGCTGGCGGCCGCGTGGCAGTTTCGCGTGCGCCCGGCGATCATCGGCGGGCGTTCGCAGGTCGGGTCCTGGGTGCGTATCCGGATCGACTACCGCCAGGCCGTCGCGCGGTGAGGATCAGGCCCGGAAGGAATCGCGGATCACGGCGATGAAATCCGCGCCGTAGGTTTCGAGCTTCGTCGCCCCGACGCCCTGCAATTCGCCCAGTTCGCGCAGCGTTTCGGGCCGTTCGCGCGCCATGTCGCGCAGCACGCTGTCGTGGAAGATGACATAGGCCGGAACGCCGCGTTCGCTCGCCAGCGCCTTGCGCTTGGCCCGCAGCGCGTCGAACAGCGGGTCGCCGACCGGGTTCGCCGCCTGCGTGCGCGCCCTGCTCCGCTTCTTCGCGGGCGGCTCGGCGATGGTGACCGGGCGCTCGCCCTTCAGCACGGGGCGCGCCGCCGGGCCGAGGGCGAGGCCGCCGTGATCGGTCGTGGTCAGCATCCCGTGCGCGGTGAGGCTGCGCACCAGCGGGCGCAGCAGCGGCGCCTCCTCCTCGCCGACGATGCCGAACACCGACAGCCGATCATGCTCGCGGCTGGTCACGCGCTCGTCCGCGCGGCCGAGCAGCACCTTCTCGATATGGCCCATGCCGAAGCTCTGCCCGGTGCGATAGACCGCCGAGAGCAGCTTGCGGGCAAGCTCGGTCGCATCGACCAGCCTCGGCGGGTTTTCGCAATTGTCGCAATTGCCGCAGGATGCGGGCGGATCCTCGCCGAAATGGCGCAGCAGGATGGCGCGGCGGCAACCCGGCGTCTCGACGAGACCGGCAAGCGCGTCCAATCGCGCGCGTTCGCCGGGGAGGCGGTGCTCCTCGACCTCGGACAGGCGCTGGCGCGCGCGGGCGAAGTCATTCGGGCTCCAGAACAGGGCGGCTTCGGCCGGATCCCCGTCGCGCCCGGCGCGGCCCGTTTCCTGGTAATAGGCCTCGATCGACTTGGGCAGCCCGGCGTGGACGACGAACCGCACGTCGGGCTTGTCGATCCCCATGCCGAAGGCGATGGTCGCGACCATCACCATGTCCTCGGAGGCCACGAATTCGGCCTGCACCGCGCTGCGCCGTTCGGGGGGAAGGCCGGCGTGATAGAAACCGGTCGGCCGCCCGGTCCGCGCGATCTGCTCGGCCAGCCGCTCGGTCGCGGCGCGGCTGTTCGCATAGACGATCCCCGCCCCGCTCGTGCGCCTGACGAAATCGGCGACCTGTTGGCCCGCATTGGCGCGCGGGCCGATGGCATAGCGGATGTTCGGCCGGTCGAATCCGGCGACGACGAGCCCGTCGTCGGGAATGCCGAGCTGGCGCAGGACGTCGGCGCGCGTCACCTCGTCCGCGGTCGCGGTCAGCGCAAGGCGCGGGACATCGGCGAAACGGTCGAGCAGGGGGCGCAGCATCCGGTAGTCGGGCCGGAAATCGTGCCCCCATTCCGACACGCAATGCGCCTCGTCGATCGCGAAGAGCGACAGCTTCGCCTGCGCCAGCAGCGCCTCGAACCCAGGCGTGGTCGCCCGTTCCGGGGCGACGTAGAGAAGGTCCAGTTCGCCCGCTTTCAGCGCCGCGGCGGTGGCGGCATTGTCGGCATCGGCCGAGGTCATCGAGGCGGCGCGGATGCCGAGCGCGTCGGCCGCGCGAATCTGGTCGTGCATCAGCGCGATCAGCGGGGAGATGACGATCGCCGTCCCGTCGAGCGCGAGCGCGGGCAGTTGGTAGCACAGCGACTTGCCCGCGCCCGTCGGCATCAGCGCGAGCGTCGGCAGCCCCGCGAGCACGCGGGTGACCACCGCCTCCTGCTGTCCGCGAAAGCCGGAAAAGCCGAAGGTGCGGCGCAGGATGTAATGCACGTCCGCCGTGGCGACCCGGCTCATGTCTCACCTGCTGATGATTGGTGGTAAGGCGGGGCGATCACCCGGCGGCGGATTTCCGTCCTGCTTCGAGCTCGGCGACATCCCCGCGGCCCAGCCCGCCGCCCGGTTCGGCAACGCTCCCGTCGGCGCGCCTGCCGAGATCGGCCCGGCGGGTGAGCCAGAGATCCTCGTGGCCCAGGATCCGCCCGTCATGGGCGAGGATCGACACCGGCCCGATCGGCAGGCGGTCGCGTGCGTCGACCAGCACGGGGTCCTCCTTGACCGGTTCGGTACCGTATTTCTGCCCCCACTGGCGCAGCGCGATCATCGCGGGCAGGAGGTCGAAGCCCTTCTCGGTGAGCCGGTATTCGATCTTGCGCCGGTCGTCCTCGCACGGTTCGCGCTTGAGGATGCCGTGCTCGACCAGCTTGGCGAGGCGGTTCGAGAGGATGTTGCGGGCAATGCCGAGCTCGCTCAGGAATTCCTCGAAATGCTTGAGCCCGTTGAAGCTCGCCCGCAGGATCATGAAGGACCAGCGTTCGCCCATCACCTCGAGCGCCTGCGGCAGGCCGCATTCGATGAGATCGCGCAGCGGCTCCCTGATATCGCCCATGTCAGCTCCTTTCGAAAGCCTTGTCGTTGCGCCGCGCACTCTACGCGCAATCGGGCGCGAGGCAAAATGTAGCGGGGCAGGGGTGAGGGGAAAATTTAGGTTTCTGGTTGCAACTTGAAATCTGTCACTGTAACTGCTTGGCGCAATGAGTTTCGAATCGAAACCCGATACCGCAGGCCAAGCCAAAGCCCCGCCGCGAAAGGACACCGACATGACCCTCTCCCGCACGCATTGCCGCCCGATCCTGGTCGCCGCGCTCGCCTGCACCGCGGCGATCTTCGGCACTGCCGCCGTCCCTTACCCGGTCGAAGCGAGGGACGGCCCCTATCACATCGCCAGGCTCGCCCAGCCCGCGGCCGAAACGCGCGCGGTCGCGGGCGGCGTCGCCTGGGCGTGCAAGGGCGACATCTGCGTTGCGAACAAGGGCAATTCGCGGCCGATCAACGTCTGCCGCGATCTCAACCGCGAATTCGGCGAGATCACGGCCTTCGCCGCGCGCGGCAAGGAGCTCGAGGCGGACAAGCTGGCGAAGTGCAACGGCAACTGATCCGCCCCCTATCCCCCGTCGCCCGTGCGCCGCTCCGGCGCGGGCGACCCTCCGGCCCCCGGCGCGCGGCCTGTCCCCAACCGGCGCGCGATCCGGGGGCCGCTTCGTCTCAGAGCAGGCCCGCCTGCGCCAGCTGCCGTTCGAGCGCGGCGGCATCGCTGAACAGGTGGGCGTCCCAGCCGCGCGCCCGCGCCGCCTCGACATTGTCGGGATTGTCGTCGGTGAAGAACAGCGCTCCGCCGCTGCGCCCGCTGCGCCGCTCGACGATCTCGTAGATGCGCGCATCGGGCTTCGCGATCCGTTCGGTTCCGGAAACGATGATGTCCTCGAACAGGTCGAAGATCGGCTGTTCGGGCCGGAACCGGGCGAACAGTTCGTCGCCGAAATTGGTCAGGCAGAAAAGCGGCACGCCGCGATCCGCCAGCCGGCGCACGATGTCGTGGACGCCTTCGACCTCGCCCGGCACGGTTTCATTGAAGCGCGCGGCATAGGCCGCGATGAGCAGCGCTTGCTGCGGGAATTCGGCGATGCGCGCGCACAGCATCTCGGCCAGCGTCATGCCGCGGTCGTGCTGGAAATGCCATTCCTCGCTCACGACATTGGCGAGGAACCAGTCGAGCTCCGCCGGGTCCTCGATCAGCTTTTCGAACAGGGCGCGAAGCTGCCACTGGAACAGCACCCGGCCCACGTCGAACACGACGGCGCGATTATCGTCACTCATGACAGCCCCCAGACGGCGAACGGCCCGCGCTCCGTGGGGAGGCAGGCCGTTTGAACCCGTCCGGCCGCCGCGTCGCGCGGGGCCGGATCGTCAAGCCGAATCAGCCCTGGCGGGCCTTGAACCGGCGATTGGTCTTGTTGATGACATAGGTGCGACCGCGGCGCCGGATGACGCGGCAATCGCGGTGGCGCTTCTTCAGCGACTTGAGGCTGTTGCGGATTTTCATCGTCGTGTCTTTCCAAACAAAAAGCGCCGAGACGCATCCCGGCGCGCGCATTCGTTGCCGCGTCCGTTAGCGCCGCGAGGCCGCTTCGTCAACCATTCGCGGCATCGCTCCGGCGCAGTTCGTCCAGCCGCCGCTCCCAGGCGAGCGCGTGGGAGATGATCGTTTCTAGATCGTCGAAGCGCGGCGTCCAGGGCAGCGTCGCCCGGATGCGCGTGGGGTCCGAGACGAGCGAGCCGGGATCGCCCGGCCGCCGCTGCGCGTAGCGCCGCTCGATCGGGGCATTCGTCAGCCGGTCGAGCGCGTCGAGCACCTCGAGCACCGAAAAGCCCCGTCCGTAGCCGCAGTTCATCGTCAGCGAGCGGCCCGGCGCCTCGATCAGCGCCTCGAGCGCGAGGACATGGGCGGCGGCGAGGTCGCTCACGTGGATGTAGTCGCGCACCCCCGTCCCGTCGGGCGTGTCGTAATCGGTCCCGAACACGCTGACATGGTCGCGCTTGCCGAGCGCGGCCTCGACCGCGACCTTGATGAGATGGGTCGCCCCCGCGGTCGATTGCCCGCTGCGCCCGTCCGGATCGGCCCCGGCGACGTTGAAATAGCGCAGCGCGCAGTAATTCATCCCGTGGCCGGCGGCGGCGGTATCGGCCAGCATCTGCTCGGTCATCAGCTTCGACCAGCCATAGGGATTGATCGGCGCGCGGGGCGTGTTCTCGTCCACCGGCGAAACCTCGGGCATCCCATAGGTCGCCGCGGTCGAGGAGAAGATGAAATGCGGCACGCCCGCCCGCACCGCCGATTCGATCAGCGCGCGGCTCTTCACCGTGTTGTTGTGGTAGTACCCGAGCGGGTCGGCGACGCTTTCGGGCACCACGATCGAGCCTGCGAAATGCATCACCGCGCCGCGCCCGCCGCCCATGCCCTGTTCGGCGAAGATCCGGTCGAGCAGCGCGCCGTCCTCGATATCGCCTTCGTAGAAGGGGACGCCTTGCGGGACGGCGAAGCGGAACCCGGTCGACAGGTTGTCGATCACGCCAACCGGCCAGCCCGCATCCTGCAAAGCGAGCACCGCGTGGCTGCCGATATAGCCGGCGCCGCCGGTCACAAGCACGGGAATCTGCGTCCTGTCCATGCCCGCGCCCCTAGCACGCGAATGCCCCGAAACCATGAACAATCGCATATGCGAAAGCGGTCGTGGCGCGTGCGTGCGAGGAGGCTATAGTCGCGCCCCGAAAGAAAGGACATTCCATGCACATCGCCCCCGCACGCCGCGCCGCCCCCGCACGCCGCGCCGCCTTTGCCGCGGTGCTTTCCGCCCTCGCCCTCGGCGGCTGCGCCGGCGTCTACACCGGCCCGGTCGAGGTCACCCGCTTCGTCGCGGAGGACCGCCGCGCGGCGCTCGGCCAGGGCGCGATCGCGATCGTCTTTCCCGACGAGATCGGGAACGCGGCCGCGCGCGACGCCTTCGAGGCGGCGGTGGCGGGTGAATTGCGCGCACTCGGCTACTCCATCGCGACCGAGCCCGGAACCGCCGGCCAGACCGCGACCATCCGCACCGGCCGCGAGCCGATCGGGCGCGCGGGCCAGGGGCGCTCGCCGGTCAATGTCGGGGTCGGCGGACGGACCGGCGGTTTCGGCTCGGGCGTGGGTGTCGGGGTCGGGGTCAACCTCGGGGAAGGCAGCAGGGCCCCGCGCGTCGTCACCGATCTTGCCGTGCGCATCCTCGGCCCGGCCGGCGAAAGCCTGTGGGAAGGTCGCGCCGATCTCGAAACCTCGATCGATTCGCCCTATGCCGACACGGTTGCGGCGGCGCGCACGCTGGCTGCGGCCTTGTTCCGCGATTTCCCCGGTGGCAATGGCGAGACCGTCACCATCGACGTCGCCGACCTCAAGGGAACCGAATGACCGCAATCGCCATCGACGCCGCCTTCGACAGCGGCAATATCGAGATAAAGTCCATCGAGGGTCGATCCGCCCGCCTCGCGCTCAGGAAGGACCACGGTTCCCGGTTCGCGCAGTGGTTCCATTTCCGGGTGACGGGCGCCGCGGGCGAGGAACTCGAACTCAAGCTCACCGGCCTCAACGACAGCGCCTATCCGGGCGGCTGGCCCGGTTACGACGCCTGCGTGTCGGAAGACCGCGAATACTGGGCGCGTGCGGCCAGCAGCTTCGACAAGGACGAGGCGAACGGTACTCTCACCATCCGCTACACGCCCGCGTCGAACCTGTGCTGGTTCGCCTATTTCGCGCCCTATTCGATGGAACGGCACCACGACCTCGTCGCCGAGACCGCTGCGAGCGAGGGGGTGGACCTCGTCCGGCTCGGCGAGACGCTCGACGGCCAGCCGCTCGACCTGCTCGAACTGGGCGAAGGCGCGATGCAGGTGTGGCTCTACGCGCGCCAGCACCCGGGCGAGACGCAGGCCGAATGGTGGATGGAAGGCGCGCTCGAATGCCTGACCGATCCGGCCGACCCGGTGGCGCGGGCGCTGAGGAAGCATTGCCGCCTGCATATCGTGCCGAACTGCAATCCCGACGGATCGCGCCGGGGGCACCTGCGCACGAACGCGGTCGGAACCAATCTCAACCGCGAATGGGCCTCGCCCAGCGCGGAGAAATCGCCCGAAGTGCTCGCGATCCTGGCGAAGATGGACGAAACCGGGGTCGATTTCGCGATGGACGTGCACGGCGACGAGGCGATTCCCGCGGTCTTCCTCGCGGGGTTCGAAGGCATCCCGTCCTGGACCGACGAACAGGGCGAGGGCTTCTACCGCTACCAGCGCATCCTCGACCGCCGCACGCCCGATTTCCAGACCAAGCTCGGCTATCCCAGGGCAGCGCCAGGCAAGGGCAATCTCGCGATGAGCACCAATCAGGTCGCCGAACGTTTCGGCGCCTGCGCGATGACGCTGGAAATGCCCTACAAGGACCTCGCCGATTTTCCCGAACCCGAGCAGGGCTGGTCGCCCGAACGCTGCAAGCTGCTTGCGCGCGACTGCCTCGCGGCGCTGGTCGAATGGATCGAGACTCGCTGACTTCTTCCCGTCACGCCGCGTGTGACAGGGTTTCGCGCGGGGCGCGTTCTCCGCTGACGAGGACATCCGCATCGGCCTGCCGATCGTCGGCGGGGTCCTGGGCGGTCCTATCGGGAAGGAATGACCTTCAGGCGAGATTGGCGGGGCCGAAGGCGCGCGGGAGGAGGTCGGACAGGCGCACTCGCTCGGTCCGCGTCGTCCCGACGCACAGGACGATCGGGTCGGTGGAGCCCAGTTGCGCGATCTCGTTGAGCACCTGCCGGCAGCGCCCGCAGGGCGTGATCGGCGCGCCCCTCGTTCCCTTGGCTCCCTTGTCCGCCGGGCCGGTCACCGCGACCGCGACGAGCCCGCCGCGCCGCCCTTCGCCCAGGGCCTTGGCGACCGCGACCGTCTCGGCGCACAGGGCAAGGCCGTAGCTTGCGTTCTCGACGTTGCATCCGGTGATCACCGCGCCGTCCTCGAACAGCAGGGCCGCGCCGACGCTGTAATCGGAATAGGGCGCATAGGCGTTCAGCGCCGCCGCGCGCGCGGCCGCGACCAACGCCGTCTCGGCATCCGCGGACAAGGTCATTTCTGCACCACCACCCATTCGATCGGATCCTGCGAAGCCTCGGTCATCAGGCCAGCGTTCGCGCTCCACAGCAGCCAGGGCCGCCCGGCATAGTCCGGCTCGGCCCGGTCGCGCACCAGCCACAGGTCGCGCTCCAGCTTCGCCGCGATGCGGTACTTGCGCTCGAACGCCGGGCCGAGCTTGAGGATGACGGGACGCCCGGCGTGCATCTCGATCTGGTTGATGAGCGTCATCAGTTCGCTTTCTACCGCCGCCTCGCTCATCGGCGGGGTGCACGGGATGCGTGCGATCGCAAGCACCAGCGCGGGCGGCAGCAGATCGGCATCGCGCGGCACCATGCGGGTGAAGCGCGCGCTCTGCGGATCGGCCCGCGTGCACAGGTCGAAGGGAAACGCGATCCCCACGTCGAGCCCCGCCGCCCGCGCCGCGTCGAGCCGCGCGGCGAAACCGGGATCGGGGGCCGCGCCGCTCGGGGCGAGCTCGAGATAGACAAACCGCGCCCCCAGCGCGCGCAGCGTCTCGAACCGCGTGCCCGATGAGCCGCTGCGAATCACCGCGCCCTGTTCGGGATAGGCGGCCTCCGCCGGACGCCAGCCGCGCATGTCGACCCACAGCCAGCACGAATAGAGGATGATCGCCAGCACGGCGAGCACGAAGCCCTGCCACACGAGGCGGATGATCCGGCCCCCCGCCCCCAGCTTGCGGCGGCGGGCGGTCCTCAGGCGGGGCTTGGCCACGTCTCCCTCAACCCTTGATGTGGAGCACGCAGATCAGCGTGAAAAGCCGCCGCGCGGTCGCGAAATCGGTCTCGACCTTGCCTTCCAGCCGTTCGAGCAGCAATTCGGCGGCGTTGTTGTGGATGCCGCGCCGGGCCATGTCGATCGTCTCGATCTCGGTCGGAGTCGCCTTGCGGATCGCCTGGTAATAGCTGTCGCAGATCGCGAAATATTCGCGGATCGGGCGGCGGAACCGGGCGAGCCCGATCAGCAGTGTCTCGAGCGGGGCCTCGCCCTCGTCGGCAATGTCCATCGCCAGCCGCCCGTCGCGCACCGAGAGGTGCAGGCGATAAGGCCCCTTCGCCCCGCGCTCGGCGCTGCGCACCGGCTTGAAGGTGTTTTCCTCGATCAGGTCGTAGATCGCCACCCGCCGCTCCTGCTCGACATCGGCGTTCCGCCACAGGATGGTCTCCTCGTCGAGCGAGATGTGCACGATCCGGTGGGCGGCCGAAGACGAGCCCGGCGCGGGCGGAACGTCAGAATCGGGCGGCGAATTGGCCATGACGCGATGCCTTCGCAGATCGCGGGGCCATTATTCAAGCACTTCGATTCCCCATCCCCGCTATCCACAGCGGCAAGGGCGCGCGCGAAAAATATATTGCCCGGCCGAGGTCTTGCCCGGTGCGGTACGCGGGCGCATTGGGAGGGGATGCCTGAACCCGAAAAGCTCTCCCTCGTAACCAGCGGCGAATCGACCGAGACCCGCAAGCTTCCCGCCAATCTCGAAGCGGAGGCGGCGTTTCTGGGCGCGGTGCTGATCGACAACCGGGTGATCGAGGAATTGCAGGTTCCGATCCGCCCGGAGCATTTCTTCGAGCCGATCCACGCCCGCATCTACGAACGCGTGCTCACGCTGATCGACCGCAACGCGACCGCCTCGCCGGTGACACTGCGCCCCTATTTCGAAGCCGACGAGGCGCTCAGGGACCTCGGCGGCACCAGCTATCTCGCGCAATTGACCGCGAGCGGGGCGGGCCTGCTCGCCCCCCGCGAACTGGCCCAGCAGATCTACGACCTTGCGCTCCTGCGGGAACTGGTGACGGTCGGGCGCTGGCTGGTCGAAGGCGCGCTCGACACCTCGCAGGACGTGAGCCCGACGGAACGCATCGCACAGGCCGAGGCGGACCTGTTCAGGGTCGCCGACGGGGCCGCGACGGGAAGCGAGGTCGCGACCTTCCGCGAAGCCTCTATGAGCGCGCTCAAGATGGCCGAGGCCGCGCTCAACTCGGGCGGCGGGCTGTCGGGCAAGACGACCGGCATCGACACGATCGATTCGAAGACTTCGGGCCTGCACAATTCCGACCTCATCATCCTTGCCGGGCGGCCGGGCATGGGCAAGACGTCGCTTGCCACCAATATCGCCTTCAACTGCGCCGAGGAGCACCTGCGCTGGCTGTCGGAAGGGGGCGAGTTCAATTACGGTGCGCCGGTCGCCTTCTTCAGCCTGGAAATGAGCTCCGACCAGCTCGCCACCCGCATTCTCGCCGAACAGGCCGAGATCTCTTCGGAGGCGCTGCGCAGCGGCAAGCTCACGCGCGATGAATTCCAGCAGCTCTCCTTCGCCAGCCAGCGGCTCGCCGAACTGCCGCTCTATATCGACGACACCCCCGCGCTCACGATCGCGGCGCTCCGCAACCGCGCGCGCCGGTTGAAGCGCAAGCACGACATCGGCCTCATCGTGGTCGACTACCTCCAGCTGCTGCAGGGTTCCGGCCGGGCGAACGACAACCGGGTGAACGAGATTTCCGAGATCAGCCGGGGCCTGAAGACGCTCGCCAAGGAATTGTCGGTGCCCGTGATCGCGCTGTCGCAGCTCTCCCGCGCGGTCGAGCAGCGCGAGGACAAGCGGCCGATGCTGTCCGACCTCAGGGAATCGGGCTCGATCGAACAGGACGCCGACATGGTCTGGTTCATCTACCGCTCCGATTACTACCACCTGCTGGTGAAGCCCGACACGCCCGACGAGACCTCCTCGCCCGAGGCGCGCGAGAAATACCTCGCCTGGGAACAGAAGCACGAAGAACTGGTCGGCAAGGCGAGCCTGATCGTGGCGAAACAGCGCCACGGTTCGACCGGCAACGTGCCGCTGCATTTCCAGAGCGACATCACCAAGTTCACCTCGCCCAACCGGCGCGACTATTCTGATTACGGGTACGAATAGGCTGGCGGCCACGCGCCTGCGACCGCGCGAATCCTTGACAGGTCAAGGCTCCGCGCCTAGCTGACACGCTTTCCCGCAGCCCCGGACAGGAAGAGACACGCCCATGGCCCGCGTTACCGTTGAAGATTGCGTCGACAAGGTTCCGAACCGTTTCGACCTCGTCCTGCTCGCCGCCCAGCGCGCGCGCGAAATCTCCGGCGGGGCCGAACTGACGATCGACCGCGACCGCGACAAGAACCCGGTCGTCGCGCTGCGCGAAATCGCCGAACAGACGATCCGGCCCAGGGACCTCGAGGAATCGCTGGTCGTCGGCCTGCAGAAGATCCTGCCCGACGACGAGGACGACGCCGACGAGATCGGCTCGCTCAGCCAGTCGGCCGAAGCGCTGCGGATCACCGCCTCCGCGCCGACCCGTTCGACCTCGATCGGGGCCGATTACGACGGCTGACCGGGGCGCCGCAAAGGCTCGCGAAACACACGAAAGGCCGCCGTTTCGGCGGCCTTTTTGTTTGCCGCAGGATATTGCGCTTGATGACAAGATTCTAACCCGACGGCGCAGCGCTTGCCTTTGGCCCGTGGTGATGTAACGAAATCTCGTGTAATCGAAACGTAACAATACGCGCGGAGCGAAGCGGAAGGTTGGAGGCGGGATGGCGACGATCGCGGTCTACAGCGTCAAGGGCGGCGTCGGAAAGACGACTTTCGCGGTCAACCTCGCCTGGTGCGCGGCGCAGATATCGCGGCGGCGCACCCTGCTGTGGGATCTCGATGCCTCGAATGGCTCGGGCTTCCTGCTCGGCGTCGATCCCCGGAAGAAACGCACCGCCGACACGGTCTTCGCCGCCGAGCGCGGGCCGGACAAGCTGATCCAGCGGACCGCCTACCCGACGCTCGACCTGCTGCCGGCGGACGAGAGCATCCGCACGATCGGCCGCCAGCTCGACGCGATCGGCAAGAAGAAGCGGCTCGCCAAGCTGGTCGAGACGCTGTCCAGGGATTACGAGCGGATCCTGTTCGACTGCCCGCCGGTGCTCAACGAGCTGAGCACGCAGGTGATGCGCGCGGCCGACCTCGTGATCGTGCCGCTGCCGCCCTCGCCGCTATCGGCGCGCGCCTTCGATCTGGTGGTCGACGAGGTGCGCGGCAGCGGCAAGGGGCATCCGCCGATCCTGCCGGTGCTCTCGATGCTCGACATGCGCCGGGCGCTGCACAAGCAAGCGCGCGAGGCGAACGGCAACTGGCCGGTGGTCCCGCTCGCCTCCGCGATCGAACAATGCGCGGTCGAAAGGAAGCCGGTCGGCGCCTTCGCCCCGCGCTCGGCGGCCGCGCGCGCCTTCGCTCACCTCTGGGCTGCGATCGAGCGCAAGCTGGCCGAGAAATAGCGGGGGCTGGCGGCGACCGCCGGATTGCCGCGTTTTTGCACCTTCAAAAGGCACCCGGGGGATAGGCGCGGCCAGTCACGCGCGCCGGCCGGGCCATGGGCGAGGCGCAAGGGAAAGGGGCGCCCGGATCCGGTCCGGGCGCCCCTTTCGCGTGTCAGATGGCTCGGCCGAACGGCCGCGAGCGTTCAGGCGCCCTGCGGTTCCGGCCCGCCGGTGTCCTCGGCGCCCTTGCCGCCGAAGCGCTTGCCCGCCTTGGGGATCGCCGAACCGCGCGGCGGGCGGACGAAAGTCGGGCTCTTCGGCTCGTTCGGGCGGTCGATCTTGCCCGTTTCGAGCAGCGTCTTGATCTCCTCGCCCGTCAGCGTCTCGTATTCGAGCATGGCCTGGGCAAGCAGATGGAGCTCGTCCTCGTGCTTGGTCAGGATCTCGGTCGCCCGCTTGTGCGCGCCCTCGACCAGCGCCTTGATCTCGGCGTCGATCAGCTTGTTCGTCTCGGCACCCGCCATGGTCCGCTGGGTCTGGCCCATGCCGAGATAGCCTTCCTGGCTGCTCTCGTACTGGAGCGGGCCGAGCTTCTCGCTCATCCCCCACTTGGTCACCATGTTGCGCGCAAGGTCGGTCGCGTACTGGATGTCCGACGACGCGCCCGAGCTGACCTTGTCGTGACCGAAGATGATTTCCTCCGCCACGCGCCCGCCCATCGCGACCGAGAGGTTCGCGTGCATCTTGTCGCGGTGGTAGGAATAGGAGTCCCGCTCCGGCAGGCGCATCACCATGCCCAGCGCACGGCCGCGGGGGATGATCGTCGCCTTGTGGATCGGATCGGACGCTTCCTCGTGGACCGACACGATCGCATGGCCCGCCTCGTGATAGGCGGTCATCTTCTTCTCGTCGTCGGTCATCACCATGGAGCGGCGTTCCGCGCCCATCATGACCTTGTCCTTGGCGTCCTCGAATTCCTGCATCGCGACCAGCCGCTTGTTGCGGCGCGCGGCGAGCAGGGCGGCCTCGTTGACGAGGTTGGCGAGGTCCGCGCCCGAGAAACCGGGCGTGCCGCGCGCGATCGTGCGCGGGTTCACGTCCGGGGCCAGCGGCACCTTCTTCATGTGCACGCCGAGGATCTTCTCACGCCCGTCGATGTCGGGGATCGGCACCACGACCTGCCGGTCGAAACGGCCCGGGCGCAGCAGCGCGGGGTCGAGCACGTCGGGCCGGTTGGTTGCGGCGATGATGATGATGCCTTCATTCGCCTCGAAGCCGTCCATCTCGACAAGCAGCTGGTTGAGCGTCTGCTCGCGCTCGTCGTTGGAATTGCCGAGCCCGTGCCCGCGCGAACGGCCGACCGCGTCGATCTCATCGATGAAGACGATGCAGGGCGCGTTCTTCTTGGCCTGTTCGAACATGTCGCGCACGCGGCTCGCGCCCACGCCGACGAACATCTCGACGAAGTCCGAGCCCGAAATGGTGAAGAAGGGCACGCCCGCCTCGCCCGCGATCGCGCGCGCCAGAAGCGTCTTACCCGTACCGGGCGAACCGACCAGCAGTGCGCCCTTGGGAATCTGGCCGCCGAGCTTGGAGAAGCGCTGCGGGTCCTTCAGGAACTCGACGATCTCCTGCAGTTCCTCACGCGCCTCGTCGATACCTGCGACATCCTCGAAGGTGACGCGGCCCTGGCGTTCGGTCAGCATCTTGGCCTTGGACTTGCCGAAACCCATCGCGCCGCCGCCGCCGCCCTTCTGCATCTGGCGCAGGGCGAAGAAGGCGATGCCGAGGATCAGGATGAAAGGCAGCGACTGGATCAGCAGGAACAGCAGCACGTTCTGCCCCTCGCGCGGCTTGCCGGAGAACTCGACGCCGTTCTCTTCCAGCAGGCGGGTGATTTCCGCATCATTGGGCACGGGCACGGTCTGGAACGTCTCGTTGTTCTGCAGCGTGCCGGTGATCATGTCCTCGCCAAGCTGGACCTCGCGCACCTCGCCCTCGATCACCGCCTCGCGGAAATCGGAATAGCGGATCTGCGTGCCCGAAGGCTGACCGGCATTGCCGAACAGCGACACGAGCAGCAGCAGGGCAAGGAAGATCCCGCCCCAGATCATCAATTGCTTGACCCAGGGGTTCGGACCGTCGGGCGGCTGCTGGTTGGGATCGTTCTGGTCGGCCATCGGCTGGATTCCTTTCTGCCGTCACAATGTAGGACAGCGCGAATGAATGGCAAGATAATGGTGCCCCCGCGCGAGGATGCCGTTTTTCGAAACCGCGATTGCGGTTTTTGGAAACGGCGCGGCGGGCTTCATTGCGGCCCGTAGGCGGACAGGAAGACATCGACCGCGCGCTCGATCCGGTGGCGGTCCTGCCCGCCCGGCAGGGCCGCGCCGAAACGCCGTTCGAGGTCGCCCATGCCCTTGCACATCGAGACGAACTGTTCCGCCGCGATCGCCGGATCCTCGATCCGGAGCTCGCCCGCCGCAGCGGCGTGTTCGAGATAGGCGGAAAAAGCGTCCCTCATCCGCCGCGGCCCCGCCAGCAAGAAGGCGCGCCCGATCTCGGGGTCGGTCTCGGTCTCGGCGGCGATGCGGCGTTCGAACTGGATCATCTCGGGGCGGGAAAGGAAGGCGACGATCGCCTCGCCGATCGCGACCAGCCGTTCGCGGATCGTCCCGACCTCGCCGCCCGCATCGCGGATCGGCAGATGCTCGCGCATGTTGTCGCATTCGCTGTGCACCGCCGCGGTGAACAGGGCTCGCTTGTCGCCGAAATGGTTGTAGACGGTGACCTTGGACACCCCCGCCTCGGCGGCGACCTGCTCGATCGAGGTCGCGGCGAACCCGTTGCGGAAGAAGCTCCGCGTCGCCGCCTCGAGGATGGCCGCGCGCTTCGCCCGGTCCGAAGGGCGGCCGGGCCTTCGCGGAGCGGCCGAGGCGCGGACGGTTGACAAAATGAACGGCTCCGTTCAATTAAACGAGACCGTTCAGTAATGTCGCGAATCGCCCCACGGCGCAACCCCGTCCCGGACCGAAGGTTCCCCCGATGCTCTGGATCGCCATCCGAATGCTCACCGGCGACGCGCAGAAATTCTACGGCCTGCTGTTCGGCATCGCCTTTTCCACCTTGCTCATCACCCAGCAGCTGACGATCTTCTCCAACCTCATCGAACGCGGGGCGAGCGGGGTCTTCAACGCGCCCGAGGCGGAGATCTGGGTGATGGACCCGGTCAGCCGCACGACCGAGGTTCATTACGCCATGCCCTCGACCGCGCTCGACGAGGTGCGTTCGGTCGAGGGGGTCGAATGGGCCGTGCCGCACCTGCGCGCCCCGGCCTCGGTCCGCACGCGCGAGGGCGATCTGGAAGGGGTGCAGATGATCGGGGTCGACGATGCGACCCTGATCGGCCTGCCGGCGCGGCTGAAGGAAGGGGACAAGCGCATCCTCTACCAGCCCGACAGCGTGCTGATCGACGATTTCGGCGTGTTCAACCTGTTCGGCCCGGGCGAATCGGCGATCGGCGCGCGGCTCGAACTCAACGACCAGCGCGCCGTGATCCGGGGCGTGACCGACGCGATCCCGACCTTCACCAGCCAGGTCACCCTCTACACCACCTACAGCCGGGCGCTGAATTACGTGCCGGGCACGCGCAACCGCCTGACCTTCGTCCTCGCCGGGGCGAGCGAGGGCGAGACGCCGCAGGCGGTCGCCGCGCGGATCGAGCGACAGACCGGCCTGAAGGCGCTGACCCGGCCGCAATTCGCGCAGAACGGGATCGACTTCATCGTCGAGAACACCGGCATCCCGCTCAATTTCGGGATCACCGTGGCGCTCGGCTTCATCGTCGGGGTGGCGATCGTGGGCCTGACCTTCAGCCTCTTCATCCGCGACAACATCAAGCAGTTCGGCGCATTGAAGGCGATCGGCGTCACCAACGGCAAGATCGTGCGGATGGTCGCCGCGCAGGCGGCGATGGTCGGCTCGATCGGCTATGCCCTCGGCGTGGTCGGCACCGTCCTGTTCATCTGGAGCTTTTCCGGCAATCCCACGTTCAAGGGCTTCTATATCCCCTGGCAGGTCCCGCTCGTCAGCCTGGTCGCGGTCGTGCTGATCCTCGCGCTGACGGGCTGGATCGGCCTGCGCTCCGTCCTCAGGACCGAACCGGCGGCGGTGTTCCGGTGAAGCCGCCCTCCCCCGCACCCGCACCCTCGCCCTCCGTCGAACCGCGCGAAGCGGCGATCAGCGCGCGCGGCATCACGCGCGATTTCGAGACCGGACAGACCACCATCCGCGTGCTCCACGGGATCGACACCGACATCCGCTCGGGCGAGATGACCTATGTCGTGGGCGAAAGCGGGTCGGGCAAGACGACGCTCATTTCGATCATGTGCGGCATCCTCTTCCCCACCGAGGGCGAGGTGAAGGTGTTCGGGACCGACATCTACGCCCTGTCCGATACCGAACTGGTCAGTTTCCGCCTCGCCAACATCGGCTTCATCTTCCAGCAGTACAACCTCATTCCCTCGATCGACGTCGCCGCCAACGCGGCCGTCCCGCTGATCGCGGGCGGCATGGCCGTGGCCGAGGCGCGCGAACGGGCCAAGGTCCTGCTCGACAAGCTCGCCATCGCCGACCAGGCCGACAAGCTGCCGAGCCAGCTTTCGGGCGGCCAGCAACAGCGCGTCGCGATCGCCCGTGCGCTGGTCCACGAACCGCGCCTCGTCGTCTGCGACGAGCCTACCGCCGCGCTCGACGCGCGTTCGGGCCGACGGGTGATGGACCTCCTGCGCGAAGTCGCCGTCGCCCCGGACCGCGCCTGCATCATAGTCACCCACGACAACCGCATCTTCGACCTCGCCGACCGCATCCTCGTGCTCGAGGACGGGCGCGTCATCCACGATGGCGCCGAGATGCCCGAGGACAATTGATGCCCCGCCGCCTTTCCCCCTTCCCCCTGCGCCGAGGAATGCATGGCCCTTCTCCCCGCTGACGTCAGCTTCTCGCGCCAGGTGCTGCCGGTGATCGCGCTCATCGGCATCCTCCTGGCCGCGGTCTACATCGCCGCGATCCTCCCCGACCGCGCCACCAGCGAGCCCGCCGAACAGCCGCCCAAGCCGTCCGGCGCGCTGGCCGGTGCGGCGCGCGTCGCGGGCACCGGGCTGGTCGAACCGGCAAGCGAGATCATCGACATCGGCTCGGCGCTGTCGGGCCTCGTCACCCGGGTGCAGGTCGAACCGGGCGACCGCGTTGCGGAAGGCGACGTGCTTTTCGCGGTCGATCCGCGCGCCGCGCGCGCCCAGCTGGGCGAGGCCGAAGCCGCGATCCGCGAGGGGCGCGCCGCGATCGCCGAGGCCACGGCGGCAAGGGCGACCGCGCGCGAGCAGCTCGCGCTCTACGACGAGATCGCGGACCCGGCCGCCGTCAGCCGCTCCGAGGTGATCCGCGTCAAGGGGGAGGAAGTCGCCGCCGCGAGCCGGCTCGAGCTCGCCCGCGCCCGGCTCGCCGCGGCCGAGGCGCGCGCGGCGAGCGTGCGCACCGAACTCGACCGCCTGACCGTGCGCGCGCCGATCGCGGGCGAGATACTCGCGGTCAATATCCGGCCGGGCGAATTCGTCGCCACGCAGGGCGGCGGGTCCAGTGCGCCCTTCATCCAGATGGGCCGGACCGATCCGCTCCACGTCCGGGTCGACGTGGACGAGAACGAGGCCGCCCGGGTCAGGCTCGGCGCGCCCGCGCTGGTCTCGCCGCGGGGCGCCGCGGATATCCAGGTCCGGGCGAACTTCATCCGCGCCGAACCGCAGGTCGTGCCCAAGCGCCAGCTGACCAACAGCGCGGCCGAGCGGGTCGACGTGCGCGTGCTCCAGCTGATCTACGCCCTGCCCTCCGACGCGGGCGAACGCGGACCCTTCCGGGTCGGCCAGCAGGTCGATGCCTTCATCCCGGCGACCGGCGAACACAAGGCGGGCGGGCGCGAATGACGCCGCGCTTCGCCCTGCGCCGCCGCGCGAGGATGGCGCTCGCGGCCATGCTGCCGCTGTCGCTCGGTGCCTGCGGGCTGAAACCCGCGCCCGAGGTCGCGACCCCGCCGCCCGAGCTTCCCGGCGCCTTCTTCCACGCCCCCGAAGCCGGGCCGGGCGCATCGGTCGCCGCCCTGCTGCCGCGCGAGGACCCGGCCTTCCGCGCACTGGCCGACAAGGCCGTGGCAGGCGCGCCGTCGCTGGCCGAGGCGCTCGCGCGGGTCGATGCCGCGCGCGGCCGGGCGGAGCGCGCCGGGGCGGAACGCCTGCCCGACGTCACCGCCGATGCGAGCCTGCGCGAACAGCGCATCAACCCCGCGCAGTTCGGCGACGCGGGGGCGAGCGGACTGATCCCGCGCAACCTCACCCAGTACGGCGCCAACGTCGCGGCGAGCTGGGACCCCGACATCTTCGGCCAGCTGCGCGCGCAGGAACGCGCCGCGATCGCCCGGATCGACGCGGCGAGCGCGCAGGCCGCGGCGGTCCGCAACGCGCTGCTGGCCGAGATCGCGGCGAGCGTGATCGACTGGCGCACGCTCGATGCCCGCGCCGCCGCGCTCGAGGCGGACGAAGCGGCGGCCAAACGCCTCGCCGCTCTGGCCGCGACCCGGGAGGAGGCGGGCCTGGCGCCCGGGTTCGACCGGGTCCGCGCCGAGGCCCAGGCGAGCGCCTCGGCCTCGCGCCTCGTCGGGCTCGAAAGCGAGCGGGTGCGGATCGTCGGGCGGCTGGTGACGCTCACCGGGCTCGCCGCGGGGGAGGTGCGCGCCCTGCTCGCCGCCGCCGCCACGCCGCCTGTCGCCGAGCCGCCCGCCGCGGCCGCGCTGCCCTCGCTGCTGCTCGCAAACCGGCCCGACGTGCTCGCCGCCGCGGCCGAGCTCGCCGCGACCGACGCCGATCTCGCGGCCGCCTCGCGCGCGCGCTTCCCGCGGCTGACGCTGTCGGGGGTGATCGGCCTGCTCGCCTTCGACCCGGAGGACCTGTTCGACACCGATTCCATCGTCGGCAACCTCACCGCGGGGGTTGCCGGGCCGCTGCTCGATTTCGGGCGGATCGAGGCCGGGATCGACACCGCCGCCGCCGGCAAACGCGCCGCCTTCGCCGCCTATCGCGGCGCGGTGTTCGAGGCGCTGGGCGATGCCGAGGCCGCCTATGGCCTGATCGCGGCGAGCGATGCCGAGGCGCGGCAGGCGATCCGCGAACGCGACGCCCTGCAACGCGCCGCGAGGATCGCCGATGCGCGTTACCGCGCGGGGCTCGCCGATTTCCTCACCGTGCTCGAGGCGCGCCGCGCCGCCGATGCCAGCGGCGAACGCGCGGCGGCCGCGCTCGGGCGGGCGCGGCGGGCACGGATCGGGCTGTGGCAGGCGCTGGGCGGCGATCCGCCCGCGCCCCGGGCAGAGGCATCGCAAAACGGACGCACCGCCGCCGCGCCGTAGCGCCGCATAGCCCCGCGGGCGCGGATCGGCACGGAAGGCGCGAAACCGCGGCCGTTATCCGCCGCGATCAGTCCCCCGAAGGCGCCCGCTGGAGCAACGCCGTGCGCTCGCAGCGGCACACGACCTCGCCGCGCTGGTTCATCATTTCGTGAACGAAGGTGACGATCCCCGCCTCGGGCCGCGACTTGCTTTCGCGCAATTCCTTCACCTCGGTCACCGCGTGGAGCGTGTCGCCGATGAAGACCGGCCTGGGCGTCACGACATCGGTGAAGCCGAGATTGGCGACGAGCGTGCCCAGTGTCGTCTCGCCCACCGACAGGCCGACCAGCAGGCTGAAGGTGAAGGTCGAATTGACGAGGATCTGCCCGAACCCGCTCGCCTTCGCCGCCTCCGCATCGAGGTGGAGCGGCTGCGGGTTGTGGGTCATGGTCGAGAACAGGAGGTTGTCGGTCTCGGTCACGGTGCGGCGGATCGGGTGCTCGATCCGGTCGCCGACCTGCCATTCGTCGAAATACCGGCCCGCCATGCCTATCCTTCCGCGGTCCAGCGTGCGACCACCTCCGCCCCGTCGCCGGCGCTCGAACGGACCGCTCCCGGGGTGCGGCTGAAGCGCGGCGCGGGGGCGGTGTGCCATTCGCCGTCATGTTCGACGAAGGCCCCGCGCGCCTTCATGTGGGGATGGTCGCGCGCCTCCTCGAGGTCGAGGACAGGGGCGAAGCAGGCGTCCGATCCTTCGAGGATTTCGCACCATTCGTCGCGGGTCCTGGTGGCGAAGAGCGCCGCGAGTCCTTCCGCGTTCTCCTCCCACTTCGACACGTCCATCTGCCCCTCGGCCAGTTCCGCCGGGGCGCCCGTCTTCGCCAGCATCTCGGCGTAGAACTGCGGTTCGATCGAACCGAGCGAGATCTCCTTGCCGTCGGCGCAGGTGAAGCAGCGGTAGAAATGCGCCGCCCCGCCGAGCATCCCCCGGCCGCGTTCGGTGGTGACGAAAGGCCGCCCGCGCACCCCGAAGAAGAAGCTCATCAGGCTGGTCGCCCCGTCGACGATCGCGGCATCGACCACCTGCCCCATGCCCGATCTTTCGCGTTCGTAGAGCGCGGCCACGATCCCGAAGGCGCAGTACATCGAGCCCCCGCCGAAATCGCCGACGAGGTTCTGCGGCGGGACCGGCGGCTCGCCCGCCTTGCCGACCGCCGAGAGCGCGCCGGTCAGGGCGATGTAATTGATGTCGTGCCCCGCCGCGTGGGCAAGCGGTCCGTCCTGTCCCCACCCGGTCATGCGGGCATAGACAAGCCGTTCGTTCGCGGAGAGGAGCTCATCCGGACCGAGGCCGAGGCGTTCCATCACGCCGGGGCGGAAACCCTCGATCAGCACGTCGGCCCGCGCGGCGGCATCGCGGCAGAAGGCCTTGCCCTCCTCGCTCTTGAGATCGATCGCCACGCGGTGCCGGGCGCGCTCCACCACCGGGTTCGACACCGCGCTCCCCGGGCGTTCGATCCGCACCACCTCGGCGCCGAGATCGGCCAGCAGCATGGCGACGTGCGGACCCGGACCGATCCCGCTGAACTCGATGACCTTCAGGCCGGAAAGCGGCCCCGCGGCGTTCTCCATCGGGCAATTCTCCCTTTTCCCCTCGCTCCGGCGCCTCTCTGGCGCGCAGTCGGGCCTGTGGCAAGACCCCGCTTGCCCGATCGGGCGCGCCCCGGCCGGGCCGCTCGCTTGTGCATTGCACCATGCCGGGCCTGTTGCTACGCGCCGGTCGCATACCCGGTACGCTCGCGTATCGGGTGGGGTCGCGTTTCGGGGGGGACGTCTTGAAAGTAGCAATCTTCGGGCTCGGCTATGTCGGCTCCACCGCCGCGGGTTGCATTGCCAGCCAGGGCCACACGGTCATCGGGGTCGATGTCAGCGCGGCCAAGGTCGAGACGCTCAATGCGGGCCGCGCACCGGTCTACGAGCCGGGCCTTGAAGAGCTGATCGCCGCGGCCCATGCCGACGGGCGCATCTCGGCGGTTGCCACGCTCACCGACGAACTCGACGATTGCGACCTCGCCGTGGTCTGCGTCGGCACGCCCTCGGGCGTCGATGGCGCCCACAACATGAGCTACATCGCGCAGGTCACGCGTTCGATCGCGACCGCGCTGAAACCGGACCGCACGAAGCCCCTGACGCTCGCCTATCGATCGACCATGCGGCCCGGTTCGTGCGAGAACATCATCTGGCCGATCCTCGAAAGCCACCTCGGCGATGCGGCGGCGAGCGCGGTCGAGCTCGTCTACAATCCCGAATTCCTGCGCGAGGCGAGCGCGATCGAGGATTATTTCCACCCGCCCAAGATCGTCATCGGCACGCTCGGCGGGAAACCCTCGGCCACCATGGCGAAGCTGCACGAGGGAATCGAGGCCCCGGTGTTCGAGGTCGGCCTGCGCGAGGCCGAGATCACCAAGTTCGTCGACAATTCCTGGCACGCGGTGAAGGTCGCCTTCGCCAACGAGATCGGCCGGGTGTGCCAGAATCTCGGCATCTCGGCAAAGACGGTGCACGAGATCTTCGTCAGCGACACCAAGCTCAACATCTCGCCCCATTACACCCGCCCGGGCGGCGCGTTCGGCGGGTCGTGCCTGCCCAAGGATGTGCGCGCGCTGCAATACATCGCCGCCGACACCGGATCGGCGACCCATCTGGTCGATTCCCTCCTGCGCTCGAACGAGGCGCACAAGCACCACCAGTTCGTGAAGGCGACCGAGGGGCTCGCGCCGGGGGCGAAGGTGCTGCTGGTCGGCCTCGCCTTCAAGGCCGAGACCGACGATCTCAGGGAAAGCCCGGCGGTCGACATGGCGAGAAAGCTGCTCGAGGCGGGCTATGACCTCGACGTCTACGATCCCCACATCGCACCCGAAAACCTCGTCGGGCAGAACCTCGGCTATGCCTATTCGCTGCTGCCGCAGATCGACGACCTGCTGGTGGCGAAGGAAGAGGCGGAGCGGCGCGACTATGCGGTGATCGTGGCGACCAACCGGCTGGTCGGGGACCTAGCGCTCGGCGCGGGCACCAGGATCGTCGACATCAGCGTGATCGCGTGAGCACCGCCGAGGAAGGCATCCCCGCGGTCATCGAAGGCGAGCCGCTGAAGGGGCGGCACGTCCTCATCGTGGTCGAGAACCTGCCCCTGCCCTTCGATCGGCGGGTCTGGCAGGAGGCGCGCACGCTCAAGGCGGCGGGCGCGCAGGTTTCGATCATCTGCCCGACCGGCAAGGGCCACGAGGCGCGGTTCGAGGAGATCGAGGGGATAGCGATCCACCGCCACCCCCTCCCGCTCGAGGCATCGGGCGCGCTCGGCTTCCTCGCCGAATACGGCGCGGCGCTGTTCTGGGAGACGGTGCTGGCCTGGAAGATCCACCTCGGGCGCCGGATCGACGTGATCCAGGGCTGCAACCCGCCCGACCTCATCTTTCTTGTCGCCCTGCCGTTCAAGGCGCTGGGCGTACGCTACATCTTCGACCATCACGACATCAATCCCGAGCTCTACGAAGCCAAGTTCGACAGGCGCGGGTTCTTCTGGCGGCTCATGGTCCTGTTCGAGAAGCTGACCTTCAGGGCCGCCGACGTCTCGATCGCGACGAACGAAAGCTACCGGAAGATCGCGATCGAGCGCGGCGGGATGGCGCCTGACAGGGTCCATGTCGTGCGCTCGGGCCCCGACCTCTCGCGATTGAAGCGGGTCGCGCCGGTCCCCACGTGGAAGAACGGGCGCGCGCACATGGTCGGCTATGTCGGCGTGATGGGCGAGCAGGAGGGGATCGACCTCCTGATCGACGCGGTCGATCACATCGTGCGCGGCAGGGGCCGCGAGGACGTGCAGTTCGTGCTGGTCGGCGGCGGGCCTGCCCTGGCCGACCTTCAGGCCCTGAGCGAAAGCCGCGGACTGTCGGACTACGTCACCTTCACCGGCCGCGCGCCCGACAAGGACCTGTTCGAGGTGCTCTCGACCATGGATCTGGGCGTCAACCCCGATCGCGTCAACGCGATGAACGACAAGTCGACCATGAACAAGATCATGGAATACATGAGCCTGGCGAAAGCGATCGTCCAGTTCGACGTGACCGAGGGGCGGTTCTCGGCGCAGGAAGCCTCGCTTTATGCCGCGCCCAACGACGCGCGCGACATGGCGGAGAAGATCCTCGAACTCGTCGACGACCCCGCCCGGCGCGAGGAGATGGGCCGGCTTGGCCGGCGCCGGGTGGTCGAGGAGTTGAACTGGCAGCACCAGATCGCCCCGCTGCTCGCCGCCTATCGCCAGGCGCTGGAGGGCTGACAGCGCGGGAGCGGTGCTGGCCAGGATACCCCCGAATGGCTTCCATCGCCCCCCGCGACGCGCCGGTCCGCCCGCGCTCGCGATGGTGAAAGACGCGGTTAGCCTAACGCGATTTTAAGCCCTCCGGGTGCATTGCCGCCGCGCGATACGAAAGCGACGGACCGATGAACGCACCCTTCGAAGCAGCAAGTGCCCTCGCCCCCGATGCGACGCGCGAGGCGACGCCCGAACACGAGGTCGCCGTGATCGGGCTGGGCTATATCGGCCTTCCGACCGCCGCCGTGCTCGCCAGCCACGGCTGGAGCGTGTGCGGGGTCGATGTCTCGCCCCACGTGGTGGAAACCGTCAACGCCGGCGGGGTCCATATCGAGGAGCGCGATCTCGACGGGCTCGTGCGCAGCGCGACCAAGGCCCGGCTGCTCGTCGCCTCGACCGAGGTGCCGACCGCGCATTTCTACATGATCGCGGTGCCCACCCCGCTGGGGCCCGGCAACACGCCCGACATTTCCTTCGTCGAAGCCGCCGCGCGGGCGATCGCGCCGAAGATCCTGCCGGGTGCCTGCGTCATCGTCGAAAGCACCTCGCCCATCGGCACCACCGAACGGGTCGCCGAGCTCATCGCCGAGGTCCGCCCCGACCTCGCCGTGCCGCGCTTCGGCGACGAGGACGCCGGCGACATCGCGCTCGCCTATTGCCCGGAGCGCGTGCTGCCGGGCAGGATCGTGACCGAACTGGTCTACAACGACCGCGTGATCGGCGGCGTCACCCCGGCCTGCGCGGCCCGGGCGGCGGCGCTCTACCACAGCTTCGTCAAGGGCGACTGCCTCGTCACCAATGCCCGCATCGCCGAGACGGTCAAGCTGGTCGAGAACAGCTTTCGCGACGTCAACATCGCCTTCGCCAACGAATTGTCGATGATCGCCGATGCCATGGAAATCGACGTGTGGGAGGTGATCCGCCTCGCCAACCGCCATCCGCGCGTCCACATCCTCCAGCCGGGGCCGGGCGTTGGCGGCCACTGCATCGCGGTCGATCCCTGGTTCATCGTCGCCGGCGCGCCCGAAACAGCCCGGCTGATCCGCACCGCGCGCGAAGTGAACGACCGCAAGGCCGTCTACACAGAGGAGAAGATCCGCGCCCTGCTCGCCGCCGCGCCGGGCGGCAAGGTCGCGCTGCTCGGCCTCGCGTTCAAGCCCGACATCGACGATTTCCGCGAAAGCCCCGCGCTCGAGATCGCCTCCGCCCTCGCCCGCGACCTGGGCGAGCGCGTGATGGTGGTCGAACCCTTCACCGACGACCTGCCCGGCGAACTCGCGGGGACCGGCGCAAGCCTCGCGACGCTTGACGCGGCGCTGAGGGAAGCGGAAGTGGTGGTGGTGCTCGTCGATCACACCGCCTTCCGACATCTTTCGCCCGGCGATCTGGCGGGCCGGATCGTCTACGACACCAGGGGCATGCTCACGCGATGAGCGGCGCCCGGTCCCGGCCCCGCATCCTCGTCACCTTCGGGACCCGGCCCGAAGCGATCAAGATGTTCCCGGTCGTCAATGCCCTCGCCCGGACCGGCCGGTTCGACGTGCGCGTCGCGGTGACGGCGCAGCACCGCGAAATGCTCGACCAAGTGCTCGCGATCGCCGGGATCGAACCCGACATCGACCTCGACCTGATGGAGCCGGGCCAGAGCCTCGACGATCTCGCGGCGCGCATCCTGACCCGTTTCGGCGAAGCGCTCGACGCGCAGAAACCCGACCGCGTGCTGGTCCACGGCGACACGCTGACGACGATGATGGCGACGCTCGCCTGCTATTTCCGGCGCATTCCCGTGGGCCATGTCGAGGCGGGCCTGAGGAGCGGAGACATCTATGCGCCCTGGCCCGAGGAGGTGAACCGCAAGGTCACCGGGGCGATCGCGGACCTCCACTTCGCCCCGACCGAAGCGGCCGCGGCCGCGCTGCGCGCCGAAAACGTCGCACCGGCCGCGATCCACGTGACCGGGAACACCGTCATCGACGCCCTGTTCGCCGCCCGCGCGAAGCTCGCCGCGGATCGCTCGCTCGCCCCGCAACTGGCGCAGTTGCGGACGCGGTTCGCGGGCCGCCGGATCGTCGCCGTCACCGCCCACCGGCGCGAGAATTTCGGAGCGGGGATGGAACGCATCGCCGCGGCGCTCGTGCGCCTCGCCGCGCGCGAGGATGTCGCGGTCATCTATCCCGTCCACCCCAACCCGAACGTGACCGGGGTGATGCGGCCCGCTCTGTCCGGCATCTGCAACATCGCGCTGATCGAACCGCTCGACTATCTCGGCTTCGTCGCGATGATGGAGGCGAGCGACCTCGTGCTGACGGATTCGGGCGGCGTGCAGGAAGAGGCGCCGAGCCTCGGCAAGCCGGTGCTGGTGATGCGCGAGACGACCGAACGGCCCGAAGGCGTCGCGGCGGGGACCGCGCGGCTGGTCGGGACCGACACCGGCCGGATCGTTGCCGAGACGACGCGGCTGCTCGATGATCCCGCCGCCTACGAGGCCATGGCGAAGGCCCACAATCCCTATGGCGACGGGACGGCTGCGGTCCGGATCGCCGGTATCGTGGCCGCGGCGCATCCCGGCAGCCGGGACCTGGCTGCGGACGCCGTCGCGGTTACGGTCGCCGCGTCACGATGAGCGTGTAGAACACCGCCGCGGCCAGCGCCGCGAAGGTCGCGCCGAGGTCGCCGATCCAGTTGAGCTTGAGCGGGCCGAACAGCAATCTGTCCGTGGCGTGCAGCGAAATCACGCGCAGGCCCACCAGCAGCGTCAGGAAAACGCCGGCGGCCAGCGCGGCGCCCACCGCCCGGTCGCGGCGTCCGCGCAGCCGGCTCGCCGCACGGCGCGCCCCGAGGAACGCGGCGGCGGCCGCGAAGAGCAGGACGGCGGCGACGAAGAGGCCCTGGACCGACCGCCTCTGGTTCACCATCTCTTGCTCGACCAGGAAGGCGCGCAGTTCGCCGCGCAGGAATTCCTCGACGGTGAACACGCGCAGCAGGACCAAAGCGGCGAACAGCACCGCAAGGCCGAGCCATGCCGCGAGGTGCCAGGATCGTTGCCGGCGTGCACGGGCCGCGAAGGCCGCCACCAGGCTTGCAGCGATGACGATGGCATAGAGCGCGCTGGCCGCCAGGCTGAGCATCGTCGGTCCGGGCTGCATGGGCGGACTGCTTTCCCCTTCCAGAGCCGAAACGCGGCGCGTCCCGTTGCATAACGGCTCCGCTCCGCCACGCAACCGGCCATCCTGCACGCGCCACACGAATCCGCCCCCTCGCAAGGCGCGGAAAGCCGCGACTTTCGGGGATGGCCCGCGCGCGCCCAGGCCGTTGCGCTTTGCACCCGCCCGGTCTAAGCCCGAGCATTGCAAAGCTCGGGGGGAGTCAATGGTTGCAAACGGGGCAGCGACAAGGATCTTGCTCGGCGTCGGTGCCGCGATCGCGGTGTCCGGCTGCGCTTCGAGTCCGGAGCCCATCATCGGCCCGGCCGTGACCCAGTCCCGCGCGGACCTGGGGCAGGCGGACTTCACGTTCCGCCGCGCCGACACCTATGGCCTGCGCCCCTCCGACAGGATTTCCGTGAACGTCTTTCGCGAACCCGACCTGTCGATCGAGGAAGTGATGATCGGGGTCGACGGCAGCGTGTCGCTGCCGATGCTCGGGTCGATCCCGGCGGCGGGAATGACGCCGCGCCAGTTCGAGCAGGACGTGGCGCGCCGTCTCGCGGCGGCGGGCCTGAAATCGCCCATGGTCAGCGTCAACATCTCCGACTACGCCTCGCATCTCGTCACGGTCGAAGGCGCGGTCGAGGAACCGGGCGTCTACACCTTCCAGCCGGGGGCTCGGCTTTCGGCGGCCATTGCCCTCGCACAAGGGCCCAAGCGCACCGCCAAGACCGAACAGGTCGCGGTTTTCCGGGAAAGCGCGGAGGGGATCATGGTCGCCAAGTTCGATTACCAGCAGGTCAGGCAGGGCACGATGCTCGATCCGGTGCTGGAGCCGGGCGACCGCGTGGTGATGGGGACCGACGGCCTGTCGCTGTTCTGGGAAGACCTCCTCAAGGCCCTGCCGGCCTTCGGTGTCTTCGCCGTGGCAGGCCTCAACAACAATTGACCTGATGAACGAACCCTCCCCCGCCCCGAAATCCGCCGGTTCGATGGGCCGGGAATTGTGGACCGACGCCTATCTTCCGGTCGAATACGCGCCGCGGGAGAGCCGGCCGCAACCCGTCTTCGACACGGGATGGCTGCGCGGCGCGCTCTTCCGCCAGCGGTGGCTGATCGGCGGGACACTCGCGGCGGCGCTCCTGCTCGGCTTCGTCGCCACCCTGCTGATGACCCCGATCTACAAGGCGACCGCATCGGTCCGGGTATCGCCCTGGGGCAACATGATCGTCGAAGGGCAGGAGCTGCAGACGCCGCTCATGTCAGCGAGCGAGATCGACAACTTCCTGTCGACGCAGGTCGAAGTGGTCGAAAGCCGGAGCATGGCGGAAATCGTCGCGGCGGCGCTCGAACCGTCCACGATAGCGACCCTCCTCGGGGCGGAGATAGATCGCGAACGGCCCGCGGGTGCCGACGATGAAGAATGGGCAAGGGAAAAGGCCCGTCTCGCCGGGGAAGTGCTGCACGCCGGCATATCGGCCGACATCCCGACCGCGGCGATGATCCTCACCATTTCGTACAATTCGGACGATCCGGTGCTGGCGGCGCAAATCGTCAACCAGTATCTCGAAGCATTCGCGCAGGCCGACACGCGCCGGAACCTCGACAGCAACGCCTATGCGCGCGAATACCTGCTCGAACAGATCGACCTCGTCCGCCAGAGACTGCGCGAGGCCGAAAGGTCGGCCAACATCTATGCCCGGAACGCCGGGATCATCGCGCAATCCGCCGGCGAGGAAGGCGAAGGCGGCGCGACGGTCACGACCTCGAACCTCGCGCGGATCAACGAAACCGCCGCCGACGCCCGCGCCCGCAGGATCTCGGCCGAGCAGAAATGGCAGGCGGTCCGCGATCTCGATCCCCTGAGGGTGCCGGAAGTCCAGGCCAGCGCCGCAGTCCAGAGCCTGCTCGGCGAACGGGCGAAGCTCAACGGGGAACTGTCGGTGCTGCGCCAGCGCTACGACGACCAGTATCCGGTGATCGCCGACATCAAGTCCCGGATCGCGCTGCTCGACGAGGAAATCGACCGTGCGGCGCGGGATATCAAGGATTCGATCCGCAGCGAATACGACATCGCCCGGAGACAGGAAGCCGCGCTCCGGGCAGAGCTGAATGCCGTGACCGAGGATGCGCTAATCGAGCAGGACGAGACGATCAGGTACGACGAGTTGCAGCGCGAGGCGAGCTCGCTGAGGATGCAGCTCAATGCCCTGCTCGAGCGCTACAACTCGCTCACCACCGCCGCGAACGTCCAGAGCGGGTCGATCACCCCGCTTGATCGGGCAACGGTCCCGACGGAGGCGGTTTCGCCGAGCATGTTCCGCAACATGCTGATCGCACTCGTCCTCGGGGCAGGTTTCGCAGGCGGTCTTGCGCTGGTGCGGGAAATCTTCGTGGACCAGCTGCGGCGCCCCGAAGACGTGGAGGAACGCCTCGGCCTCACCTTGCTCGGCATGACGCCCCACGTCCGGAACGAGGAGCTCGAAAACCAGGGCTCCGACAATTTCAGCAGCCTGAAGGAATCCTATTCCTCGATCCGCTCGGCGCTCGATTACACGATCGGCCGCGACGGCGCAGTCGTCCAGCTCACCAGCAGCCAGCCGAGCGAAGGCAAGTCGACGACCTCGCTGATCCTCGCGGAACTCTTCGCGCGCATGGGGCGCAAGACCCTGCTCATCGAAGCGGACCTGCGCCGGCCTTCGATCCACTCGCTGATCGGCATCGGGAGACCCGAAATCGGCCTGACCGAGGTCCTGCTCGGGCGGGCCAGCTTCGACGACGCCAAGGTCGATCACGTCCACACCAACCTCACCATCCTTCCTGTCGGGCAGGTTCCGCCAGATCCCGTCGTCCTGCTCTCCTCGGGCCACATGCAGGGCCTGATCGAGAACGTGCGGAACGAATATTCGGTGGTGATCATCGACACGAGCCCGGTGCTCGGCCTTGCAGACGCTCCAGAAATAGCCCGGCTCGTCGACCTGACGGTGTTCGTGGTGGAAGCCAACCGCACCAGCCTCGGCCAGGCCCGCTCGGCCGTCGGCCGGCTGCAGAAGGTCGGCGCCCGCATCGCAGGCGCGGTGCTCACCAAGTACAAGCCGCTCGAAGCCGGGGTGGATTACAGCTACAAGGAATATTACCGGTACGGGCGTGACGGCTGAGACACCCGGCAAAGCCATAGGGGCCGGGCGAGAAAGCGGGTTCGGGTTCTCCATCGACCGGCAGACCCGCTCGAAACCGGTCGTCCTTCATGTCTCGGGCGACTTTCCCGATCCGCTGGAGCCGGCGAAAACCCCTGTCATCAAGACGCTTCTCGACCTGACGGAAGGCGATTTCGAGCACCGGGTCCTGTCGATCAACCGATCCGCTCCGAGCTTCGGCGACCTCATCGGCGGGCGCGCAGCGGGGATCGCTGCGGAGCCTTTCGAATACGGGCTTGCCGCGCGCTATAAGGCGCCGCCGCGCGGGCTCCTTCACCGAACCGGGCTGCATCGGCTCGGCGACTGGCTGGCGGACCGGCTGGAAGACGAGGCCATCCGTCCGGACCTGCTGGTGGCGCACAAGCTGTCGATAGAGGGTATCGCCGTGCATCGCGCCGCCGCGCGGCTCGGCATTCCCTATGCCGTCTCGATCCAGGGCGATACCGATCTCAAGATCCTGGGGATCCGGCGCGACCTTGCCGGGGAGTTTCGGAAGATCATCGCCAAGGCCCGCATGATCTTTCCGTTCGCGCCCTGGGCATGGGACGCGGTCCGCTCAAGGCTGGGCATCGCCGAAAGGCCGGTCGTGATCCTGCCCTGCCCGACCGATCTCGACGACCCGCTGCCCCCGCGAAAGGGCGAGGACGGACCACTCACGGCCTTTCACCTCAGGAACCACCGGCGCAAGAATCTCCCAGGCCTCGCCCGTGCGATGAGCGCGCTCGGGAAGCAGGGGTTTGCGGAACCGCTGACGGTGCTCGGCGGAGGGGACGCCGCCACGCGCGCGGCGTGCGAACGGGTGATCGGCGATGCGCCGGTCGTCCTGGCAGGCCCCGCCGATCGCGCCACGCTCCGCGCGAAGATGAACCGCGCCAAGGTCTTCGTCCTTCCCTCGCTGCGCGAAAGCTTCGGTCTCGTCTTCATCGAAGCCCTCTTCGCGGGCCTCCCGATCATCTATCCGCGCGGAGCCGGGGTCGACGGCTTCTTCGATGATGCGCCCTTCGCACTCGCAGTGGACGCGCGGGACCCGCGCTCGATCGCGCGGGCGATAGGCCGGGCGATCGAGCGGGAATCCGAAATGAAGGCGGCGCTCGCCGATTGGCAGGCCTCGGACCACGCGCAGACCTTCAGACGGCCGGCGATCGGCAGCGCCTTCCGCGAAGGCCTCATGGCTGCCTGTGCAAACGATCGGGCCTAGGCGGGGCGGCCGGCTTCATTCCCCGCCTGAGACTTCAGGTATCCGGCGCGTTCCGACGACTTTTGCCGGCACGCCCGCCGCGATCGCGAAACTCGGTATGTCACTCGTCACGACCGCCCCCGCGGCGATCACGGCACCCGCGCCGATCTTCACGCCCGGCAGCACGATGACGCGCGCGCCCAGCCAGGCATCGTCGCCGATCTCGACGTCGCGCTCGTCCATCAGTTGGCGCGTCACGGGCGCCCCGTCGTTGAAGCGGTAATTGGCGGCGGTGACGATGACTTCGGGACCGAACAGCACGTCGTCGCCGATGACGATGCGCCCCCGGCAAGGCCCCGCCCAGAGGAAGCATCGCGATCCGATGCTGACCCGTTCTCCGATGACGATGTTCTGCGGCTCGCTGAAATTGACGTCGGGAGTGATGCCGAGCGGCTTGCCCATCCGGATCTGCCGGAGCGGGGCGACGTGGGAATAGTTGTAGTAATTGACGATCTTCACGAGATGCAGCCAGGCCCGCGGGTCGAGCAGCGACAGCACCAGCCGCAGCGCCCGGCGTGACCTCGTGGTCGCCTTCTTGGGCACCGGCGCGCGCTCCGCCATCATTCGTAACCCGGCAGCCATTCGCCCCGCCGCTCCCAGACGGACCGCCAGGGTCCGGGCGCACCGGCCGCGCCTTTCGAAAATCGCGACAGCGAACCTTCGACGGTCTTGCGATTGAGCACCCACACGAGGAGCAGTCCGATGCCGATCGGACGAGCCAGCCGCTGCCAATGATCCCGGATCAGCGTCACCCGCCCCTTGAGGACCTTGATGATCCGTTCCTCGTTATCCGCGTAGGACGCCCCGACATGATGCACGATCTGCGCGTCGGGCGTGATCATCGGCCTGTATCCGAGCCCTGCGGCGCGCAGGCAGAGGTCCGCTTCCTCGCCGAACATGAAGTATTTCCCGCGAAACCCGTCGAGCTTTTCCCAGGTCGGCTTCGAGATCATCAGGAAACAGCCCACGACGATGTCGACATGGCGAACGCTGTCGCGCCGCCATCCGCCGATCGCTTCGGGGTTGAAAAACGCGGAGCCGGGAAACACGCGTGAAAGCCCGGTCGCCCGGCAGAACAGGCTCCAGATCGTCATCCTGTTCCAGCAGGAGGCGATGTTGAGCGACCCGTCGGGAAAAACGGTGCGCCCGCCGACGATACCGGCCTCCGGATGGGCCTTCGCGAATTGGAGCAGGTTCTCGATCGCACCCGGATGCGTCTGCGTATCGGGATTGAGCAGCAGGAGCCACCCGGTGCGGGCGGACGCCGCTGCGGCGTTGTTGGCCGCGGCAAATCCGAGATTCTCGCAAGAGCGCACGAGCCTGACCCTGTCGGCGAACCGCGCGGCGATGGCATCCGCGGAACCATCGCTCGACGCATTGTCCCACACGATGACGTCCATCGTCACCCGCCCGGCATTGGCAAACAGCGTATCCAGCGCGACGAGGGTCAATTCGCGCGTGTTGTAGCTCACCATGATGACCGTGAGTTCGGGAACGGCATCGCCATTCGGGGAAGCGCCGGTCATCGCGGGATCTGTCACGGCCTCGATCCCGTGCCGGTCGCCCCCTGTCATTCAGTTGCCCTTGCGAAATTCGCGGTCGGGCAGCGCGGCGGCATCGGGATCGCGCAGGCGCAGGTCGTGTTCGCGTTCGTCGGCATCGGCGAAGCGACCATAGGCTCCCACGACTATCCCCGATCGCAGCACCCTTGCCGGGTTGCCGGCTGCGACCGAGCCCGGCGGGACGTCCTTCGTGACGACGCTCCCGGCCCCGATGACCGAACCATCCCCGATCGTCACGCCGGGCAGGATGATGCTTTCCCCGCCGATGAAGCAGTTCTTGCCGATCCGGGTGTGCAGATAAAGTCCGCGCGTGCGGTCATGGGTGAGCACGCGGGCGTTGAATGCAAGGTAACTGTAGGCGCCGACATGGACGCCGCGCGGAAACGTCCTGTCGGGCTTCGCGGAAAGCGAAAGCTGGACGGTCGGATGCAGATCCATGCCCAGAACCCGCACGTAGAAAGCGCGCTTCAGGGAGACGAGCAGATTGCGCAATCGACCCAGGCGGTTGAGGCTCATCTTGTTCCTTGTCCGAATGCCGCGGGCTGCACGGCCGGGCCGAGCGGCAGGGTCGTTGCCGACCTGCGCGGCATGGTCAGACCGCCGAACGTCGTCGCCACCCCGAGCAGGATCGCGAACCAGGTCAGGAGGCCCCCGAAGAACGATACCGTGAAGCCCAGCAGGAAAATCACGCAGATCGTCGCCGCGAGGCCGATGAGCGTCGCTTCGTCCGGACCCGTTTCGCGGCGGACCGCCAGGGTAAGGCCGACGAACGCCAACAGGGTGGCAAGCACCAGGAACACGGCCGCCGGCAGCCCGTTGCGAACGGCGATCGCAAGCCAGAACGCATCGACGCTGTTGCCCATCCAGTCGAGACCGTCGAATTGCGCGAAGCCGATCCCGAAAAGCGGATGCCGTTCGACCGAATTGCTGCCGTATTCCCAGATCAGCAGGCGATAGCGACCGGATGCCGGGTTGAAGGTGTAGCGAATGAGCACCGCGATGAGGCCATTCTGCGAAACCACGTGAAGCGCCGAAAGCACGGCCACGGTCGCGCCCATGAAAATGGGCCAGTTCAGGAAGGTCACGATCCGCCGGACCGCATCGAACACGGCGAACACGAAGAACAGGATGAGGCCGATCATCGCCGCCGAACTGAAGGTGAACACCGCGCCAAGGCCCGACAGCATGCCGAGCACTTTCGGCCAGCCGCGGATGCGACTGAAGTGATAAAGCGGCAGAAGGCTGCTGAAGAACAGGCCGGCCAGGATCGGGTGGGAAAAGGGTCCCATCGCTCTCAGCAGGCCGTATCTCTGGTCCATGGCGATCGAGGGCTCGAACGAACTGCCGAATTCGGCCGCACCCAGATTGCCGAAGATGGCCGCGGCGGCGTCCCTGAGATAACGCCGGTCCGCCAGGCCTTCGAGCGGGAGGATGGCGGCCACGAGAAAGACCAGCGGCGCCATGAAGATGAGGGCGCGCCTGAGGTCATTCAGGTCCCTGATTGCCAGGCGGGCGATCAGGTAGGGCATGAAGACGTCGAGCGTGAGCGCCATGCCGGGCATGAAACCCGGGCCGGGCCCGTAGACGATCATGAATGAGACCGTCATCCATGCCGAACCGAGGAACACGAAAAGATCGTTGAGCCGCCAGGTCAGGTCGCCTTGCCGCAGCCGGACGATGGTCCACGGCAGGAGCAGCATCCATGCCAGGCGATAGGCGTAGAGCGTCTGTCCGGCGAGGTTCACTCGCACTTCGGGCGGCATCATGAGCGCCACCACGAGCACGATCACCGGCGCTATCCGGAGAAGGTCCCCACCCCTCGCCACGGGCTGCGGATGCGCGCTACCCGGCAGAGCGCCGCGCGGCATCCGATCGACAGTGAGGTTCGGAGCACTCATGCCACCTACCGCGCAGGTCTCGCCATTTCCGCACTGCAATAGCCCCGGCGATCTCGGCGAGGCAACCGCTAATGGCGCAGACTTCGGGAATCGTTTTCCTACTCGGCTCGAGTGTGAAACACGCCGTTTCCCATTTGTTCCACGAAGAGGTGATTCATGGCTACCGAGCCTTTCAAGGATTTTGCCGACAGCCCCACCGCCCCGTCGCTCGAATGCTTCGCCATCACCCCGAGCGACACGGGCGAATTGCCCAAGGTGACCAAGGCGCTCTATGTCGGCGAAGGGGGCGATGTCGTTCTGCGCGCGGCGAGAGGCCAGGAAGACGTGGTGTTCCGCAATCTCCCGTCCGGTTACACGCTGGACGTGCGCGTGCGTGCCGTGCTTGCGACCGGCACGACGGCCTCCGCGCTCGTGGGGCTTGCCTGATGGCGGGGTTCGGCCAATCGCCCGCCGCGAGAAAGGGGGAAAGCCGGGGCGGGGCTCCTGCCGCCAAAAGTGCTCTTTCTCCTTCCGCATCGTGGGACGGCACCGCCGAGAGCGGGTTCGAGACCGTGCCTACCGACCCGGAGCGCACCACGGCCAAGCCCGCGGTTCACCTGATCGACCTGCCTTGCCAGTTCTTCGACGACGAGCTGACCGTCAGCGCCATGGCCTTTGCCAATGACGGGGGCACGCTGATCGGCGGGATCGACCGGGTGCGGTTCCATTTCGAGGGCAACGTCGCGGACGTGATCGAGCCGCAGCTTCGCACCTTCACCCGGTTCGACGGTTCGACCTATCGCCTGCCGTGCTACACCGTCACGCTCGAGAAACCGGCGGGCACCAGCGGCGACACGCATCTCTACATCGAGGCGATCCCCGCCGACGCGACCATGCAGAGCCGCGTCATCGGGCCGTTCGATTTCTTCCCGCGCGACCCCTTCGCCAACGGCACGCTGCACGACATCGACCTGACGGTGGACGACACGCAGCCCGTCGTGGCCGGTTCCAACTACCACGACTTCACCGCCGCCCACACCTATGTCAACGCCCAGAACGCGGAAAACCCGCGCATCACGATCAGGAGCAACCCGGCAGCGGGCTTCCATGAGATCAAGCGCGGGCACTGGGCAGGGTATGCACCCAAGGGCTGGCTGACGATCGAGGCCGACATCCCCGTCGTCTTCGACCGGCCTGCCCCCTTCGTCGATGAAGCAACCGCCTATAGCGGGCAGGCCGCCCGCCCGAACCTCGACGGCATCTGGTTCAAGGGGCCGAACATCACGCTCGAACTCCAGCGCCAGTCGCTCTACACCGAGTTCGACAGCCAGCAGCACGGCTGCGCCTTCGACGGCATCCGCATCCGGAACAGCGCCGGCATCGGCTTCATCTGGATGGGGACTCATCGCCAGCTCGGCGTCGCGCGCGGCAAGAACTACTTCCTCGACAGCCTCATCAGCGACGTTCCCAACGCCTTCAACGAGGCGCGTCTGGCGCGCGGCAACATCAACAGCGGCGGGTGGTGGGATTATGCCTCCAACGCGAAATGTCTCGTCGGGAACATCTGCTCCGACCATTCCAGCGCCGAGGCGATGGTCCACACGCTCGCCCTGACCGCGCAATACACCGGCACCGGAAGCACCGCGACGCTGGAGATGAGCGGCGTGAACAGCGCCAGCACGCGCACCGTCACCGCCAAGGTGGACGGGGAGACGGTCGGCACGCTGACGGTCCGCAACGTCGGAGCGACCTTCAACCCGAGCAACGCCGAGTTCCCGAGCGACGTGGTGGACTGGATCAACACCCTGCCCGACTGGACCGCGACGCTGGAGGACGACACCTACAAGGCGTCGATGCTCGGCCTTTCCACCAATCTCGGCACCAGCTTCGGTCCGCAGGACGCCAAGAGCGCGCCGCTGGAGCTTTACGCCCGGCCCGATCCCCACAACGACTGGTGGCAGGCGCAGATCGTGTGGGGCGATCCCTATCCGCCGTTCGAAAACGTCATCGCCTACGGCAACATCGCCTATGACTTTGCCGGGCAGAAGCTGTTCCTTTCGACCTTCAACCCGCTCAACGACGTGTTCTTCGTCAACAACGCGCTGCACGATCTGGACGGCGTGTCGGCGGAGCCGAAGGGCGATTTCTTCTCGCAGTTCGATCGGGGCGAGCATTCCCATGTCGTCGTCGCACATTGTTCGATCGAGCAGGGCCTGCTGCTGCGGACGAACACGACCGATCCCTATGGCGCGGACGAATACTGCCTGATCGCTGCGAGCGTATTCGGCGGGATCGAATGGGAAGGAACGCCCGACGCGGACCTGTCGATTGCGGGCAACCACACCTTCACCGGCACCACCGCGCCCGCAGGGGCGAGCGGGCACAGCATCGGGGGCACGGTGGACAGCCTGTTCGCGGATGCAGGCGCGGGGGACTTTGCGCCGGAGGGAGCGCTGGCGGAGAACCTGAAAGCGCCGGTGGTCCTGCACGATCTGGCGGGAAACCGCAGGGCGTCATCCTGCGCCGCGGGCGCTATTGGTTGAACCGCACCGCCAGGGCCCGCCTCGCTTCGCCGGGCATCTGCATCCAGCATACCGGCAGGAGAATGCCTGCCAGTATGCTGGCCGCGGCGAGGCCGGAAACCCAGTCCGCAGCATAGGGTGAAACGGCAAGCGCGACCGCGATCAGCGCGGCCGGCGCCATCAATTTGCGCAGCAGGTCGGCGGCGTTGAACCGGGCCTTCACCAGCATGACGACGCAATCGATCGAGGTTCGCAGGGAATAGGCAAGCGCCACCCCTGCGAGGCCGAAGAGCGATCCAAAGCCGTACAGCATGGCGAAGTAGATCGGCAGTTCGACCAGGTGTGCGAGCGCGGTGAAACGCGAATTCCCGCGCGCATGGATATGGGCATAGGGAACACTGGCAATGGCATTCGCCCAGCACCCGACCAGGATGATCCTGCCGACGAGGATGGACCGCGGATCGAGTTCGTCGCCCAGCCACAATCGCAACAGCGGTTCGGCAAGGCAGATCAGCCCGATCACGACGAGGCCATACCACTGGCCCACGATGATGACCGCGTCCTTGCCCAGGGCAGCCGCCTGTTCGGGCGATTGCGAAGCGAACCGCGGGAAGAGGGCCTGGACCATCGCCAGCGGAAACATGACGGTGCGCTGGGCGATCTGGAACGGCACGGAATAGGCCACCACGGCCGCAGTGCCGATCACCGCCCCGATCACGACCCGGTCCGACATGGTCATCAAGGGACTGACCATCGCCGTGAGCATGATCCAGGCGCCGAAGGAGAACAGCGGGCGCAGTTGCGCGAGGGAGGGATTGACCCGGTGCCCCCGCAGGAAGACCGCCCACATGCTCGCCAAGATCGGTATCAGCCCGATCATGCGGCCGCACAGCGACGCGCCGAGCAGCCAGCTCAGTTCGACCGAGTGGGAAACCGCCACCACCAGGGGAAGGATCTGGGACAGGATGTTCCCGAGCGTCGTCCCGATCGACACGACCCCGAAACGCTCGACCCCGACCAGCGCGCCCGCGGAAACGCCGGTATACATGATGACGGGAACGCAGAGCGCGAACAGCCATGTCGAAGCGAGCGCTTCAGCCTGCAATCCGGCATCGGCTTCGAAGAACGATCCGAAGAACAGGTTCGAGCTGAGGTAGACCAGCACCGCGCCCGCGCCCGCAATGAGGCTCGCCCCGAACAGGGCTGACCACACGATTTCGGCCTGGTGGGCAGGGGCCGCTTCCCGCGTCGCGGAAAGCCGCTGCGTGATCGCCCGCCCCAGCCCGAAATCGGCCTGCCCGAAATAGCCGAGCAACACCCACGCGATCAGCAAGGCACCGTAACGCTCTGCTCCCGCGAGCGAGATGTAGAGCGGAATGGTCACGATGCTCACCACCACGCCCGCCACCGTCGGGGCGAGGCTGAGGAACGAATTGCGCGCGAGCGCCATCAGTTCGATCCGCGAAACGAGGGTAGGGCCATCACTCGAGCCGCCTTTCCTGCCGGGTCCGAACACCGCACGCCAAGCGGTGCCGCCGCCGCCGCGAGCCTATTCCCGCTTTCCCCGCGCCAAGGCTCTTGTCCGGAGCTATTGCCTGTGCGACCCGCCTTCGCAACTGGGAAGTAAGCCCGAGGACCTTCGATGACCCAAGCCGCTTCGTCACACTCATGCGACACCCCAGATGATGTAAGGCTCATCGCGATAAATCTTCCGCAGTTTCATCCAGTGCCGGAGAACGACGAATGGTGGGGTAAAGGGTTCACCGAATGGACGAACGTCACCAAGGCGCGGCCTCTTTTCCCAGGCCATCATCAGCCGCAGCTACCGGCAGATCTGGGCTTTTATGACTTGCGACTGCCGGAAGCGCGGAAGGCTCAGGCGGACCTCGCCAAGCAGTATGGGATTTCGGGCTTTTGCTATTATCACTATTGGTTCAATGGCAAACGCATTCTCGAGCGCCCGGTCGATGAGATTGTCAGATTAGGCGAGCCCGATTTTCCCTTCTGCTTGTGCTGGGCAAACGAGAACTGGACTCGGACTTGGTACGACAGAGACCGGGAAGTCCTGCTCGAACAGAAATATTCGCCGGAAGACGACCGCGAACACATTCGTGCGCTCATCCCCATCTTGGCCGACCCCAGATACATCAAGATGGATGGGAAGCCGGCATTATTTATTTATCGGGCGGACATGCTACCTGATGCCGCAGCCACGGCTCGTATATGGCGCAAGGAAGTGAGGGAAGCAGGCCTCGGAGAACTGTTTCTCGGAGCATTCGTTACACGGGAGGTAGACATTGATGGTTGGGATTTCGACACAGCGGTCGAATTCGTTCCGTGCCCAGCGAAACAATCTGCCCATCGCGCTCCGAAACGCCTTCTTATTACGCTTCTAGGCCGTATTAGCGCGCGGCTCAACGGTGCATACGAAGCCAGCCTGCATCTTTACGATGACCTAATCGATGATCGCCTGGGGGCGGCGCCGCCGGAGGGCACAACTTCAGATCGCTGGCTCCGCTGCGTCACCCCATCTTGGGACAATTCTGCGCGCAGAAAAAAGCGTCCGCTGATTTACTTGGGTTCGACACCCGCCAAATACAGAGACTGGCTGAGAAAGATAATTCAATGGTCGCAAGACCACAATCCGCCGGGTCAAAGATTCGTCTTCATCAACGCTTGGAACGAATGGGCGGAGGGCAATCACCTTGAGCCGGACAGGCGTTATGGCCATCAATACCTTGAAGCCACGCGGGCTGCCATGCAGGTCGCTGGCAAGCCCCGACCGGGCCATTGGGGGAACACCAATGTTAAGAAATCAGTTTCCCGACCAGTGGACACGCGATCTAAACCATGAGTCCGAATTCGAGGCACCGCGCCATTTCGCGCTCCGCTTCCCCGCCGCCCTTGACCGCGCGCTTGGCGAGGTCGAAACCGGGAGCAATGCCGAATTCCCGACGATCATCGCGCGGAAGCCGGCGTGACCATCGCGTCTACGGCCCGGTCGTTGTTCAAACGCAAGGCTCCGCCGCAGCTCAAGGCGCTGTTCCTGAAAGTGCGGGCCGGGTTCGCCCCCCCGCCCATCGACGACGTCGTGCTCGCCGAATATCGGGCGATGCCCGACAAGACGGCGACCGCGCGCCTGAACCTCGTCCTGCCGCTGCTGCAGAAGGGTTCGGATTTCGGGGGCACGGCGACCGGCATCGACATCTTCAGCCGCCTCTATCTCGAACTTGCCGCCACCGAGGCGATCGACCTTCGCGTTCTCGTTACCGACGTGGTCGCGGAAACCGATCCCTCGATCGTCACGAGCCGGGCGGCGAAGGCGGGCCTGACCATCTCCCCCGGCCAGATCGAGACGGTGCAGCGCCGCGATGATCCGATCGCAATCCGCGAACGCGACCTGTTCGTGACCTACAACTGGTGGACCACGCTCGCTTTCGCGAAGCTGCGCGATGCCCAGGCGACACTCTTCGACCGGGCGCCCGTTCCCCTGGTCTGGCTGATGCAGGACTACGAGCCGGCCTTCATGCCGTTCTCGTCCGCGCACTTGCTGGCGCGCGCGGCCTACGACGGCTCGCAGCCGCTCTGGGGCGTGATCAACAGCGGCAATCTCGCCCGATACATCCGGACCGCCGGGCACCGGCCCGAGCGCTCCTTCGTCTTCGAACCGGTCATCCCGGATGGCCTGCGCCCCTATCTCGATCGGGTCGCCACATCGCCAAGGCACAAGCGCGTGCTGGTCTATGGCCGGCCGACGGTCGAACGCAATTGCTTCCCCGCGCTGGTCCGCGGCCTCAGGCGATGGGCGCGGGACTATCCGCAATTCTCCGATTGGCAGGTCGTCTCGGCCGGTGTCGAACACGGGCCGGTCGATCTGGGCGATGGCCGCAAGCTGCGGTCGGTCGGCAAGCTGTCGCTCGACGCCTATGCGGAAATGCTCCTCGGCAGCTCTGCCGGGGTGAGCCTGATGGCCTCGCCGCATCCGAGCTACCCCCCTCTGGAAATGGCGCATTTCGGCCTCAGGACCATCACCAACAGCTATCTCCACAAGGATCTTTCGCGGTTCCATCCGAACATCACCTCGCTCGAATCGATCGCGGAGGAGCCGCTCGCGCAGGCCCTGGCCGATGCCTGCGGGCATTTCGGCACCGGGCCGACGGTCCATCGCAATCCGGATTACCTGCGGGATGACGCCTATCCCTTCATGACCGATCTTCGTGATGCGGTGCGGCAGGAACTGCGTTCGGGGTAAGCTTCAACCCGCCAGCAGCGGGCGCCACCAGTCCTCGCGTTCGAGATACCAGCGCAGCGTCTGGCGCAGGCCCTCGTCGAAGCTCCGGGTGGGTTCATAGCCGAGTTCCGCGCGCGCCTTGGTCTCGTCGATCGCATAGCGCCGGTCGTGCCCGGCGCGATCGGTGACGAAGGACTTCAATGTCTCGGTCTTTTCCCCGCGCGCTGCCGGGGCATCGGGAAAGCGGTCGGCAAGGCCCTCGATCTCCTCGAACGCCCGATCGACCTCGCGGCAGATCGCCTCGACCACCTCGACGTTCGGCAATTCCGCTCCGCCGCCGATATTGTAGGTTTCGCCCGGTCGGCCACGTTCGAGGCAGGCCTCGATACCGCGGCAATGGTCCTCGACATGGAGCCAGTCGCGCACGTTCATCCCGTCGCCGTAGATCGGCAGCCTGCGCCCGTGCAGGGCGTTCAGGACGAACAGCGGGATCAGCTTTTCGGGGTATTGGTAGGGGCCGTAATTGTTCGAGCAATTGCTCGTCGTCACCTGCAGCCCGAAGGTGTGGTGATAGGCGCGCACGAGATGGTCCGACGCCGCCTTCGATGCAGAGTAGGGCGAATTGGGCGCGTAGGGCGTCGTCTCGCTGAACGCCGGGTCGTCCGGTTCCAGCGAACCGAACACCTCGTCGGTGGAGATGTGGTGGAACCGATGCTCGATCCCGTCGCCCTCGAGCCAGACCGCGCGCGCCGCCTTGAGCAGGCTGTTCGTGCCGAGGATATTGGTGTCGATGAACGCATCCGGCCCGGTGATCGAGCGATCGACATGGCTTTCGGCCGCGAAGTGCACGATCGTCGCGATCTCGCGTTCGCGCAGGAGCTGCTCGACCAGCGCGGTGTCGCGGATGTCCCCCTCGACCAGTTCGGCGCGATTGGCCCCGGCAAGGGTCGAACGGTTCCCGGCATAGGTCAGCGCGTCGAGGACGATGATCGCGTCGTCGGGATGGTGCGCGGTCCAGTAATGGACGAAATTGCCGCCTATGAACCCGGCCCCGCCGGTTACGAGCAGGTTAGCCAAGCCGCGTTTCCTCCCGGAGCATGTGCCGCAGGTTCTCGCGCCAGTGGACCGGCGCATCGCCGATCGCCTCGCGCGTCGCCCGGCAGTCCAGCAGCGAGAAGGCCGGGCGCCGCGCCGGGGTCGGATAATCCGCGGTCGTAATCGGGCGGATCGTCGGCAGGCGGTCGAGCAGGCCGAGCGCCAAGCCTTCCTCGGCGATCGCCACGGCGAAATCGTACCAGCTCGCAACGCCTGCATCGCTGTGATGGAAGATGCCGTTCGCCTCGCGCTCGACGAGCGCCCAGATCGTCCGGGCAAGTCCCGTCGCCCAGGTCGGCGACCCGATCTGGTCGGCCACGACAGCCACTTCCCCGCGCTCCTTCATGAGGCGCAGCATCGTGCGGACGAAATTCGCGCCGCCCGCCTCGTAGACCCAGGCCGTCCGCACCAGCAGGTCGCTTGCGCGGCAATGCGCCTCGCCTTCGGCCTTGGTGCGTCCGTAGGCCGACAGCGGAGCCGGTTCGTCGCCGGGCCGGTAGGCCCGCGCGCCGGCGCCGTCGAAGACGAAATCGGTCGAGACATGGACGAGCTTGCCGCCGGTCTCCTCCATCGCTTCGGCCATGATCCCGACCGCGTCGGAATTGATCGCCCGGGCGACATCCTCCTCTTCCTCGGCCCGGTCGACCGCGGTGTAGGCGGCGGCGTTGAGGATCAGGTCGGGCGCTTCGACCGCGAGCCGCGCCCGCAGCATCGCCGCGTCGGTGAGATCGACATCGTCCACGTCGATCGCGTTGAGGTCGGCAAAGTCCGGGGCACAGCGCTGCAAGGCTCCGCCGAGCTGCCCGCCCGCTCCGGTGACAAGGACCTTCATCGCCATCCTCCGCCCGCCCGGGGATCGGCCGGACCACCGGCGCCGGGAACCATGCCGCGCGCTGCACCTGCCGCGATCATGCGAATGCCTCCGCCTGCGCCAGCGGGACGCCCTTCCCGTCCTTGGCCGACACGACCGGATCGAGCCCGTCGAGCGGCCAGTCGATGCCGACCGCCGGATCGTCCCAGGCCAGCGTGTGTTCGCATTCGGGGGCGTAGGGCGCGGTGCACTTGTAGAGGAAGTCGGTATCGTCCTCGAGCGTCAGGAAACCGTGGGCGAAGCCTTCGGGGATCCACAGCATCCGCTTGTTGTCGGCCGAAAGCTCCACCCCGATCCATTGCCCGAAATGGTCGGAAGACCGGCGCAGGTCGACGGCGACATCGAAGACCCGCCCCCGCGCGACCCGCACGAGCTTGCCCTGCGCGCCGGGGTTCTGGAAATGCAGCCCGCGCAGGACGCCGCGCTGCGAATGGCTGTGATTGTCCTGCACGAAGGCAAGCTCGAGCCCCAGCCGCGCGAAAACCGATTCGCTCCAGGTTTCCATGAAGAAGCCGCGCTCGTCGCCGAAGACGCGCGGCTCGACGATCAGGGGACCGGGGATCGCGGTGGGGATCAGTTTCACGCGGGGTGCGGCTCGCTCAGCAATCGCATCAGGTATTCGCCGTAACCCGACTTGCGAAGCGGCCCGGCGATCTCCTCGAGCCGGGCATCGTCGATGAAGCCCTGTCGCCAGGCGATCTCCTCCGGACAGGCGATCTTGAAGCCCTGCCGTTCCTCGGTAATGCGGACATAGGTCGCGGCATCGAGCAGCGAGGCGTGGGTTCCGGTATCGAGCCAGGCGAATCCGCGGCCCATCAGTTCGACCGACATCGCGCCGTCGTCGAGATAGAGCCGGTTCAGATCGGTGATCTCGAGCTCCCCGCGGGCGGAGGGGCGAAGGTCGCGGGCACGATCCACCACCGTCTCGTCGTAGAAATAGAGACCGGTCACGGCGTAGTTGGACTTGGGCTCGGCGGGCTTCTCCTCGATCGACACCGCCCTGCCCGCCGCATCGAACTCGACCACGCCGAACGCCTGCGGGTTGGTGACGCGATAGGCGAACACGCTTGCTCCGGCCGTGCGCGCGTCGGCCCGGTGGAGCAGATCGGGAAGGCCGTGGCCGTAGAAGATGTTGTCCCCGAGGATCAGCGCGCTCGGCCCGCCAGAGACGAAATCCGCGCCGATGTGGAACGCCTGGGCGAGGCCTTCGGGACGGGGCTGCACGGCATAGCTGAGGGCGATCCCGAAATCCGATCCGTCGCCGAGCACGCGCTGGAACTGCTCGGCGTCCTCGGGGGTGGTGATGATCAGGATGTCGCGGATGCCCGTCAGCATCAGGGTGCTGAGCGGGTAGTAGATCATCGGCTTGTCGAAGACCGGCATGAGCTGTTTCGAAACGCCGCGGGTGAGGGGGTAAAGCCGGGTGCCGGACCCCCCTGCAAGGATGATCCCCCGCCGCGCCGTACTGCCTGCCTGGCTCAACCGAACCCCCTCGCACTAGCCCGGCGGGCCGCATCGCAGCATAGCCATTGGGGGTCAACGGAAAACTCGCCGCGCGGACTTTCCAATCGGCGGCGCGCGGTGCATAGGAAACCCTGTCAAGCCGCGCCTGCCGCCCGCCCGCTGAAGAACGAATGGTGGTCGACACGATTCCCGACGGACCTTCTCGCGATGCACGTTGAGACCATCGACCACTATCTGGCCGGTTGTGTCGCCAACGGATTGCGCGCGCAATACCCGCCGGCATGGCCCGCCCGGTTCGCGGATTGCGAGGAAAAGGTCGCCGCCCGCATCGCCTTTCACGGCATCAGCCTGCTGCTGTGGGAGGCCGATCCGGTCGCTTCGGGCTGGCCGCAGGGCCTCACCCGCACCTTGCGGGACGAAGCCACGGGCCAGAGCTTCTGGGAGGAGAGCCATCGCGCCGCGATCTCCCCCCTCCTCGAGAGCCTCGCCGAAGCGGGCGTCGAGGCGGTCGTGCTGAAGGGGACGGCGCTCGCCTATTCGCTCTATCCGCGCCCGGCCCTGCGCCGCCGGGGAGACACCGACATCCTCGTGCGCGAGCGCGACAAGGCGCGCACGCGCCGCGTTTTCGCGGATTGCGGCTTCGAGCGCGTCGGGGACAGCCTCAGCTTTCAGGAAATGTGGCAGGCGAAGGGGCGCGAAGGCTTCGATCACTTCGTCGACCTGCACTGGCGCATCAGCGCGAGCGCGAATCTCGCGAAGCACCTCGAACGCGGCGGCGTGGCCGACACCGTCATTCCCATCCCCGCCCTCTCCCGCCGGGCCATCGGCATCGACCCGATCGGCAACCTCGTCCTCGTCTGCATGAACCGCGGCCTGCACGAAGTGTTCGGCTACGTCGCCGGGGACGAGAAGCTGCACAGCGGGGATCGCCTGATCTGGGCGGTCGACCTGCACCTGATCTGCGCTCTCCTGCAGCCGCGCGACTGGGCGCGGCTGGTGGAGCTGGCGGAGCGCAGCGGCACGGCGGTGCAGGTCCGCGCCGGGCTCGAATTCGCGCGAAGGGCGCTGGGCACCGCGGTGCCCGGCCATGTCCGCGAAGCGCTCGCGCGGGATGGCGGCGCGCGGGACCTGAACAGCTACATCTCGACCGGATCGGCGATGGAGCGCCTGCGGCTCGACCTCGAGGCCTGCGAGGGGGTGCTCGCCCGGGCAAGCCTCGTCGGATCGACCATCGCCCCCGGGCCGGAAAAGCTGCGCGAGCGGTATCCGGACGCCGCGGGTTGGCCGATCGCCGCGCTGCGCGGGCGAAGACTGGTCGAGGGCCTGTTCAGGCTTGCGACGGGGCGCGGCTGAACGGCCATGCTGCGGCGCTGGGCATACCGGTTCAGGAGCCGTCTTGCGGTGATCGGCCTGCTCGCGGTGCTGAGCTCCGCGGCGATGCTGGCGGTGCCGTGGCTGGCCGGGCAGTTCGTCGGCGGCGTCGTGGGCGAAGCCGACATCGATACCGGCCGCGTGCTCGCACTGCTCGCGCTCACCCTCGCCGCGCTGGCCGCGATCACCATCGCGGTGACGATCGTCTCGGAGGACGCCTCGGGCCGGATCCTCGCCGACCTGCGGCAGGACATCTACGCCCATATCCAGAGACTGCCGCCCGCCTTCCACGACCAGGCGCGCGGCGGGGACCTGCTCGCGCTGATGACCTACGAAGTCACCAACCTGAGCACCTTCCTCACCGCCACCCTCGCCCAGGTTCCCGCGATGATCGTCACCGCGCTGGGCGCGAGCGTCCTGCTGCTGCTGCTCGACCCGATCCTCGCCCTTTCCATCCCGGTGCTGGTCCCGGCCTTCTTCGTGACGCTCAAGCTGGTCGGGCGAGCCCAGCGCAAACTGGCCGAACGCAAGCGCGAAGCCGAGGTCGAGGTCGTCACCCGAGCCGCCAGCGACCTCGACATGATCGAGGCGATCAAGGCCTTCGCCGTCGAGGAGCACCACGAACGCGGCTACCGCGCGGCGGTCGAACGCGCCCGCCGGCTCGCCCTCGCGCAGACCCGGTTGGGCGCCTTCGTCGGGCCGTTCTCGGCGCTGGCCGCCGCATTCGCGGCGATCGTGATCCTGTTTCACGGCAGCGACGGGCGCGAGTCCGGGGAACTGTTTGCCTTCCTGCTCTACGCGGCCCTGCTGACGCGGCCGGTCGGGAGCCTCGCGAGCACCTACGGCCGGTTCCAGATCGCCCTCGGCACGCTCCGCCGGCTCGAGGAGGTGATGGCGATGGAGCCGGAACCCGGCTATCGCGCGCCCCGCAGGCTCGCCCGGGGCAAGGGCGCAATCGCGCTGGAGCAGGTCAGTTTCGGCTATCCCGGCCGCCCGCCCCTGCTCGACAGGGTGGACCTCGAGATCAGGCCCGGCGAGATCGTCGCGCTCACGGGCGAGAACGGGATCGGCAAGTCGACGCTCGTCAAGCTCATCCTGCGCTTCTACGAACCCGACGAAGGGCGCATCACTCTCGACGGAGAGGACATCGCCGGCCTCCAGGTGCAGGACGTGCGGCGGCAATTCGGCTACGTGCCGCAGCGCGCCCTGCTGTTCGACGGGACCGTGTTCGAAAACATCGCCTTCGGCCTGCCCGATTGCGATCCCGCCGCGCTCGAACGCGCTGCCCGGCACGCGCAGGCCTGGGAATTCATCCAGCGCCTGCCGCAAGGCTTCGAAACCCCGATCGGCGACGACGGCGTGCGGCTTTCCGGCGGCCAGCGCCAGCGGATCGCGCTCGCCCGGGCGCTGCTGCGCGATCCGCCGATCCTGATCTTCGACGAGGCGACCAGCATGTACGACCTCGAGGGCGAGGCGGCCTTCGTCGAATCCTGCATCCGGTCGCTCGAGGGCCGGACGGTCATCATCATCACGCACCGCCCGGCGAGCCTCGCGCTCGCGGACCGCGTGATCGCGGCGGGCGATCTCGGCTATGCCATGCATCGCGCCGCGGCGGGCACACCTCCCGGCCAGGCAGGACGCGGGGCCCTGAGGTGAGCGGGATCTGCGGGGCGCTGCGGCTGGACGGGAGGGCGGCGCAAGCGGGCGAGCTCGCCGCGGTCCTTGCGGCGCTGGAGCGGCGCGGTCCCGACGGCTCGCGGCTGGTCGCCGACGGGGCGATGGCGATGGGCTGCGCGCTTCTCGCCAGCACGCCGGAATCGCTGGTTGAGGAAATGCCCTTCGTCCACCGCGGCACGGGCTGCACGATCACCGCCGACATCCGGCTCGACAATCGCGCGGAACTGATCGAGGCGGTCGGTGCGGATGCTGCGGCGGGCGACGGCGAACTGGTCCTGCGGGCCTATCTGCGCTGGGGCAGCGAATGCCTCGCGCGGCTGCGCGGCGACTTCGCCTTCGCGATCTGGGACCCGCGCGCGCGCCGGTTGTTCTGCGCGCGCGACCGGGTGGGCATGCGCCAGTTCGCCTACCATCATCGGCCCGGCAGGCTGTTCGCCTTCGCAACCGAACCGCGCGCCCTGCTGCGCCATGACGACGTTCCGATGCGTCTCAACGAGGTGCGGCTGGCCGACTTCTTCGAGAACCTCGAGGCGGCCGACCTCGAATCGACCTTCTTCGAAGGGCTCAGGCGGCTTCCACCGGCCCATGCGCTGACGGTTGATGCGAAGGGCCTCGAACTGCAGCGCTACTGGAAGCTGGAGGCTCCCGCCCCGCTCAGGCTGGCGGACGACCGGGAATATGCCGAAGCCTTTCTCGAGGTGTTCCGCCGCTCGGTTTCCGCGCGCCTCAGGGCGCCGGATCCGGTCGGCGCGATGCTGTCGGGCGGCCTCGATTCGGGCTCGGTCTCGGCGGTCGCGGCGCACCTGCTCGAACAGGAAGGCAGGCCTTCCCTCGCCACCTTCTCGGCGCTGCAGGACGATACGGACTGCGCCGAATCGAACGCGGTTCGCGCCGCCCTTTCCATCGGACACATCGATCCTGTCCGCGTGACACCCGGTGACGTTCCGGCCATGCGCGAGGAACTGCTCGCCCTCACCCGCTCTGCCGAAGAACCGTTCGATGCGAGCATGGCGCTCCTGCGCCTCATGTATCTCGCCGCGCAGCGGAAAGGCCACAAGGTCGTGCTCGACGGAGGCGGGGGCGACATGGTGCTGGGCGCGAACGACATGGTGATCTGGCATTTGCGCCGGGGCCGGATCGCGCGCGCATGGCGCGAGGCGCGGGGCATCGAGCGGTTCTGGGGGCCGCAGCCGGGGGCGAAGACGCTTTTCATCCGCAGTTTGGGGCGGGTCTGCGTGCCCGCGCCGCTGCGTGCCGTGCGCCGGGCGCTGTCGGTTCCGCGGCGCGCGGCGGGGGAAACCCCCACCCTCCTGTCGCCGGAATTCGCGGCCCGCATCGATCTTCCCGCCCGCCGCCGGGCCAATGCCGCGCAGGTCGCGGGATTCGGCTGGCAGGAGGACAGCGATCGCGCACGCCGGATGCTCCACCCCTATCTCGTCGTCGGGCGGGAACGCTACGACCGCGTGGCGGCGGCGCTCGCGATCGAACCGCGCGATCCGTTCTGCGACCAGGACCTGCTCGAATTCTGCATGAGCCTGCCGGGCGAACAGTTCCAGGACCGGGGCTGGCCCAAGGTCATCCTGCGGCGGGCAACCGCGGGCCTCCTGCCCGATGCGGTGCGCTGGCGCGCGGGCAAGGAGCACCTCGGCGGGCTCTTCGTCGAAAGCCTCTGGAGCGCAGCCGACCGGCACGACGGCTCCTCCATGGATAACCTGTTGCCTTACATTTCGGCGCAGACCATCGACGCGACGCGCGCCGCCGCGACCGGCCGGCCCGCGTGGGATTTGGCTGTTGCCGAGTGGCTTGCCTTCCGCTATGCGTCGAACTGGTTAGGTGAACTAGACAGCCAGCCCGGCTGATGGAGTGAATATGGCCAGCTCGACCAAGGCGACCTATCAGCGTCCCACGCTTTCCGTCTACGGCGGCTTTGCCAAACTGACCGCGGCTGGCAGCGGGTTCTTCAGCGAAGGCCCCAACCAGGGCCCCATGGCCAAGGCCACGCGCAAGATCTGACGCGGCGGTTCTGCCTCTTCGGCGCGAGGTTTCCACCATTCCTTTGTAACCGGGGCAGCAGCGCATGAATCCCGATGCGCTTCGCGCCGGCCTCCTGCCCGCCTGGTCCCTTCGCCACCTCGGCGCCGGTTCGCCGCCGGGGTTGGCGCCCACACCTCCCGAAGAAAGCCCCGCCCGCACCCTCCCTTCGAGCGTGCAGCGCCTCGGCGAATCGTTCTGCCTGTCCTTCGCGGGTCTCGCCCGGTTCCTGATCGACCTGGCGAAGCAGGAGATAACCGTGTTCGACGTCGCGGCCGAAGCCACGCCGAGCGACCTCGAACACTTCCTCCACGACCACGTGGTGCCGCGCATCCTTGCCGAACAGGGTTCGGTGGTCCTGCACGGCAGCGCCGTCGCGATCGGCGGCAGACTGGCGATCTTCCTCGGCAACACCGGCGCGGGCAAGTCCACGCTGGCGGCAAGCCTGCACGAGGCCGGGCATCCCCTGCTGGGGGACGACGCGGTCGTCGTCGCGCCCGGGGAGGGCCGCTTCCACGGCCGCGCGGTCTATCCGACGCTGCGGCTTTTCCCGGACACGATCTCGCAGGTGTTCGGCGGCGCGGTCGAGACGAGCCCGATGGCGCATTATTCGGACAAGCTGCGGGTGAGCGTGCCCGCCATCGCCCGGGACGCCGCCCGGTCCTTCCCGCTGGGCGCGCTGTTCTTCCTTACCGGCGAAGGGGGCGCATCGGACCCGCGGGCGGACGAAACGAGCCCCAGCGCCGCCTGCATGGCGCTGGTCGAACAGAGCTTCGCGCTCGATCCGGGCGATCCGGGCAAGGCCGCCGCAAGGCTGCGCGAAATCGCGCGCCTCGCCGGCGCGATACCGGGATATCGCCTGACCTACCCGCACGACTATGGCCGCATCGCGGAATTGCACGGGGTGATCTTCGCCGCGATGGCGCAATCGGACACCGGCAATCCCGCGCGAAAACGGGCAATGACGGACTGATGGGCGGTCCGACCGGATATGATCTCGTCTCCTTCGGTCTCATGATCGAATGCGAACCGCGCATGGGAATCTACGCCGAAGCCCTGCGGCGCGCGGTCACGCCGGGCTGCACCGTGATCGATATCGGGGCGGGGTTCGGGATCTTCTCGATGCTCGCGGCCAGGTACGGGGCGGGCAAGGTCATCGCGATCGAGCCCGATCCGGCGGCCGAACTGATCCTGCCCATGGCGAAGGCGAATGGCTGCGCCGACCGGATCGAGGTCGTCAAGGACATCTCCACCCGCTACGCCCCCGAACGCAAGGCCGACGTCATCGTGTCGGACATCCGCGGGATCACCCCGCTGTTCGAGCATCACATCGCGACCATCGTCGATGCGCGCGAACGGCTGCTGGCGCCCGGCGGCAGGCTCCTCCCGATGCGCGATACCCTGCGCGTCGCGCCGGTCGAATCGGTGCGGCACTATCGCCCGTGCGAGCGGCCGTGGCTGGCGAACAATTACGGGCTCGATCTGTCGGCGGGCCAGAGATACGCCGCCAACACCCTCGCCCCGGCGCTGCTCAAGCCCGAGGCCCTGCTCGCGCCTTCGCAGGCCTTCGCGATGCTGGATTACCGGACGGTGACCGATCACGACGTCGACAGCACCGTCGGTTTCGTCGCCGAGCGCGGCGGCGTCTGTCACGGACTGCTCGTCTGGTTCGACGCGGAGATCGACGAGGGGCTCGGCTTCTCGAACGGTCCCGACGGCGACGAACTGGTCTACCAGCAGCAGTTCCTGCCGCTCGAACGCCCGGTCAAGCTCGCCCCGGGCGACCGGATCGCCGCACGCCTGCGCGTCCGCCAGGTGGACGGGTCCTACGTCTGGTCATGGGACACGGATATCGCCGACGGTCCCGGGGGCGGATCGCGGCACGGTTTCCGCCAGTCGACCTTCAGGAGCGCGGTCTTCTCGCCCGAAAGGCTGAGGCCGCACGCCCATGACCAGGTGCCGCAGCCGACCGCTCGCATGGCGATCGATCGCGATTGCCTCGCGCTGGTGGGTGACGGACGTTCGCTGCAGGACATCGCGGACGCGCTGATGAAACGGCATCCGGACCATTTCGCCTCTGGCAAGGACGCGCTCGGGCACCTGACCAAGCTGCTCGAAGGCTATCGCAACGCCTGATCGCCAAGACGGGGCCCGGCCCGTTCAGCGCGATATCTTCGCCCGCCGCAAGCGCGCGGCGAAGCCCGGTTTGAACCGGTCGAGCGCGTCCCGCGCGACGATCAAGCGGTCCTGGTCGTCGTGATTGAGCGTGTCGCACCACCAGTCGCGGCAGAGCGTCGCATAGATCAGCGGACGGGGGCGCGCGCTGCGGTTCGCCATCCCCTTGTGATGGATGCGATAGTCCCACAGGATGGCTGCGCCGAGCGGCACGTGGGGTTCGTAATCCGGCACCTCGACATGCTCATTGGAACGGTGGGATCGCAGGGCAAACCCGGTCGGGCCGGTTTCCCCGGTCACTTCGACCAGCGGGATGGCCAGCGTGAGGGCGCTCGCCGGGAGCATGAATTCGAGCGGATGCGCGGGAAACAGGATCCCGCCGTCGCGGTGCCAGTGCTGCGCCGGAGCCCCCGGCAGCGCATTGATCAGGCCCCAGGCGTCGAACACGAACCGGGGTCCGAGACTGGCGCGCACGACCGCTTCGACCGACCGCGGCAAGAGTATCTCGCTGCGGGCGAAGGGTCCGCCGATTTCGATGGCGCCGTAGAACCGGCCCGGCGAGACGAACACCTTGCTGCCCGCCTCGTCCTCCTCGAACAGGTGGCGGTGCCGGTCCTGCAGGATTTCGAGCCATTCGGCGAGGATCGCGGGATCGGCCGCCCCGGGGACGATGCAGACGCCGTCGCGCCACAATCGCTCGGCCGGATCCTCTTTCGACATTGCTCGCCGTCCCCATGGCTCGATCCGTCGGAGAGGTTGCAGAAACCGCCCTCCGCTTGCAAGCGCGCCGCCGGATCGTGCCCGCCGCATCACTCCTGCCGCATCCCTGCCCCACCCTTCCCGCAGCCCCTGTCCTGCGCGCGGACAGACCATGCGAGAGGCTTCACATGGCGCGGCGTCCGTGCGAGAGCGGAGACTCCGTGCAAGAGGGGGATGCCCGATGAGTGACATGCTGCGGGAGCATTGGCGGCCGAGCGACGACGCGATCGCCAATCCCGTCGGCGGCGAGACGGTGATCCTGCACCTCGGGAACGGGACCTATTACGGGCTCGACACGATCGGCAGCATCCTGTGGGAAGGGCTCAAGGAAGGACAGCGGCCGGCCGACATATGCGACCGGATCCTCGAGCAATACGAAGTGGAGCGCGAGACGCTGGAGAACGACCTGCGCCGGTTCCTGTCCGAACTGGCCGAAAACGAACTGGTCGTGCGCGCCTGAAGCCCGCTTGCCAGGGGCGGCGGCGCGGGCGCGCTTGACCGCGGCGGCCTTTCCGGGTCATCGCGGCGCTGATGCGAGAGACGATCCCGATCGCGAAGCTCCTGTTCCTCGCCGCGCGCGCGGGATTCGAACTCGCGCGGGCGCGCCTCCTGCTTTCCCGGATCCGGCCGGGCGACATCATGCAGCGCAATGCCCGCGTCGCGGCGAGGGAAGCCGCACTGGCACGAACCCCGGACGAGGCGGCGACAAATCGGCTCTGCGGGGAAATGGCCTTTGCGATCACCCGCATGGCGCTGCACGTGCCGTGGCGGTCCGATTGCCTCGTCCAGGCGCTCGCGGGGCAGAACTGGCTGGCCCGGCAGGCTGTCGCGAGCGAGATCGTGGTCGGCACGGCGAGGGGGCGGGAAGGAACCTTCGAAGCCCACGCCTGGCTGTCGCGCGGATCGACGGTCCTTCTCGGAGGGAATGTCGACCGGTTCAGCCCCCTGCTTGGGCCGGCTGCCGCGCCCGCCGGCGAAGGATGAAGGCGAAGCGTCCCTGCGATCCCTCCATCGCACCATCCATTCGGGCAGCGCACAGAAGGGGCGCAGGGACTCGCGTCGCGCCTCTTCATTTCGGTGAACTGCCTGTTGCCAAACTCGCCGCGTTGCACTAGGGAAACTGACGGAATATCGCGATGCGAGGCCGATGATGATGAAAACGACTTCCCGTGTCATGCTGACCGTCGCAGCCGCCGGTCTGGCGCTTTCGCCGATCGCCGCCCAGGCCAACACCCGCGCGGGTGACAGCACCGCGACCTACAGCGCGCCCGTCTCGCAGCCCGGCATGGGCCGCAGCGCCGAAGGGGAAAAGCTGGTCGGCCCCGGGTTCATCGCCGCGATCCTCGCCGCTGCCGCCGCGGTCGGCATCATCCTCCTCCTCGACGACGACGACGATCAGTCGCCGGGCGCCTGAGGTGAACCTGCGGGCCACCATGGTCCGGCCGGAATGGAATTGAACGCACGGTACGCCCTACCGTGCGTTTTTTCTTGAGGGGCTGACGTCTGCAGGTGGCTATGCCGGGCCCCTCCTCGCTTTCGGGCAGCAGCATGGGCCGGCAATCGCCCGATCTCGCCGTGAGCGGACGCTCGGGTCTCTTCGCGCTCGGTACGGTCCTGATCGTCGCGGCGGCGCTGGGCGGCGGAGGCCAACGCTACGGGCTCGCCAACCTCGCCGTGCAACTGACCGCGCTCGCGGCGCTCGCCCTCCACCCTGCGGCGTTCGCGGCGTTCCGGACATCGGCCCCCCTTGCTCTGCGCGCGCTGGCGGGCCTTTCGCTCCTCCTGCCCCTGCTCCAGCTCGTTCCTCTTCCGCCGGCGATCTGGACCGCGCTGCCCGGACGCGATCTGGTCGTCCAGTCGCTCGAAGCGGCCGGCATGGCCGGCTGGATGCCCTTCAGCCTCGATCCGCACCGAACGCTGCTCGCGCTGACCGCGCTGGTGACGCCCCTCGCCGTGCTCGCTGCGGGCTGGACCCTGAGGCGGGAGCAGATCGCCATGCTGGGCTGGCTCGTCGTGGCTCTCGGTATCCTCAACCTGCTGATCGGGGCCGTGCAGGTCTCCTCGCCGGGCGGGAGAGCAAGCCTTTTCGACGAGGTGCTGCCCGAGGAAGTGCTGCTCGGCACCTTCGCCAACCGCAATTCGACCGCGCTGTTCCTCGTCGGGGCGCTCGGCTTTGCGGCGCTTGTCCCCGCGCCGTGGGCGCGGCGAGCCGAGCTTGCCCTGCGGGTCGGGCTCTGCGCGCTCCTCTTGCTGGCGATCATCCTCACGCGCTCGCGCACCGGGCTCGTCCTCGCGCTCGTTCCGCTCGGCCTCGCGGCGCTGCGGGCGCTGTCCTGGTCCGCCTCGCGCGGCCCCGCCAGGGGATCCGGGCGCGCCCGCCCACGTTCGCTGGCGTTAACTGCCGGAGCGGCGGCGGTGGCGGCGGCGCTTTTCGCGGGGCTGCTGGTGCTTGCCCCCGGAAGGGTGGCCGACACCGTCGAACGCTTCGGCGCGCTCGACCGCGACGCGCGGAGCTACATCTGGGAGGATGCGGCCTATTCGTCCTCGCGCTACTGGCCACTCGGCGCGGGGATGGGCACTTTCGACGAGGTCTTCCAGATCGACGAATCGCTCGAGAACATGACCGTCCGCCGGGCGGGGCGGGCGCATAACGACTATCTCGAAATCGCCATCGAAGCCGGGCTTCCCGGCCTCGTGCTGGTCGCGGCGTGGCTGCTGCTGGTCGGATGGCTGAGCTGGCAGGCGCGGCGCTCTCGCTGGCGCTGGACGGGATGGGCAGGGGCCTCCTTCCTCGTCTGCATCGCGCTGCAGTCGATCACCGATTACCCGTTGCGGAACCAGACCATCCTCGCCGCGGCGGGTCTTGCGCTGCTGGCGCTGGCGCGGACCGCGCAGGCGCCGGGGGAGCGCGCATGACGATGCGGCGCATCGCATGGTACGGCCTGCTTTCAGCCGTGGCGCTGGTCACGGCCGGGCTGCAACTGGACAAGCAATCGGCAGCATCGCCCGCGCTCGCGGCGCTGGTGCCGGAAATCTTCCGCTCGGCCGGGCAGCCGCGCATCGTCTCGGCCGCGCTGTTGGGCGACGACGCGCGGGCAGCCCTCGCGCAAGCGGAGCGGCTCGTCGTCAGGCGTCCGGTTCCGGCGCAATCGCTGCGCCTGCTTGCGCTCGCCCAGTTCCAGGCGGGCGAGATCGATCGGGGGTCGCGCTCGATCCAGTATGCGGCCCGCCGGGGCTGGCGCGACATCGCGGCGCAGGAGGCGATGGCCCGGTTCGCGCTGGGCGCGGGGGACCGGGCGGAGGCGGCGCGGCGCTACACGGCGCTGCTGGCGCGGGGCGAGACGGCCGATGCGACGCTCGAACAGCTCGGCCCCGCGATCTTCGACGGTCCCGACCCGGCGGCGCGGGAAACAATGGCCGCGATCATCGCCGGTTCCGAACGCTGGCACGGCCTGTTCCTGCGGCGGGGGCCGGCCGTGATGCCGCCGGAGAGCTTCGGCGCGGTGGTCATCGCCAGCATGGAACGGGGCGCCGATTATGACTGCGCCGCGTTCGAGCGGGCGGTGGAGACGATCGCCGCAAGGGACGCGCAGGCCGGCGCTCGGCTCGCCGGAAACCGTCCGCCCGCCTGCGAGCGGCAGGGCGCCTGACAGCGCGGCTGCGCGCGGTCCATCCGCAGGACGATCGCCAGACGGCTTGCGCCGCCCCGTCCTCGAAAGGGACCGAAGGCGCGCTCCAACCATACGCCCGCGCGGGCAGGTGCCCCCAGCGGAGGACACCTGCCGCACGCCCGAAGGCGCTATCCTCGGCTCAGAACCGGAAGCGGACGTTCAGCGAGCCGCCATAGCCATCGAGGTCGTCCCCGGTGAGGTAATTGCCCTGCAGGCTGCCGGTGATCGCGTCATCCTCGTTGCCGATCGTGATGCCGGCCGAAAGATCCACGTAGTCGTCGAAAGGCTGGTTGCCGAACAACACGCGGTTGGGGCCGGTCGCGAAGCTGACCGCGGTGTCGTCGCCGCCGAGTTCGTGGGCGTAGTGGGCGCCCACGAAGACGACGCCCGAGGTTCCCCCGAGATCGAAGCCGATCCCGGCCCGCGCCCCGCCCCGTGCCAGCGCGCCATCGCCCGCATCGAAGGCGAAGGTGCCCTGGGCGGTGACGATGTCATCAAGGTCGGAGCTGGCATAGGCGAAGCTGACGCTCGGCTCGAGGAAGAACGCCCTGCGGTCGCCGAGCAGCGCCCCGGCTTCGGCCTGGACCCCCATCACCGAGCCTTCGACATCGGCCGTCAGCCCGGCTGTGTTGCTCTGGAGCGTGCCGTTAACGCTGTCGTACTTGGCCAGCGCGTTCGCCCAGAATGCGCCGATATCCGCGGTCATGTAGGCACCGAGGCTGAAGACGTCGTAGTCGATCCCGTTCGAGGACGCGGTGAATTCGACGTCGCTGCTCTGGTAGCCCGCGGTCACGCCGTAACGCACCGCGCTGGTCCCGAAATCGATCCCGGCGAGCATTCCCCAGAAGTCCTGGTCATAGCCGAGTTCGTGGGTCCCGGCGATGTTGTTGAACACGGTGTTCCTGACCTGCTCGCGTTCGAGGCTGCTGCCGAACCCGGTGAGCCAGGCGCGCGTCGTCTTGTCGCCGCCGCCGACGCTGCTTTCATCCGAACCGCCGGTGTCGCGCATCGTCGCCATCTGGTCCGCGAAGGCATTGGCCGATTGGGTCCACAGGTTGCGCGCGGTCTCGGCGAAGGTGCTGAATTCGAGCGCCGCGGTCGACGGGGCGGTGGCGAGGAAGAAATCATTGCCCGCCGGGTCGAAGGCGAGATCGAATTCGATCAGGCCGATGGTCTGGCGCCCGCCGACGAGATCGAAGGCGTTTGCCGTGGTGCCCGCGCCGGCATCGACGACCAGGATGTCCGAGACGAGGCCACTGGGCTGGGTGCCGGCCGGGTTCACCGTGACCACGGTCGAACCCGTCGCGGCGCCTTCGATCGTCAGCGTGTCGGCGGTCGCGGCGGCGAGGTCGACATCCACGTTGAGGGTCGAACCGCCGGTCCCGACGAAGTTGCCGGAGGTTGCAAGGTTGTTGCCGGAAGTCCCGTCGGCCATGTCGATCAGGCCCTCGTTGGCGAAGGTTTCGAGGCCCGTGATGTTCACGGGGCCGGCGCTGGCCACCCGGAAGGTGCCGGTGTTCACCAGGGAGTCGGTGCCGCCGCCGAAGGCGCTGTGGCCGATGGCGAGGAATTCGCCGTTGTTGGTCAGCGTGTCGGCCGCATCGTCGAGCGTCACGAAGCCGACCAGTTCGCCGTTATTCGTGATCTGCGATCCGGCCGGGCCGCGGGCACGGATGGCCTCGCGCGTGTCGGCGCTGACGAAGCCGTCGTTGACGATCACCGTCGGCGCAGTGCCGTTGTTCACGGCATAGATGCCCGGTTCCGTGCCGGTGACATCGCCGGAAGTCGCGATCGAGATGCCGGTGGAATCGGCACCGCCGCGCACGCTGATCCCGCTTCCGGCAAGGCCCGTGGCATCGGCCGCCGTGACGGTCAGCGAACCGGTGCCATCGGCGGCGGCGTAGATGCCGTTGGCCCCGCCGACGATGGCGCCTGCCGAAGTGTCGATCGCGGCATCCGCCCCGGTGGTGATCACGCTGATCGCGTTGCCGCTCGTCCCGGTCACGTCCGCTGTGGCGATCGTCAGCGTGCCGGCCGAGACGCTGGCGAGTATCCCGGTCGTCGCGCCGCTCACCGCGCCCGCGGTGGTGTCGATCGCCAGCGAGGTCCCGACCCCGCTCGCGTCGATGCCCGGGCCTGCGGTGCCGGTGACGTCGGCGGTCGTGATCGTGGTGGCGCCCGCCCCGTCGGAGCGGACCGTGATGCCCGACACGCCGCCCGAGACCGCGCCCGCGGTGGTCGTCACGTCGAGGCTCGTGCCGGTGGCCGCGTTGCGCACGAAGACGCCGAAGCCGCTGCCCGCGGTCACGTCCGCCGTGGTGATCGCGGTCGCGCCCGAACCGTAGTTCTCGGCATAGATGCCGTTGGTCGCGCCGCCGATCGCACCGGCGGAAGTGTCGATGGCGAGGTCGGTGCCGGCCGCCGTGAGGTTGCCGTAAACGCCGGTCCCCCCGGCGCTGGTCACGTCGCCGCCGGTGATCGAGAGCGCGCCGGTCCCTTCGTTCCGGACCGCGATGCCGACCAGGGCGGCTGTCACGTCACCGGCGCTGGTGTCGATCGTGAGGTCGGTCGTGCTCGCCGCGTTGATCGCGTAGACGCCGTAGCGGCCCTCCGCGTCGATGTCGGCCGTGGTGATCGTGGTCGATCCGGTGCCGTCGTTGAGCGCGGCGATCCCGTCGGTCGCGCCGGTCACGCTGCCCGCGGTGGTGTCGATCGCCAGCGAATCCGCAGTCGCCGCATTGCTCGCCGAAATCGCGTTGTCGCCAGTCGAGGTCACGTCGGCCGTGGTGATCGAAGTGTTGCCGGTGCCCCCGTTCTCGGCCGAAATGCCGGTCGAGCCCGACGAGATCGCACCTGCCGCGGAATCGATGATGATGTCGGTCGCGGTGGCGGTGTTCTCCGCCAGGATGCCGATACTGCCCGCCGAAACATCGGCGGCCGTGATCGACACCGCACCCGTGCCTGCATTGCTCCGAACGGAAATGCCGTCACCCCCGCCCGTAACCGTGCCGGCCGTGCTATCGATGGCAACCCCGGTGGTGCCGGTGTCGGTCCGCACGTCGATCCCGTCGGTCACCCCGGTCACATCGGCCGTGGTGATCGTTACGCCGCCCGTCCCGTAATGCCCGGCGATCATGCCATAGCGGCCGCCACTGACGCTGCCCGCGACCGTGTCGATCGTGATGCTGCCGCCGCCAATGCTTTCGCCGAGCACGCCGTCGCCCGTCGCAGAGTTAACGTCCGCCGTGGTGATGAAGACATCGCCGCCCGCTGCATCGACCCGTGCGCGAACACCGATGCGATCCGCGGTCACCGTCCCCGCGCTCGTGTCGACCGTGACAGTGCCGCCGCCAAGGCTTCGGGCAAAGACGCCGTCATAGGTTGCCGAGGAGACGTCTGCTGTCGTGATCGTGACGCTGCCCGCTCCGGAACTCTCGGCGAGCACGCCGAACTGCGTGCCGCTGACGCTTCCGCCGGTCGTGTCGACGGCAATGGTGCCCGCACCATCCGTGATCGCGAGGATGCCGCTGGCGAACGCAGTGCCATCGCCCGTCACGTCGCCGATCGCGGCACTCGTGCCGATGGCGATGTCGCCGCCGCCCAGCGCGTAGGCGACGATACCGTCCCCGCCCGTGCCGGTCACCCCCCCGACGAGGCCGACGCCCTGGATCGAGATCGCGCCGCCGTCGCTCACCGCGATAATGCCGGTGCCGCCCGTGCCGAGGATCGTCCCGATGTCGCTGACCGCGATCGCGCCGCCCGCGGATTCGAGGTCGAGACCGTCGCCCGCCTGCCCGGTCACGCTGTCGAAGTCGGTGACGAGGATGTCCGCACCGGCCGTGATCGCCTGGATGCCGTCGGTCGCCCCGACGATGTCGCCGGACGAGCCCTGGATCGTGATGTCCGCCGTCGCCTGTGCCGAACGCGCGAAGATGCCGAAGGCCGAACCGCCGGTCACGTCGCCGGTGGTGATCGTGAGCGGGCCGGACCCGAAATGCTCGGCATAGATGCCGTGCGAGCCCCCGCTCACCGTGCCCGCGCTGGCGTCGATCGCGAAGCTGGTGCCGTTCGCGCTCTGGTAGCCGTAGACGCCCGTGCCGCCGATCGCGGTCACGTCCGCGGTGGTGATCGAAAGCGCGCCCGTGCCGTAGCTGCGCGCGCCGATCCCGACCAGGGCGCTGGTGACGGTCCCCGCGCTGCTGTCGATCGAGAGATCGGTCCCCGCAGCCGAGTTCACCGCGCCGATCCCGAGTTCGCCTGCGCCCGCCACGTCCGCCGTCGTGATCGAGAGCGCGCCGCTCCCCCCGCTCGAAGCGTAGATGCCGACGGTCGCACCGCTCACCGCTCCGGCGGCCGTGTCGATCGTCAGGTCCGTGGCTGCGCCATAGGCGTAGATGCCGTAGGCGCTCGTGCCGGTCACGTTACCGGTGGTGATCGTGGTCGCCCCGGTGCCGAAATTGCTGGCGACGATGCCGATCTCGCCGCTTACGCTTCCCGCGCTGCTGTCGATCGTCAGGTCCGTGCCGATGCCGTAGGCGTAGATGCCGTAGCCCGCCGTTCCGGTCACGTCGCCGGTCGTCACCGAAAGCGCGCCCGTGCCCCCGTTGAACGCGGTAATGCCGTCCGTGCTGCCGCTCACGCTTCCCGCGCTGCTGTCGATCGAGAGATCGGTGCCGGCGCCATAGGCGCTGATCCCGGCTCCCGCTGCACCGCTGACGTCCGCCGTCGTGATCGAGAGCGCGCCGCTCCCCCCGCTCGAAGCGTAGATGCCGACGGTCGCACCGCTCACCGCTCCGGCGGCCGTGTCGATCGTCAGGTCCGTGGCTGCGCCATAGGCGTAGATGCCGTAGGCGCTCGTGCCGGTCACGTTACCGGTGGTGATCGTGGTCGCCCCGGTGCCGAAATTGCTGGCGACGATGCCGATCTCGCCGCTTACGCTTCCCGCGCTGCTGTCGATCGTCAGGTCCGTGCCGATGCCGTAGGCGTAGATGCCGTAGCCCGCCGTTCCGGTCACGTCGCCGGTCGTCACCGAAAGCGCGCCCGTGCCCCCGTTGAACGCGGTAATGCCG
>OFET01000107.1_pt1 | contig 117377 bp, 111 predicted proteins | sample 1521211 | NCBI WGS metagenome assembly OFET01 (sample SAMN03766358, study PRJEB24113) | microbial mat metagenome | isolation source: enrichment culture HLUCC-A from microbial mat sample contains cyanobacterium... | reverse complement strand
TCCCATCCTGCAACGGAAAAGGCCGCGGATGGGGCGTGGCGATTACGCTAAGTGGTGTAGGAGGCCGCGCGCGGAGCCTCCGGCGTGCAACGCGCGGCCAGTGGTGACGCTGGCGGCCATCGCCGGTCATGGCTCGGCCGCGTCGGGGCCGTGCCGGCCGAGACTGCGCCTGATGCGCTTGCCCGGCCGTCGGACCACCTCCGCCATCTTTCGACCGCCCGTCACTTCGTCGATCGGAGACGGGCAGACGTCGTCGAGTGCGAGGAGACGCTCCCGGAGCTCAGCCGCCCGGTGCGCGGTCAGATGTCCGAGGCGGCCACCGAAGGCCGGGTGGCCGTCCGCGGGGACGAGTACGCGCCGTTTCAGGTTGAACACGGTCGGATAGCGCAGTCCTGCGGCGCCGACATCTCCGAGGTCCGTCACCGCGAGCGCCGAGCCGGAGAGGGGCCGATTGTCCGCGGGCGCCGACGCCGCGACGTCGTAGTAGGCCCGTCCGTGGAGGAAGCGCACGCCGACGACGAGTCCAGGCCGCGGTCCGGCTGGCGCCCCTCCCGATCGCGGAAGGGGAAAGCGGCACAGCACGACGCTGCCCTGGTCGACAGATCGTGCCGTCCCCCGCGACGGGTCGCCTTCCGGCGCCGCCGTCGCGCTCCCTGCGGTCTCCGCTGCCTCGGGCCGAGCGATCTCACCGGATCCGGAGCGCGCCTTCAGGGCGGACTTCGCGCGATCCTCGAAGCTGGTCACTTCGACGTCGCCGTGGATGAGCAGGTGCTCGAAGGCGTTGCTGTGCTCTTCTGCGGCCGGGAGCGAGACCTCGTGCGTGGTCATAAGGCCAAGAATGCGGTTGGCCATCTCCGCGTTCGAGAGCACGTCGGCGCCAGCCCAATCCGAATTGTCACGCGCCTCGGCACCCTCGATCTGCGCCAGAAACAGGACCCGATCGGACTCGGCTTCAGTGACCCGAACGGCGGTCACCGCCCCCTTTGCATCGAGCACGACCTCTGCGTCGGCTTCCGGCAAAAAGTCCGCCGCGAAGCCGGCAACGACCGGAAACGCGACGTCCGGGTCGCGACCGGGGGCGATCCCGTACTCGACGAGGTCGAGCATCGCCTTGAGCTCGTGAAGCGCGTCGTCGGAATAGTGCCGATCGATCGTGGTGCCCTCGAGATGCCCGAGGATGCGCTGCCGGACGCCGGGGTCGCAATGAGCATGCAGCAGGCGCGTCGCGAGTGTGCGGCGCAGCGCGTAGATGTCCTCTTCCGACGACCTCAGCCCGACCCGGCCGAGGTAGTGCCGCAGCCGGTTGCCGAAGTTCTGCGACTGCCGCTTGTGCGACGCATCGGGTTCGATTTCGGGAAACATCAGCGTCTCGCCGGCACGGATCCGCGCCTTGACCCAGTCGAGGAAGCCGAGATCGAGCAACAGCTGCGGGATCGGCAGCACGCGCCGCGACTGCTCGGACTTGAGGGGGTCGAGCTCCCCCTCGCCGACAAAGAGACAGACAAGACCGTTGCGGCGGCGCACGGCCTCGAGCGGCAAGGGCAGGATCTCCTCCGGCCGCATGCCCATGGTGACCATGATCAGCGGCACCCAGTAGAGGGCGTCGCGCTTGATCACCCGCTTCTTGCCAGAGCCGGGTTTGGATCGACGGGCGGCCGAGGCGCTGCCCTGGTAGAGCGGGGACCGGAAAAACCTGTGGAGGCGCTCGAGCGACCAGGAGCGCCGTCGTTTCGGTTGGGCGATCCGGGTCGGGATGCCGTCGCGCCGTGTCGCCTCGTGCCACTGGCGGAACAGGGCCCTCATCTGCGTGTGGCTCGGAATTACGCGCTCCTCGTCGTCGATGTGACGGCCGACGCGCGCGTTGCCGAGGGCGGCCTTGAAGATCCGCTGGAGAATGTCCCGCAGGACGAGGACGTACTGGTCCGTGAGGCGAGGCACCAGCTCTGACTGAAGGGTGCGCCGCCGTTCGATGTGCGACATGCCCGGGTCGCCGAAGACCTCCTCGACGAGGGCCGCGTCCTGCGCGTCGGCCTCCGCGCGATAGTCGGCCGCCGTGAGGTCCCGTCCCTCGCCGTTGAACCGGTTCTTCCCGTGCGCCCGGCCCCAGTGCTTGGGCAGCCACCAGACGAAGTTGAGAAACCCGACGACATCGTCGTAGGACAGGGACGTCACGGGCACGTCGCCGAAGCGCTCCACCGCCAGCCGGCCCAACGTTCTGATCTTCTTGGCGACCTCCTTCGAGGTGGACGCTGCGGCTTTCTCGGTCGCCGCGGACAGCGTCATGGGCGGCCGCAGCGCATCGCGGCGCGCCGGCAGCCCGAATTCCTGCAGAAGGTCGCGCCCTTCGCGCAGCGGATCCTCGAAATCCCGCTCGGCGACCTCGGCGATGTCGAGCAGGCGGCGCATGGTCAGCAGGATCTGCCGCGCGACGCCGGGGTCGGCCAGCGCCTCCTCCGGCACCGCGCAGGTCTGCGCCGCGTCGCGGGCGACGGTGCGCGCCTCCGGCCAGTTCCGGGCCCGGAGGGCGCCGGTGACCGCCTCGCGGCGCGCGGCGATCTCCGCGAGCGCCGCGCCGCCGTCGTCGGGGGGCGCCTGTTCCTGCTGCTCGACGATCTGCGCGATCGTCGCCCGCACCATCTCGGCGAGCATGGTGCTGACCTGCGCCTCGGAGACCGAGCCGTCCGCGTGTGCCTGCATGAGCTGTCGTTCCCTTGTCCGAAGGGCGTCGCGCAGGATCACGGACCGGCGCAGCGCCTCTTCGGGAAGGTCGGTTCGCAGGGAGACGACCAGAAACTCGGGTGCCCCAAGGTCACGCAGAGGTCGGGGCCAGCGGCGGCGGAAATAGAAGATGCGGTTTCTGCGGACGAGGTGGAGGCCCCACGTCCTGGCGTGTGTCCGCCGGCGCCCCGGCCGGCGATGTGACACAGTTTGTGACGCACGACCGCGTGCCGACGGGAGGATCGCCGCTTGATCAACGGCTATCCCATTGGAAGGGATGACTTTTTTCTGGGTCATGGCTGGGGTGGTAGGATTCGAACCTACGGTACACGGTACCAAAAACCGCTGCCTTACCACTTGGCTACACCCCAGCAGTGGAGGGCGATTTACCGCCCGCGGGCTAAGTCTGCAAGGGGCGGGGGTGGAAAATTGCGCCGATCAGACGCGGGCCGGATCGGCCTTCGCGAGGCGGTCGAAGGCGGCGAGGCGGGCGACGAGGGCGGGCATCTCGGAGAGTGGCACCATGTTGGGCCCGTCCGAGGGAGCGGTGTCGGGCTCGGGATGTGTCTCGATGAAAACCGAGGCGATCCCGAGCGAGACGGCAGCGCGGGCGAGCACCGGTGCGAACTCGCGCTGTCCACCCGAGGCCCCGCCCAGACCGCCGGGCTGCTGCACGGCGTGGGTGGCGTCCATCACCACGGGCCAGCCGGTGCGGGCCATGATCGGCAGCGACCGCATGTCGGCCACGAGCGCGTTGTAGCCGAAGCTCACGCCCCGCTCGGTCAGCAGGATGCGATGGTTGCCCGTGCTCGCCACCTTCTCGGCCACGTTGGCCATGTCCCACGGTGCGAGGAACTGGCCCTTTTTGATGTTGACGGCCGCGCCGGTCTCGCCTGCGGCGACCAGCAGGTCTGTCTGCCGGCAGAGGAAGGCGGGGATCTGCAGGATGTCGACGGCCTCGGCGGCGATCCGGCACTGATCCGGCGCATGCACGTCGGTCAGCACGGGGCAGCCCACGACCGAGCGGACCTCGGCCAACATCTCGAGCCCCGGCCCCATGCCGACGCCCCGCCGGCCCGACAGCGACGTGCGGTTGGCCTTGTCGTAGCTCGCCTTGAAGACGTAGCCGAGACCGGCCTCGGCGCAGGCCGCCGCCATCGCCTGTGCGATCTCGACCGCGTGGTCGAGGCTCTCGATCTGGCAGGGGCCGGCGATCACCACGAGGGGCCGGTCGTTGCCGAACACCACGTTGCCGACGGTGACATCGCGCATCGGATTTCCCCCCGGTCGGAGCGTCGGTCGGGCGCCGGCGCGGCGTCCGGTCAGGCAGAGACCTGCTCGCGCAGCACCGAGGCCGTCAGCGAGAGCATCAGGTAGATGCCCGAGAAGATCAAGAAGGCCAGGGCCGTGTTCTCGAAGGCGCGGGGGTAGGAGGGCTCGTCGGGCGCGACGGGCGAGACGCCCACCGCCATGTAGCGCACCTGGCGGTTCACCTCCGTCCGCGCGGTCTCGAGCTGCTGGGCGGCCTGCTGGAGCAGCAGTTGCCGGGTGGCGAGATCGGCCTCGGCGATGCGCAGCTCGCCCGAGACGCGGGCGAGCGAGGCCTCGCCGCCGCCGCCATCCGTCATCGAGGCGCGCAGATTGTCGATCAGCGCCTGCAGCCGCCCGATCTCGCCCTCGACGCCGGCGAGGCGGGCCTCGTTGGGCCGCGCGTTGGCGAGAAGCTGGGCGCGCTCGAGTTCCTTCTGGCGGAGCTCGATCTCGAACTGCGTGATCTGCTGCATCAGCGAGCCGGTCTCGGAGGCGGGGTCGAGCACGCCGAGCCGCTCCTGCAGGTCGAGGACGCGGGCCTGCGCCGCCACCACGCGGGCCTCGGCGGCCTCGAATGCCTCCTCGGCGCCCGACATCTGGTCGTCGCGCAGGCGCTGGGTCAGGTTGTCGACCTGCTCCTCGGCGTAGCCGATCAGTGCCTCGGAAAATCGCTGGCTGGCCTCGGGGGCGGCGGCGATCACCTCCATCTTGAGGATGCCCTCCGTGGGGTCGAAGGCGACCTGCACGTTGCGTGCGTAAAGGTCATAGGCGTCCTCGTTGCTGGCGTCGGCATCGAGGCGCTGGAGCGGGTCGATCCAGTCCTCGCTGAAATGGGCGCGGTAGCCCTGGTCGCGGTCGAGCCGCAGCATGGCATCGCGCGATTGCAGGTAGGACTGGACGGTCGTGCTGTCCTGCTGGACGGCGAGGCCTGTGCCCTGAAACAGTCCGCCGAGGCCCCCGCCCGCCGGGCTGTCGGCCTGCTGGATGACGAACTCCGAATGGGTGGCGTACATGGGCGTGGCGATCACCGCATAATACCAGCCGACGACGAGGGTCGGCAACAGGACGAAGGCCGCGAGCCGCGCCGCGAGCAGCCGCATCCGCCGGCGGCGCCGGCGGGCGATATCGCGCTGGATCTGCCAGATCTCGCCCGCCCGCTCCTCGGGGAGCTTCACGCCCGGCATGGCCGGTTGGAGGGCGGGGGCAGGGGCCTGGGCGACGGGGCTCGGCAAGCCCGCGCCGCCGCCCCCGTCGCCGCCCCCGTCGCCACCCTTGGGCCGCACGATCGAGAGCATGTTGGCGCGGCTGAACGGGTCGATCCCGCGTGCGCGCAGAAGGCGCACGGCGTCGAAGTCGGAAGTGGGCGCGAGGCCGTGCCGCTGCGCGACGCGGCGGGCCATGCGGAGCTGCCGACCTGTCAGCCCCTCGCGGCGGATGCGGGCGATCTCGGTCTCGGATTCGACTTCCGCCGCCGAGGAGACCTCGCCATGCGCGGCCCCCGTCGTCGTCTGCGCCGTGCCCGGCCCGCCAGTGCCGGTGGCGTGCACGTCGTCCCCGCCCGCTTGCGCGAGCGCGGCGCGGCGCACCGCGACCGGGTCGACCCCCTCGACCAGCGGCGCGTCGGGGCGGAGGCGATACCGGTTAACCCTGGGCTTCGTAGTCATAGAGCGCCTTCGCCTCCTCGAGGGTGTCGAACTGGTAGATCCTGCCGCCCTTCATCACCGCTGCCGAGCGCGCGAACTTCTCCAGCGTCTGCGCCTGGTGCGAGACGATGACCACGGTCGTGTCCTTCAGCCGCTCGCGCAGGACTGCGCCCGCCTTGCGGTTGAACTCGACATCGGTGGTGTGCGGCATCCCCTCGTCTATGAGATACACGTCGAAATCGAGCGCCAGCATCAGCGCGAAGCAGAAGCGCGAGCGCATGCCCTGGCTGTAGGTGCCCACCGGCATGTCGAAATACTCGTCGATGTCGGTGAGCCAGCGGGCGAACGCCTCGACGTAATCGGGGTCGAGCCCGTAGAGCCGGGCGATGTAACGCGCGTTCTCGGTGCCCGAATGTCGGTGCACGACCCCGCCCATGAAGCCCAACGGAAACGACACGCGGCACGCGCGCCGGATCTCGCCCTCGTCCGGCTTTTCCAGCCCGGCGATCATGTTGATGAGCGTCGTCTTGCCGGTACCGTTGGGCGCGAGGATCCCGACCGAGTTGCCCAGCTCGATCCGCAGGCTGGCCCGGTCGAGGATCACCTTGCGCTGCGCCCCCGTCCAGAACGACTTGCTGACGTTGTCGAGTTCGATCATCGGCGCTCCGCCCGCACCCCGGCTGGCCTTGCGGTGGCGATAGGGGGTCAGTTGGGCGATAGTATGTCCGCCAAAGCGGTAAATGTTCAATCAAGCGTGACAGGCAGCGGGAGTGGAGGGCACCCGGGCACTTGCCGGGATCGAAGCCGGACCCGCGGACGAACGGGCTGCGCTTCGCCCCGCGTCCCGCCATCTTGACGGGCACGACCGGTGGCCTCCCGTCAATGCGTGGACCATGCAGCGCACCGGCCGGGCATGGGCCGGCGCGATCAGGCTGCTCTCGGCCCACGGAGCCGAGCAGCTCCGCAGGACCGTCTCCGCCCCGGGTGGCCTGTCGTGCAGCGAAGAGAACGCACGACGCATCGCTGGGGACGCATCGCTGTGCCGGTCGGCGGCAAAGTGTGTATCGGTATCCCCAAGGGGCACGCGGCCGAGGCGCGCGCCGGGCCGCTCGGCCGGATGCCATCAATCCGCCCGACGACGTTCGTCCTGCGTGAGGCGCCGGCAGGGGAACAGGTCGCCAATGCCCGGCGGCGCCAGGCCGCAACCGGTCTCCAGAGAGGTGCCCGAACGCCGGGGCGCTTGCCTGTCCGCCTCCGGGGCGAGCACCCCTCAGGCGGCGCCGCGAATCAGCCGTCCGCAGCCGGCCCCGTCGCCCCGGTGCGGGTGTGCCGCAGAGGTCCCTTCGTGGCTCGTACCCGGGGCCTCGCCGATGCGGCCGGGCTCGCCGGGTCGGCGCCTCGGCGCCGCCTCGGGATCGGGCGAGCCGCCTTCGGCGGCGCACCCGGCCGCGGACGCCCTGGCGCCTACGGAGGTGGCCCGTGCGGGCGTGGCTCTGCGCTCGGCTGCGGCAGTGGCGGCGGTGGCCGCGGCAGCGGCGGGGGCGGTGGCAGGGGCGAAGCGCACGCAGTTCCGCCCGTGCGACTTGGCGTCGTAGACCGCCGCGTCGGCGCGCTTGAGCACATCGGCGAACGGCTCGCCGGCCGGCCATTGCGCCACGCCGAACGAGGCGGTCTGGGGGCGGCCGGCGACGGCGATCCTGTCTTCCACGGCCATGCGCAGGCGCTCTGCCACCTGAAGTGCCGGCTCGCGGCCGATGCCAGAGAGATACACGACGAACTCCTCGCCGCCGAAGCGCGCGGCAAGGTCGGGGCGGCGCATGTGTTCGCAGAGCAGGGACGCGGCGTCGCGCAGCACGCGGTCGCCTTCGTCGTGGCCGTGCGTGTCGTTCACAGCCTTGAAGTGGTCGAGGTCGAGCATAACGAGGGCGCCGCGCTCGCGCACCCCGCGGCGGGCGGCGAGCGCCCGCTCGAAGCCGCGGCGGTTGAGCAGCCCGGTCAGCGGGTCGCGGTCGGCCTGCCGCTCCGCGGCGTCGATTCGCCGCTCGGTCGTGCGGATCAGGGTGGCGGCACGGGCCATCAGGCGGCCGACCTCGTCTCCGTGCGTCTCCGGCAGGCTGATGCCCGGCGCCTCGCCGCGCTCGAAGGCGGCGAGCGTCGCCTCGAGCCGGGCCACCGGCCGGAGGATGGCGGCCAGCCCGAGCGCCGCCCCGAACAGGCCGAGCCCGAAGGCCGCCGCGACCGCGGGCAAGGCGAGAGGCGCCGACAGCAGGCCGGCGCCGTAGAGCGCGACGACAGCCAGCATGGGCCCCTGTCCGAACAGCACGACCACGGTCAGGACCTTGGCGAGAAAGGAGCGTGGCAGGGCCCTGTCGAGAAGGGAGTAGAGGATCATCGGGCAGGCCGGGTAAGGTCTCTGGGAAAGGTGATGAATGTATCGCTGCAGGATGCGCTCGAACTGCTAACGATCCCTTAACGCGAACGGGCGTCATCGGGGCATCAATGCGGCGCTGCGCTGCCGACCGCGCGACCGCGCTGTGAAACGAGAAAGGGGCCCCGAGGGGCCCCTTTCCAACCGCTCCGAAGGGAGCCGTCTTACATCATGCCGCCCATGTCAGGCATGCCGCCGCCGGCGCTGGCGCCCTTCTCCTCGGGCTTGTCGGCGATCATGGCCTCGGTGGTGATCAGCAGCGAGGCCACCGACGCGGCATCCTCGAGCGCGGTGCGCACCACCTTGGCGGGGTCGATCACGCCGTACTTGAACATGTCGCCGTACTCTTCGGTCTGGGCGTTGAAGCCGAAGGCCGGGTCGTTCGACTCGCGGATCTTGCCGGCCACGACCGAGCCGTCGACACCCGAGTTCTCGGCGATCTGGCGCAGCGGCGCCTCGAGCGCCTTGCGGACGATCGCGATGCCGGCGTTCTGGTCGCTGTTGGCGCCGGTCAGCCCTTCGAGCGACTTGACCGCCTGCACGAGGGCCACGCCGCCGCCGACCACGACGCCTTCCTGCACCGCGGCGCGGGTGGCGTTGAGCGCGTCGTCGACACGGTCCTTGCGCTCCTTCACCTCGACCTCGGTCATGCCGCCGACGCGGATGACGGCGACGCCGCCGGCGAGCTTGGCGACCCGCTCCTGCAGCTTCTCGCGGTCGTAGTCCGAGGTGGTCTCCTCGATCTGCTGGCGGATCTGGCTGACGCGCGCCTCGATCTCGGCCTTCTCGCCGTGGCCGTCGACGATGGTGGTCTCGTCCTTGGTGATGGTCACGCGCTTGGCGGTGCCGAGCATGTCCATCGTGACGTTCTCGAGCTTCATGCCGAGGTCTTCCGAGATCACCTGGCCGCCGGTCAGGATCGCGATGTCCTGCAGCATGGCCTTGCGGCGGTCGCCGAAGCCGGGCGCCTTGACGGCCGCGATCTTGAGGCCGCCGCGCAGCTTGTTGACGACGAGCGTGGCGAGCGCCTCGCCCTCGACGTCCTCGGCGATGATCAGGAGCGGCTTCTGCGACTGGATGACCTGCTCGAGCAGCGGCACCATCGGCTGCAGCGACGAGAGCTTCTTCTCGTGCAGCAGGATCATGCAGTCGTCGAGTTCGGCGACCATCTTGTCGGGGTTGGTGACGAAGTAGGGCGAGAGGTAGCCGCGGTCGAACTGCATGCCCTCGACCACTTCGGTCTCGGTCTCGAGGCCCTTGTTCTCCTCGACGGTGATCACACCCTCGTTGCCGACCTTCTGCATCGCGTCGGCGATCTGGCGGCCGATCTCTTCCTCGCCGTTGGCCGAGATGGTGCCGACCTGCGCGACCTCGTCGGAGCCCGACACGTCACGCGCGACCGACTTGATGTGCTCGACGCACTTGGACACGGCGAGGTCGATGCCGCGCTTGAGGTCCATCGGGTTCATGCCGGCGGCGACCGACTTCATGCCTTCCTTGATGATCGCCTGAGCGAGCACGGTGGCGGTGGTGGTGCCGTCGCCGGCCTCGTCGTTGGTGCGGGAGGCGACCTCCTTCACCATCTGGGCGCCCATGTTCTCGAACTTGTCCTCAAGCTCGACTTCCTTGGCGACGGTCACGCCGTCCTTGGTGATGCGGGGGGCGCCGAACGACTTCTCGATCACCACGTTGCGGCCCTTGGGCCCGAGGGTGACCTTCACGGCGTCGGCGAGGATGTTGACGCCCTTGAGCATCTTGTTGCGGGCGTCGGTCTCGAAACGTACTTCTTTCGCAGCCATCGGTTGCTACTCCTGAGTCGTGGATTGTGGAAAGGGGATCACGTCCGCCGGCGCGGCCGGCGGCGGAGAGGTCGGGCAAGGCGCCGTTCAGGCGGCCTTGGCTTCCGCGGCGTCGGTGACGATGCCGAGGATGTCGCTCTCCTTCATGATCAGCAGTTCCTGCCCGTCGATCGTGACTTCCGTGCCCGACCACTTGCCGAACAGGATCCGGTCGCCCTCCTTGACGTCGAGCGCGATGCGGTCGCCGTCCTCGTCGCGGGCGCCGGCGCCGACGGCACGCACGATGCCTTCCTGCGGCTTCTCCTTGGCGCTGTCGGGGATGATCAGGCCGCCCTTGGTCTTCTCGTCGCTCTCGACGCGCTCGACGAGCACACGGTCATGAAGCGGGGTGAAAGCCATGTCTGAGTCTCCTTGGCTCAGTGTCTCGATCTGCCGGTGGCCCGTCAGTGCGGCGCCGCCCGGCGGTTCATGCTCGGGTCCGGTGTCAGCCCGTTTCCGGGGCCTCGCGCTCGCGGTCCTCCCGGCGGGGTCCGGAGTGTTGGCACTCACACCGGGCGAGTGCTAACGACCGCGCAGATAGGCAAGTTGCGACACCCTGTCAATATCCGGCGTCAAGGCATGGTTCGGCGTGGCGAGCGCTCGCCTCCTCGGCCTCAAACCGGTCGGCCATGCCGGGCGGGCGATCGGGGCGTTGACACCGCTCGCGCGGTGGGGGAACCCGACGTGGCAAAGCACGCGGAGGGGCGATCATGGGCGGGACCACGCCAGGCCGGACGCGAGGCGGGGGCGCCCTGCTGCTGACCTGCACGATGGCCGTAGACCTCGACCTTTTCGCGCTGCTCGCCGATTCGGTCGACCGGCATGTCGCCGACGAGATTCGCCACGTGGTCGTGGTTCCCGGCGCGCAGCTGCCGCTGTTCCGGCGCTTTGCGTCGCATCGCCGCGAGATCGTCGCCCAGGAAGACGTGCTGCCCTTCCGCACGTTCAAGGCGCCCGGCGCCCTGCGTCACCTGTCCTTTCTCGCCGAAGGCTTTCGCCGGCCGATCTACCTGACCTCGCGCCTGCGCCCGGTGCGCGGCTGGATGCTTCAACAGGCGATCAAGATCGAGGCGACCCGCGCCGCGTCGGAAACGGCGGTGATCCACTGCGACAGCGACATGGCGTTCGTCCGCGCCCTCACGCTCGACCACATCATGCCGGGGGGGCTGCCGCACTTCTTCGCCACGCCGGTCAGCACGCTGTCTGCCGGGCATCGGGGCTGGGCCGAGCAGGCCGCGCGCCTTCTGGGCGCCGATCTGCCGGAAGACTTCCGCAAGACCTATATCGAGAATGCGATCGTCTGGAGCGCCGACGAGGCGAGGGCCATGATCGGCCGGATCGAGGAGCGCGCCGGGCGTCCGATCCACGATGTGGTGATGCGCGAGGCGTCGATATCGGAATACTACCTCTACGGTGTTCATGTGGAGCGGGTCGCCCGAGCGGGAGCCGTCTCGCCGCGCGCCTTCCCGCTGTGCCGGACGTTCTGGTCGGGCGCGCCGAGGGCAGACGACGCGCCACGGCTCGCGGCCGAGATGCGTCCGGACCACGTCGCCGTCGCGCTGCAATCGACGCGGCCGGTGCCGCTCGCCGAGAGAGCCGACCTCTACGCGCGCATCGAGCAGGCTCTCGCCGGCGTGAGCCCGGCCGCCTGACGCGCCGCCGGCCCCTTCTACGGCGCCATGCCGCGCCGCCCGATGCGCCGGGGGGCTGGCCTCCCCTTCAGGGTTCGAGGGCCGCAACGCGCATCGGGCTGCGACCCCCCATGACAACCTCCCGGGGCGCGTCTATACGGGCGCCCGACCCAGACCGCTCCCTGCGATACGATCAGACGAGGCAAGCAATGACCATTCAGGTTTTCGGCCACAAGGCCCCCGACACCGACGCCACCGGCAGCCCGATCATCTGGGCGTGGTATCTGTCCGAGGTGGCCGGCACCCCCGCCGAGGCGAGGCTGCTGGGCGAGCCCAACACCGAGGCCGCCTTCGTGCTCGACCGCTGGGACCTGCCCAGGCCGCAGATCATCGCCGACATCGAAGAGGGCGCCCCCGTGGTCATCGTCGACACCAACAATCCCGACGAGCTGCCCCCCTCGGTCAACAAGGCCGAGATCCTCGAGATCATCGACCACCACAAGCTGACTGGCGGCCTGCAGACGAAGGGGCCGATCAACATCACCGTCCGCGCCGTGGCCTGCACCGCCACCATCCTGCACGACCTGATGGGCGCCGAGGCCGAGCGCATGCCCGAGGGCATCAAGGGGGCGATGCTCTCGTGCATCCTCTCCGACACGCTGCAGTTCCGCTCGCCCACGACGACCGACGCCGACAAGGCGCTGGCCGAGCGGCTGGCGGCCGACCTGGGCGTGTCGATCCCCGACTACGCGGCCGAGATGTTCGCGGCGAAGTCCGACGTCTCGGCCTTCACCGATGCCGAACTGATCCGGATGGACAGCAAGGTGGGCGACTTCGACGGCACGAAGCTGCGCATCTCGGTGCTCGAGACGACCGCGCCCGAGATCCCGCTCGGCCGCAAGGACTCGCTCATGCGCACGATGCAGGAGGTCGCGGCCGAGGACGGGGTCGACCAGGTGATGCTGTTCGTCGTCGACATCATCCGCGAGGAGGCGACGCTGCTGATCCCCAACGAAAGGGTGAAGACGATCGCCGAGCAGAGCTTCGGCCAAACCGTCTCGAGCGACACGGTGGTCCTGCCCGGCGTGATGAGCCGCAAGAAGCAGATCATTCCCAACATCAAGGTCTGATCCGGCGGCCCGGCGGCGCGCTGCGCGCCGTCATGCGCCATGCACGAAACAAGAGCGACGACCAGCCGCTCTTTCCGCATCGTAACCGCCGGAGCCGCCCATGACCCAAGTGATCGAGAGCCTCGACGCCATCTCCGCCGAGTACGATGCCGCCTTCGTCGATCTCTGGGGCTGCGTGCATGACGGCATCCGCGCCTGGCCTGCCGCCGTCGCCGCGCTGGAGCGCTACCGCGCGGGCGGCGGCCATGTCGTGCTGGTCAGCAACGCCCCCCGCCCCCGCGCCGAGGTCGAGCTGCAGATCGCCCGCCTCGGCGTGCCCGAGGGCGCGTGGGATGCCATCGCCACCTCCGGCGACGCGGCGCGCCTCGCGCTCTACCATGGCGCGGTGGGCCGACGCGTGCACTTCATCGGCGAGGAGCGCGATCACAGCTTCTTCCACCCGCTGGCCATCGATTCCGACCCGATGGAGATCGAGATCGTGCCCATGACCGAGGCCGAGGGCCTCGTCGTCACCGGCCCCGCCGACCCCCATGCCGACCCCAGCGCGCACGAGGGCGAGCTGCTCTACGCCAAGACGAAGGGGTGGAAGCTCCTTTGCGCCAACCCCGACATCGTCGTCGACAGGGGTGAGAGTCGCGAATGGTGCGCCGGCGCCATCGCCCGCCTCTACGACGAGATGGGCGGCGAGAGCCTCTATTTCGGCAAGCCGCATCCGCCGATCTACGACCTCGCCCGCCGGCGCCTTCACGACGCGACCGGGGTCGAGCCCGAGCGCATCCTATGCATCGGCGACGGGCCCGACACCGACATCGCCGGCGCGCTGGGCGAAGGGCTCGACGCGATCTTCGTCACCGGCGGCCTCGCCCGCGACGAGACGGCGACCGGCCCCGCCCCGGGCGGACAGCCCGACCCCGCGAAGGTGGAGCGGCTCCTCGCCGACCGCCAGCTTTCGGCCCCCTACGCCATCGGTTACCTGCGCTAGGCCCCACCGGTGCCGCCTGCCCGGGCAGGCGGTCCGGGTTCCGCTTCGCCGGATGCCGACACCACGCAGGCCGGCCATGTTCGGCCGCTTGCGATGCACGATGCACCGCGAGCCTTGCAGTGGCCGCAACAAAATTTCGGATTTCCGCCCCCAGCAACACGATTGTTTCTTTTCCGCATTGCAGCGAGGGCGCCGATCGACTATGTGACGCGCATGAAAGCCGAGGACGTGACCATGCTCGACAACTTCCCCCGCGGCACCATCGTCATCGAGGAACTCGAGATCGGGATGACGCGCCACCTCAACAAGGTGGTGACGGACGAGGATATCGAGATGTTCGCCAAGGTCTCGACCGATCGGAACCCGGTGCATCTCGACGACGACTATGCGCAGGACACGATCTTCGAGGGTCGCATCGCCCACGGCATGCTCACGGCCGGCCTTATCTCGGCCGTGATTGGCGAGCAGCTTCCCGGCCACGGCACGGTCTATCTGGGCCAGTCGCTGAAGTTCCTCGCGCCCGTCCGCCCCGGCGACCTCGTGCGCGCCGAGGTCGAGGTGATGGAGATCGACCACGCGAAGCGCCGGGTGAAGCTCGACACGCGGTGCCTGGTCGCCGGCAAGCCCGTTCTCAAGGGCGAGGCCACGGTGCTCGCCCCCTCCGGCAAGTTCGACTGAGGCGCATCGCGCAGGTTGCGAAGGCGCGTGCGGCCCGGACATTTCTTTCTCGATTGCGTGGACCGTCTCTCCAGGAGCGACGGCCGTCCCGCGCCTGGGCCGGTGCCGGCCGGGCGACCTCTCGGGTTTCGCCGGCCGATATCGGGGACGCACGGCGCAAGCGGTTCCCCACCGCCCTCCGTGTCGTGGACGTGGAGGCATGATGGGCTGCCCCGTGCCACGTCCCTCCAGCTATCTACTGTCTCCCTCCGGCTACTCGCCGTCGTCGACCACGTCGACGCGCTGGTCGATGAACTGCATCACCCGGGCCTCGGCGCGCAGATAGCGGATGCAGGTATTGTAGGCTTCCTGCAGGGTGGGCGAGGACTGCCCGATCATCTTGGAGACGTCATCGACGAGATCGGGATCGCCCGATGCCTGGGCGCGCTCGAAGGTGGTCACGGCCATGCGTTCGGCAACGGTGTCGAGAAAGGCCATGACGTTACCGCGTCGTCTCGGTGAGCCGCTTGCGCACGTAGTCCTCGACCGTCTCGAGCATCGTGCCCATGTGCGGCTCCTTGAAGAAATGGTCGGCGCCGGCGACCTCTTCGTGGGTGATCGTGATCCCCTTCTGCTCGTGGAGCTTGGAGACCAGCGTGTGCGTGTCCTTCGGCGGCGCGACCCGGTCGGCCCCGCCATTGATGATGAGGCCCGACGAGGGGCAGGGGGCGAGAAACGAGAAGTCGTACATGTTGGCCGGGGGCGAGACCGAGACGAAGCCGGTGATCTCGGGGCGCCGCATCAGCAATTGCATGCCGATCCACGCTCCGAAGGAAAAGCCGGCGACCCAGCAATGCTTGGCGTTCTGGTTGAGCGATTGCAGGTAGTCGAGCGCCGAGGCGGCGTCCGACAACTCGCCCACGCCCTGGTCGTATTCGCCCTGGCTGCGGCCCACCCCGCGAAAATTGAAGCGAAGGACGGTAAACCCCATGTCGTGGAAACAGTAGTGGAGGTTGTAGACCACCTTGTTGTTCATCGTCCCCCCGAATTGCGGATGCGGGTGGAGGATGATGGCGATCGGCGCATCGGGCGCCTTCTGCGGGTGGTAGCGGCCCTCGAGCCGCCCCTCCGGACCGGGAAAGATCACCTCGGGCATCGTGCGTCCTGTCTTGCGCCGCCGCGGCGGACCTTGTCGTTGACGCGGTGGGCCGGGCGATCTAGAACTGTTCTAATTTGCACCGCGGCGGTTCTGCGGAGCCTGTGCGACCTAGGCGCCCGGCTGTCCGGCGTCAATGCTGCGCGGGGCGGCAGAGACGGGATGTGGTCGGGCCGCGGCGCGCAAGAGCGCTCCGGACAGGTGGCGGACGGGCGGACCGATGACGGGCCGGCCGCTGGCGTCGAAGCGGAAGCGATGGCGAGGAGGGTTGCGGGTGAAGCTCAGCACGAAGGGGCGCTACGCGATGGTGGCGCTGGCCGATCTCGCGCTCGCGCCGTCCGAGGACGGGCAGCCGGGCCTCGTGACCCTGGCGGAGGTGAGCAAGCGGCAGAACATTTCGCTGCCCTATCTGGAGCAGCTCTTCGTGCGTCTGCGCCGCGCGGGCCTCGTCGAGAGCGTGCGCGGGCCCGGCGGCGGCTACCGTCTCGCCCGCCCGGCGAGCGAGATCCGGGTGAGCGAAGTCTTCGAGGCGGTCGACGAGACGGTGAGCGCGCTGCACACGGGGGCGGGCGCCAAGGGCGGGCTGTCGGGCTCCCGGGCGCAGTCGCTCACCAACCGGCTGTGGGAGGGGCTGTCGGCACATGTGTACGTCTTCCTTCACCAGGCCCGTCTGTCGGACGTGGTGGACAACTCGCTCGCGCCGTGCCCGGCGGTGCCGACGATTCTCGAGATGGTCGACGACTGACCCCGTGCCGCCCGCGCGCCCGTTGCGGGTTGCGGGAGCCTCCGGCGGGGATATTTGACGCACAATGAAGACAGGGGCGGCGCGCACCGCCCGGAGGGAGGCGCCACATGGCCGAACGGGTCTACCTCGACTGGAACGCGACCGCGCCGCTCCGGCCCGAGGCGCGGGCGGCGATGGCCGAGGCCATGGACGTGGTCGGCAACCCCTCGTCGGTCCATGCCGAGGGCCGGGCGGCGCGCGCCGTGGTCGAGCGGGCGCGCGCGCAGGTGGCCGAGGCGCTGGGCGCGCTGTCGGCCGACATCGTGTTCACCTCCGGCGCGACCGAGGCGGCGGCGCTGGCGCTCGCCGGGCGGGGCCTCGCCGGATCGGCCGTGGAGCATGACGCGGTCAAGGCGTGGGCCGATTCGGTGTTGCCGGTCGACGGGCAGGGCCGGGTGGCCGTGGCCGCGCCTGGGTGCGCGACCCTGCAGCTTGCCAATTCCGAGACGGGAGTGGTGCAGGAACTGCCCGAGGGGCTGGCGGTGTCGGACCTGACGCAGGGATTCGGCAAGGTTCCCTTCGCCTTCGACTGGTCGGGGGTGGAGGCGGCATTCGTCTCGGCCCACAAGATCGGGGGCCCCAAGGGCGTGGGCGCGCTGGTGCTGAAGCGGGGCACCGACCTGCCGGCGCAGATCCGCGGCGGCGGGCAGGAGATGGGGCGACGCTCGGGCACCGAGAACATCGTGGGGATCGCCGGGTTCGGCGCGGCGGCCGGGGCGGCGGCGCGCGATCTCGCCGAGGGTGTCTGGGACCGGGTCGGCGAACTTAGAAATATTCTAGAAATAAGTCTGGATGTCTGCGAAAAGGGGATTATTTTGGTCGGGCACTCGGCGGCCCGGCTGCCCAACACCACCTGCCTTGCCGTGCCCGGCTGGAAGGGCGAGACGCAGGTGATGCAGATGGATCTCGCGGGCTTCGCCATCTCGGCGGGTTCGGCCTGTTCCTCGGGCAAGGCGCGGTCGTCGGGCGTGCTCGAGGCGATGGGCCACGCGCCGGAGGTGGCGCGGGGCGCGATCCGGGTCTCGCTCGGGCCCGGGGTGACGGAGGACCAGGTGCGGCGCTTCGCCGAGGTGTGGCGGGCGCGGCTGGAGAAATTCAGGGCGCGCGCGGCCTGAGGCGCGGCCCGGCAGGACGAGGGCGGCCCCGCGGGGGCCGCGCGGGACGAGACAAGGGAGACGCGCGATGACGGCACTTGACAACAGGACGGCCCCCGAGGCCGGGACGGAAGAGACCGTCGGCGGCCTCAAGGTGCGCGAAGAGGTCGACCGCGAGACGGTCGAGACCGTGGCCTCCATGGGCAAGTACAAGTACGGCTGGGAGACGGACATCGAGATGGAGTTCGCCCCCAAGGGGCTGAACGAGGACATCGTCCGCCTGATCTCGGAGCGTAACGAGGAACCCGAGTGGATGACCGAGTGGCGCCTCGCCGCCTATCGCCGCTGGCTCGAGATGGTCGAGCCAGACTGGGCGATGCTGAACATCACGCCGATCGACTACCAGGAGCAGTATTACTACGCCAAGCCGGTCTCGATGAAGGAGAAGCCGAAGTCGCTCGACGAGGTCGACCCCAAGCTGCTCGAGACCTACGCGAAGCTCGGCATCCCGCTGAAGGAGCAGATGATCCTCGCCGGCGTCGAGGGCGCCGCGGGCGCGTCTCCGGCCGAGGGCCGCGAGGGCGAGCGCAAGGTGGCGGTGGATGCCGTGTTCGATTCGGTGTCGGTGGGCACGACCTTCCAGAAGGAGCTCGCCGAGGCGGGCGTGATCTTCTGCTCGATCTCGGAGGCGATCCGCGAGCACCCCGATCTGGTCAAGACATATCTCGGGTCGGTCGTGCCGCAGGGCGACAACTACTTCGCCGCGCTCAACTCCGCCGTCTTCTCCGACGGGTCGTTCGTCTATATCCCGCCGGGCGTGCGCTGCCCGATGGAGCTGTCGACCTACTTCCGCATCAACGCCGAGAACACGGGCCAGTTCGAGCGCACGCTCATCATCTGCGACAAGGAGGCCTTCGTCTCCTACCTCGAGGGCTGCACCGCGCCCCAGCGCGACGAGAGCCAGCTGCATGCCGCGGTGGTCGAGATCGTCGCGCTCGAGGATGCCGAGGTGAAGTATTCCACCGTGCAGAACTGGTATCCGGGCGACGAGGAGGGGCGCGGCGGCATCTACAACTTCGTCACCAAGCGCGCCGATTGCCGGGGCGACCGGTCCAAGGTGATGTGGACGCAGGTGGAAACCGGCTCGGCCATCACGTGGAAGTATCCGTCCTGCATCCTTCGGGGCGACGACAGCCAGGGCGAGTTCTACTCGATCGCAATCACCAACAACCACCAGCAGGCCGATACCGGCACCAAGATGGTACATCTCGGCAAGAACACGAAGAGCCGGATCGTCTCGAAGGGGATCAGCGCGGGTCAGGCGCAGAACACCTATCGCGGCCTCGTCTCGATGCACCCCAAGGCCACGCATTCGCGCAACTATACCCAGTGCGACTCGCTGCTCATCGGCGACAGGTGCGGGGCGCATACCGTCCCCTACATCGAGGTGAAGAACAACTCGAGCCGGGTGGAGCACGAGGCAACGACCTCGAAGGTCGACGACGACCAGATGTTCTACTGCCGCCAGCGGGGGATCGACGAGGAAGAGGCAGTGGCGCTGATCGTCAACGGCTTCGCCCGAGAGGTGCTGCAGGCCCTGCCGATGGAGTTCGCCATGGAGGCGCAGCAGCTCGTCGCCATCAGCCTCGAAGGCTCGGTCGGCTGAGCCGAGGCGCGGGGACGGCCGGCCCATGGCGCGCATGTTCACGCAGGCGGCCCTGACGGGCGCGTTCTGTCTCGTATTCGCCCTCGTGGTGGACACGGTGATGGATGCGCTCGCCCTCGGCGCGTTCCTTGCCGTGTCCTTCGCGTCGGGCTTCCTCGGTAGCCTCTTCGCGCAGACTGTGCTGCGCCGGGGCCGGCCTGCGCAAGGAGAGGCCGAATGACCCCGATCCGGCTGTTCTGGTATCGGCACGAGGCCAATTTCGGCGACGCCCTGTCGGCGCTGGTCGTCCGCCACATCTCGGGCCGACCGGTGGCGTGGGCGTCCAAGGGCGATGCCGAGCTGTTCGCCTGCGGCTCGCTGATGCGCATGGTGGCCGCTGGCGTCGAGGCCCCGCGCGAGCCGCGGCCCGTCGTCTGGGGCACGGGCTGCATGGGGCCGGTCGAGCGCGGCTTTCTCGACCGGGTCGACGTGGCGCTTCTGCGCGGGCCGGTGACGGCAGCCCTGCTCGAGCGCGCCGATACGCGCTTCGGCGACCCCGGGCTGCTCGCGGCCGAGGCGGTGGGCGGGCTGCCGGCGCGGCAGGATCGCGTCGGCGTCGTGCCTCACCTGACGAAGCGGGGCGACCCGGCGCTCGCCGCGCTCGCCGCCGCCGAGCCGCGCGTCGAGGTGATCGACCCGGCGGGCGAGCCGGTCGAGGTGGTGCGCCGCATCGCGAGGTGCGCCTACGTGCTGTCGTCTTCGCTGCACGGTCTGGTCGTGGCCGATGCCTGCGGGGTGCCGAGCGACTGGCTGGAGCCTTGGGGCCAGCATGCCCACGCCGCGCTCAAGTTCCACGACTACGCCGCGAGCGTGGGCCGGGCGCTGGGCGCGCCGCTCTCCGTGGCCGACATACCGGCCCGCATCAATCGGCCCCTGCCGCACGCGATCAGGGGCGGGGCCGGCATCACCGAGGCGCAGCACGCCCTGCGCGAGACCTTCCCGGCCCGCCTGCGGGCCGCCCAAGCCGCTGCATGAGGACAGAGATGATCGTCACCACGACCCCCACCGTCGAGGGCCACACCATCACCGCCTATCAAGGCGTCGTCGTCGGCGAGGCCATTCTCGGCGCCAACGTCTTTCGCGACATCTTCGCCGGGATCACCGATATCATCGGCGGCCGCTCTGGCGCCTACGAGGCCAGCCTGCGCGAGGCGCGCGAGACCGCCTTCTCGGAGCTGGAGGACCGCGGCCGCGCCATCGGCGGCAACGCCATCGTGGGCGTCGACATCGACTACGAGGTCGTCAACAACATGCTGATGGTCTCGGTCTCCGGCACTGCCGTAACGCTCTCCTGATTCCGACCGCACCACGACGCGCCGAGGCCCCATGACCGCCTTCACCGCCGAATTTCCGCCGCTTCTGCCAGCGCCTGCCGCGTGCGCGCCACATGCGCGCCCGCTTCGCTGCGCATGTCTTGCGGAAAGGGTTGAAGGAGAGGGCAAGGATGCCGGCCGACAAGCACTTTCACGAGCGGATCCAGCGGATCGAACAGGGCAGAACATGGGCGCCCGACGGTGTCATCCACTGCCCGCCGGGCCAGAAGCACCGCGACCGGCGCGGCCGACGCGGTGGCGGGCCGGGCCTGGCGATCCTGATGCTGCTCGCCTTGCCCACGGCGGTGGCGCTCGCGGGGCCCGAGCGGCTGCCCGACCCCGTCCTCGGCTTTTTCACCGCGCCGACGACCGAGGCCGCGATGGCCTCGCTCGGTCAGTGGCCACCACTCGCCGAGATCGTGCGCTGACCCCTGGGGCGGCCCCGCGCCGCCCCGCTCCCGCACTCGAACAACCCAATCCCCGGCCTGCCGCGGCAGCGCCGGGCGCACGCATTTGAAGGAGTCCGACATGCTCGACATCAAGAACCTGCACGTGAAGCTCGAGGAAGAGGACAAGGAGATCCTCAAGGGCGTCGACCTCAGCGTCGAGGCCGGCAAGGTCCACGCGATCATGGGGCCGAACGGCTCGGGCAAGTCGACGCTCTCCTACGTCCTGTCGGGCCGCGACGGCTACGTGGTGACCGACGGCTCGGCCACGCTCGAAGGCGCCGACATCCTGTCGATGGACCCCGAGGAACGCGCGGCCGCCGGCCTGTTCCTGGCGTTCCAGTATCCCGTCGAGATCCCCGGCGTGGGCAACATGACCTTCCTGCGCACGGCCGTGAACGCCCAGCGCAAGGCTCGCGGCGAAGACGAAATCAGCGCCGCCGACTTTCTCAAGCTGGTCCGCGAAAAGGCGAAGGAGCTGCGGATGGACCAGGACATGCTGAAGCGCCCGGTCAACGTGGGCTTCTCGGGCGGCGAGAAGAAGCGCAACGAGATCCTGCAGATGGCGATCCTGCAGCCGAGGATGTGCATCCTCGACGAGACCGATTCGGGTCTCGACGTCGATGCGATGAAACTGGTGGCGGACGGCGTGAACGCGCTGCGCGACGCGGGTCGCGGCTTTCTCGTGATCACCCATTACCAGCGCCTGCTCGACCATATCGTGCCCGATGTCGTGCACATCATGTCGGGCGGGCGCATCGTGCAGACCGGCGGGCCCGAGCTGGCGCGCCAGGTCGAGGAAGAAGGATACGGCCACCTGAACGAGGAGACCGCGTGATGGCGACGCCGACCAGGGTCAAGCAGCAGGCGCTTCAGGCCAAGCACGACGCGCTCGACGCGCGGCTGGCCGCGATGACCATGCCCGCAGGCGGCGGCTGGATCGCGTCGGCGCGCAACGCCGCGCTGACGCGGCTGCGCGAGACCGGCCTGCCGCACAAGCGCGACGAATACTGGAAATACACCGATCCCGCGACGCTGGTGCAGCCCGAGCCGGTGCCGGCCGCGCTGTTAGACGACGGGGGAGAGGCGCCCGTCTTCGGCGAGATCGACAGGATCAAGCTGGTGTTCGTCGATGGCGTGTTCGATTCGGACAAGTCCGACGACCCGTCGCTGGCCGGTGTCGAGATCGAGCGTCTGGAAGAGGCAAGCACCAGGGACATCCACTGGGCGCGCGACCTCTACGGCACACTCGAGGCGCAGGGGCAGTCGCCCGTCCGCCGGCCGCTGGCCACGCTCAACACCGCGTTTGCCACCGACGGGGTGCTGATCCGCGTCACGGGTAAGGCCGAAAAGCCAGTCAGCCTGATTTATCTCCACAAGTCAGATACATCCGATGCGATCCTCCACCATTGCATCAAGGTGGAATCGGGCGCCGAACTGACGGTTCTGGAAAACGGCCCGGCGGCGGCGCGCTTCAACAAGGTGATGGAGGTCGACGTAGCCGAGGGCGGCACCTTCCACCACGTGCGCGCGCAGGGCCGCGACCATGAGCGTCGGGCGGCCACCCACATCTTCGCGCAGGTCGCCCGCGAGGCGACGTTCAAGTCGTTCACTCTGACGGCGAACGGCGTGCTCACGCGCAACGAGGTGATCGTGGAGTTCACCGGCGACGACGCGGTGGCCCATGTGGCCGGCGCCTGCCTCGGCGATGGCGACTTCCATCACGACGACACGGTGTTCGTCACCCACGACGCCGAGCGGTGCGAGAGCCGGCAGGTCTTCAAGAAGGTGCTGCGCAACGGCGCCATCGGCGTCTTCCAGGGCAAGATCCTCGTCCAGCCCGGGGCGCAGAAGACCGACGGCTACCAGATCAGCCAGTCGCTCCTGCTCGACGAGGACAGCCAGTTCCTCGCCAAGCCCGAGCTCGAGATCTATGCCGACGACGTGGCCTGTTCGCACGGCTCGACCTCGGGCGCGATCGACGAGGAAGGGCTCTTCTACCTGCGCTCGCGCGGCATCCCCGAGGGGCCGGCGACCGACCTGATGACGCTCGCCTTCCTCGCCGAAGCCATCGAGGAGATCGACGACGCCGAGATCGCGGCCGACATTACCGCCCGCCTCGAAGCGTGGCTGGCGCGCCGGCGGAGGTAGCTTTTGGCGCTGTCCACCGAGATCGTCCGCACCTACCGGTCCCCGCGGGCCGTCATCCGGCGCCTGCTGGAAGGCGGCCCGCGCGAGGATCGCGCCATCGCCTGGGTGATGGGGGCGTGCCTCATCATCTTCATCGGGCAATGGCCGCGGCTGCAGCGCGAGGCGCTGCTCGACCCCGAGGGCGCCCCCCTCGACGCGCGCATCGGCGCGGCGCTCTTCGCCTGGCTCTTTATCGCGCCGCTCTTGTTCTACGGGATCGCCGCGCTGTCGCACGTCGTGGCCCGTCTGTTCGGGGGCAAGGGCACGTGGTGGGGCGCGCGGGCGGCCCTGTTCTGGACGCTGCTTGCCACCTCGCCGCTCTTCCTGCTGCAGGGGATGGTGGCGGGGTTTTTCGGCGAGGGGCCCGAACTGACCATCGCCTCGTCGGTCACCGCCCTTGCGTTCCTGTCGATCTGGGGCATATCGCTGCGCGAAGCGGAGAGGCCCCAGGAAAGGCGCGCCTGAACCATGTCCGAGACCGCCCTCATCCCCGGCCTGATCCGGCAGACCTTTTCCGACCCGCAGGGCGCGGCCCGCCGGCTCGTCGCGCTCGACCTGCCTGCGCCGGTGCTCTGGCAGGCGCTCGTGGTTGTCGTGGCGCTCTCGGCCATCGCCGCACAGGTCTCGTCGCTCCTGCTCTCGGGCGGCCCGGCGGCCGAGGGCGAGGCGCTTTTGCCCTTCGCCGAGAGCCCGCTCCTCGTCGGGCTGATCCAGGGCGCTATCCTTGTCATCATGGTATTCGCCGTCCACTGGATCGGCCGCAGCTTCGGCGGGGTGGGACGGATCGAAGACTCTATCGCGGCCGTCACATGGCTGCAGTTCCTGCTCGTCTGCCTGCAGGTCGTCCAGCTCGGCGTGGGCGTCGTCTCGCCCGCGCTGTCGGGGCTGGTGGGCCTGGCGGGCATCGTCTTTTTCTTCTGGCTGCTGACGCAGTTCGTGATGGCCGTGCACGAGTTCGAGAGCGCCGCCATGGTCTTCGTCATGATCGTGGTTTCGCTGCTCGCGATCGTTTTCGCGCTGTCGCTCGTCCTCACGCTGCTCGGTCTGACCGTCCCCGGGGAGGCCCCGAATGTATGACGTCCAACAGGTCCGCGCCGACTTTCCCATCCTCGCCCGCGAGGTGAACGGCAAACCGCTGACCTATCTCGACAACGGGGCCTCGGCGCAGAAGCCGCAGGCCGTGATCGACGCGGTGATGCGCGGCTATGCCGAGGAATATTCCAACGTGCACCGCGGCCTGCACACCCTGTCGAATCTTTCGACCGAGCGCTACGAGGCCGTCCGCGGCACCGTCGCGCGCTTCCTCGGCGCGGCCGACGAGCGCGAGATCGTCTTTACCTCGGGCACGACCGAGGGGATCAACCTCGTCTGCTACGGGTGGTTGATGCCGCGGATCGAGCCGGGCGACGAGATCGTTCTGTCGGTGATGGAGCACCACGCCAACATCGTGCCGTGGCATTTCCTGCGCGAGCGCCACGGCGCGGTGCTGAAATGGGTCGAGACCGATCCCGACGGGGCGCTCGACCCCCAGGCGGTGATCGACGCCATAGGGCCGAAGACGAGGCTCGTCGCCGTCACCCACATGTCGAACGTGCTCGGCACCGTGGTCGACGTGGCCGCCATCGTGAAGGGCGCCCACGACAAGGGCGCGGCGGTGCTGGTCGACGGCTCCCAGGCGGCCGTCCACCTGCCCGTCGACGTGGGCGCGATCGGCGCCGATTTCTACGCGATCACGGGGCACAAGCTCTACGGTCCCTCCGGCTCGGGCGCGATCCACATCCGCAGGGAACGGATGGACGAGATGCGACCCTTCATGGGCGGCGGCGACATGATCAGGGAGGTCCACCGTGACGAGGTGGTGTATGCCGAGCCGCCGATGAAGTTCGAGGCGGGCACGCCCGCCATCGTCCAGCAGATCGGGCTCGGCGCCGCTCTCGACTACATGATGGGTCTGGGGATGGAGAACATCGCCGCCCACGAGGCGAGCCTGCGCGACTACGCTCGCGAGCGGCTCTTCGGCCTGAACTGGCTCAAGGTGCACGGCGACGCACCGGGCAAGGGCGCGATCTTTTCGTTCACCATGGCCGGCGGCGCGCATCCGCACGACATCTCGACCATTCTCGACAAGAAGGGCGTCGCGGTGCGCGCGGGCCACCATTGCGCCGGGCCCCTGATGGATCACCTGGGCGAGACGGCGACCTGCCGCGCCTCCTTCGGCCTCTACAACACGAGGGGCGAGGTCGATACGCTGGTCGAGGCACTCGAACTCTGCCACGACCTGCTGGGGTGACGTCCGGGGCCGGTATCCTCCACCACGACGTCGAGGAGGTCGCCCGCACCGCGCTCGAGATGGACACGCACCGCGCCGCGGTCGGTATAGGCCACGGCGTTGGAGACGAGATTGCCCACCGCCTGCCGGAGGCGCAGGCGGGCGATCTCGGCATGCTCGGGAACGCCTTCGCCCACGCGCATCTCGAGGGTGAGGCCCTTCGCGCGGGCAGCGGGCCGCTGTCGCTCGACCGCGTGGCGGATCTCGGCCACCGGTTCGCCCGGCGCCGGCGTCACCCGCAGCCCGCCCGAACCGATGGCCGAAAGATCCACGAGGTCATCGACCAGCCCGCGCAGGTCGTCGGAGGCCGACGACAGGATCGCCACGTGTTCGGCCGAGGGTGGCGTGTCGCGTTTCGCCCGCAACTCGGCCGCGATCCCCGTGACCGCGTTGAGCGGTGTGCGCATCTCGTGGCTCATCACGGCGAGCAGGCGGTCGCGCGCCGCCGTGGCCGCCTCGCTGCGCCTCGGCGAGCGCCGCGTGCATGCGTCCCGTCGACAGGATGGTGCTCAGCGCATAGGCCGTGATGGCGAGGAAGGCGAGGCTCGTCCAGCCCAGCAGCGTTTAGTCCTGCGCCGTGGAAAGGGCGAAGAAGTTCGCCACCGCCACCGGAACGATGCATGCGCCGAGGCAGATCAGCGCCGCCCGGCGGTGGATGGCGAGCATCGTCGTGACGTGCAGGATCGTGCCGAAGAGGTAGAACATCGCCAGGAAGGAGGCGTAGTTGTCGCCCGTGGCCAGCATCACCGTGGCCGGCATGACGAAGGCCACGTTGGCGATCGCCGTCAGCGCCAGGAAGGCGTGGTAATCCCGGCGCTGCCTGTCCTCGGCAAAGCGCCGAAGGTGGCGCAGGGAGAGGCGGTCGGCCACCGCGTCGATCGCGAGGCAGAGAGCGGCGAGCCAGGGCGCCACGATGAGCGCCGCGGCGGCGAGCGAGGCCGACGAAATCGCCATGCGCAGGCGTGCCTCGGGCTGAATCGCCGCGTGCAGGCGCAGCACCTCGCCGACCGTGACCGCGTCGAGCCCTGAAGAGGTCGGTCGCGGCTGCGCCTCCTGTCCGTGTGTCATGGATACCGTATGCACTTGTCCTGTCGCGCGCCGGTGATCATGCCGCCAGTCGCGGGACCGGTCAAAGCCCTTGTCGCCGCGTGCAGGGACGCCCCGTCAGCGCGAGGTGCGCCTCGGGTGTGGCGCGAAAGTGGCGCCCGCGTGGGGCTCCGGGGATTGCGAAAGCCCGTGGCGGGAGATATGTCGATCCGCACGGTCGCATAGCTCAGCTGGATAGAGCGCTACCCTCCGAAGGTAGAGGCCCCAGGTTCGAATCCTGGTGCGACCGCCACGAGATCCTCCTCGACGACCCTCCGGGCGACAGCGACCTTCGCGGTGACTTGACCCGATGCCGTGGCGCGCTCTCCTGCTTTGCGGTGAGCAGGGCGCGACGGGGGCCGAGGCGCATGCTGTCGGGGCGGTGCAGATGCGGGCGCGTGGCGTGGGAAGCGTCCGTCTCGCCGTTCCGCTCGGTTCTCTGCCACTGCGCCGATTGCCGGCGCTCGGCGGGTGCCTCGCCGGTCGGCTATCTCGGCTTTCCGAAGCCGGTCGTGCGGTGGACGGCGCGGCGTGCCTTCCGCGCCACCTCGCCCGGCGTGACGCGCGGCGCCTGCCCCGATTGCGGCACGTTTCTCAGCTACATGTGCACGATCTGGCCGGGCGAGCTCTACCTGCACGCCGCCACGCTCGACGACCCCTCCGGCTTCGTTCCCGAGGCACATCTGAACCGGGCCGCCCGCGACGTCGAGGGCGCCGCCCGGGGCGACGGGCCGTCGCGCCGCGAGGGGCGGGGCCGTCAGATCTCCGGGGCGACCGGCCCTAGCTCATGGCGGCGGCCGGCATGACGGCGCCCTGACCGCGCGCCGCGCCGGCAGGCCAGGCACTCAGGTGCGGACGTCCGGTGCCGTGCGGCCGGTGCGGGCGGAGATTTCGGCCAGCCCGTCGGCCGCCGCGATCATCGGCGCGAGCGCCACCTGCGGATCCTCGCCGAAGCGGGCGGGATCGTCGGTGTAGTCCTCGAGGTAGACGCGCAGCGTCGCCCCCGACGTGCCCGTGCCCGAGAGGCGGAACACGATCCGCCCGCCGCCCGAGAAGCGCACGCGCAGGCCCTGCGCCTCGGCGCGAGAGCCGTCGACGGGGTCGTCGTAGGCAAATTCGTCGGCCGACTCGACCATCCGCCCGCCCCATTCGGTCCCGGCGATGTCGCCGAGGCGCAGGCGCACATCCTCCATCAGCTTGCCCGCCACGTCGGCGTCGAGCCCCTCGTAATCGTGGCGCGAGTAGAAATCGCGGCCGAACTCGGCCCAGTGGCCGGCCATGACCTGGGGCACCGTCTTGCCCGTCGCCGCGAGCACGTTCAGCCACATCAGCACGGCCCACAACCCGTCCTTCTCGCGGACATGGGCCGAGCCGGTGCCCGCGCTCTCCTCGCCGCAGAGCGTCACGCGCCCGTCGTCGAGCAGGTTGCCGAAGAACTTCCAGCCGGTGGGGGTCTCGTAGCAGGCCATCCCGCGCGCCTCGGCCACCCTGTCGACCGCGCGGCTCGTGGGCATCGACCGGGCGACGCCCTTGAGCCCGTCGGCGTAGCCCGGGCAGAGAGGGGCGTTGGCCGCGAGGACGGCCAGCGAATCCGACGGGGTGACGTAGGTGCCGGGGCCCACGATCATGTTGCGGTCGCCGTCGCCGTCCGACGCCGCGCCGAGATCGGGGGCGCCCTCGGCCATCATCGTGTCCATCAGGTCCTTCGCCCAGATCGGGTTGGGGTCGGGGTGGAGACCGCCGAAATCGGGCAGGGGCATGCCGTTCACGACCGTGCCCTCCGGCGCGCCGAGCCGCCCTTCCAGGATCGCGCGTGCGTAAGGCCCCGTCACCGCGTTCATCGCGTCGAAGCGCATCCGGAAGCCGCCTGCGAAGAGCGCCGCGATCCGGTCGAAGTCGAAGAGCCGCTCCATCAGCTCGGCGTAGTCGGCGACCGGGTCGACCACATCGACCGTCATGGCGCCGAGCGTCGTCTCGCCGGGGCGCGAAAGGTCGATATCCTGCGACTCGAGGATGCGGTATTCGCGCACCTCCTGCGAGGCGGCGTGGATCCGCTCGGTGACCTCTTGGGGCGCGGGGCCGCCGTTCGGCGTGTTGAACTTGACGCCGAAATCCTCGTCCGGCCCGCCCGGATTGTGCGAGGCCGACAGGATGATGCCGCCGTCGGTGCCGCGGGTGCGGATGAGGTTCGACGCGGCCGGGGTGGAGAGCAACGCGCCCGCGCCCACGATCACGCGGCTCGCCCCCTGCGCGGCGGCCATCCGCAGGATCACCTGCGCCGCACGGTCATTGAAGTAGCGCCCGTCGCCGCCGAGCACGAGCGTCTTGCCCCGGGCGCCGCCGATCCCGTCGAAGATCGCCTGCACGAAGTTTTCGAGGTAATGTGGCCCCATGAAGACACGCGTCTTCTTGCGCAGGCCCGAGGTGCCGGGCTTCTGCCCCTCGATCGGGTCGGTGGCGACCGTGATCACGTCCATCCTTGGCTCCTTTCGTCCTGTCTCGGCCATCAGCGCCGCCGCGCGCCTCAAGCCCGGGCTGCGCGCTGCGTCGCCGGGCGCCAGCGGCAGGCGGCGGCGCCAGTTGGGGTACTCGCCCGTCGTGCCAGGCAGGTTGGGCTGGTCGGCCACGCCCAGCACGTCCTCGATCTGCAGTGCCACCAGCCGCGCGGGTGTGCGCCCGAGGAACCGGGCGACGTGTTCGTGCGTCGGGCCGCCGATACGCGTCTCGAAGCCGGCGACATCGGCACGCCTCTCGGCCGTTGCCCGGCGATGAAACGCAGGGTCCCACCCGTTGATCCGCGCGCGGGCGGCGATGTCGCGCCCCTGCCGCCAGCCTTCCCAGGTGGGCAGATCGTGGGTGCCGAAGGAGGCGAGCGCGGCCTCGGGGTAGTCCTCGGCCCGCTTCCAGCCGTCCTTGCCCTTCTCGAACTGCGCGACGGCACAGCCCAGCAGCCCGGATTCGGCCAGTGCCTCGCGCAGACCCTCGGGCACGTTGCCGAGATCCTCGCCCACGATCAGCGCGCCCGCGCGGGCGGCCTCGAGCCGGGCTACGGCGAGCATGGCGGCGCGGGGCATGGTGACGTAGGCGCCCGGCGCCGCGCCCACCGGCACCCAGAACGCGCGGTCGAAGCCGAGGATGTGGTCGATCCGCAGAAGCCCCGCATGGCGGAACTGCGTGGCGAGCGTGTCGGCCAGCGCGGCGAAGCCGGTGGCCTCGAGCGCGGCCGGGATCATCGGCGCGAGGCCCCACGACTGCCCGTCGGGCGAGAAGGCGTCGGGCGGTGCTCCGAGCGAGACGCCGCGGGCGAACAGCTCGGGCTGCGCCCAGGTCTCTGCGCCCGCGGGGTGAGTGCCCACCGCGAGGTCGAGGTAGAGGCCGTGGCGCATCGGCCGGGCGGCCTCGGCCGCCGCCTGCAGGGCGGTATCGGCTCGCCATTGCACCCAGAGATGAAAGCCGATCTCGCGCGCCTCCTGCCCGGCGAAGGCCGCCACCTCGGGGCTGTCGGGGCGCCGATAGGGTGCGGGCCAGTCTGTCCAGTAGGGGCCGAAGCGGGTCGAGAGCGCCTGGTGCAGGGCGAAGCGGCGCAGCTCGGCGCCCCCCTCGGCCGCGAAGGCGTGGAACGCCTCCGGCAAGGCCCCCGCGGCGTCGAACTCGGCCCGGAGCGCGGCGAAGCGGGCGGGCGCGTCGGCCCGGTAGTCGATCAGGTCGCTCGCTGTGGCGGTCTCGCCCCGCGCCGCGATGTGGAGCGCGTTGAGGCGCCGGCGCGAGGAGGGGGAATAGGGCGAGGCCAGATCGGGGACCGTCGGGAAGCCCGCGTGGACCGGGTTCAGCCCGACGAAATCCGCGCCTTCCTCCGCCAGCGCCGACGCCGCGCAGGCGAGGTCGTCGTAGGCTCCGATGCCGCCCCGCTCCGGCGGGCGCAGGCCGTAGAGCGGCAGCGTCACGCCCCAGCCGCGCGGCGGCAGGGGCAGGGCGGCGGGCGCGGCGATCAGGGCGCAGACATGGCCGCCCGCCTCGAGCCGGTGACGGCCGAGGGGCAGGGCGGGGAGCGTGACGGTGCCGTCTGCCGCCAGCGTGCGCTCGGAGCCGTCCTCGAGCCGCAGGATCGCCCGCGGCGCGCGGCAGGGCACGCAGGCCCCCGCGCGCCCCGCCTCGATCACCTGCCAGCGGGGCAGCGGGCGCGCGGCCTCTGCCGCCTGCCGATGGGCGAGATGCTCGCGCGCCTCGGCCGCCGTCTCCACCGTCATGCCCATCGCAGCGAGCAGGGCGCGGGCGGTGTCGGGGGAGGTCTCGCGCAGGGTGCCGGTCTGGTCGCGGTAGGCCGGCTGCACGCCCATCTGTCCGGCGAGGGCCGTCAGCGGATCCTGCGGGGCGTCCTGCGGGGCGGGGCCGCTCACGGGTCGAGCGCCAGCACGAAGACGGCGACCGACTGGCCCGCCACCCGCACGCTCCCCTCCGCGAGGTCCGGGTCGTCCTCGGTCGCCCGGTGGGCGGGCGCCTCGGGAGCGTCGGAGTCGACCGCACGCAGCCACGAGCGGCCCGGCGTCGCCTCGGGCAGCATCACCTCTCGCGTCTCGGCTCCGGCGTTGAAGACGGCGAAGATCGCGCGCTCGGTCACCGCGTAGGGCGGCGTGTTCTGCGCGGTGCGCATCTCGACGCAGACGAGCCGCAGCTCGGGGTCGAGCCAGTCGGAGGTGCGCATAGGCCTCCCCTCGGCGCACCACCAGAACAGGTCGGGCTTGCCGTCGACCGCGCGCTCGCCGGAATGCAGGAACAGCTTCTGCCGGAGGATCGGGTGGGCGCGGCGAAAGGCGATCATCCGCGCGCAGAAGCGCAGGAAGTCGTCGTCGGCCGCGTCCCAGTCGATCCAGCTCGTCTCGTTGTCCTGCGCGTAGGCGTTGTTGTTGCCCGACTGCGTGTGGCCCAGCTCGTCGCCCGCCAGGATCATCGGCGTGCCCTGTGACAGCAGGAGCGTCGCCATCATCGCACGCTTGCGCTGGGCGCGGGCGGCACGGATGCCGTCGTCGTCGGTCGGACCCTCGTGGCCGATGTTGTCCGAGAAGTTCTCGGAATGGCCGTCGCGATTGTCCTCGCCGTTGTCCTCGTTGTGCTTGTGGGCGTAGCTGACCACGTCCTGCAGGGTGAAGCCGTCATGCGCGGTCAGGAAGTTGACCGAGGCAGTCGCCGCGCGGCCCGAGTGGTCGAACTGCCGGGCCGAGCCCGTCAGCCGGTCGGCGAGATCGGGCGCGCGGCCCGGATCGCCCCGCCAGAACCGGCGCACCCCGTCGCGGAACTTGTCGTTCCACTCGCAGAAGGGCGGGGGGAAGGCGCCGAGCTGGTAGCCGCCGGGGCCGACATCCCACGGCTCGGCGATCAGCTTGACACGCGACAGCGTCGGGTCCTGCCGGATCGCGTCGAAAAAGGCCGCGCCGCGGTCGTAGCCGCCGCCGTGGCGCACCTCGCGGCGGCCGAGCGTCGTGGCGAGATCGAAGCGAAAGCCGTCGACCCCCATCACCTCCACCCAGTAGCGCAACGAATCCATCACGAGGCGCAACACCATCGGGTGATCGATGTTCACCGTGTTTCCGGTGCCCGTGTCGTCGATGTAGTAGCGCCGGTCCTCGTGCAGTCGGTAGTAGCTGGCGTTGTCGAGCCCGCGGAACGACAGCGTCGGCCCCAGCTGGTTGCCCTCGCCGGTGTGATTGTAGACGACGTCGAGGATCACCTCGATGCCAGCGCCATGCAGCCGGTCGACCATCTGGCGGAACTCGGCGATGTCGGCGCCACTCATGTAGCGGGTGTCGGGGGCGAAAAAGCCGAGGGACTGATAGCCCCAGTAATTCGTCAGCCCGAGATCGTGCAGGAAGCGGTCGGTGATGAAGGCATGTACCGGCAGAAGCTCCACCGCCGTGATCCCGACCCGTGTGAAGTGCTCCAGCATCGGGTCGGAGGCGAGCGCGGTATAGCTGCCGGGCGCCGGAACGGAGGGGTGCCGCATCGTCAGCCCCTTGACGTGCGCCTCGTAGACGATGGTCGCGGCGAGCGGCGTCTCTGGGCGGGGCGGGGCGTGCTCGGGCAGCGGCGGCGGCACGGCCACGCATTTGGGCATGAAGGGCGCGCTGTCGCGCCGGTCGTAGCCCAGATCGGCCGAGCCCGAGCCCACGGTGTAGCCCATCAGCGCGTCGTCCCATTTCGGCTCGCCGGTGAGCTGGCGGGCATAGGGGTCGATCACCAGCTTGTTGGGGTTGAATCGGTGCCCCTCGTCGGGGCGGTAGGGCCCGTGCACCCTCAGCCCGTAGAGCTGTCCGGCGGCAAGGCCGGGGACGTAGCCGAACCACACGTCGCCGTCGCGCTCGGGCAGGGCGAGGCGCTGGGTCTCGCGGCCCGTGGCGTCGAAGAGACACAGCTCGATCTTCGTGGCGTGGGCCGAGAAGACCGCGAGGTTCGCCCCATCCTCGTCGAGCGTCAGCCCCATGGGCCAAGCCCGCCCCGCCGTGAAGGCGTAGCGGCGCCCGGACTCGGGCGGGGTGAGACCGTCGATCATGCGCGCTGCCTCCCCGCGCGCGCCGCGCCGGAGGCGATGCGGCCAGCGTCGCCCCCGGGCCGCCCGGCCAGGCGGCCCGGGGAGCACCCTGCGCGGGATGCGTGGAGTGAAGGGGGAGACGCTGTCGTCACGAAACCTCGAGTCGGTGGCGGTCTGTCGGCTGCATGGCTGCTACCGATAACGGCTCTCGCTGCGAGGGGGAACCGGTCAGGAGAGCGCGGGCGCGCGGCGCGCGGCGCCGCGTTCAGGCGGCTTCCGAGGCGGCGCCCACGATCTCGCCGTAGAGCGCGGCATAGTCCGCCGCCGAAGGCCCCCAGCCCACGGGATGGGCCATCGCGGCGCGCGCCACCTGCTCCCACCCCGCCTTGTCCTCCCAGAGGTCGCAGAGCCGGCCCAGGCCCTCGGCGAGGGATGCCGCGCTGCCCGGCTCCACGAGAAAGCCCGTGCCGGCGCCGACCGTTCGCGCGGCGTGGTTCGCCTCGATCACCGTGTCGGCCAGGCCGCCTGTCCGCGCCACGAGCGGCAGGGTGCCGTAGCGTAGCCCGTACATCTGCGTCAGCCCGCAGGGTTCGAAGCGCGAGGGCACCGCGATGGCGTCGGCGCCGGCCATCAGCCGGTGGGCGAAATCCTCGTCGTAGCCGATCTTCACCGAGACGCGCGGATGTGCGGCGCCGAGCGCGGCGAACCGCTGCTCGATTTCGGGCGCGCCCGAGCCAAGCAGCGCGAACTGCCCGCCCCGCGACAGGAGCGCCGGCAGCGCCTCGGCCATCAGGTCGAAGCCCTTCTGCTCGGTCAGGCGGCTGACGGCGATGACGAGCGGCCCAGGCGCGCCCGAGTCGAGGCCCGTCTCTGCGATCAGCGCGCGCCGGTTCGCGGCCTTTCCTGCCGGCGCGTCGTAGCAGCCGGCGATGCGAGGGTCGGTCCGCGGATTCCACAGGCGCTCGTCGATCCCGTTGAGGATGCCGCGCATGTCGGCGGCCCGGGCGCGGATCACCCCGTCGAGCCCCATGCCGAACTGCGGCGTGGCGAGCTCGCGCGCATAGGTGGGCGAGACGGTGGTGACGCGGTCGGCCGTCACCAGCCCCGCCTTGAGCAGGCTGATCCGCCCGTAGAACTCGAAGCCATCGGGGGTGTAGCCCGCCGGATCGAGCCTAAGCGTGCCCATCAGCGCGGCGTCGGCGTTGCCCGGGAAGGCGATGTTGTGGACGGTCAGCACCGAGGCCGCCCCGCCGCCCATCTGGCGCAGGTAGGTGGGGGCGAGGCCGGTCTGCCAGTCGTGGCAGTGCAGAACCTGCGGCCGCCAGCCACCCGCGCCCGCCCGCGCCACGAAGGCCGCCACCCAGGACAGCGCGGCGAAGCGCTGCGGGTTGTCGGCCCAGTCGCGCCCGTCGGGCGCCATGTAAAGGCCGCCCGCGCGGTCGTAGAGATGCGCCGCGTCCAGCACGTAGACAGGCAGGCCCCCGGCCTCGCCCAGCAGAAGGCGGGCGGGGCCGCCGAACAGATCGTCCTCTTCGGCCACTGTGGCATGCGGCCCGAGCGCGGCGATCACCGGCTCGTAGCCCGGCAGCAGCACCCGCATGTCGACACCCTGCGCGGCGAGCGCGGCGGGCAGGGCGCCGACCACGTCGGCGAGGCCCCCGGTCTTGACGAAGGGCACGCATTCGGATGCGACCGACAGAACGCGCATGGCGTCTCTCCCCTGGCTGCGCCCCCCATTTCCGACTGTGCTTATTCCAGAGCGGCGGCCCGCGCGTCCAGCATCTTCTGCGTGATGAGCGTCACGCCCCCGTCGGAGACGCGGAACCACCTGGCGTCGTCCTCCGGATCCTCGCCCACCACGAGCCCGCGGGGGATGCGCACGCCCCGGTCGATCACCACGTTCTTCAGCCGCGCGTGCCGCTCCACCTCGACATAGGGCAGCACCACGGCATGGTCGAGAACCGCGTAGCTGTTGGTGTGAACCATGGTGAAGAGCAGCGAGTTGCGCACCTCGGTGCCCGAGATGATGCAGCCGCCCGAGACCATCGAGGAGACGGCAGAGCCGCGCCGGCTTTCCTCGTCGTGGATGAACTTGGCAGGCGGCACGCTCTCGGAATAGGTCCAGATCGGCCACGACTTGTCCCACAGGTCGAGTTCGGGGGTGAAGTCCGTGAGGTCGATATTGGCCTTCCAGTAGGCGTCGATCGTGCCCACGTCGCGCCAGTAGGCGGCGGTGTCGGGCGAGGCGCGCACGCAGCTCTCCTCGAAGCGATGGGCCTGCGCGTGGCCCTCTCGGACGATGCGGGGGATGATGTCCTTGCCGAAATCGTGCTCGGAGGTCTCGTCGTCCATGTCCTCGAGCAGCAACTCGCGCAGGAAGGACCACCTGAAGACGTAGATGCCCATCGAGGCGAGCGTGCGATCGGAATCGTCGGGCAGGCCCGGAGGGTCGGCGGGCTTTTCGAGGAAGCCCTTGACCCGGCCGGTCGCGTCGACGTCCATCACGCCGAAGGCGCTGGCCTCCTCGCGCGGCACGGTCAGGCATCCCACGGTCACGTCGGCGCCGCTGTCCGCGTGCGCCTGGAGCATGATCTCGTAGTCCATCTTGTAGATGTGGTCGCCGGCGAGGATCAGCACGTAGTCGACATGGTAGCTGTCGACGATGTCGGTGTTCTGCGCCACGGCGTCGGCGGTGCCGCGATACCAGTGCTCGCCCTTGGCGCGCTGCGAGGCGGGCAGGATGTCGAGATACTCGTTGCGCTCGGCGCGGAAGAAGTTCCACCCGCGCTGGCAGTGGCGGATCAGGCTGTGCGCCTTGTACTGCGTGGCGATGGCCATCTTGCGGATGCCCGAGTTGAGCGCGTTCGACAGCGCGAAGTCGATGATCCGGGTCTTGCCGCCGAAATAGACCGCCGGTTTCGCGCGGTTGTCTGTGAGCTCCTTGAGCCGCGAGCCGCGTCCGCCCGCCAGGACGAACGCCATGGACCGGACCGCCAGGCGCTGCCTGCGTGGAGTCATGCTACCTCCCCTCCGGGCCGCTTCTCTGCACCCGTTCGGGTGCAGTCAATCAGACAGGGGGCGCAATGGCTACCCTTGCGGGCTGGCCCCGCGGGGCAAATTCCTTGCAGAAGGAATTTGCAAGAGCCTTCGCCAAGGCTCTTGCAGCGCGACGCAGGAGAGGGCGCGCCCTATTCCGCCGCCGCGCGCAGGGGGTCGGGCGCGTCGATCAGGGGCTCGGCGCCCCAGACATCTGCCATGTAGCCGCGGATCGTTCGGTCGGACGAGAACCAGCCCGAGCGCGCGGTGTTGAGCGCGGCCATTCGCATCCACCCGGCACGGTCGGCGAAGGCGGCGTCGACCTCGCGACTCTTCTCCCAGTAGGAGGTGAAGTCGGAGCAGACGAGGAACCAGTCGTGCCCGCGCAGGTTGGCCGCGACGTCGGCATGGGTGGCGGTGTCGCCGCCCGAGAAGGTGCCGTCCTCCACCGCGGCGAGGGCACGGGCGAGGCGCGGATCCGCGGCGATGGCTTGCGCCGCGTGGTCCTTCACCCTGCGCCGCTCGAGCACCTCGGGCGCGGTCATGCCGAAGAGAAAGAAGTTCTCCGCCCCCACGCGCTCGCGGATCTCGACATTGGCGCCGTCGAGCGTGCCGATGGTCAGCGCGCCGTTCAGCGCGAACTTCATGTTGCCGGTGCCCGAGGCCTCCTTGCCGGCGGTCGAAATCTGCTGGGACAGGTCCGCCGCCGGGATCAGCCGCTCGGCCAGCGTGACGTTGTAGTTGGCCGGGTAGACGATCTGCAGCATCTCGCGGGTGACGGGATCGGAATTGACGACCGTGGCGACGTCGTTGATCAGGTGGATGATCTGCTTGGCCATGACGTAGCCCGGCGCCGCCTTGCCGCCGAAGATCTTGACCCGCGGCGTCCAGCCGGCGTTCGGCGCGTCGCGCATCTCCTGCCACAGCGCGATGGCCTCGAGGATGTTGAGGTGCTGGCGCTTGTATTCGTGGATGCGCTTGATCTGGATGTCGAACATCGCGTCGGGGTCGACCCGCACGCCCTCGGCGCGCGCCAGCCAGTCGGCGAGGTCGGCCTTGTTGGCGCGCTTGGCTTCGGCGAAGGCGCCGATGAAGGCAGGATCCGCGACATGGGCCTCTAGCTCGGACAGGCGCTCGAGATCGTCGACCCAGCCGTCGCCGATCCGCTCTGTCACGAGCTGCGACAGCCGCGGGTTGGCCGACCAGACCCAGCGGCGCGGCGTGACGCCGTTGGTCTGGTTCACGATCCGGTCGGGATGCAGCCGGTGCAGGTCGGCGAACACCGTCTCCTTCATCAGCTCGGTATGCAGCGCCGAGACGCCGTTGACCCGGTGCGCCATCACGAAGCTCAGATCGCCCATGTGGACCTGCCCGTCGCCGGTGATGCGCGCCTTGCGGTCGGGGTGCTCGGCCGCGTGGGCTGCGTCGATCCGCTCGATGATCTCGAGGTGACGCGGCAGGAGCCGCCCCATCAGCCCGGCGGCCCATGTTTCGAGGGCCTCCGGCAGCAGCGTGTGGTTGGTGTAGGAGAGCGTCTGCCGCGCCGTCTCGACGGCGGTGTCGAAGTCCATCCCCCGCTCGTCGGAGAGCAGGCGCACCAGTTCCGGACCGGCGATGGCGGGGTGCGTGTCGTTGAGCTGGATGGCCACCTTGCGCGGCAGGTCGCGCAGGTCGTCGTATTCGCTCTCGAAGCGGCGGACGATATCGGCGAGCGAGGCGGCGGTGAAGAAGAACTCCTGCTTCAGCCGCAACTCGCGGCCCTTGTCGGTCGTGTCGTCGGGGTAGAGCACGCGGCTGATGGTGCGCGCCAGCGCCTCGGGCTCGGCCGCGGCGGTGTACTCGCCCGCGTTGAAGCGCGCGAGGTCGAAGGCGCGCACCGGCTTGGCCTCCCACAGGCGCAGGGTGTTGGCCCAGCGTCCGCGCCAGCCGACGATGGGGGTGTCGTGGGCCGATGCGATGACGTGCTCCGACGGCGCCCAGGCGGGGCGGCCGCCCTCGCCCGGCACCACCTCGCCGCCGAAGCCGATGCGGTAGGCCGCCTCGGGGCGCTCGAACTCCCAGGCATGCGGCTGGCGCAGCCAGTCTTCCGGCTCCTCCACCTGGCGGCCGTCGTCGAAGCTCTGGCGGAACAGGCCGTGCTCGTAGCGGATTCCGTAGCCGTGGGCGGGCACGCCGATGGTCGACAGGCTCTCCAGGAAGCAGGCGGCCAGCCGGCCGAGACCGCCGTTGCCGAGGGCGGCGTCGGGCTCGTCGGCCATCACCTGGTCGAGATCGGCGCCGAGCGCCGCCATCGCCTCGTGCGCGGCCTCGCCCAGGCCGAGATTCTGGATCGCGTCTTCCAGCAGGCGGCCGATCAGGAACTCCATCGACAGGTAGTAGACGCGCTTGCCGCGCTCGGCGTAGGCCTTGCGCGTGGCGCCGATCCACGGGTCGACGATGCGATCGCGCACCGCGTAGGACAACGCCATGCGCCAGTCCCACAGGGTGGCGTGGCGCACGTCCTTGCCGAGGCCGTAGACGAGGTGGCGCTCGATATCGGCCTTCAGGTCGGCCGCCGTCGGGGCCGGGGTGTGGGCTCTGGCGGTCATCTCGGTCGCTCCGGGTCTGTCGCGGCGCTCCTGCGCGGCGGTGTCTCTTGGGTCGGCCGTGCCCGGCCCGGCCCCGCTGGGCCGGCCGGCGGCGCGGCGATGCGATGTTGGCGCCAACACTTGGACAAGGCCGGGCGATGGTGCAACCGTCCCCCGCGCCGGCGATGCAGATTGCCGCGCCGGTCAAGCGACGTGGCTGACGCGTGGCGCGCATCCGTCCGTCTCCCGCGTTGCCGATGCATGATTTGCAATCGAACCGCGGCCGGGATGCGGCAGAGGCGGGCAGAAACCGAAACGCCGACGCCGTCGGCACAGCGCCGGGCGATGCGACCGCGCGGCTCCCGAATCGTGGCGTGACACGGAGCTCAGTCGACCGGCAGGCCGCTCGGCACCGCATCGGGCCGCCCCATCGGCCACGTTCTGGCGGTCGCGCCTGTCAGCGCCTCGAGAAACGCCGTGATCTGCGCGATTTCCTCCTCCGTCCGGGGCGGAAGATCGATGTCGCGCGCTGCGGCGTGGCGGGCGGTCTCCAGCCGGTCGTCACGCACCACGAAGTCGATGGGCGCGAGCCAGGGCGCGTCCGGCAGCCATGCCGTCTCGGGGCGCCACTTGGCCGGTTCGACCTGGAGGAAATCGGCATCCGTCAGCGGCGCTGGCAGGGGGTGGGCGGGGCCCACGGCGGCGATCTCGCGCCCCGTTGCATGGGCCGCGACGGCAGCTAGGCTCGCCGCGACCATCGAGCCCAGACCCAGACCCCGGAGGAGCCCATGCGCCGAGTCCTCGCCGCCGCCCTTGTCCCTCGCCCTCGCCGCGCCCGTCGCGGCCGAGCTGGAGGAGGCGCGCGACCTGATGGAGGAGGGGCGTTTCGATGAGGCGCGCGCGACGCTCTTGCCCGCCGCCCGCTCCGGCAACGCCGAGGCGGAGGAACTGATCGGCGTGATGCATGCCCTGGGCCTCGGGGGGGAGCGCGACGACGCCCGCGCGTTCGAGTGGTAGCTGCGCTCGGCGATGAAAGGGCATGCAGGCGCCCAATCCGGGCTTCTTCGCGGAGCGTGTGGGTGTTTGGGTCCGCGTCAGGCGAGGACAGTCCCGGATGTCGTGTCGTAGGGGGAGGCCGGCAGGTGCCTGAGCCTGCCCGCAACGAGGCAGGCCATGTTGATGACGTTCCGGGTGGTGCGATAGCCACGCGCACGCGTCTTGGCCGCGTGGATCAGCCCGTTGATGGCCTCGACGCCGCCATTCGTCAGCCCGCTGTCGAACGCGTTCAGGATGCCATCCTGGTGTGACGCTATCGTCCGGGCGAGTTTGCGGAACGGCGCGAGGCGGGATCGTTTCACCCAGGAGAGCCAGGCCGTCAGAAGCTGTGCCGCCTCGGCCTTGCTGTCGGCCCGGGCGAAAATGTCCCTCACCTCTTCCTTCGGGCCACGCGGGGGACGGCGGCATGGATGAACGCCTTGTGCTCGAAGAACCGCAGGTGCTCCCAGCTGCGCCGCCGCGTGTCGTGAACGGGTTGGTCCGCAGCTCCGCAGGACGGACAGGCAAACCGGCTGCCGGGCTTGAAGGCGACCTCGAAGTCGATCTGCTTGCGCGCCGCATCGAACGATACGTCATCGACATGCCACGGCGCCTCCAGCCCCGGCGCCATCGTGAAAAGGCTCTTCTCCGGTCCCATCCCGCGGGCAGGCCGCGGCCGACTTCGTGATATCAGCCGACGCCTTCGTCGGGTCCCTTCTCGGTTTGTGCGGGTTGGCCGAGTGGATGCGGAATTTGCAGCCGGCCCGGGCGGGAACAGCGGGGGGAGCCGTCGCGTTGCCCGCGCCGAATGGGGACACCATGACCTTCACCCGCATCTACGTCCGCTTCGAGCGGGCGATGGCCTTTCTGATCCTGCTCGGCATGGTCGTGGTGATCGGCCTGACGCTCTATGCTTTCGGTCTGCGGCTGTGGCAGGTGATGGGCGCGCTGCCGGGAGACTTGAACTACACCGTGTTCCAGTCGCTTTTCGACCGGGTCCTCGCGACGATCATCGCGCTCGAGATCGCCCATTCGATCCGCGAGATGGTGAGCGGGCGACACGCGCGGGCGCAGCTGCGCACGGTGATCGTGATCGGCATGCTGGCCGTGGTGCGCAAGCTCGTCGTGCTCGACGTCGAGAGCACGTCGGGGCTGTTCCTCGCCGGCCTCGCCACGGTGATCCTCGCACTCGGCATCACCTTCGCGCTTGTCACGACGTTCGGGGCGCATAGCGAGCCGCCCGCAGCGCCGGGGGCAGACGACGACTGATCCCGGCGGCCCCGGTCCGTGACTGGCGCGGGATTCCCTTCGGTTCGTCGCTGTGATGCCCTTCCATCGAAGCATGGAGGTTTCGATGGCGGTTGCGGTCACACGAACGGACTTGTCAGCGCGCGAGCTACGGGCGACGGCTTCGAAAGCGAAGGATGCCCAGGCGGCGCGGCGCATGCTGGCGATCGCGCTGGTGCTGGACGCGGTGGACCGCAAGACCGCCGCCGAAAGCTGCGGTATGGATCGGCAGACGCTGCGTGATTGGGGTCACCGCTACAACGCTGAAGGGCTGGAAGGGCTGTCCGACCGCAGCTCGGCCGGGCCCGCGCCTCGGCTGCGCCCTGCCCAGAAGGCGGAGCTGGCGCAGATGGTGCGCGAGGGTTCCAACCTCGCCGTGGACGGGGTAGTGCGCTGGCGGCGCGTCGACCTGCAGCGCAAGATCGAGGCGCACCTCCGCGTCACCATGCACGAGCGCACGGCGCGCACGCAGTTGGCCGCGCCCGGATTTCGCCGCCTCTCGGTGCGCCCGCAGCACCCGAAATCCGACCCCGAGGCCCCGGCGTGATGGACCCCGGCGTGATGGGCCCCGGCGTGATGGAGCCCGGCGTGACGGGCCCCGGCGTGACGGGCCGCATCCGGATCAGCCGGAACCCGGCCACCGCCCCCGCCAGTGGCGGACGGCGGCGCGGTGGTGGGGGGCGCAAGCCATGCCCACAGGCTCGGCTGCTCTGCGATGAAGGCCGGAGGCCACGCCTCGGCTTCCGGCCCGATCAGCATGACCTTGGGACAGGCCGAGCCGGCCTTGCCGTCCGCCCAGCCGCTCCGGCACCGTGCCGCTCGCGCGGGAACGGTGGCGGCAGGCTTGCTCGCCCGCCGCCACCGTTCCGTCGTCGTGGGCTGCGCTGTCGCGGAAGCCCAGGGGGGCTGATCATGTGCCTCTTCCTCTCCCGCTTCGCCTTGCGGAAGCGGGCGAAGGCCTTGTGCACGGGGTGGCGGCAACCGCTCGGCGGCTCCTGCCGAATGGAAGCGGCGCGAGGGTCTCCCCCTGCGCCGCCCCGGTCCGCCCCGGGGTGGAGTGGTCCTCAGTTGAGCTCGTCGGAATAGGCCTCTTCAAGCTCGGCCTCGGCCTCGGCCACGGCCTCCTGCATGGTGGCCAGCACCTCCTCGCCGCCCTCGACGTTCTGCGCGAACCAGTCGTAGACGGGCGCGGCCGCCTCGGCGAAGGCCGCCTTTTCCTCGGGGGTGGGCACGTAGATCTCGCCGCCGCCTGCGACGAACTCCTCGTAGGCCTGGATCGACTTGCGCTTGGGCGAGGCGAAGGTGGCCTGCTGAAGCTGGTAGAAGCCGTCGACCACGACGCGGCGCAGATCCTGCGGCATTTCCATGAACTTCTCGTTGTTCATGAACCACAGCGCGCCCATGTAGGCGTGCCCGTCGAGCGTGAGATACTTCAGGCCGGCATCGGGGAACTTCATGCCCATGATGTCGGTGATGCCGTTCTTGGTGCCGTCGACGACGCCCGTCTGCAGCGAGGTGAACAGCTCGGGCCACGGGATCGGGGTGGGCGAGCCGCCCAACGCCTTGACAAGCTCCTGCGGCAGATCGGCGACAACGGTGCGCATCTTCATGCCCTCGAGGTCGCCCGGGCCCCGCACCGTCTTCTGTGTGTTGGCGAAGTTGCGCCAGCCGCCGGTGTTGCCCACCGTCATCAGCCGCACGGCGCCGCCCGAATCCTCCATCACATTGTCCTGCAGCAGGTTGACGAGCGGGCTGTCGACATCGAGCACCGCCTCGGCCACCCGGTCGTCGGCCATGAGGTAGGGCAGGTCGAAGACCTGGACGTAGGGAAAGATGCCCGAGACGCCGCCGGAGGTGGAGATGTAGATGTCGATCGAGCCGTCGGCGACGCCCTGCAGGCACTCGGCGCCGTTCGAGCACAGCTGCGTGCCCATGAAGATCTCGACCTCGATCGCGCCGTTCGAGGCGCTCTCGACGAAGTTCTTGAAGACGATGAGGCCGTCGTAATCCTCGTCGTTCTCGTTGGAGTTGGCCGTGGCGCGGAGCGTGAACTCCTGCGCCGTGGCGGCGAGCGGCGCCGCCGTCAGCATGGTGGCGGCCAGAAGCGCGCCGGTGACCTTCTTGAGCATGAGATACCTCCCTGTTGGCATGCGTATCATGGAGTGACGAACCCGGTCAGGCGGGGAACCGTCATGGAGATGGCGGGGAAGAAGGTGATCAGGAAGATCACCACGACCTCCACCGCGAGGAAGGGCAGGATGGCCTTGGAGATCGTCTCCACCCGTTCCTTCGAGACCGACGAGGCGACGAACAGCACCAGCCCCATCGGCGGTGTGGCGAGGCCCACGGTCAGGTTCACCGACATGATGATGGCGAAGTGCACCGGGTGCACGCCCATCTCGACGAAGATCGGCCCGAGGATCGGCCCGAGGATGATGATCGCGGGCCCCGCATCGAGGAACATGCCCACGACGAACAGCAGGATGTTGACGAGAAACAGAAGGACCAGCGGGTTCTCCGAGAGGCCGAGGACGATCTCGGCCAGCATCTGCGGGGCCATCGACAGCGAGACGACCGTCTTGAACGCCACCGCCGCGCCCACCAGCAAGAGCACGGTGGCCGAGGCCATGGCCGAGCGCGCCAGCACCGGGCCGAGATCGGCGATGGTCATCGACCGCAGGATGAAGAACGACACGAACAGTGCGTAGGCCACGGCGATGGCCGACGCCTCGGTCGGGGTGAACACGCCCACGACGATGCCGCCCAGGATCAGGATCGGCGTCTGCAGGGGCGCCACCGCCTTCTTGCAGACGATGCGGAAGTCGGGATCGACCCGCTTGCGGTAGGCCACAAGCGCCATGTGCACCGCGACGAGGCACACGGCGAATGTCGCCCAGCCGATCCATGCGGCCTGCGGCGCGGTGGTGCCGTCCTCCATCACCCGCTCGGAGGTGATGCCGGTGAACCCGGTGAAGGCGACGTAGAGCAGGCCGCCGAGGTTGAGCCGCAGCAGCAGGAAGCTCACCCAGTACTCGACGCGGCTGATCTCCTGGCCCCGGTGCACGATCCGCTGGGCCTTGGGCAGGTCGTAGCGATCGGCCAGCAGGCGGACCATCACCATCAGGCCGACGCCCACCATGATGCCCGGCACGATGCCGGCGAGGAAGAGGGCGGCGACGGATTCGCCCATCACGTAGGCGTAGATGATCATGATCCCCGAGGGCGGGATGATCGGACCGATGACGGAGCTCGCCGCCGTGATCGCGGCCGCGAAGCGGCGGGTATAGCCGTTCTTCTCCATCGCCGGAATCAGGGTGGACCCGAGCGCCGAGGTGTCGGCCACCGCCGAGCCGGACAGCCCTGCGAACAGCATCGACGACAGGATGTTGACGTGCGCCAGCCCGCCCCGAAGGTGACCCATGAAGGCCTGGGAGAATTCCACCAGCCGCACGGTGATGCCGCCGCGGTTCATGATTTCGCCCGCCAGCATGAAGAAGGGCAGCGCCATGAGAGGGAAGCTGTCCATACCGTTGTAGAGGTTGCGGTAGAGCAGCACGAGGTCGCGGCTCGCCCCGTCGATCAGCAACAGCGAGCCGGGCGCGAGCAGCAGCGCGAAGAAGACCGGCAGGCCCAGCATCAGCAGGACGAGGAAGACCGGCAGGAACCAGATCAGCATCACTCGGCCTCCGGCAGGTCGGTGTGTGGCAGCTCCGGCAGGTCGACCGCGCCCATCAGTGAGGCCACCTGGCGCAGGATCAGCTCGACGTTGACGAGGATCAGCAGCCACAGGCCGACGAGCAGAGAGGCCATCATCCAGGACCGCGGCACCCGGAACCATTCGTCGAAGGTGAGCGAGGTCGGCACCCAGAGCGAGGCCGTGGCGAAGCTGCCGCCGAAGCCGGTGACCTCGTTCCAGCCGATGCGCGTGGCGAAGACCATGACCGCCAGCGAGAGCGCCAGCAGGATGAGCGACAGCACGGCGCCGGCCACCCGCGGCAAGGCGCGCTCGACCATGTCGATCGCCACGAAGCCGCCCTGCCGGTAGGCCATCGGCGCGATGAGCCCGGTCATCCACAGCATCATGAAGCGCGCGGCTTCGTCAGGCCAGGGCAGCGCGCTGTTCAGCACGTAGCGGAAAAACACCTGGGCGAGGATCACGGCGACCATGATCGCCAGCGCCGCGACGGCCAGCGCCCTGCCAAGGCGCAGAAGCAGGTCGTTCACGACCTTCAGGACCCGGATCGGCCCCAGCAGCACGCCCATCGGCGTCTCCTCCCTGTCCAGGGCCGGTTCGCCCGGCCTCTGTCGCGCCGGTGCCCGGCGCGCCACTGTCGCGGCTCAGCCGCGGCGCGTAAAGTCCCGTTCGGCGAAGCCGCCATAGGCTCCCCCCACGAAAAGAAGCGGCGCACCGGGCGCGCGAGCCACGTGCTCGACGAGGCCCAGAACGATGGTGTGGTCGCCCGCGCCATGCGCGGCGTGGTGGGCGCAGTCGAGGCGCGTGACGGCGCCGGGCAAGGCGGGGGCGCCGGTCGCGCCCTGCTGCCAGTCGATCCCGCCCCAGTCGCGCCCGTCGCGGGCGAAGGCGCGTGCCATCGGAAGCTGACCTTCCTCGAGGATGTGGATGGAAAAGCCGTGCGCCGCCACGAAGGCGTCGTGCCGCGACGACGAGATGGCCGGCGACCACAGGACGAGCGGCGGGTCGAGCGAGACCGAGGCGAAGCTGTTGGCCGTCATCGCCAGCGGCTGGCCGCCCTCGATGCAGGTGACGACGGTCACGCCAGTGCCGAACGCGCCGAGGGCATCGCGGAAGGCGCGCGCCGTCTCCGGTCCGGGGCGGAAGCTGTCCATCGGCGGTCCTTTCGATCCGTCGGGCATGGGCGACGCCTCAGGGCACTTCGTGGCCGAGCGCGGCCGTATAAAGCGCGAACCAGGTCTGCCTGTCCATCTCGACGTCGAGCGCCTCGGCGATGCGCCCCATCCGGCCGAGATTGTTGGTGCCGAGCACCGGCAGGATGCCGGATGGGTGGCGCAGCAGCCACGCGACCGCCACCGCCGCGATGTCGACGCCGTGCGCCTCGGCGACCCGCTTCAGTTCGCCATCGAGGGCCACGTTCTCGCCCGACATGAGCGCACCGCCCCCGAGCGGCGACCAGGCCATGGGGGGCAGGCCGAGGCGCTGGAGATGGGCGATCTGGCCATCCGTGAAGGGGGCATGGCAGGCGAGGCTGATCTCGATCTGGTTGGTGACGAGCTTCGTCTCCATCGCCGATTGCAGCAGGTCGAAATCCCACGGCATGAAGTTCGACACGCCGACGGCGCGCGCCTTGCCCGAGGCGACGGCCCGGTCGAGCGCGGCGCCCGTCTCGCGGTGATCCATCAGCGGGTCCTGCCGGTGGATCAGCAGCAGATCGACATGGTCGGTGCCCATGTCCTCGAGCGACTGGTCGAGCGAGGCGGCGATATGGGGGGCCGAGGTATCGTAGTGCTTCACCCGGGCGGCGGCGTGGCGGCCCATCGGCGCCACGATATCGCACTTCGTGACGATCTCGATCCGGTCGCGCAGGCCCGGCGCCGCCTTCAGCGCCGCGCCGAAGACGGCCTCGGCGGTATAGCCGCCGTAGATGTCGGCCTGGTCGATCGTGGTGATGCCCTGCGCGAGGCACGCCTCGATCTTGGCCTGCACGTGGGCCGGCGAGGTATCGTCGTCGTCGGTCAGCCGCCACATGCCGTAGACGAGGCGCGAGAACGACAGCTCGTCGGTGAGCGCGACGCGGTCCATGCCCATCACCTGCGCTCCCCGACACCGAGGGGGGTGGCCGGCGTGGTGGCCGGCACGCGGCCGTAGGCATGGGGCAGCGAGACGGTCTTCATGTTGGGCAGGATCCTCTGGCCGGCGTGCTTGCATTCGTCGAGATGGGGGTAGCCCGAGAAGATGAAGGCACGGATGCCCATCTTCCGGTACTCCTCGATCTGCGACATGACCTGGTCGGTCGATCCGACAAGGGCCGCCCCGCAGCCCGAGCGCGCGCGCCCGATCCCCGTCCACAGATGTGGCTCGACATAGCCGAATTCGTCGGCCAGCTCGCGCGCGCGGCTCTGGTGCGACACGCCGAGCGAGCCCGAGTCATGCGCCCGGTCGCGGATCAGCCGGCCGTATTCGTCGTCGAGCCGGCTCACGAGCTCTTCGGCATATTCCTTGGCCTCCTGTTCGGTGTCGCGCACGATCATGTGGACGCGCAGGCCGTAGTCGAGCGTTCTGCAATACTTTTCAGCCACTTGGTTGGCAGCCTTCATGCGCTCTGCAAGCACGTCCCTCGTTTCGGGCCACATCAGGTAGACGTCGCAATGCTGGCCGCACAGCTCCAGCGCATGGGGGCTGTAGCCGCCGAAATAGAGCAACGGGCCGTCGGTCTGGTAGGGCCTGGCCGGATCGGTCCAGATGCCCTTGAACTCGTAGATCTCGCCGGAATAGTCGATTTCGTCGCGCGTCCACGCCTGCTTGAGGATCTCCACGACCTCGCGCGAGCGCTGGTAGCGGGTGGCGCTGTCGGCCTTTTCGCCGGGGAAGTCCGACGATATCACGTTGAGCGTCAGCCGCCCCTCGAGCATGTGGTCGAGCGTGGCGACGGTGCGGGCGAGCATGATCGGCTGCATCTCGCCGCAGCGGATCGCGGCCAACATGTTGATCTTCTCGGTGATCGGCGCGCAGCCCGCCACGAACGACAGCGTGTCCTGCCCCACCTGATAGGACGACGGACACAGGATGTTTCGAAAGCCCTGGGCCTCGGCCTCGGTCAGGATCGCCGAGCAATGCGCCCACGACGAGCGCAGATTGCCCTCGGGCACGCCCAGATGGCGATAGTCGTCGGAGCACAGGGCGGCGAACCACGAGACTTCGGCGCCGTCGAGATCGGCAGAGGTGACGGGGACGATGGTCATGTCGGGCGGCGGTCCTTCGGGTCGGGCGAATCTGTCGCGTGCTGCGAGTCGGGGCTTGCGTAGCATTCGCCTTGATGTAGATCAATCGTGCATCAATTGCCCGCCGACTCAGCCCTCATGAACCCACAGCCCCCGCCCGAGACCGCGTCTGCCGCCGCCCCGCTCTACGCGGTGGTGGAGCGGCACCTGATGCGCGAGATCATGGCCGGGCGACTGGCCGACGGCGCGCGCCTGCCGCCCGAGCGCGACATGGCCGCCTCCTTCGGCGTGGCGGTCGGCACCCTGCGAAAGGCGCTCGCCGCGCTCGAGGAGCGGGGGGTGCTCGAGCGGCGGCAGGGCTCGGGCAACTACATCCGCGCCGGGCAGGACGTGGCCGGCATCTACGCCTTCTTCCGGCTGGAAAAGCCCGGCGGCGGCGGCGTGCCCTCGGCCCGCATTCTCGATCTGCGCCGCACCGCGAAGCCCGCGGGTGCCCCCGATTTCGGCCCCGACGACGAGGCGCACCGCATCCGCCGGCTGCGCCTGCTCGACGACGTGCCGGCGGCGCTCGAAGAGATCTGGATCGACGCATCCCGCCTGCCCGACCTGACGCCGGCGATGCTCGAGGCGCCGCTCTACCACGCGCTCAGGCGGGCCGTGGGCCTGTGGATCGCGGCCGCCGAGGACAGGGTGGGGTTGGGGCGCGTGCCCGATTGGGCGCCCCCCGATTTCGGGCAGGGGGCCGGCGCCGCGTGCCCCCGCGTGCAGCGGATCGGCCGCGCGCAGGACGGCGCGGCGGTGGAATACTCGCAGACATGGATCGACCCCGAACAGGCGGTCTACGTCCAGCGGATCACATGAGGACAGGCATGGACACAGTGAACTACGGCGTGATCGGAACCGGCATGATGGGCCAGGAGCACCTGCGCAACCTCGCGCTGGTGCCCGGTGCCCGCGTCGCGGCGATCCTAGAGCCCGACGCCGAGCAGCGTGCCCGCGCGCTGGCCATCGTGCCCGCCGCGCAGGTCTGCGAGGGGCTGGCGGAGCTGCTTGCCGTGGAGGAGCTCGACGCGCTGGTGATCGCTTCGCCCAATCACCTGCATGTCAGCCAGCTCGAGGACATCGCCGCACGCCGGCCCCTGCCGCTCCTGGTGGAGAAGCCGCTTTACACATGCGCGGCCGACGTGCCCCGCCTGCTGGCGTTCGAGGCGGCCTACCCCGCCCCCGTCTGGGTGGCGATGGAGTATCGCTACATGCCCCCCATCGCGACCTTCCTCGAGGCGCTGGAGCACGCCACCGGCGGGGCGAAGATGCTGACCGTGCGCGAGCATCGCTTTCCGTTTCTCGACAAGGTCGGCAACTGGAACCGCTTCAACCGGACGTCGGGCGGCACGCTGGTCGAGAAGTGCTGTCACTTCTTCGACCTGATGCGTTTGGCGCTCGCCGACGAGCCGGTGCGCGTGATGGCGAGCGCGGGGCAGGCGGTGAACCATCTCGACGAACGCTACGGCGAGCGGGTGCCGGATGTGTGGGACAACGCCTACGTCATCGTCGAGTTCGCCCGCGGCGCCCGCGCGATGCTCGAACTGTGCATGTTCGCCGAGGGCTCGCGCTACCAGGAGGAGTTGTCGGCCGTGGGCCCGGCGGGCAAGATCGAGGCGCTGGTGCCGGGGCCCTCGCGCTTCTGGCCGTCCCATCTGGGCCCCGCGCCCGTGCCGCGCGTGATCGTCAGCCCGCGCGAGCCCAAGGGCCCGCAGGTTGTCGAGAGCCCGGTGGACGCGACGCTGCTGGAGGCCGGCGACCACAACGGCTCGACCTTCTACCAGCACGTCAGGTTCAACGCCGCCGTGCGCGGCGAGGGGCCGGTCGAGGTGAGCCTGCGCGACGGCTGGGCAGCGGTGGCCATCGGGCTGGCCGCGCAGGAGGCGGCCGGGCGCGGCGGCGTGGTGTCTCTCACCGGCGCACCTTTCGCTCCCGCCCCTGCGGTGGCCGGCGCGCGGGCGGCGGCCGCTGCCGCGCCCTGAGCGCGCGGCGCCTCACTCGCCCGCCGGCAGCTCGAGCGGTCGATCGCGCGCCTGCGCGTTGGGGCCGGGGAAGTCGCCTTCTGCCGGCGCCACGGGCGTATCGGAGTAGCCGCCCCCGCCCCCACCGCTTCCGCTGCTCGTGGGTGTGCATGCGGCGAGCGTGGCGAACGTCGTCAGGGCGATGAAAAGGCGCATGGGGTCTCTCCTTTCAGATGGGTCGGATCCCACGCGCCGGGGCGCGAGACGTTTCCGCCGGGCCGGTCAAGCCTGCGTGTGGCGCCCGCGCCTCAGATCCGCCCGCTGGCCGACAGCATGACGGCGATGGGGCGCGTCCCCTCGATCTCGGAGAGCACCAGAACGAGGCTCGCCGTCATCGGCACGGCCAGCAGCGCCCCCGGCACGCCCCAGAGCGCGCTCCAGAACGCGAGCGCCAGAAGAACGACGAAGGGCGAGAGGTTGAAGGCCTTCCCCATCATCCGCGGCTCCACCCAGGCGCCCACGAACATCTGGGCCGCGGTCAGCGAGACGAGCACCACCCCGGTCATCCACAGCGTGCCGAACTGCGCCAGTGACAGAAGGACGGGAAAGATCACGCCGACGACGGAGCCCAGATAGGGAATGTAGTTCAGGAAGGCGATCAGCACCGCCCAGAACAGCGCGAACTCGATCCCGAGCACCAGCATGATGACAAAGGAGATCGCGCCGAGGATCACGTTGATCACCGTCTTGACGAAAAGGTAGGTGCCGATCTTGTCGTTGATGCGGGCGAGGATCGACAGCGCCCGCCCGCCCGCCTCATCGCCGCCCATGGCGATCACGACCTTCTGCGCCATCGTCCCCCGCTCGGCCATGAAGAAGCTCGCGTAGAGAACGACGAGGAACAGCGTCACCCCGAAGCCCTGGATCGAGAGCAGCGTGGGCGCCAGGAGCGCGCGCACGTCGATCTGGTCGATCGTGGCCCTGCGCAGGTTGGCCCAGGTCGGCTGGTCCTCGATCCCGAGAAGGCTCGCACCGCGGGTCAGGAGCGCCTCGAGGTTGGCTTCGTAGCGGGGCAGGGCGGCGACCACCTGCGTAAGGTTGTTGATGACGAGCACGAACAGCCCGACCACGGCAGCGGTGAAGCTCGCGAGGAGCAGGGCACGGCGTGCCAGGGCCGGCAGCCGGCCGACGAGTGGCACCGCCTGCATGGTCGTCGCGGCGGTGGAGATGATGTAGACCGAGATGATGGCGGCGATCACCGGCAACAGGACCGGCCGGCCCACCCAGAGGAGCCAGCCGATCATCAGGGCGAGGGCTGTGGCGTAGGTCGCGTTGCGCATCGGGCTGCCCGCCTGGCTCGGGTCGGCCCTGTCTTGGGGTGGCCGCTGCCACCTGTCAACGCGGTGGGGCAGGGGGTTCATTGGGTGCCGGCGGCCGCGCCCGAGCGCGTGCGGCGGGGGCCAAAGAGGCAGGCAAGGGCGAGGATCGCGCCCGAGACGGCGGCGATCATGCCTGCCGCGCTCACCGCATGGGGATGGCCGAGCAAGAGCGGCCCGTAGCCCGCCAGCATGTAGCCGAGCACGGCCGAAAGCGTGGCGAAGACGACCGACCAGGCCACCTGCACCTCCAGCCGGTCGGTCATCAGGCGCGCGGCGGCGGGCGGGCAGATGAACATGGCGATCACGATGATCGAGCCCACCGCGTCGAACGCCGCCACCGCCGCGAGCGCAGCCGCAGCCACGAGGCCGAGGCCGATGGCGCCCACCGGCAGGCCGAGCCCGCGGGCGAAGCCCTCGTCGAAGGTCGAGATCCTGAGCCACCGCCAGAACAGCGCCGTCAGCGCCACCACCACCGCGCAGGCCACCGCGATGCGCGGCAGTTCGGGCGGAAGGCCCGCCAGCGCAGCGGGGTCGGCGAGCGAGGCCCAGCCCGTCGCGTCGAGCCAGACGAGCGACTCGAGGTTGCCCATCAGCGCGTGCTCGACGTCGAGGTGGACGGCCGACGTATCCGACCGTTCGAGCAGCAGCACGCCAGCGGCGAAGAGCGTGGTGAACGTGACGCCCATCGCCGCGCCCGGCTCGATCCGCCCCAGTCGGCGGATGACCTCGATCAGCACGACGGCGACCAGCGCCGCGCCGCCCGCGCCGACCAGCATGGGCAGCGCGGAGACGGTGCCGGTGACGAGGAAGGCCACGACGATGCCGGGCAGCACGACATGGCTGATCGCGTCGCCGATCAGCGCCTGCCGGCGCAGGATCAGGAAGTTGCCCGGCAGCGCGCAGGCGATGGCGGCGAACGTGCCGATCAGGATCGGCGTCAGCGAGAACTGGACGAACTCCGCGCCCATCATGCGCGTCCTCCGGCGAGCGTGGGCGGGCCGAGCCGTCGATCGAACTCGGCGATCTCGTCGGTGGTGAAGACCGCCTCGATGGGGGTCAACCCGTCGTAGCGGCCGGTCAGCGCCGCGTCGCGGTGGATCTCGCGCGCCACTGCCCAACGCTTTTCGTCGCGGGCGATGCGCGCGGCCTCTGCCCGGCCCGCCCCGGTCGCCACCCCGTCGCGGCGCACCAGCCCCTCGGCGCCCAGCACGCGAATGGTGTAGGGCTCGAGGATCGGCTCGCCGCGGGCGAGCGCCAGGAGGCCCTGCCGCCGGTGCACCCGCGCCTGGAAACGGCGGTGGCGGAGCATCGCGGCGAGCACGCCGCGTGCGGGGGCGAAGAGCAGCGACAGGGCGAAGAGGGCGGCGGCCACCAGCACGATGATCGGGCCCGTGGGCAGGGCCGGCGCCGAGGCCGAGATCGCCGCGCCGAGATAGCCCGATGCCCCCCCGAGCGCCGCCGCGCCCCAGACCATGCGGTCGGCGCGTTCCGTCCAGAAGCGGGCGGTGACGGGGGGGATGATCAGCAGCGCGACGATCAGCACGAGGCCCACGAGCTTGAGCCCGATCACCGTGACGCCCATCACGAGCGCCATCATTGCGAGGTCGACGCGGCGCACGTCCGTTCCGGTGGCGGCGGCGTATTCGGCGTCGAAGGCCACGAGCGTCATCGGCCGGCGCAGTGCCCAGACGAGGGCCACCGCCGCAGCGCCGCCCACGGCGATGGTCGCCGCGTCGGAAAAGAGCATGCCCGCGGTCGCGCCCAGCAGGAAATCCTCGAGCCCCGCCTGCCGGCCGGCCGACAGTGTCTGGATCAGGGTCAGGATCACGATGCCGAGACCGAAGAAGACCGACAGCACCGCGCCGATGGCGGCATCCTCGGACAGGCGGGTGCGGCGGGTCATCCACTCCACCGCGAGCAGCCCGACCCACGCGCTGACCGCCGAGCCCGCGAGCAGGCCCGCCAGCGCCCGCCCGTCGCCGCCCGTCGCCACCATCACGATAAAGGCGAGGCCGACGCCCGGCAGGGTGGCGTGGGCCACGGCATCGGACACCAGCGCGCGCTTGCGCAGCACGAGGAACGTGCCCGCCGCGCCGGCGGCGACGCCGAGCAGGCCCGCGCCGATGCCGACAAGGGCCGCGTTGTAGCCCGCCTGGAGAAGCAGGGCGGAGAGCAGGGTATCCATCGGGCGGGCCTCGCGTCAGGCGGTGGCGAGGGTCAGGCTGTCCATGTGCGTGGCGGCGAGGCGGCCGCCATAGGTCGCATCGAGCGCCTCGGCTGTGAACGCCGTCTCGACCGGCCCCTCGGCCACGGGGCGGACATTGAGCATCAGCACGTGCTCGAAATAGCGCGTGACCGTCGACAGGTCGTGGTGGACGGCCACGACCGCGCGCCCCTCGTCGCGCAGGCCCTTGAGCACGTCGATGATGGCCCGCTCGGTGGCGGCGTCGACGCCCGCGAAGGGCTCGTCGAGCAGGTAGAGGTCGGCGCCCTGCGCGAGCGCCCGCGCGAGAAACACCCGCTGCTGCTGCCCGCCCGAGAGCTTGCCGATCTGCCGGCCTTCGAAATCGGCCATGCCGACCCGGTCGAGGCACTCGCGCACCGTGCGTCGGTGCGCGTCCGTGATCCGGCCGAGCAGGCCCATGCGGCGATAGAGCCCCATCAGCACGACGTCGCCCGCCGTCGCGGGGAAATCCCAGTCGACGCTCGCGCGCTGGGGAACATAGGCGATGCGGTCGCGCGCCTCCGCTACCGGCCGGCCGAAGGTCGTCACCTCGCCGGAGACGCGCGGGATCACCCCGAGCGCCGCCTTGAGCAGTGTCGACTTGCCCGCGCCGTTGGGGCCGACGATGGCGCTCATCGTGCGCGCCGGAAAGGTCGCGTCGGCCGAGAACACTGCGGGCGTCTGCCCGTAGGACACGGTAAGCCCCCGTATCGCGAGGGCGGCCTCGGGGCCGGGGGCGGCCCTTGGGGCGCGCCCCTCCTGGCTGGCGAGCGTCAGGCTGGCCGGTGGGGTCAAGCGGGTCTCCTTCAGTTGAGCATGTCCTGCATGCCGCGGGCGGGTGCCTCGCCGCCGAGAGCGCGGGCGACGGTGGTGGCGTTGTGGTCGATCATGCCGAGATAGGTCCCCTCGTAGGTGCCGGGTTCCCCCATCGCGTCGGAAAAGAGCTCGCCGCCAATCTCGACCTCGTGGCCTGCGGCGGCCGCCCCCTCGACCAGCGCGCGGATGTTGCGGTCGCTGACCGAGGTCTCGACGAAGACGGCGCGCACGTTGCGCTCGACCAGCAGGTCGACGAGTTCGGAGATGCGCTGCAGGCCCGCCTCGCTCTCGGTCGAGATGCCCTGGATGCCGATCACCTCGAAGCCGTAGGCCGAGCCGAAATAGTTGAAGGCGTCGTGCGAGGTGAGCAGCACGCGGGCGTCGGCGGGCACGGAGGCGAGCACCTGCGTGGTGTAGGAGGCGAGTTGTTCCAGCTCTTCGAGGTGGGCGTCGGCGTTGGCGGCGAAGGCGGCCTCGTGCTCGGGCGCGACCTCGATCATCGCGTCGCGGACGCGGGTGACGACACGGGCCCAGAGATCGGGGTTCATCCAGACGTGAGGGTCGAACTTGTCGTCGTAATCGTCGTTCCCGATCAGCAGGTCGCGCGGCAGGTCGTCGGCCACGGCGACCACGGGCCGACGCTCGGCGAGATCGAGCAGGAAGCCCTCGAGCTGCGCCTCGAGGTAGAGGCCGTGCCACAGCACGAGATCGGCCTGCGCCATGGCGACGATGTCGCTGCGGGTCTGGCGGTAGGAATGGGGGTCGATCCCCGGCCCCATCAGCGCCTGCACCTCGACAAGCTCGCCCCCCACCTCGCGGGTGGCGTCGGCGATCATGCCGGTGGTGGCGACGACGCTCAGCCGCTCCTGGGCGAACGCGGCGTGGGCGGGCAGGACCACCGCCGCAAGGGCGGCGAGGAAGCAACGCTTGGTGAGTGTCATGCGGGATCGCTCCTGGGAAAGGGGTGGCCGCGGTGCGCTCGCGTCTCTCCTGATATTGAGAAGCGTTCGCAGGAAGTCAAGGGCCTTGAGAACCGTTCGCAAATTGCTCGGCGCCGGCGCAGTCGGCACCGGCGGGATTTGCGTATTTGGAACAGAAAGAAGCAGGGCGCGGGCGGCCGGAAGGGCGGCTCAGGGATATGTGGTGCGGTTGTGGCGGCGCCGGTCGGCCTCCTGCAGCAGGTCGCGCACCTCGTCGTCGTCGAGCTGGTGGAAGTCGCGGAAATGGGCGCCGACGCCGTGGAAGGGCTCGGGCGTGGCGAGGGCGAGGGCGCGGTCGACCTCGCCGCGGATCGCCGCGAGCGCATCGGACGCGGCCACCGGCACGGCGAGGGTGAGGCTGCGCGGCCCCTGGCGGCGGAGCGCGCGCAGGGCGGTGCGCATCGTGGCGCCGGTGGCGATGCCGTCGTCGACCGCGATGACATCGCGGCCCGTGACGGGGACGGGGGAGCGATCATCGAGCCAGGCGGCGCGCCGGCGGGCGATCTCGCGCAGCTGCTCTTCCCGCGCCGCTGCGAGCTCGGACGTGCTCATGCCCGTGGCGCGCACGATCTCGTCGTTGACCACCATCTGGGGGGTATCGCCGTCGACCACGGCTGCGGCGGCGAGCTCGGGCTGTCCCGGCACGCCGATCTTGCGCACGAGCACCAGGTCGAGCGGCGCATCGAGCGCAAGCGCGATCTCCAGCGCCACGGGAACGCCGCCGCGGGGCAGGGCGAGCACCACCGGGTCGGGGCGCTCGCCGGCGCTCTCGGCGAGGGCGTCGGCCAGCGCCGCTCCCGCGACGCGTCGGTTGGCGAAGACGTGCTGCATCGGCTCGTTTCGTGGTCGCGGCGTCCGGGGCGGGATTGCCCGCATGATTCATCATACCACCGCGCGGCCGCCGAGGCGAGCGGCGGATCGGAGGGGGCACCGGCGAAGGTGGCCGCGTCATGCCTCCGCGGCGAGGTCGCCCGGCGTGTCGATGTCGCGCAGGGCCTCTGGCGGGGCGGGCACGCGCTGCGCGGGCGGCAGGGCGGCGAGAAGCGGGCGCGCGCCGCGGTCGCCGGTCGCCGCCAGCAGCGCGTCGAAGAGGGCGGCGGGAAAGCAGGCGGGGGGCAGGGCGCGGGTGCCGTCGGTCGCCGCGGCGGCCTCGGTCGCAGTCGCGCGGGCGGCAATGGCGCGCAGCAGGTCCGGCGTGACGCCCGGCATATCTCCGAGCGCGACGAGGGCGGACGGGGCGCCGAGCCGCCGCGCCTCGGCCACGGCCGCGCGAAGGCTGTCGGATTGCTCGGGGACGGGCCTGTCGGGCGAGACGAGGTGGAAGCCGGGCAACAGGGCCGCGACATCGGGGCTGGTCGTGACGGCGATCAGGGGGGCGAGGCCCGAGGCGCGCAGCGCCTCGCCCGCGTGGGTCACGAGAGGGCGGCCGCGGAAGGGTGCGAGCAGCTTGTTCTCCGCCCCGAAGCGGCGCGAGGCGCCGGCGGCGAGCAGGATGGCGGCGGTCATGCCGGGGCGCTGGCGGGCGCGGCGGGCGCCATCGCGCAGGCCAGCACCTCGGCCAGCACCGACACCGCGAGCGTGCCGGCATCGCGCGCCGAGGGGATCAGGCCGACGGGCCCGTGCAGCCGCGCGCGGGCCTCGGCGGTCACGCCCATCCCCTCGAGCATCAGCAGACGGGCGTCGCGGGCGCGCTGCGAGCCCTGGGCGCCGATGTAGAAGGCGGGGGTGTCGAGCGCGCCGGCGAGGATCGGCGGCTCCCAGTCGTGGTCGTGGAAGAACAGCACGACCGCGGTGCGGTGGTCGGCGGCGAGGTCTTCCGGAAAGCCCGGCATCGTGAGCGCCCGGGTCTCGCAGCCGGCCGCCGCGCCGTCGGCCAGCGTCTCGTCGTCGGGCGAGAGCAGCAGGTTGGGGTAGCCCGCCGACCGGACGAGCGCGGCGAAGGTGCTTGCCTCGGGCCCCTTGCCGAAGACGAGGAAGCGCACCGCCGGCTCGAAACGCACCCGCAGCGTGTCGTTCTCGCGCCCCGTCGAACCGGTCTCGGCCACGCGCATCGCGCCTGTGCCGATGTCGATCTCGAGGGTGCAGGGGCGGCGGACGGCACGGTTGTCGGCCACCTGTGCGAGCGCATCGCGGTCGGGGCGGGGCAGCAGCAGGATGTCGAGGCCCCCGCCGCAGGGCAGCTGGATGTCGGCGAAGGGCGAGCCGCGGCCGTAGCGAATCGTCTCGGGCCGCCCCGTGCCCGCGACGCGCATGGCGTGCAGGGCGATGTCGTTCTCGATGCAGCCCGACGAGAGGGTGCCCGCGCGCTCCCGTTCCGAGAATACCGCCATCATCGCGCCGACGGGGCGATAGGACGGCCCCTCGACGCCCGCGATCACGGCGAGCGTGGCGCCCTCGGGCGCGGCGAGAAGCGCGGCGAGCGGGTCGCGCGCCGACATTCTTTCAAGCGGATCGGTCCGGGTCAGAATGGCGGTCGTCCTCCCGCCCCGATAGATGCCGCCTGCCGCGCCCCGCGGCAAGGGGGGCGGCCGAAGCGCGGCGCGCGGATGGACAGGGCGGGCCGGCCAAACTACCCCTAGGGAAGACAGAGGGAGGGGAGAGCGCATGGGCAGCCTGCCGGGCAGCATCGACGAGACCATCGGCCTGCTCGAGGGGCAGGACTATGTCTGCGGGCGCGGCCTCGGCACGGTGACCTACCTCGCGCTCACGCTCGGCAAGCCGCTCTTTCTCGAGGGCGAGGCGGGTGTCGGCAAGACCGAGATCGCCAAGGCGCTGGCCGCCGCGCTGGGCCGCCGGCTGATCCGGCTGCAATGCTACGAGGGGCTGGATGCGGCCTCGGCGATCTACGAATGGAACTTCGCCGCGCAGATGGTAGCGATCCGCACTGCGGAGGCTGCGGGCGAGGCCGACCGCTCGATGCTCCAGCGCGAGCTGTTCTCGGCCGACTACCTGATCCGCCGCCCTCTGCTCGACGCGCTCGAGCCGCACGCCGAGGGGCCGCCGGTGCTGCTGATCGACGAGATCGACCGCACCGACGAGCCGTTCGAGGCGTTCCTGCTCGAGGTGCTGTCTGATTTCCAGGTGACGATCCCCGAGATCGGGCCGGTGCGGGCCGAGGAGCCGCCCATCGTCGTGCTCACGTCGAACCGCACGCGCGAGGTGCACGACGCGCTGAAGCGGCGCTGCCTCTATCACTGGGTCGACTACCCCGTCTTCGACCGCGAACTGGCGATCCTGCGGGCGCGGGTGCCCGAGGCGGCGGAGCGGCTGTCGGCCGAGGTGGTGGCCTTTGTCCACGGCTTGCGGGGCGAAGACCTGTTCAAGGCGCCGGGCGTGGCCGAGGCGATCGACTGGGCGCGCTGCCTGGTGGCGCTGGATGCGGTGGCGCTCTCGCCCGAGATGGTGACCGACACGATGGGCGCGGTGCTGAAGTATCAGGACGACATCGCCCGCCTCGCCGGGGCCGAGACGACGCGGCTCCTGGACGAGGCGAAGGGGCGGTTGGCGGAGCGCGCGTGACGGGGGCGCCTGAGGGTCTGTCGCGGGACGGGGCCGAGGGCCGGCTCGTCGAGAACATCGTGCATTTCGCGCGGGCGCTGCGGAAGGCGGGCGTGCGGGTCGGGCCGGCGCAGGTCGAGACGGCGCTCCGCGCGGTCCAGGCGGCGGGCTTCACCCGGCGCGACGACTTCTACCACGTGCTGCGGGCGACGATGGTGAGCCGGGCCGAGCAGCTCGAGGTGTTCCACCAGGTCTTCGCGCTGTTCTGGCGCGACCCCGACCTGATCTCGCAGATGCTTCACATGATGTCGCCGCAGATGCGCGACGACACCGCGCCCAGGGCCCGCGACGCCGGCCATCGCCGCGCGGCCGAGGCGCTGGGCGACCCGCCCGAGCGCCCGCCGCGCAAGGACCAGACCGAGGTCGAGGTGCGCGCGCTGATGACCGCCTCGGAGCGGGCGGTGCTGCGGGGGCGCGATTTCGAGCAGATGAGCGGGGCGGAACTGCGCGAGGCCGAGGCTGCGATCCGCACGCTCGATCTCGGTCTGCCGCCCCTTGCAACCCGCCGGGCGCGGCCCGCCCCGCGCGGCCGGCCCGACCCGCGCGCCACGCTTCGGCAGGCGATGCGGCGGGGCGGCGAGGTGCAGAGGCTCGCCCGGCGCGCGCCCGAGCCGCGCCACCCCGACCTCGTGGCGCTCTGCGACATCTCGGGCTCGATGTCGGTCTATTCGCGGATGCTGCTGCGCTTTCTCCACGCGCTGGCCCATGCCGAGCACCGGCGCTGGGGCAAGGTGCACGCCTTCACCTTCGGCACCGCGCTCACCAACGTCTCGCGCGCGCTGGCGAAGGGCGAGCCGGACGCCGCGCTCGCCGCCATCGGGCAGGAGGCGCGCGACTGGGAGGGCGGCACGCGGATCGGCGCGGCGCTTGCCCGGTTCAACCGCGACTGGTCGCGGCGGGTGCTGGGGCGGGGAGCGGTGGTTCTGCTCATCAGCGACGGGCTGGAGCGGGGCGAGATCGACCTGCTCGCAACCGAGGCCGAGCGGCTGCACCTGTCGTGCCGGCGTCTGATCTGGCTCAACCCGCTCCTGCGGTGGGAAGGCTTCGCGCCGAAGGCGGCGGGCATCCGGGCGCTGATGCCCCATGTCGACGCCTTCCACGCGTGCCATTCGCTCGACAGCCTGGCCGACCTGACGGCCGCGCTGGGCGGCGCGGAGGGCGTCGCGCGAAGGCGCGACACGCAAGCGCAGGCAGCGCCGCTTCCCTGACAGGCAAGGCAGGGCCCGGCCGGGCGGTCTGCGAAACATCTTGCGCCGCTCCGCCGTGCCGCTAGGCTCGCAGCCAAGGGCCGCAAGTGTCCGCGGGGAGGACCGCATCCATGCCAGCGACGGGCGATCCACGGATCGGAACGGGGCGCCTTCGGGCGGCCTCGCCACGTGCGTCCTGCGCCCCCTCCCCCGACGGCGGCCTGCGCCCGGCCTGAGCGGCCGGGTGCGAGGGCGAAGGTATCCAGCGGGCCCGTGCGGCCCGCCAGAGAGGGAGGGACCCGATGACCAAGGTCACCATGACGGTGAACGGCAGGCCGCAGACGCGAGATGTGCCCGACACGACGCTTCTGTCGGACTTTCTGCGCGAGGAGCTGCGGCTGACCGGCACCCATGTCGGCTGCGACACCAGCCAGTGCGGCGCCTGCGTGGTGCACGTGGACGGGCGCGCGGTGAAGGCATGCACCGCCCTCGCCGTCGCGCTCGACGGGGCGGAGGTGACCACGATCGAGGGCATCGCGCAAGGAAAGGAGCTGCACCCGATGCAGACCGCCTTCAACGATCATCACGGCCTGCAATGCGGCTTCTGCACGCCCGGCATGATCATGACCGGCATCGACATGGTCGAGCGCTACAAGGCGTCGGGCCTGCCCCTGACCGAAGAGGCGATCCGCCACGAGCTCGAGGGCAACATCTGCCGCTGCACGGGCTACCACAACATCGTGCGCGCCATCGAGGATGCCGCGCAGAAGATGCAGGCGGCCCCGGCCGCCGCCGCCGAGTGAGGGAGGCAAGCCAATGACCGACGGAATCGGTGCGCGCGCCAGGCGCAAGGAAGACAGGCGATTCATTACCGGCAAGGGCAAGTATACCGACGACATCCGGGTCGAGAACCAGGCCTACGCGGCCTTCGTCCGCTGCCCCGTGGCCCATGCCCGGATCAACGGGGTCGACGCCTCGGCCGCGCTGGCGATGGAGGGCGTGATCGCCGTTTACACCGGCCCCGACCTGAAGGCCGACGGGATCGGCGACATCATCACCGGCTGGGCCATCACCTCGAAGGACGGCTCGCCGATGAAGACGGGCGTCTGGAGCCCGCTCGTCACCGAATACGGCCGCTACGTGGGCGACGCCATCGCCATCGTCGTGGCCGAGACGCAGTCGCAGGCCCGTGCCGCGGCCGAAACGGTGGAACTCGACTTCGAGGAACTGCCGGCTGTCGTCCTGGCCGACCGCGCGCTCGAGGAGGGCGCCGCGCAGGTGCATGACAACGTGCCGGGCAACCTGATCTACACGTGGGAACTGGGCGACGAGGCGAAGACCGACGCGGCGATGGCCAACGCCTCGCACGTGACCGAGCTCGACATCGTCAACAACCGGCTGTCGCCCAACGCGATGGAGCCGCGCTCGGCCGTGGCCGTCTACGACGAGGCCGAGGATCACTACACCCTCTACACCACCAGCCAGAACCCGCACGTCGCACGGCTCGTGCTGTCGGCCTTCTACAACGTCGCGCCCGAGCACAAGCTGCGGGTCATCGCGCCCGACGTGGGCGGCGGCTTCGGCTCCAAGATCTACATCTATCCCGAGGAGATCGCCTGCCTCTGGGCCTCGATGAAGACGGGCCGCTCGGTGAAGTGGACGTCGGAGCGCGGCGAGGCCTTCCTGACCGACGCGCATGGCCGCGACCACGTGACGAAGGCGAAGATGGGTTTCGACAACGAGGGCCGCATCGTCGCCTTCCACGTCGACACGATCGCCAATCTCGGCGCCTATGCCTCGCTCTTCGCCACCGTGACGCCGACCTACCTTTACGGCACGCTCTGGTCGGGCCAGTACGACATCCCCGCGATCTACGGAACCGTGCGGGCGGTGCATACCAACACCGTGCCGGTCGACGCCTACCGCGGCGCAGGCCGGCCCGAAGCGACCTACATGATCGAGCGCGTGATGGAGGTCGCCGCCCGCGAGATGCGGATGGACCCGGCCGAATTGCGCCGCAGGAACTTCATCCGCGAGTTCCCCTACCAGACGCAGGTGATCCTGCAATACGACGCGGGCGATTTCGACGCGATCCTCGACAAGGCGCAGGCGGCCGCCGACGTCGCGGGCTTCCCCGCCCGCCGCGCCGAGGCGGAGGCGCGCGGCAGGCTGCGGGGGCTGGGCTACTCGACCTTCATCGAGGCCTGCGGGCTCGCGCCTTCGGCCGCCGTCGGCTCGCTCGGTGCGGGCGTGGGCCTGTGGGAGAGCGCCGAGGTGCGGGTGAACCCGGTCGGGACGGTCGAGATCCTGACCGGGGCGCACAGCCACGGGCAGGGGCACGAGACGACCTTCGCCCAGCTCGTCTCCGACCGCTTCGGCGTGCCCATCGACAACGTGCAGGTCGTCCACGGCGACACCGACAAGGTGCAGTTCGGCATGGGCACCTACGGCTCGCGCTCGGGCCCGGTGGGCATGTCGGCGGTGATGAAGGCGCTCGACAAGGTCGAGGCGAAGGCCCGGAAGATCGCCGCCCACACGCTGGAAGCGGCCGAGGACGACCTCGTGATCGAGAACGGCGAGGTGAAGGTCGCCGGCACCGACCGGAAGATGGGCTGGCACGAGGTTGCACTCGCGGCCTACACCGCCCACAACCTGCCCGAGGGGCTGGAGCCGGGGCTGAAAGAGGGCGCCTTCTTCGATCCCGTCAACTTCTCGTTCCCCTCGGGCGCGCTGATCTGCGAGGTCGAGGTCGACCCCGAGACGGGCGTGACCGAGGTTGTGCAGTTCACCGCGGCCGACGATTTCGGCACGATCATCAACCCGATGATCGTCGAGGGTCAGGTGCACGGCGGGGTGACCCAGGGCATCGGTCAGGCGATGCTCGAGCGCGTGGTCTACGACGAGGACGGCCAGCTCGTGACCGGCAGCTACATGGATTACTGCATGCCGCGGGCCGACGACGTGCCGTCCTACGTGCTCGACCACCATTCGACGCCCTCGCCCAACAATCCGCTGGGGCTGAAGGGCTGTGGCGAGGCGGGCGCCATCGGGGCCCCGCCCGCGGTCATCAACGCGATCACCGACGCGATCGGCACCGAGACCCTGCAGATGCCGGCCACGCCGCAGGCGGTCTGGCAGGCGCTCGCCTGGGCGCGCACCCCCGTCGCGGCGGAATGAGGAGAGGCTGAAATGTATCCCACGACCTACCACAAGCCCGCCAGCCTGTCCGACGCGGCAGCCGCGCTCTCGGCCTCCGACGAGGCGATGGTGCTGGCCGGGGGCCAGACCCTGCTGCCCACGATGAAGCAGCGCCTCGCCTCGCCCTCGGCGCTGGTCGACATCCGCGCGATCCCCGAGCTGAGGGGCATCACCGTGTCGGGCGCGACCGTCACCATCGGCGCCGCGACGACCCATGCCGAGGTCGCCGGCCATCACGGCGTGCAGCAGACGATCCCGGCGCTCGCCTGCCTCGCCGCGGGCATCGGCGACCCGGCGGTGCGTCACATGGGCACGATCGGCGGCTCGGTCGCCAACAACGACCCGGCCGCCGACTACCCGGCCGCCGTGCTGGGCCTCGGCGCGACCGTGGTGACAAACACGCGCGAGATCGCGGCTGACGACTTCTTCGAGGGGATGTTCGCGACCGCGCTCGACGAGGGCGAGATCATCACCGCGATCCGGTTCGAAGCGCCGAAGCGGGCGGCCTACATGAAGTTCCGCAACCCTGCCTCGCGCTATGCCATCGTGGGCGTCTTCGTGGCCGAGACGGATGCGGGGGCGCGCGTGGCCGTCACCGGTGCGGGCGCCGATGGGGTCTTTCGCCATTCGGGCATGGAAGCCGCACTGTCGGCCAGCTTCGCGCCCGAGGCCATCGACGGCTGCGAGGTGGGCGAGGGCGACATGGCCTCCGACATCCACGCCAGCGCCGCCTATCGCGCCCACCTCGTCACCGTAATGGCCAGGCGCGCGGTGGCCGGCGCCGTCTGAAGAGCCGGCGGGCGGGCCCCTTCGGTGCGCCGCCCGCCACGCCTTCCCTTGTGGAAACCGGCGCCGCGTGGTGCCGGTCGCGGGAGAGCCGCGGCGGAGCCTCAGACCTGCCGCTCGACCAGCATGCCCTTGATCTGCGAGATGGCCTTGGCCGGGTTCAGGCCCTTCGGGCAGGTCTTGGCGCAGTTCATGATCGTGTGGCAGCGGTAGAGCTTGAACGGGTCTTCGAGGTCGTCGAGCCGCTCGGGCGTCGCCTCGTCGCGGCTGTCGATGATCCAGCGGTATGCGTGCAGCAGCGCGGCCGGGCCGAGATACTTGTCGCCGTTCCACCAGTAGGAGGGGCAGGCGGTGGAACAGCAGGCGCACATGATGCACTCGTAGAGGCCGTCGAGCTTTTCGCGATCCTCGATCGACTGGCGCCATTCGTGCTCGGGCTGGGCGGTCCTGGTCTCGAGCCACGGCTGGATCGAGGCGTGCTGCGCATAGAAATGCGTCAGATCCGGGATCAGGTCCTTCACGACGGGCATGTGGGGCAGGGGGTAGATGCGCACCTCTCCCTTGATCTCGTCCATGCCGTAGGTGCAGGCGAGCGTGTTGATCCCGTCGATGTTCATCGCGCAGGAGCCGCAGATGCCCTCGCGGCAGGAGCGGCGGAAGGTCAGCGTCGGGTCGATCTCGTTCTTGATCTTGATGAGCGCGTCGAGAACCATCGGCCCGCAGGTATCCATGTCGACGTGGTAGGTGTCGACGCGGGGGTTCTCGCCGTCGTCGGGCGACCAGCGGTAGACCTTGAATTTCCTGACATTCGTGGCGCCCTCGGGCCTGGGCCACGTCTTGCCTGTGCGGATGGTGGAGTTCTTGGGCAGGGTGAACTGGACCATGGGACCTCTCTGTTTGCGCGGACTATAGTCCGCCGTCGCGCGCTCTGCCACGGATGGTCGAGCGTCGCTTCGCCGCAAGGCAGCGAAACGGGGCGGCGTCAGAGGAAATCGGGGCTTCCGGCCTCGGCGAGGCAGGTCTGCGTGGTGGACTTGCGCAGCATCACCTCGAGCGCGGCCTGCGCCGCCATGGCATCGCCCGCCCGGTCGGCGGCCAGGAGAGCCGCAGCCTCCTCGGCGGTGGCGGAGGCGGCGGCGCATTGCGCCACCGGTCCGGGCTCGATCACCGGATCGCGCGCCGCGACGAGGCGTTCGGCCACGGCGCGCGCCTCGGCCCGCTCGCCCCGGAGCGGTGTTCCGGGGCTCGGGACGCAGGCCGCGAGCAGCCCGACGAGCGCGATTGTCCCCGGCACGACGCGACGCGATACGACCCTGACCGACATGCAACGACCTCCCGGCTTCTGGCGATACGATGGCAAACCGGCCTGCGAGCGGCAACTCTCGCCCGTCAGATCGTGCCTGCCTGCGGCAGGAAAGACTCAGCCGGCGCGACGGGGTGAGAGCCGAGGGCACGCGCCGTCACGCCACGTCGCGGCGCACCCGGATCTGCCCGCGCTTGACCCAGCCCTCCCACGGGTCGGCGCGATTGCCGTAGAGCGCCCGGTCGATCCCGGCCTGCACGATGTTCAGCCCCTTGTGCAGGCCGTCCTTCATCCGCTGCGGCAGCCGGCTGTAGTGGATGGCAGTGTGGCTCACGGTTATCCAGTGGCGATCGAAAAACTCGCGCGGCGCCGTCTCGCCGTTCGCCCGGATCCGAGCCGCGCGCACGGCCAGCGGGCGTACCCGCTCTTCCCGCAGCACCCAGCGAAGCAACGATTCCGAGTGCAGCGGGCGCGAGCCGTTCTCCGTTCCGGAGCGGCAATAGTCGAGCGCGCGCTCGGCGCGCAGGCCGTAGACGCGCGCGAGGTCGGTGCCCCGCACAAGGGCGAAGCGGTCGTTGTAGCCGTGATGAGCCTGCCAGTAGGGCAAGTGGCACGCCGGCGCCCGACACGAGAGAGCGCGGGCGATGGGCCTCTCGAAACTGTCGAAATAGTGCAGGTCCGGTCGGCAGAAGAGCACGATGTCCGGCTCCCAGAGCAGCGCCGCCTGCGTCACCTGGCGAAGCGAATGCAACTGCCGGACAAGGTTGCCCAGCGAGTGCAGCCCGTTCTGAAAGATGTCGCCGTGCGCGACGATCTCGTCGTAGGGAAGCGCGGAAAAGGCGGCGTCGGGCATCTCCAGCTGCACCTCGTCGGCGCCGAGCAGCCGGTATTCCTCGGGGTTGACGTCGACGGCCTCTCCGGTGCGGACGCTCTCCACCCGGCTCTGGCGGTACAGATGGGCGAATACGCGCGTCTCGCCTGCGGCGCGGGCGGGCGCGAGCACGTTGTCGCGGATGGTGGGAAAGGTGAAGCGCAGCGATCGGGTGATCCCGAAGAAGCAGATCGCGATCCGCGGTGAGGTGGCGCGCGTTGCGTCACGGCGGTCAGTCAGGGAGAGCGCCTCCGTCATCGGGTCAGGGTGCCGGTTCATGCGCGTTGTCCGATCGAATGGCGCCATGGCCGGGTCGGGCGATAACCCCGATGTTGCGCGCGCGCAAGCTGTCGCCTGCCGTAAGGTTAAGTGACCGCCCTGTCAGACCGCCTCCGCCGTCTCCCCTGCCGCCTTTTCTGCGACGGCCACCGGGATGCCGACCTGCGGCCGCTTGAAGGCGTAGCGCCATATCTCGCGGGCCACATGCGGCGGATGATGGCTGGTGAAGTCGCCGATGATCGTCTCGTCGAAGGAGACGCCGACGGCGGCGGAGGGCAGCAGCCAGTCGGAATCGTGCGGCAGGAGCACGGGCACGATCCCCCGCTCGAAGCACCAGCGGGCGAGACGCACGTCGACAAATTTCTGGCTCGTGCGCATATAGTCCCACGGCGGCATGTCCTCCGCCCGCAGGATCGCCGCGTTTGTTGCCACCTGATCGACGAGCAGGGGCTTGGGGATATCCAGCCCGAAATGGAGGATCCGGCGGTAGCCCGCGATCCGCGAGGGCCGCAGGTAGAAGCGGAGAAACCGCCTCAACCCAGCAGGCGAGAGCGAAAGAGCGGGACGCGTGTAGACGCTGCAATGGTAGCCACCGAGGGCATGCGGCACCGCAAGGCTGCGGAACCTCGCCAGAGTGTGTGCGACGTAGTCATCGGGGTATATAATATCGTCGTCGATCAGCAGGACGTGTTCGGCCCCCGAGATATCGGGATAGAACTTGCCAGCGTCCTTGGTGTCCTCGTCGGGAAGGATAGCGCGCACATTGGCCATGCCGGCGAGCCAGGTCGGCGCCGTGTCATATTCGTTGAGGACGACGTTCAGCTGATCGACCTGTGGCGCGATCGACGCGATCACGCGCGGGAGGAACTCGGCCCGCGGCGGATAGGTTGCGAGATTGGCGACGATCATGGGCGACTCGCGGGATCCGGGTTCAATGCCTGCGACGCGTCGTCAATCCGCGCGGATCCGTCAATACACCCGGGCCTTGGGCGCGATCCGCTTCAATTCGATGCCGCCCTCGTTGTGCCCGAGCAGCGGGTTGAGGTGGACGGGGCGGTAGTCGAGTTCGACCTTGCCGTTGACGCGGGCGAGCGTGTGCTTGCGCCATGTCTCGTCGTCGCGGTCGGGGAAATCCTCGTGGGCGTGGGCGCCGCGGCTTTCCTTGCGCGCCTCGGCGCTGACGATGGTGGCCAGCGCGTTGGGCATCAGGTTGGTCAGCTCCAGCGTCTCCATCAGGTCGGAGTTCCAGATCATCGAGCGGTCCGTGACCGAAAGGTCGTTCATCTTCGACGCCACGTCGTACATTCGCGTCACCCCCTTGGCAAGCGTCTCGGAGGTGCGGAAGACGGCGGCGTCCTCCTGCATGGTCTTCTGCATCTCGAGGCGCAACTCGGCCGTCGGCACGGCGCCGTCGGCGTGGCGCACCCGGTCGAAGCGGTCGAGCGCCTTGTCGAGGCTCGCCTCGTTGAGCGGGCGGTTGGGCTCGGCGGGGTCGACCACCTCGCCCGCCTTGATGGCCGCCGCCCGGCCGAACACCACGAGGTCGATGAGCGAGTTCGAGCCGAGACGGTTGGCGCCGTGCACGCTGGCGCAGCCCGCCTCGCCGACGGCCATCAGGCCCGGCGCGATGCGGTCGGGGTCGCCCTCGATGGGGGCGAGCACCTCGCCCCAGTAGTTCGTCGGTATGCCGCCCATGTTGTAGTGGACGGTGGGCAGCACCGGGATCGGCTCCTTGGTGACGTCGACGCCGGCGAAGATGCGCGCGGACTCCGAGATGCCGGGCAAACGAAGCGCCAGCGTCTCGGGAGGCAGGTGGTTGAGGTGCAGGTGGATGTGATCGCGGTTCGGCCCCACGCCCCGGCCTTCGCGGATCTCCATCGTCATGCAGCGCGAGACGACGTCGCGGCTGGCGAGATCCTTGTAGGTCGGCGCGTAGCGTTCCATGAACCGCTCGCCTTCGGAGTTCGTCAGGTAGCCGCCCTCGCCGCGGGCACCCTCTGTGATGAGGCAGCCGGCGCCGTAGATGCCGGTGGGGTGGAACTGCACGAATTCCATGTCCTGAAGCGGCAGGCCGGCTCGCGCGACCATGCCGCCGCCGTCGCCGGTGCAGGTATGGGCCGACGTGGCCGAGAAATAGGCGCGGCCGTAGCCGCCCGTGGCCAGAACCGTCATCTTGGCGTTGAAGGCGTGCAGCGTGCCGTCGTCGAGCTTCCAGGCGAGCACGCCCTGGCACTGGCCGTCTTCCGACATGATGAGGTCGGTGGCGAAATACTCGATGTAGAACTCGGCGTTGTGCTTGAGAGACTGGCCATAGAGCGTGTGCAGGATGGCGTGACCTGTCCGGTCGGCCGCGGCGCAGGTGCGCTGCACGGGCGGCCCCTCTCCGAACTGGGTGGTGTGGCCGCCGAAGGGGCGCTGGTAGATCCTGCCCTCTTCGGTGCGCGAGAACGGCACGCCGTAGTGCTCGAGCTCGTAGACCGCCTTGGGCGCCTCGCGGGCGAGGTATTCCATCGCGTCGGTGTCGCCCAGCCAGTCGGACCCCTTCACCGTGTCGTACATGTGCCACTGCCAGTGGTCGGGGCCCATGTTGCCAAGGGAGGCGGCGATGCCGCCCTGCGCGGCCACGGTGTGCGAGCGCGTCGGGAACACCTTGGTCACGCAGGCGGTGCGCAGGCCCTGCTCGGCCATGCCGAGCGTGGCACGCAGGCCCGAGCCGCCGGCGCCCACGACGACGACGTCGTAGGTGTGGTGCTGGATGTCGTAGGCGGTCATGGTCACTCCCTGTGGCGGTGCGGGCGCTGGCGTCTGGGGGGATACTAGAGCGCGAGGCGCACGAGGGCGAACAGTCCCGTCGCCATCGTGCCGTAGCTCACGCAGGCGGCGGCGACGATCATCAGGTGCCGCGTCAGCCCGTCGGTGTAATCCTCGATGGCGGTCTGCACCCCCTGGCGGAAGTGCTGCAGACCCACGACCAGCATCAGCCCCGTCACGATGGCGGGGAATGGGCGGGCGAAGTGGACGAGCACGGCCTCGTGGCTCTGCCCCAGCATCGGCCCCCACGCGATCAGGAACAGCGGCGTGAGGATCAGCAGCGCGTAGGACGACAGCGTCATCTGCCAGTGATGCTCGGTGCCGGTGCGGGCCGAGCCCAGGCCGACGGCGCGCTTGCGGGCGGTCATGTAGGCCATGTCGGTCTCCTCAGACGGCGATGAAGATGGCGAAGGTGAGCACGGTCAGCACCACCGAGCCGATCACACAGGCCCAGCCGAGCTTTTCGGCCGTCTCGATCTCGAGGCCGCGACCCGTGTCCCAGTAGAGGTGCCGCGCGCCGGCGAGGAAGTGATACCACAGCGCCCAGACGGAGCCGAGTTGCACGAGCCAGCCGAAGGGCGACGTCCACACCCCGTCGGCGGCGGCGAAGGCGTCGGCCGAGGTGGCGGCGGCCAGCAGCCACCAGACGAGGCCGAGCGCGCCCACGATCAGCGCGATGCCGGAGATGCGGGTGAGGATCGACGAGATCGAGGTGATCTGGGGCCGGTAGACCTGCAGGTGGGGAGACAGGGGGCGGTTCCCCCGGTTCACGTCGGCCATGGCTGTCCTCCGGTTGGCGGTCGGCTGCGGCGGCGCGGGCGGGCCGCGCGTCGGCCTGTATCTCTAATGCTTTCCGAGGGCTTGTCACGGGGCGCAGGCCCGTTCGGGCGCGGTCTTTTGGCGCAAGCGAGCGGAATGTCCCAAGGAAGGCCGGGGCGCTCCTTGCTGAAGCACCCTGTCGTGAAGCAAGGTCTTGATCGAGAATTTAATCAGTTAGATACAATATTAAAGCAACGGAAAAAATGCCACCGAAAAAAACATGCCATGCCCATTTCGCAAGGTCTGTGTCCTCTTTATCAATGGCTTTCCTCTCCAGAGCAAGGGCGAGAACAACTATCGCTGTCATTATAAGCAAAGAGGCTACGAACATCATTTGAAACTCCATTCATCGCATCTTAGAACGAGTCTTCTCCTTGAGTGTTGGGCGCCTCAAGCACTTGTTACTTCGGGATCAGCGCCCAGTAGTCGAGGTCGAGCAGCACGCCCGACTTGTACTTGCCCTCCGGCCCCTTGAGCGTGAACGGGTCGGTGCCGGTGCGGATCGCCACGAGCCGCAGCCGCAGCGCGCCGACGCCCGGCGCGGGCGTGTCGGCCTTGTCGAGCACCTCGGACCAGGCGCGCACGGTGTCGCCGGCGAAGCAGGGGTTGGCATGCGCCCCGGCGTTGATGCCGACAATCATCTGCGCGTTCGCCAGCCCGTTGAACGACAGCGCGTGCGCCAGCGAGATCACGTGTCCGCCATAGACCAGCAGCCGCCCGTCGGGGCGGTAGCTTTCGTCGTAGTGCACCCGCGCCGTGTTCTGCCACAGGCGGGTGGCGAGCATGTGCTCGGTCTCCTGCACGGTCGAGCCGTCGACATGGTCGATCATCTCGCCGATCTGATAGTCGCCCCAGCGATGCGGCTCGCCCGCCAGGTCGAAATCGTAATCGGTGAAGACGAGGCCCTCGGGGATCACGAGGGTGTCCGGCGCGACGTGCGCGGCAAGCTCGGGCAGGTGGGCCTCTGGCGCCTCCGTCCCTTCGTTGCGCTTTCTCACCATCACCCAGCGGACGTAGGACAGCACCGGCTCGTCGCGCTGGTTGAGGCCGGTGGTACGCACCCAGACGACGCCCGACTTGCCGTTCGAGTTCTGCCGGAGCCCGATCACCTCGGACGTGGCGCGCAGCGTGTCGCCGGGCAGGACGGGGGCGAGGAACCGGCCCTCGGCGTAGCCCAGATTGGCCACCGCGTTGAGCGAGATGTCGGGCACCGTCTTGCCGAAAACGGTGTGAAAGACGATCAGCGGGTCGAGCGGCGCGGCCGACAGCCCGCAGGACTGCGCGAACGCATCGGACGACGACATCGTGTGGCGCAGCGGGTAGAGCGCCTGGTAGAGCGCCCGCTCGCCGCCGGAGAGCGTGCGCGGCACCGCGTGCACGATCGTCTCTCCGAGGGTGTAATCCTCGAAGAAGCGGCCCGGGTTCGTCTTGGGCACTAGAGGTCTCCCAGCTTGATTTCTGGCGAGTAGTCGGTGCCGGGGACATCCTTGACCACGGCCTGCCCGCAGCGCATCCCGCCGTTCGCGGCGTCGAAGGCATAGGTGGGCGGGCCGTAGAGCTCCCACCCCTCGGCCAGCGCCTTCGTCACCTTGTGGCAGAAGGCGGACTCGTCGTCGCCCGTGAGGAAGCGATAGGCGCGCATCACATGCCCCCGGCAAAGGGCCCCGCCCCGCCGAATGGCCAAGGGCCGAGCCAGCCGTGGATCAGGCCGATGACGAGCAGCGCGACCACCGACGCGGCGAAAAAGATCGCGTCGAACTTGATCTGTCCGGGCGGGTTCGGCTGCCATTCCGGCTCGGCGGCGTTGATGACGCGCATCTCGACGAGCGCCCATGCCAGCAACCCGCCGAAGGTGACGATGGCCGTCAGGTCGCCGTTGGCGAGCAGGTGGCCAAACGCCCACAGGCCGAAACCGGCCAGCATCGGGTGGCGCCAGGTGTTGAGCAGGCGGCCCTTCTTCGGTGCCGGGGTCATCATGTAGATGCCCACCAGCACGAGCAGATTGTTGACGTGGAACAGGAAGACGGGCGGCTGCCAGACGTTCACGAAAGGCGTGCCGCGGTAGCCGATCACCATCAGCACGATGGAGCCGACCAGCAGCAGCGCCACGAGGCCCTTGCCCTTGTCGCCCATCGGCTCGCGCACGCCCGGCGCGACTCGTTTGAACAGGTGCGCCCCCCACCACAGCGCGAGGCCGGCGAGCAGGATCAGCCAGTAGAGAACAGCCATCACGCGGCCTCCTGTTTCGACAGGGTTTCGATCGCCTCGGCCTGCGCGAGCGTCGCGCGGGCGATGGCGACGTGCAGGTTCTCGACGATCTTGCCGTCGACCACGGCAACGGCCTGCCCGTGCCGGCACGCCTCCTCGTAGGCGTCGATCTGGCGGCGGGCCAGCGCGATCTCTTCCTCGGTGGGCGAGAACACCTCGTTGGCGATGCGGATCTGCGAAGGGTGGATCACGGTCTTGCCGTCCATGCCGAGGTCGCGGCCCTGCTCGCACTCGGCGCGCAGCCCGTCGGCGTCGCGGAACGCGTTGTAGACACCGTCGATGCAGGCGATCCCCTCGGCACGGGCGGCTGCGAGGCAGGTCTGCAGCGCCCATTGCTGCGGCAGCCGGTCGGCGCGGAAGCGGGTGCCGAGGTCCTTCGCCAGATCGTTCGTGCCCATCACGAAACCGGCCATGCGCGGCGCGGCGGCGATCTCGGGCGCGGTGAACAGGCAGCGCGGCGTCTCCATCATCGCCCAGATCGCAGTCTCGGCGCAGGCGGCGTGGGCGTCGAGCCGGGCGGCGACGGCCTCGATCTGCGCGGCGCTCTCGACCTTGGGCAGCAGGATCGCCTCGGGGGCGATCTCCATCATCGCGGAAAGGTCGGACTCGCCCCACTCCGTCTCCATCCCGTTGATCCGCACCAGTTGCGCGCGGGGCGCGTAGCCGCCCTGCTGCAGCGTATCGACCAGCAGGGCGCGGGCGCGCGGCTTTTCCTCGACCGTCACCGCGTCTTCGAGGTCGAAGATGATGGCGTCGGCCGCTAGCGTCCTGGCCTTTTCGAGCGCCCGTTCCTTCGAGGCGGGAATGTAGAGCACCGATCGGTAGGGACGGACGGGTCGCGCCATGATTCTCTCCATCTTCTCGGGCGGGTGTCAGACCAGATGCCGGCACAGCGCGCAAGAAAGATCATGCCGCGGTGCAGAATTGCGTAACAAGATTGCCGGCTTGCACGTGGCTTGCACGTGGCATCGGCACTCGTCCCGCCAAAGGGAGGTGCCTCCGGGCGACGCGTTTACCGATTCTCGACGCTTGCCGGCGAGGCTCGCAGGGTCAACGACGCGTCGGAGCGCGACAGGGCCGTGACGCCTTCGGTGGGGGCGGCGGGGCGACCCCGACCGTTCCGAGCGCCCGGCCCGAGGGTCGGCCGGGCCCAGCCAAGGGAAAGGACGCGACGATGAGGGAACTGTTCGTTTTCGCGGTGGGCTTTGCGCTTCTTGCCGCGGCCAGCGTCGAGGCGCAGCAGAACCTGCGGACTTGCGGACAGCGCGAGGCGATCGTCAAGCAACTCGCCGAGGGCTACGGCGAGAGCCGCCAGTCGATCGGGCTGCGCTCCGACAACGCCGTGATGGAGGTGTTCGCCTCTGAGGAAACGGGCAGCTGGACGATAACTGTCACCTTGCCCAACGGCATGATGTGCCTCGTGGCGACCGGCCGCGCCTTTGAAACGCTCGAGGAGACGCCCGGGCCGGCGGGGCAGCCGACCTGACCGTGCCGGCGGCGCGGCGGGCTCAGGTCAGGGCGTCCCACACCAGTTTCAGCCCCGTGACCGTCAGCAGCACGTAGGTGATGCCGAAGAACAGCCGCTCCGGCACGAGGTGATGGGCGCGGATGCCGATCAGCGCGCCCACCACCGCGAAGGGCGCCATCCACAGCCCGATCTCCAGCGTCTCGAGCGTGAAGAATCCCATGATGCCGTAGGGCACCGCCTTGAAGATGTTGATGATCCAGAAGGCGAGAACGGTCGTCGCCTGAAAGGCCGTCTTGCCGAGACCCTGCGACAGCAGAAATACCGCGACCGGCGGCCCGCCCGCGTGGCTGATGTAGCTGGTGAAGCCGCCCACCACCCCCGCGACCAGCCCGTTGCGCCACCGGAACGGCACGAGCGGCAGTCGGATCAGCCCGGCCTGGCCCGCCATCTGCCAGGCCACGAATCCGAGCGCGACCGCCGCGATCGTCAGCCGGATGACGTCGTCGTTGGCCACCGCGAAGAGCGCCACGCCCAGAAGCACGCCGGGTGCCCCACCGATCACCAGCGCCCAGGCCGAGGGGACGTGCCAGCGGTTCCAGAAGCCCCTCAGCGTCACCACGTCGATCAGCATCAGGACGGGCAGCATGATGCCCAGCGCCGTCGCCGGGTCGAACACCAGCGCCAGGATCAGCGCCGAGGCGAACGCCGCGCCCGAGCCGAAGCCGCCCTTCGATATCCCCGCCCAGAGCGCCGCCGGCGCGGCGAGGGCGAGCACTGACAGATCCGGCACTGGCCGGCCCCTCCCCTTCAGGCGCGGCATCGGCGCGTCTGCATCCCGCGCTCTGCTGCCCCTGCCACGGAGCCCGCCGCTTGCGCGGCCCCGGACCCTCGTCTAGGCATCGCCGCCAAACGAGACCTAACGAGGGACACCCCACAATGGCCAGACCCAAGATCGCCCTGATCGGCGCCGGGCAGATCGGCGGCACGCTCGCTCATCTCGCCGCAATGAAGGAACTGGGCGATGTCGTCATGTTCGACATCGCCGAGGGCATCCCGCAGGGCAAGGCGCTCGACATCGCCGAGAGCGGGCCGGCCGAGGGCTTCGACGCGAAGCTGAAGGGCACGCAGGATTACGCCGATATCGCCGGAGCCGACGTGTGCATCGTCACCGCCGGCGTGCCGCGCAAGCCCGGCATGAGCCGCGACGACCTGCTCGGCATCAATCTGAAGGTCATGAAGGCGGTGGGCGAGGGCATCCGCGAGAACGCGCCCGAGGCCTTCGTGATCTGCATCACCAACCCGCTCGACGCGATGGTCTGGGCGCTGCGCGAGTTCTCGGGCCTGCCTCACGCCAAGGTCTGCGGGATGGCGGGCGTGCTCGACAGCGCGCGCTTCCGGCACTTCCTGAGCCTCGAGTTCGACGTGTCGATGAAGGATGTGACCGCCTTCGTCCTCGGCGGCCACGGCGACACGATGGTGCCGCTGACGCGCTATTCGACGGTCGCCGGCATCCCGCTGCCCGATCTCGTCAAGATGGGGTGGACGAGCCAGGAGAAGCTCGACGCCATCGTGCAGCGCACGCGCGACGGCGGGGCCGAGATCGTCAAGCTGCTGCAGACGGGCTCGGCCTTCTACGCGCCGGCCACCAGCGCCATCGAGATGGCCGAGGCCTATCTGAAAGACCAGAAGCGCCTGCTGCCCTGCGCTGCGTGGTGCGACGGCGAATACGGGTTGAAGGGCATGTATGTGGGCGTGCCCACGGTGATCGGCGCGGGCGGCATCGAGCGGATCGTGGACATCTCGCTGAACAAGGACGAGCAGGCGATGTTCGACAAGTCGATCGACGCGGTGCGTGGCCTCGTCGATGCCTGCAAGGAGATCGACACCACGCTCGCCTGAGCGCGCGATCTCTCCGCGACGCTGCAAGCAGGGCCTCCGCACCATGGTCGGGGGCCTGTTCCGAAAGCCCGCCCGGTCCCGTTGCTCGACACCTGCGCTCGGCGCGGCAAATACCTTGAAGAAGGGATTTGCAAAAGCCTTCACGAAGGATTTTGCGTCACGCCACCTTCTCGAGCTGTATCTCGGGGGTTACGCCGAGCGCGTGGCACACGTCGCGGGTCAGGCCCGGCTTGTTGAGCGTGTAGAAGTGGAAGTGCTCCACTCCGCCCTCGCGCAGCGCGGTGCAGAGCTCGGTGGCGATCGAGGTGGCGAGCAGGTCGGTGCGGCCGTCGCCGTCGCGCGCCGCTTTCTCGAACGCCTCGTCGAGCCAGGCGGGGATGTAGGCGCCGCACTTCACGGCGAAGCGGCGCGCGCTCTTCCAGTTCTCGATGGGCAGCACGCCCGGCAGGATCGGCTTGTCGATGCCCGCCTTTTCGCACTTGTCTCGGAAGCGGAAGAACGTCTCGGCCTCGAAGAAGAACTGCGTCACCGCCTCGTCGGCGCCCGCGTCGAACTTGCGCTTCAGCCAGTCGACATCGGCGCCATCATGGCCCGCATCGGGGTGCGGGTCGGGGTAGGCGCCGACGCGCACGGTGAAGTCGGACACCTCCTTGAGCGCGGCGACCAGCTCGGCCGAATCGGCGAAGCCGTCGGGGTGGGGGGCGAACCCGGCCGCGCCCTTGGGCGGATCGCCGCGCAGCGCGACGATCTCCTTCACGCCGGCCTCGGCATAGCCCTTGGCGATCTCCAGCGTCTCGGCCTTCGTCGCCTCGACGCAGGTCAGGTGCGCGGCCACGGTCAGGTCGGTCGTCTTCACCAGCGCCTCGACCGCCTCGTGCGTCAGCTTCCGCGTGGTGCCGCCGGCGCCGTAGGTGACCGACACGAACCGCGGCCCGAGCGGCGCAAGATTCTGCACCGTGTCGAACAGGCGGAACGACGCTTCCACCGATTTGGGCGGGAAGAACTCGAACGAGACGGAGGGAGCGGACGACATGCGTGAACCTCTCTTTGTGCTGCCCCTGAAATCGCGTATGCCGCTCTGTGAGGCAACGTCATATTCGTCACGAACTTCATGAGGCGGGATGCATATCGAACTTCGCCACCTGCGCACGATCCGCGCCATCCACGAGGCCGGCGGCCTCGCGCGGGCGGCGGACATGCTCAACATTACCCAATCCGCGCTCTCCCACCAGGTGAAGGGAATCGAGGAGCAGGCGGGGTGCGAGCTGTTCGTGCGCCGCACCAAGCCGCTGCGGCTCTCGGCCGCCGGCCAGCGCCTGCTGCGCGCGGCCGAGCGCATCCTGCCCGAGATCGAAGCTCTCACGCAGGAGTTCGACGCGCTCCGGCAGGGGCGGACGGGGCGGCTGCATATCGCCATCGAATGCCACGCCTGCTTCGAGTGGCTGTTCCCGGTGCTCGACGCCTTCCGCCGCGACTGGGGCGATGTCGATGTCGACATCCGGCCGGGCCTCGCCTTCGACGCGTTGCCGGCGCTGGCGCGCGAGGAAGTCGACATGGTGATCTCGTCCGACCCCGAGGACCTGCCGGGCGTCACCTTCGTGCCTCTGTTCGACTACCACCCGGTCTTCGTCTGCGCGGCGAAGCATCCGCTGGCCCGGAAGCCGCATGTCGTGGCCGAGGATTTCCGGCCCGAGACGCTGATCACCTACCCGGTGGAGCGGGCCCGGCTCGACGCGTTCAGCGAGCTGCTGACGCCGGCCAGGGTCGAGCCGCGGGCGGTGCGGCAGGTGGAGCTGACGGCGGTGATCCTGATGCTCGTGGCCTCCAACAGGGGTGTCGCGGTGCTGCCCGACTGGGTGCTGCGCGAGGAGCGTTCGCGCGGCGAGATCGCCATTCGCCCGCTGACCGAGGCAGGCGTGACCAAGCGCCTCTATGCCGCGGTGCGCGAGGATGAGGCCGACAAGCCCTTCATGCAGACCGTCCTGCGGCTTGCGCGCGAGATTCCCGACGCGATGCGCGCGGCCTGAGCCGGGCGCATCGCGTCTTCCCCCCTTGCACCCCGGCCGTCTCCGGCCAGGATCCGGTCATTCCTGGATCGACTCGAGATAGGTGACGAGCGAGAGCAGTCGCCCGAGCACGAGCAGCTCGGGGTCTTCGGGCCAGCGCGGCGGGCGCATCTCGTCCTGCTCGCGCGTCATCGTGGTCATGTAGCGGTCGCCCCAGACGGGCATCTCGCCCCCGTGCGCGCGCACCTCGTTGCGTCCGTCGATCAGAAGCAGCGTGTTGCGGAACGGGAAGGTGCCGCCCGCCCGCTCGCTCAGCCTGGTCAGGTCGGGCGTCTCGATCTTCATCAGATCCGCCATAGGGCCGTCGCCCCTGGCGTCGCGTCCGTGGCAGCCGGCGCAGGCCGAGAGATATTCCGTGCGCCCCGCCTCGAGGTCGGCGTCCTGCGCGTGGGCCGCTCCGAGCCCAAGGGCGAGCGCGCCGAGGCCCGCGATGATCGTTCTTTTCATGCCGTCCTCCCAGGCGATGGTCCCGTGCCCCGAGCCTTGGACGAGTCCGCGCACCCGTCGTTGACGGCCGTCATCGGCCAGAGCGTCAGCGGGTGGGGGCGCCTTGCCCCGTCCCGGGCGGCGGTGTAGGGGCGTCGCTCGGTTGTCCCCGCTCCGGAGGTCGCCCCATGCAGGGCAGCGCCAATCTCAACGTCATGATCAAGGCTGCGCGCCGCGCGGGGCGCAGCCTCGTCAAGGATTTCCGCGAGGTCGAGAACCTGCAGGTGGGTCGCAAGGGCCCGGGCGACTTCGTCTCCCGCGCCGACATCGCCGCCGAGGCGATCCTCAAGGAGGAACTTCTGGGCGCGCGACCCAATTACGGCTGGCTCGCCGAGGAGGCGGCCGAGATCGAGGGCAAGGATCCGACCCGGCGGTGGATCGTCGACCCCCTCGACGGCACCACGAACTTCCTGCACGGCATGCCCCACTGGGCGGTCTCGGTCGCGCTCGAGCACAAGGGACAGATCGTGGCGGCCGTCGTCTTCGACCCGGCGAAGGACGAGCTGTTCCACGCCGAGAAGGGGGGCGGGGCGTGGATGAACGACAGCCGCCTCCGCGTCTCGGGCCGGTCGCAGCTGACCGACGCCGTCTTTGCCACCGGCATTCCCTTCGGCGCCAAGCGCACGCTGCCCGCCATGCTGCACGATCTGTCGCGGCTGATGCCCGAATGCGCAGGGCTGCGGCGCTGGGGGGCGGCCGCGCTCGACCTCGCTTATGTCGCGGCCGGCCGCTACGACGGCTTCTGGGAGCGCGAGCTTTCCCCCTGGGACGTGGCCGCCGGAATCCTGCTGGTGCGCGAGGCGGGCGGATTCGTCGAACCGCTGCACGAGGGGCGCGAGATCTTCGAGACCGGCGCGCTGGTGGCGGCGAACGCCGACATCTTCTCCCGCTTCGCCGGGGTGCTGCGCGACCGCGACGGCTGAGCGGGCCGCGGCGGCGCTACTGCACGCATTCGGTGGCGCGCAGGCCGTTCGACAGGATCACGTCGTGGCAGCCCAGGAGCGGCAGGATCGGCGCACAGGTGCGCGACCGGGCGAGGCAGGCCCCCTCGCAATCGGCGCCGGTCCGGCAGGGCTCGTTGGCGTCGCGGGGCGTGCGGAAGCAGATGCGCGCCTCGCCGCCCCCCGGCGCCCGGCCGAAGCGGCCGCCATCCTTCTTGCAGATCGCCCGCGCGGCGGCGAAGCGCGCGTCGGGCTCGGCCTCGGGCTCGGGGATGGGCTCGGCCTCCGTCTCGGCCTCCGTCTCGGGCTCGGGCTCGGGCTCTGGCGCCGCCTCGGCAGTCTCGGTCTCGTCCCCCCCCGCGGGCGCGTCGTCGAGGACATAGCCCGCGGGCGGCCCGTCGCCCCCGGCTGTCCCGTCGACCCCGGCTGTCCCGCCGCCGGGCCCGTCGCCTGCCCCGCCTTCGCCGATCTGGCAGGCGGCGAGGGCGAGCATCAGGGCGAGAAGCGGCAGGGCGCGCATGTCAGTAGGGCATCGGGTGGGCGCGATGGGCGGCGCCGATCTCGTCCATCACCTCGGCCGCCAGCGTCAGGTCGAGCCCGGCGAGGATGTGCCTGAGCTGCGCGTCGCTCGTCGCGCCGAAGATGATCGAGCCCATGAACGGGCGCGTCGTGCACCATGCCAGCGCCATGTGGTCGAGCGCCATCCCGTGCCGCTCGGCGATGGCCGCGTAGGCCTCGACCGCCGTGTGCGCCCGCTCGGTCGACCGCCCCCCGAGGTCGCCTCCGATCGCCATGCGCGAGCCCTCGGGCACCGCGCCGTTGCGATACTTGCCGGTCAACAGGCCGGCCGCGAGGGGCGAGAAGGCCAGCAGATCGACCCGCTCGTTGACCGACAGCTCCGCGAGGTCGGTGTCGAACAGCCGGCAGAGCAGCGAATACTCGTTCTGGATCGACACCATCCGCGGCGCGTCCATCTCGGTGGCGAGCCGCAGCCACTGGGCCGTGCCCCAGGCCGACTCGTTCGACAGGCCGACCTCGCGGATCTTGCCTTCGGCCTTCAGCGCGCCAAGCGTCTCGAGCACCTCGCGCATGTTGGCCTCGGTCGCCGCGCGGTCCTGCTTGGAGGGGTCGTAATTCCAGTACTGGCGAAAATGGTAGGAGCCGCGGTTGGGCCAGTGCAGCTGGTAGAGATCGATCACGTCGGTCTGCAGGCGGGCGAGCGAGGCGTCGACCGCCTCGCGCAGCGTCGTGGCGTCGATGCCGCGCCCGTCGCGCACGAAGCCGCCGTTCGGCCCGGTGATCTTGGTGGCGACGACGTATTCGCCCCGCCGTCCCTTGCCGGGGCCGGCGAACCAGGCGCCGATGATCTCTTCCGTCCGGCCGACCGTCTCGGCGCGGATCGGGTTGACCGGATACATCTCGGCCGCGTCGAGGAAGTTGATGCCGGCGTCGAGCGCGCGCGAGAGCTGGCGATGGGCGTCGTCTTGCGGCGTCTGGTTGCCCCAGGTCATGGTGCCGAGGCAGAACTCGGTCACCTCGAGATCGCTCGTTCCCAGCTTGCGCGTGCGCATCGTCCTGCCCCCTGTCGTCGTCTCCTGCCTGCGGCGTCCTGCATACCGCGCCGTGGGACGGGGGCAAGAGCAGGGGCGCGTCCGGCCCTCGGCCGAACAGGGGAGGCGGACGGCGGAACGCCCTGTGCCGGGGCGGTCTTCCGAGGAACTGCCTTTCCCGGCTTGCCCGGGTGTTCATTCTCTCAGGCTATCGTTCATCGGTCAGTCTGTGGCTGGTCGGTGCCAACTGACTGCGTGAAAGGAGATGTGTCTTGCCTGACGGAAGTTTGAGTAATGCAGCTCACAATGCGCGCGCCCTTCTCGCGCAGCTTCGCAGCGAGCGGCGCCGCGTGCTCGAGGAACTCGATTACGGCCCCGGCACCCTCAAGCCGGGACGGCTTCAGGCGCTCGAGGAACAGCTGTTCCGGACGAACGCGCTCATCCGCGCCGTCAAGGAGGTCGAGGAAGACGAGCGCGAACGGCGCCTTCCGCAGGGCGCCTGAAGGGGCAGTCGGGACAGGGCGTGCATCGGGAAGCGCTGTGGCGCGGCCGAGTTTCGGCGTTCCAGAGCGGACTTGAGAACGTAGCGGGAACACGCTACCCTCCGTGCATGGCCCGACCCGATCATCCGCTGCTTGCCCGCGCGCCCCATGCCGGCCGGCCCGCCCTGCCGGTGCTGGGCGAGATGGCGCTGACTCTCGGCCGCGCGCACGAGTTCTGCGGCGTGGCGCGGCGGCTGCTCGCGCTCGCCGTGGCGGCGGCGCGGCCGGGGCCGGTGCTGTGGATCGTGCCCGCCTGGATGCCCGAGCGTCTCAACGGCGAGGGCGTGACCGAGTGGATCGACCCCGCCCGCCTGATCGTGGTGCACCCCTTGCGCGGCGAGGACATCCTGTGGTGCATGGAGGAGGGGCTGCGCGCGGGCGCGGTGCCGCTGGTCGTGGCCGAGCTGCCCGAGCCGCCGCCGCTGACGCCGGTGCGCCGCCTGCACCTCGCCGCCGAGGCGGGGACGGAGACGGGCGCCGAGCAGGGGGCGCCCGCGCCGCTCGGCCTGATCCTGTCGGCGGGCGAGGGGGGCGCGGCCGGCATCGAGAGCCGCTGGCGCCTCGACCCCGCCCATGACGGCCCGCAGGCGATGGCATGGCGCCTCGCCCGCCTGCGCGACCGCGCCGCGCCGCCCGCCGACTGGCGCCTGACCGCCACGCGCGGCCGCGATACCCGCTACGCGCTGCGGCCTGCCGGGTCGCGCCAGGCCGCGTGACGGCGCCGCAAGGCGCCTGCCGGACGGAGGGGCACGGGCTGTCCGGCGGCTTTACTGGACCGGCCATGAAAAGTAGGTTTCACGGCATGGACCGGAAGCCTCGAGATTCCCTCGTCGCGCGGGTGCGCGGCGCGCTCTCGGAGCTTCACCCGAGCGAGCGGCGCCTCGCCGACGTCGTGCTCAGCTTCCCCGGCGACATCGCCAGCTATACCGCGACCGAGCTCGCCCAGCTCGCCAACGTCTCCAACGCCACCGTCTCGCGCTTCGTGCGCAAGATCGGCTACGGCTCGTTCGAGGAGGCGCGGCAGGCCGTCCGGGCCGAGCAGCGCGCCGGTGCGCCGCTCTTTCGCTTCGGCTCGGGCGGAGCGCCGCTCGAGGGGGCCGTCGCGGCCCATCTCGAGCAGTCGCGCCTCAACCTCGACCGCACGGCGGCGGCGCTCGATGCGGCCGAGGTCGACGCGCTGGCCGAGGCGGCGCTCGCCGCGCGGCGTGTCCGCGTCGGGGGCTTCCGCGCGGGCCAGCCGATGGCGCGCTACCTCGGCTGGCAGCTGCAGCAGGTGATCCCCGACGTCACCGTCTTTCCCCGCGACGGCGAGACCCTCGCCGAGGGCCTGACGGCGCTGGGGCCGGACGATTGCGTGATCGTGGTCGCCCTGCGCCGGGCGCCCGCGCTTCTGCCCGAGGCGGTGGCGGCGGCGCATGACAGCGGCGCCGCACTCGCCCTGATCGGCGACCTGCCGGGGCTTGACGCGCTGCCTGCGCGCTGGCGCTTCGGCTGCGCGACGAGCGCGCCGGGGCCGCTTCTGAATCACGTCGCGGTGATGGCCGTGTGCAACCTGATCGCGGCGCGCGCCATCGAGCTGTCGGGCGCCGAGGGGCGGCGACGGATGAGCGTGATCGAGGAGGGGCACGCCCGGCTGGGAGAGCTCTGAGCGTTCGCGCGGTGCCTTGGGGGCAGGCAGCCGGCCGTGCACATGCCGCGCCTTCGGGCAGGCGGGCGGAGCGCACGGCACCGAATTAAGAAAAATACTTTTCATAGCGGCGCGCCGTGAAACAAGGCTTCCGCATGGGCCGTCCGATTCCGGGCGGCCGCTCCGACCGAAAGGGACGCACGCCATGACCCAACTGAGAAAGACGCTTTTCACCACCGCCGCGGCGATCGCCCTGCCGCTCGCCGCGCAGGCCCAGGTGGTGCTGCAGATCAACTCGTCGCTGCCCGAGGGCTCGTTCGCCCATGTCTTCCTGCAGGAATACGAGCAGCGCCTCGAAGCGGCCGCGCCGGGCGAGATCGACGTTCAGATCTTCATGTCGAACACGCTCGGCTCGGAGGAGGACGTTCTGCAGGGCCTCGGCCTCGGCACGCACCACGCCTCGCTCTCGGCCTCGGCCATCGCGCAGATCAACACCCGCACGGCGATCTTCGACCTTCCCTATCTCTTCGAGGACCGCGCGGCGGTGCAGGCCTTCGCCGCCAGCCCCGCGGGCGACATGCTGCGCGAGGGCTTCGACGGCAGCGGCATGGTGCTCGCCGCGATGTGGGACAACGGCTTTCGCCAGATCACCAACAACGTGCGGCCCGTCGTGACGCCCGAGGATCTGGCCGGCCTGAAGATCCGCACGCCCACCAACCGCCAGCGGGTGGAGATGTTCAACACGCTCGGCGCCAACGCCACGCCGCTCTCGTTCGGCGAGGTCTATTCGGCGCTAGATCAGGGCGTGATCGACGGGCAGGAGAACCCCGCCAACGTGGTCGACACTGCCAAGCTGTTCGAGGTGCAGGGCTACATGTCGTTGTCCAATCACGTCTACCTGCCCACCTTCCTGGTGTTCGGCGAGCCGTTCCTGAACGGCCTCGACGAGGGCCTGCGCGAGACCGTGCTGAGCGTCGCGGCCGAGGTGGCGCCGTGGACCTTCGACTGGGGCGAGCAAACGGATGTCGAGACCATCGCCGCGCTGTCGGACAGGATCGAGGTCAACGAGGTCGACTTCGCCGCCTTCCAGCAGGCCGCCGCCCCCCTTTACGACAGCCCCACCTTCGTCGACGTGATCGGCGACGACATGATCGCGGCGACGCGCACCGCGCTCGGCCTCGAGTGAGCGGCGAGGGAGCCCGGCGATGGACCGAATGGCAGACATCTTCGACCGGCTCGACCGCTGGGCCGGCGCGGCGCTCGACGCCGTGGTGGTGGCCCTCGCCGGGCTCCTGCTGATCCTGCTGAACTGGGCGGTCTTCGCCCGGTTCATCCTCAACGAAAGCGTGTCGTGGGGCGAGGAACTTCCCGCCCATATCCTCGCCACGCTCACCTTCGTCGGCGCCGCCTACCTGACGCGCACCAACGAGCATCTGGGCTTCGACGCCGTGCTGCGGGTGCTGCCGCCGCGCGCGATGCGGGTGGTCACCGCGATCAACCTTGTGCTCATGGCGGGCTTCGGGCTGCTGCTGGCGTGGTATGGCGGGCTCGCGGCCGCGAGCTTTGCCGGGCGGCAGCTGATCTCTGTCGACCTGCCGATGCTGCTCTTCCGCGCGGCGATGCCGGTGGGCGGCGCGCTCATTGCCGCCTTCTGCGCGGTGCGCCTCGTGGGCGTACTCACCGGTCGGATCGACCCTCGGGCCCTGTTGCCGGAGGCGGACGCGTGATGCCCATCGATCCCGGCTGGATCATCCTGATCCTTCTCGTCACCCTGCTGATCGCGGGCCTGCCCATCGCCTTCGTCCTCGGCGTCACGGCGGCCACGATGATCCTGCTCGACCCCGCGGTGGTGCCGCAGATCATCGGGCTGATCCCCTTCGGCGGGGCCAACAACTACCTGCTCGTCGCCGCGCTGCTGTTCATGATCGCGGGCGAGGTGATGAACCAGGGCCGCATCGCGGAGAAGCTGATCGCCTTCGCCTCGTCGCTGGTCGGCCACATCCGGGGCGGGCTTGCGCATGTCAACATCCTGACCTCGCTGTTCTTTTCGGAGATATCGGGCACGGCCACGTCCGACGCCGCCGCCATCGGCTCGGTGATGATCCCGCAGATGCGCAAGCGCGGCTACCCGGCCGCCTTCGCCGCCGCCGTGACCTCGACCTCGGCGACGATGGCGATCATCGTGCCGCCCTCGCTCAACCTCATCCTCTATGCCTACGTCGCCAACGCCTCGATCGCCGAGCTCTTCGCCGCCGGCATCCTGCCCGGCATCATGGTCTGCGCGCTGCTGATGGGGACGGCCTGGGTCATCTCCGTCCGCCGCGGCTACCCGACCGAGGGCGCCTTTTCGCTGCGCCGCGTGGCCGAGACCGGCAAGGACGCCGCGATCCCGCTCACGCTGCCGATCCTCGTGCTCGTGGGCATCCTCGGCGGTATCTTCACCGCGACCGAGGCTGGCGCCATCGCCGCCTTCTGGTCGATCGTGCTGGCCGTCCTGCTTTACCGCACCGTTCGTCTCGGTACGCTGATCGACACGCTGCGCGTGGCGGGCAAGCGCTCGGCGATGCTGATGTTCATCGTGGCGACCTCGACGCTGCTCGGCTGGTATCTCACCAATCAGCGGATCCCGCAGGAGATCGCGCAGGGCATCCTCGGCATCTCCGACAATTACTGGGTCGTCCTGTTCGCCATCAACGCGTTCTTCCTGCTCGCCGGCACGATCATCCACGGCACGCCCGCGATCCTGATGCTGGTGCCGATCTTCCTGCCGCTGGCCGATCAGCTGGGCATCGACCGGGTGCATTTCGGCCTGATCCTGACGATCAACCTCGGCATCGGCCAGCAGACGCCGCCGGTCGCCTCGGTCGTGCTGATCACCTGCGCCATCGCCAAGATCTCGATCGCGAAGATCATCCCCTCGATGCTGTGGTTCATCGGCGCGATGCTGGTGGCGCTGCTCCTTGTCAACGTCTTCCCTGCCATCGCGCTGTGGCTGCCCTCGGTGATCGTCTGATGCGCCTGCTGATTGTCAACCCCAACACCAGCCGGGGCGTGACCGACCGGATCGCCGCCGCCGCCGAGGCCGTGGCGCTGCCCGGCGACCGCTTCACCACGCGCTCGGCCGCCTTCGGCCCGGCGCTGATCGTGACACCTGCGGAGACGGCCGAGGCGGTCGAGGGGGTGCTTGCCACGGTGCGCGCCCATGACGGCCCGGTCGACGGGATCGTGCTCGGCTCGTTCGGCGACACGGGCGCCGACGCGGTGCGCGCGTTGCGGCCCGGCCTGCCGGTCGTGGGGCTGGCCGGCGCGGCCTTCGCCGCGGCGCGGGCGCTGGGCGGGCCGACGGGCATCGTCACCTTCGGCGCGCGACTGGCCCCCGGGCTGCGCGAGATGGCCGAGGCGCACGGCCTCGCGTCGCGCCTCGTCGGTGTGGCGTCGCTGCCCGACGGCGCCGCGGGCGACCCCTCGACGGTGCAGGAGCGCTGCGCGCCCGATCTCGCCCGCCTCGCCCGCGAGATGGCCGGGCAGGGGGCCCGCGCCATCGTGCTGGGGGGCGGCCCGCTCGCCGGCCTCGCCCGCGCCATCGGCCCTGCCGTGCCGGTGCCGGTGATCGACGGGGTGCAGGCGGCGGTGGGCCTTCTGCGCAGCGCCGTGACCGAGCGCGGCGCCGAGACCGGGCGCCCGCTGCCCGAAGCGGCGACGCGCACGGGCTGACGGCGCAAAACCGCCGCGTTGCCCCCGCTGCCGGATGCTGCTTGGATCGCCCGACGGCCCGCCCAAGCAACTTCCGGGGCCGCCCGTGCGAAGGGGCCCGCCATGACCAAGCGCACCGCCACGCAGTCGATCCGGCTGGCCGACCTCGACATGTCGGTTCGGCTCGGCAAGAAGGCCTATGCCCGCGCGCTGAAGGAGACCCAGCTCGCGCTCACCGCCATCCAGCAGACCTATCTCTTTTCCGGCCACAAGGCGGTGGTCGTCTTCGAGGGGTGGGACGCGGCAGGCAAGGGCGGCACGATCCGGCGCATGTCGGCGGCGCTCGATCCGCGCAGCTTCAAGGTCTGGCCCATCGGGGCGCCGCGCGACTACTACCTCGATCGGCACTACCTGTTGCGCTTCATGGAGCGGCTGCCGCCCGCCGGCGCGATCTCGGCCTTCGACCGGTCGTGGTACGGCCGGGTGCTGGTCGAGCGGGTGGAGGGTCTGACGCCCAAGGCGCGCTGGCGCAGCGCCTACGGCGAGATCAACGACTTCGAGCGGATGCTGCGCGAAGACGGCACGCGGCTGGTCAAGCTGTTCTTCCACATCACGCCCGAAGAGCAGCTCGCCCGCTTCGAGGAGCGGCTGCGCAACCCGATGAAGCGATGGAAGCTGACCTACGAGGATTTCCGCAACCGCGAGCGATGGGACGACTACACCCGCGCCATCGACGAGATGCTCTCTCGCACCTCGACGGTCGACGCGCCGTGGCACCTGATCGCCGCCAACGACAAGCGGCACGCCCGCATCGCCGCGCTGCGCCACATCGTGGAGGTGCTGAGCCGCGGCGTGGCGCTCGGCCCGGTTCCGCTCGACCACGCCGTGATCGATGCCGCCGATCGCGTGCTCGACATCGAGTCCAACCTGATCGCCAGCCTGCGCGGGCGTACCGAGTAGGGGCTGCCGCCGGCGCCGGGTGTCGCGGGATGTCCGCATCCCCGCCCTGCCGCGAAATCGCCCCTTTTCGCCCGCCGCACGCGCGGCTATTATGCGCAGCATGACCGGACGCGCCCATATCGCCCGCGCCCAGGCCGCCAGCAGGGCGCTGGCCGGCCTCCTTCTCCTTAGCCGCCTCTGAGCGTGCCCTCGGGCGCGATCGCTCAGAGGTAGCCACGCGCCCCGGAAACAGGCTCACCCGGAGCCACGGCACGCAAGAGAAGGACCACCGCCATGACCGACCAGACCGCCACGCCCGCCAAGGACCGGGTGCTGATCTTCGACACCACCCTGCGCGACGGCGAGCAGTCGCCCGGCGCCACCATGACCCATGCCGAGAAGCTCGAGATCGCGCAGCTGCTCGACGAGATGGGCGTCGACATCATCGAGGCGGGCTTCCCCATCGCCTCGGAGGGCGATTTCGAGGCGGTCAGGGCGATCGCCCGGCAGGCGAAGGACGCCACGATCTGCGGACTGGCCCGCGCCAACCTGACCGACATCGATCGCTGCTGGGAGGCGGTGCGCCACGCCCGCTCGCCCCGCATACACACCTTCATCGGCACCTCGCCCCTGCACCGGGCCATTCCCAACCTCACGCAGGACGAGATGGCCGAGCGCATCCACCAGACGGTCACGCATGCCCGCAACCTCTGCGACAACGTCCAGTGGTCGCCGATGGACGCCACACGCACCGAATGGGACTACCTCAGGCGCGTTGTCGAGATCGCGATCGGGGCCGGCGCCACGACCATCAACATCCCCGACACGGTGGGCTACACCGCGCCGGCCGAATCGGCCGACCTGATCCGCCGGCTGATCGCCGAGGTCGAGGGGGCCGAAGACGTGATCTTCGCCACCCATTGCCACGACGACCTCGGCATGGCGACGGCCAACGCGCTGGCCGCCGTGGCGGGCGGGGCGCGCCAGATCGAGTGCACGATCAACGGCCTCGGCGAGCGGGCGGGCAACACCGCGCTCGAAGAGGTGGTGATGGCCCTCAGGACGCGCGGCGACATCATGCCGTTCGAGACGGGCGTCGACACCACCAGGATCATGAACATCTCGCGCCGGGTGGCCGCCGTCTCGGGCTTCTCGGTGCAGTACAACAAGGCGATCGTTGGCAAGAACGCCTTCGCCCACGAAAGCGGCATCCACCAGGACGGGATGCTGAAGAACGCCCAGACCTTCGAGATCATGCGGCCCGAGGATATCGGCCTGTCGGAATCGAACCTGGTGATGGGCAAGCATTCGGGCCGCGCGGCGCTGCGCGCGAAGCTGAAGGAGCTCGGCTACGAGCTGGGCGACAACGAGCTCAAGGACGCCTTCGTGCGGTTCAAGGCGCTCGCCGACCGCAAGAAGGAGGTCTACGACGAGGATCTGATCGCGCTGATGACCGACGCGCAGATCGAGGCCGAGGGCGAGCACCTGCGGCTCAAGTTCCTGCGCGTGATCTGCGGGACGGAGGCGCCACAATCGGCCGACCTGACGCTGACGGTCGAGGGCAAGGACCACCAGGTGACCGCCAACGGCGACGGCCCGGTCGATGCCGTATTCAATGCGATCAAGCGGGTCTTTCCGCACGGCGCGCGGCTGCAGCTCTACCAGGTGCACGCCGTCACGGGCGGCACCGACGCGCAGGCGACCGTCTCGGTGCGGATGGAGGAGGCCGGCCGCATCGTCACCGGCCAGGCCGCCGACACCGACACGGTCGTGGCCTCGGCAAAGGCCTACATCGCTGCGCTCAACCGCCTGATCGTGCGGCGCGGAAAGACGGGAACGGACGCCAGGGAGATTTCCTACAAGGACGTCTCCTGACAGCGCGGGCGATGGATGGCGAAGGCGGGAGCGGGGGGCCAGCCCCCCGCACCCCCCGGGATATTTCGCGCAAGAAGAAGGGGCGGGCGCGGCGCGCGCCGGCGAGGGATGCCCGGGCGGGCGGGCCGTCGTCCGTCAGGACGCGGTCCGCGTGGGCGGGCAGGCTCTGTCAGAGGATCAGTTCGGCGCGGAAGCGGGTGCGGGCGACCTCCCGCAGGATGTCGGCGAGCTTCTGATAGGGGGCGGCGTCGGGTGCGGAGCGGCGCCAGACGAGGCCGAGGGTGCGGGTGACGCGGGCGCCCCTGAAGGGAATCGCCACCACGCCCTCGTCGCGCGGGGCCAGTTCGGAGGCGACGTAGAGGCGGGGCAGGAAGGCCGCGCCCATCCCCATGCCGACCATCGCGCGCAGCGCGTCGAGCGAGGTGCCCTCGTAGTCGCGCACCATTTCGGCCCCGTGGTCGCGGCAAAGGCCGGCGATCTGGTCGTGCAGTGCGTAGGCGGGCGACAGGCCGAGAATGGACAGACCGGCGATCTGGGCGGGCTCGATCTGCTCCTCGGTGGCCAAGGGGTGGTCCCTGGGCACGGCGAGGGTGAGCGGCTCGCGGAACAGGCGGTGCGTGACGAGGTCGGCGCCGGGCTCGGGCAGCTGGGTCAGGATCAGGTCGTGCTCGCCCGCCACGAGTGCGTCGCGCAGGGGGCGCGGCGCGCTCTCGCGGACGTAGAGGCGCAGGTCGGGAAAGTCGGCGTGCAGGCGGGCCACCACGCGCGGCAGCAGGTAGGGGCCGATCGTGGGGGTGGTGCCGAGACGCAGGGTGCCCACGAGCCCCACACCCATCGTCGCGGCGAGATCGACGATCCCCTGCACCTCGTCGCGCACGCGGCGCGCGCGGCCGAGCACCTCGCGCCCCGCGGGTGTGAGGGTGACGGGGCCGCGCCCGCGCTCGACGAGGCGCAGTCCGAGCACGTCCTCGAGGTTGCTTATCTGGAGCGAGAGCGAGGGCTGCGAGATGCCGAGCCGTGCGGCCGCCCGCCCGAAATGGGCCTGTTCGGCCACGGCGATCAGGTAGCGGAGCTGGCGGAGCGTGGGCAGGGCGGACATGCGGCCTCCGTGGCCCGACGGGGCCGGCTGTGCCGGGATAGGCGGGCGTATAGGAAAAGCCAATCGAAAATTCGAATTCCATTGGCTTCCCTTCTGTGCGGCTTGCCCGATATGCTTCTTGTGCCGGAGCGAGATGCCTCGGCCCGACGATCAACATAAGAGATCGCTGTCGCCCATGGGCTTGTGCGCGCCCCGGCGGCAGACGATGCCTCCGGGTGCCTGAGCTGCAATCCCACATTCCGGAGGCCTTGGGGGGACGCAAGGCGGTGCGTTCCCCCAATTTATTTGCGCCTGCACAAATGCTGCATGGAGGGCTGGCGGAAGCACCATCTGCGACGCCATGCTTGTCCTTTATCGACATCCGGATCCCTCGAGGCCCCTCGTGGCGGCGGTTCCCCGCCGGTCGCGCGGCCAACCCTGGCGCGGCGCCCCTTTCGCCGCTCAGGGCGCCCCCGTATAAGGCGCCAGCCCCGTGGGTGGGGAGTTGCAGGCTCGGGCCGGGGGCCCTCAGACGGGAAGGGCGGAGCGTATGGCGTTGCTCAGCGGATTGTTTTCTTCCGACATGGCGATCGACCTCGGGACGGCGAACACGCTCGTCTACGTCAAGGGCCGTGGGATCATCCTCAACGAACCCTCGGTCGTCGCCTACCACGTCAAGGACGGGCGCAAGCAGGTGCTTGCCGTGGGCGAAGACGCCAAGCTGATGCTCGGCCGCACGCCCGGCTCGATCGAGGCGATCCGGCCCATGCGCGACGGGGTGATCGCCGACTTCGACACTGCCGAGGAGATGATCAAGCACTTCATCCGGAAGGTGCACAAGCGCACGACCTTTACCAAGCCCAAGGTGATCGTCTGCGTGCCCCACGGTGCGACCCCGGTCGAGAAACGGGCGATCCGCCAGTCGGTGCTGTCGGCGGGCGCCCGGCGCGCGGGTCTCATCGCCGAGCCGATCGCTGCGGCGATCGGGGCGGGAATGCCGATCACCGACCCCACCGGCAACATGGTGGTCGATATCGGCGGGGGCACGACCGAGGTGGCGGTGCTGTCGCTCGGCGACATCGTCTACGCCCGCTCGATCCGGGTGGGCGGCGACCGGATGGACGATGCGATCGTCAACTACCTGCGGCGCCAGCACAACATCCTGATCGGCGACTCCACGGCCGAGCGCATCAAGACCTCGATCGGCTCGGCGCGGATGCCCGACGACGGGCGCGGCGCCTCGATGCTGATCCGCGGGCGCGACCAGATCAACGGCGTGCCGAAGGAGACCGAGGTCAACCAGGCGCAGGTGGCCGAGGCGCTCGCCGAGCCGGTGCAGGCGATCTGCGAGGCGGTGATGACCGCGCTCGAGGCAACGCCGCCCGATCTGGCCGCCGACATCGTCGATCGCGGCGTGATGCTGACGGGGGGCGGGGCGCTCCTGGGCGATCTCGACCTGGCGCTGCGCGAGCAGACGGGGCTGTCGATCTCGGTGGCCGACGAATCGCTCAACTGCGTCGCCCTCGGCACCGGAAAGGCGCTGGAATACGAAAAGCAGCTTCGTCACGCTATAGACTACGAGAGCTGACCGCCCGCGAGGCCCGCCCATGGCACGGGACCGCACCGAGCTTGACTATGTCTCGCCGCTCCGCCGCATCGGGCTCGGGGCACTGATCCTGCTGTGCCTCGGCGTGTTCCTGCTGTGGCGGATCGATTCCCCGCGTGTCGAGCGCATCCGCGCCGATCTGGTCGACCGGGTCGTGCCGCGCTTCGAGTGGGTGTCGGTGCCGGTCCGGCGGATGGCCGACATGGTGCGCGACTTCCAGTCCTACCAGCGTCTGCACGCGCAGAACCGCGACCTGAGGCGCGAGTTGCAGCAGATGAAGGCGTGGCGCGAGGCGGCGGTGCAACTCGAGCAGCAGAACGCCAAGCTGCTCGCGCTCAACAACGTGCGGCTCGACCCCAGGCTGACCTCTGTCTCCGGGGTGGTGATCGCCGATTCGGGCTCGCCCTTCCGCCAGTCGGTGCTGCTGAACGTGGGTGCGCGCGACGGCATCGTGGATGGCTGGGCCACGATGGACGGCCTGGGCCTCGTGGGGCGCATCTCCGGCGTCGGGAAGAACACGGCGCGGGTGCTGTTGCTGACCGACCCGAGCAGCCGCATCCCGGTCACGGTGCAGCCCTCGGGGCAGCGCGCGATGCTGATGGGCGACAACTCGGCCTTGCCGCAGCTCGGCTTCGTGGAAGACCCCGACCTGATCCGCGCGGGCGACCGGGTGGTGAGCTCGGGCGACGGCGGGCTCTTTCCCGCCGGGCTGCTGGTGGGAGAGGTCGCGGTGGCCGCGTCGGGCCAGCTGCGGGTGCGGCTCGCGGCCGACTACCAGCGGCTCGAGTTCCTGCGGGTGCTGCGCTCGCACTCGGCCGAGGTGATCGACGAGACGGGGGCACTGCTGATCCCGCCGCAACTGCCGCCGGTGCCAGCGCCCGACCCGGCCGAAACCGGCGAACTGGAGGCGACGGAGGAAGGGGGCAGCGGTGGTTGACCCGTATGCCGCGCGCCTCTGGGGCTACCGCACGCTCTTCGCCGCGATGGTGGCGATCCTTGCGATCGTGCGGCTGATGCCGCTCGACGTGGCGCCGGCGACGCTGCCGGGGCCCGACGCGATCCTCGCGCTGACGATCGCGTGGGTGATGCGGCGGCCGGCCTATGCGCCGGCATGGCTGGTGGTGGCGCTGTTTCTCGCGCTCGATCTGCTGTTGCAGCGGCCGCCGGGGCTGGGGGCGCTGGCGGCGCTGATGGCGACCGAGTTCCTGCGGCGGCGGCAGACGGCCACGCGGGCGCTGCCGTTCCTGCTGGAATGGGCGCTTGCCGCGGCGGTGCTGCTGGCGATGGTCGCGGGCACGCAGGCGGTGCTGACGCTTACGATCAGCCCCCGCCCGCCGCTCGGCCTCGACATCCTCCGGGCGCTCTTCACGGCGGCTGTCTATCCGGTGGCTGTCGCGGCGACCGTGTGGCTCTTCCATGTGCGCCGCCCCGCGCCCGGCGACTATGACGGCTCGGAGGCGCGGACGTGAGCGGGGCGAGGGCGAGGCACGGAACCGAGGCGCGCGACGGAAGCGCGGAAAGGGTGCGAGACCGGCGGCGCCCGATCCTGGTGAGGGCGCATGCAGTGCCCGGGGTGTCGCGTTGCGAGGCGCCGCCACCGCTCGTGCCGCCGGGGCGGCGCGGCTTGTCGGCCATGCGCCCCCTGGTGGGAGGGGCGGGCGCTGCCCGGCCTGCGGCCGGGCGATGCCGGATCGAGCGTCGCAATCCTCTCCGGTCCCTGCTTTCGTGGTCTCGTCCGCTCACCCATTCGTGCCGTTCCCCCGCGGCACGGACCCCGCTAGGATAGGCCCATGCGCAGACCGCCGAAGGACACCGAGGAGAGCGCCCGCCGCATCTCGCGCCGCGCCGCGATCATGGGGGCGGGCATGTTCGGCTTCATGGCCGTGCTCGCCGGCCGCATGCGCTGGATGCAGGTCGACCAGGGCGAGGCCTTCCGCCTGCTCGCCGAGGAGAACCGCGTCAACCTGCGCCTCGTCCCCCCCGTCCGCGGCCTGATCTTCGACCGGCACGGGCGCATCCTCGCCGAGAATGCCCAGAACTACCGCATCGTCGTCGTGCGTGAGGAGGCGGGGGATCTCGAGACGACCATCGCCAAGCTGCGCGGTCTCGTGCCGATATCCGACGAACAGCTGGATCGGGCGCTGCGCGAGATCGAGCGCCGCGCGCCCTTCGTGCCCGTCACCGTGGCCGACCAGCTGAAATGGGAAGACGTGGCCGAGGTCGCCATCAACGCGCCCGCCCTGCCGGGCGTCACGCCAGAGGTGGGGCTCACACGCTATTACCCTCTCAAGGGCGATTTCGCCCATGTCGTGGGCTATGTCGGCCCCGTCTCGGATCGCGATCTCGAGCAGCATGAGGGCGACCCCGACCCGGTGCTGCAGATCCCCGACTTCCAGATCGGCAAGGTCGGTGTCGAGCGCAAGCTGGAGCCCATGCTGCGCGGCACCGCCGGCACCAAGCGGATCGAGGTCAACGCCACCGGCCGCGTGATGCGCGAGCTCGACCGGCAGGAGGGCGAGCGCGGCGCCGAGCTGCAGCTGACCATCGATGCCGGCCTGCAGAACTTCGCGCAGGCCCGCATGCGCGAGGAGAGCGCCTCGGCCGTGGTGATGGACGTGCAGTCGGGCGACATCCTCGCCTGCGCCTCGGCCCCCTCCTTCGATCCCAATCTCTTCGTGCGCGGCATCTCGGTGCCAGACTACAGGTCTCTGACCGCGGACGATCACCGCCCGCTCGCCACCAAGACCGTGCAGGGCACCTACCCGCCGGGTTCGACCTTCAAGATGCTGGTGGCCATCGCCGGCGTCGAGGCGGGCGTCATCACCCCCGGCGAGACCGTCTACTGCCCCGGCTTCCGCGAGATGGGCGGGCGCCGCTTCCATTGCTGGAAACGGGGCGGCCACGGCTGGATGGACATGCACGACAGCCTCGTCCAGTCCTGCGACGTCTATTACTACGAGCTGGCCGAGCGCGTCGGCATCGACCGGATCGCCGCCATGGCCCGTCGCTTCGGCCTCGGCGAACGGTTCGACCTGCCGCTCTCGGCGGTGTCCGAGGGCCTCGTGCCCGACAAGGACTGGAAGCGGCGCACCCGCGGCGAGACCTGGCGCATCGGCGACAGCCTGAACGCCGCGATCGGGCAGGGCTACAACCTTGCGTCGCCCTTGCAACTAGCGGTGATGACGGCGCGGCTCGCCACCGGCGAGGCGATCCGCCCGCGGCTGGTGAAATCGGTCGGCGGGCGCGAGCAGCCGGTGCTGAACGACGGGCCTCTCGGCCTGTCGCCCACGCTCATGGCGCAGATCCGCAAGGCGATGTTCGACGTCAACAACGACCGCCGCGGCACCGCCTATCGCTCGCGCATCGTGGCCGACGACCTCAAGATCGCCGGCAAGACCGGCACGAGCCAGGTGCGCTCGGTCGTCGTGCGCAACGAGGACGTGCCGTGGGAACAGCGCGACCACGCCCTCTTCGTCGGCTACGCGCCCTACCACGCCCCCCGTATCGTCTGCGCGGTGGTGGTCGAGCATGGCGGCGGCGGCTCGGCTGCGGCGGCGCCGGTGGCGCGCGACATCCTCGCCCGGGCGCTGCACGACGGCCTGCCGCCGCTCGAGATTTTCCCCGCGGGTCAGCGCTCGGAGCTCGAGGCGCTGTTCTCGTCGATGCCGCTCTTGCGCGAGGACGGCACGCCGCCGGCCGACCGGGCCTGAGGGGGCGCGCGCCGTGAGCTATCTCGAGTATCGGGTCCAGACCGTCCCCACCGGCATATCGAAGCTGTTGCACATCAACTGGGCGCTCGTGCTTTTGCTGACGGCGGTGGCCTGCATGGGGTTCTTGATGCTCTACTCCGTCGCGGGCGGCTCGATGGAGCCCTGGGCGCGGACGCAGATGGAGCGCTTCGGCCTGGGCCTCGTCGCGATGTTCGTGATCGCCATGGTGCCGATCTGGTTCTGGCGGAACATGGCGCTGCTGGGCTACGGCCTTGCCCTGGCGCTCCTGGTGGTGGTCGAGGTCGCGGGCCTCGAGGCGGGGGGGGCGCAGCGCTGGATCGACCTCGGCTTCATCCGGCTCCAGCCCTCGGAACTGATGAAGATCACGCTCGTGATGCTGCTCGCAGCCTATTACGACTGGCTCGACGTCGACAAGGTGTCGCGAACGCTCTGGGTGCTGCTGCCGGTCCTGATGATCCTTGTGCCCGTGGCGCTCGTCATCGTGCAGCCCGATCTCGGCACGGCGATCCTGCTGGGCGCGGGGGGCGCGATCGTGATGTTCGCGGCGGGCGTGCACTGGGGCTACTTCGCGGGCGTCCTCGCTTCGGGGGTGGGTGCGGTGAGCGCCGTGATGGCCTCGCGCGGGACCGAGTGGCAGCTCTTGAAGGACTATCAGTACCGCCGGATCGACACCTTCCTCGACCCGACGTCCGACCCGCTCGGCGCGGGCTATCACATCACCCAGTCGACGATCGCCTTCGGCTCGGGCGGGTGGACGGGGCGCGGCTTCATGCAGGGCACGCAGACGCGTCTCAACTTCCTGCCCGAGAAGCACACCGACTTCATCTTCACGACGCTCGCGGAGGAGTTCGGCTTTCTCGGCGCGGCGTCGCTCCTGCTCCTCTACGGCGGGATCATCCTGTTCTGCCTCGCCTCTGCGATCACCAATTCCGACCGCTTCGCCTCGCTCCTGACGATCGGGATCGCGGGGGCGTTCTTCCTTTACTTCGCGGTCAACATGTCGATGGTGATGGGGCTCGCGCCGGTGGTGGGGGTGCCGCTGCCCATGGTGAGCTTCGGCGGCTCGGCGATGCTGGTGCTGATGGTCGCCTTCGGGCTGGTGCAGTCGGCCCATGTGCACCGCCCGCGCGGGCGCGCCTGAGCGGGGGCCGTCGCGGGGGCCGTCGCGGGGAGCGTGGCCCCCCCGGAGTATCCGGGCCAAGACGATGGGTCGGGCGGGATCGGCCGGGCCCCGATCGCGCGGAGAGCTCCGCGGGTTGCGGCCAGACCCGGGCCGGTGTCGTCTGCGCGGGCCGCAGAGAGAGAGAGGAGCCGCCGCCATGCCCCCCGTGATCCGCTTCGCCGCCTCGGCCGATGCCTGGGAGGACTACGAGGGTCCGCTGCGGCGGGCGCTCGCGGCGCGCGGCCTCGGCGCGGCGGAGCTGTCGGCCGGTGCGCTGCCGCCCGACCGGGTGGACTACATCGTCTATGCGCCGAGCTCCGAGGTGCAGGACTTCGCGCCCTATACCCGGCTGAAGGCGGTGCTGAACCTCTGGGCCGGCGTCGAGAACGTGGTCGGCAACCCCACGCTGCGCGTGCCGCTCGCGCGGATGGTCGATGCCGGGCTGACCCAGGGGATGGTGGAATGGGTGACGGGCCACGCTCTGCGCCATCACCTCGGGATCGACCATTGCCTCGCTCACCAGTCGGGCGACTGGGTGCGGCATGTGCCGCCGCTCGCGCGGGACCGCCCCGTGACGGTGCTGGGCCTCGGCGCGCTCGGGCGGGCCTGCGCGCAGGCGCTCGCGGCGCTCAACTTTCCGGTGACGGGGTGGTCGCGCACCTCGCGCGAGGTAGCCGGGATCAGGTGCCTGTCCGGCGAGGCGGGCCTCGCGCCTGCGCTACGGGGGGCAGAGATCGTCGTGCTTCTGCTGCCCGACACGCCCGCCACGGCCGACGTGATGAACGCCGGGACGCTGGCCCTGCCGTCGGCGGGGGCGGTGCTCCTCAACCCCGGGCGGGGCACGCTGATCGACGACGCCGCCCTGCTCGACGCGCTCGACCGGGGGCAGATCGGGCATGCCACGCTCGACGTCTTCCGGCACGAGCCGCTGCCGGCCGACCACCCGTTCTGGGCGCACCCCAAGGTCACCGTGACGCCGCACATCGCCTCGGAAACCCGGCCGGCCACGGCGGCCGAGGTCATCGCCGAGAACGTGCGCCGGGGTGAGGCGGGGGAGCCACTGCTGCACCTCGTCGACCGCGCTCGCGGCTACTGACGCCTCGCCCGCTGCGTGCAGGCGGGGCGGCGAGCGGTGGAGAGGCACCGCAAGCGCGGGCGCGGCCGGGCAGGCCCGCGACACGGGGCAGTCGTCTTTCGGCCTGACCTTTGCGCCCGGGCGGGGCAGTGTGGCGTTTGAGCCGCCCCGGAGCCCTTGCCCCATGCGCCTGCTGATCTCCTTCGCCGCGCTGTTTCTCTCGGTGATCCTGCTGCAGCTCTCTTCGGGGGGCGTGGCGCCGCTCGACGCGCTGTCGGGTCTCGCGCTCGGCTTCACCAACGCGCAGATCGGCCTGCTCGGATCGGCCCATTTCATGGGGTTCTTCATCGGCTGCTGGTGGGCGCCGCGGCTGATGGGCTCGGTCGGCCATTCGCGCGCCTTCGCCGCCTTCACCGCGATGGGCGCCATGGGGCTGATAGCGCACATGATGCTCGTCGATCCGTATGTCTGGGCGCTCCTGCGTCTTGCCACGGGCCTGTGCCTTGCCGGCTGCTACACGGTGGTCGAGGCGTGGCTGCAGGCCAAGGCCGAGAACGCCAATCGCGGCCGCGTCATGGGCGCCTACCGGGTGGCCGACATGGGCGGCTCGCTGTGCGCGCAACTCGTGGTCGCGGTGCTCGCCCCGGCCTCCTACGTCTCCTACAACGTGCTCGCCCTGCTGTGCTGCGCGGCGATCCTGCCGCTCACCCTGACCCGCGCCTCGCCGCCCGAGACGCCCGAGGCCCCCCGGCTCACCCCCGCGCTCGCCTGGCGCCTCTCGCCGCTGGCCGTGGCGGGGGTGCTGGTGGCGGCGGTCTCGTCGGCCTCGTTCCGCATGGTCTCGCCGATCTACGGCGAGGGGGTGGGGCTCTCGGCCGACCGGATCGCGTGGTTCCTCGCCGCCTGGGTGCTGGGGGGCGCGCTCGCGCAATACCCGGTGGGTTGGCTCGCCGACCGCTTCGACCGGCGGTGGGTGCTGATCTGGCTGTCGGTCGCCTCGATCGGGGCCTGCGTGACGACGGTCATCGTGGGCGGCGGCTCGCACGCGCTGGTGTTCCTGAACGCGATGCTCTTCGGGGCGGTGAGCTTTCCCATCTACTCGGTCTCGGCCTCGCACGCGCACGACCATGCCGCGAGCCACGAGCGGGTGGAGCTCTCGGCGGCGCTGATGTTCTACTTTGCCCTCGGGGCCATCGCGGCGCCGCTGCTCGCCTCCACCCTGATGGAGAGGTTCGGTCCCGGCGCGCTCTTCTGGATGATCGCGGTAGCGCATGCGGGCCTCGTGCTCTTCGGGCTCGTGCGGATGCGGCTGCGCGCCGCGCCGGAGCGGCGGACACCCTATGTCTGGCTACCGCGCACGACCTTCACGATCGGCCGGCTCTTCGGTGCGCGGCGGGACGGGGCGACGCCGCGGCCGACACCCCGGCGCCCGGCCCGCTCAGAGGCGCCGGACGCCGGCGAGTGAGCCCCGTGCGTGAGCCGGGCCCGCCGCGCCGCCCTTTGCGCGGGTTGAGCCGGATCAATCCCGGCCGGTCCCGCTCGCGCTAGGCTGGTGCGCGACGGGGGGCTGCGGGCCGCGCATTGTGCGTCCGGCGGCGAACAAGCGAAAGGAGTGGGACATGGAGATTCGATTCGACGGCAAGTGCGCCCTCGTGACCGGCGCGGCGTCAGGCATCGGGGCCGAGATCGCCCGCGAACTGGCGCGCAGCGGCGCGACGGTGATCTGCGCCGACCTCGAGGAAGAGGCCTGCGCAGGCGTGGTGGACGAGATCCGCGGCGCGGGCGGTCAGGCCCATGCGCGGGCCTGCGACGTCTCCGATCCCGCATCGGTCGAGGCGGCCGTGGCCTTCGCGGCCGAGACGGGCGGCGGGCTGCACCTTCTGGTGAACAACGCGGGCATCGGCGGCGAGCAGGGGCCGCTGGCCGCGTGCGAACTGGCGAACTGGGACAAGGTGATCGCGGTCAACCTGTCCGGCGTGTTCTACGGCATGAAATACGCGATCGCGGAGATGGAGAAGGCCGGCGGCGGCGCCATCGTCAACATTGCGTCGATCCTGGGCTCGGTCGGGTTCGCGGGCGCGGGGCCCTATGTGGCGACAAAGCACGGCGTCGTGGGCATGACCAAGGTCGCGGCGATCGAGAACGCCGAGAAGGGCATCAGGGTGAACGCGGTCGGGCCCGCCTTCGTCAGGACGGCGATCCTCGAGGCGCTCGACGACGCGACGCTCGAGGCGGTGGCGGGGATGCACCCGGTCAAGCGCCTCGGCACGGTGGACGAGATCGCGCCGCTGGTGGCCTTCCTGCTGTCGGATGAGGCCAGCTTCATCACCGGCAGCTACCACCTCGCCGACGGCGGCTACACCGCCCAGTGAGCGGTGCGCGACGCCCGCTGCCGGGGGCAAGGCGCTTGCAAGCGCCTTCCGCGTGCGTGCGCGCGCGGCAACGGCCTTGCAAGGCCGTTGCACCGTCCCGGCGGCAGGCGCGGGCGTCGAGGTCGCGCTGGCATCGCCGGGGTCCTTCGGCTAGGGACGCCTCTGGATATCGGGAAGGCTCACCATGGCGCGCATCCTCATCACCTCGGCCATCCCCTACATCAACGGGGTCAAGCACCTGGGCAATCTGGTGGGCTCGCAGCTGCCCGCCGATCTCTATGCGCGCTACGCCCGCGCGCGCGGGCACGAGGTGCTGTTCCTGTGCGCCACCGACGAGCACGGCACGCCGGCCGAGCTCGCCGCCGCCAAGGCGGGCATGGAGGTTGCCGAGTATTGCGCCAGGATGCACCGGGTGCAGGCGCGCCTCGCCCACGGCTTTCGCCTGTCCTTCGACCATTTCGGCCGCTCGTCTTCGGCGCAGAACCATCGGCTGACCCAGCACTTCGCCGGCAGGCTCGCCGCGAACGGCTACATCGAGGAGGTGACCGAGCGGCAGGTCTATTCCGTCGCCGACGGCCGCTTCCTGCCCGACCGCTACATCGAGGGCACCTGCCCGAACTGCGGGTACGAGAAGGCGCGCGGCGACCAGTGCGAGAACTGCACCAAGCAGCTCGATCCGACCGACCTGATCGACCCGCGCTCGGCCATCTCGGGCTCGACCGATCTCGAGGTGCGTGAGACCAAGCACCTCTACCTGCGCCAGTCGCTGCTGAAGGAGCGGCTCGACGCGTGGATCGACGGGCAGACCGGCTGGCCGATCCTGACCACATCGATCGCGAAGAAGTGGCTGCACGATGGCGATGGGCTGCAGGACCGCGGCATCACCCGCGATCTCGACTGGGGCGTGCCGGTGAAGCGCGGCGACGAGGACTGGCCGGGGATGGAGGGCAAGGTCTTCTACGTGTGGTTCGACGCGCCCATCGAATACATCGCCTGCGCCGCCGAGTGGGCCGAGGCGCAGGGGCTGGACGAGGCCGCGTGGCGGCGCTGGTGGCGCACCGACGAGGGTGCCGCGGATGTTCGATACGTGCAATTCATGGGCAAGGACAACGTGCCCTTCCACACCCTCAGCTTCCCCGCCACCATCATGGGATCGGGCGAACCGTGGAAGCTCGTGGATTACATCAAGTCCTTCAACTATCTCACCTATGATGGGGGACAATTCTCGACCAGCCAGGGCCGTGGCGTGTTCATGGACCAGGCGCTGGGGTTGCTGCCATCGGACTACTGGCGCTGGTGGCTGCTGGCGAACGCGCCCGAGAGCGGCGACGCGGAGTTCACGTGGGAAAAGTTCCAGGCGGGTGTCAACAAGGACCTCGCCGACGTGCTGGGCAACTTCGTCAGCCGCGTCACCAAGTTCTGCCGCTCGAAGTTCGGCGAGGAGGTGCCAGAGGGCGGCGAGATGTCGGCGGCCGGCCGCGCGCTGCTGGCCGAGCTGACGGAGCGGCTCGCCGCCTATACCGCGCACATGGAGGCGATCGAGGTGCGCAAGGCGGCGGCCGAGTTGCGCGCGATCTGGGTCGCGGGCAACGAATTCCTGCAGGGTGCCGCTCCGTGGACCACGATCAAGGAGGACCGCGACCGCGCGGCGGCCGATATTCGCCTCGCGCTCAATCTCGTGCACCTCTACGCCGTGATCTCCGAGCCTTTCCTGCCCGACGCCGCGGCGCGGCTGCTCGAGGCGCTGCGCATCGACCGGCGCGACTGGCCAGGCGACATCGGGGCGGCGCTCGAAGTGCTGCCGCCGGGCCACCGATTCGTCACGCCCGACACCCTTTTCGCCAAGATCGACGACGCGACGCGCGACGAGTGGGCGAGCCGCTTCGCCGGCACCCGCGCCGCCTGAGCGGCGCTGCGCCGTTCCGCGTGCGGGCCCCGCATTGCGCCGACGGGTTCACATTGCGCCGACGGGTCCGCCCGCTAGACTGACCATGGCGGCGTGCCGGCGGGGCGACAGGGGGTCAGGGCAGGGATGGATCGCGATCTGGTGGCCTACTGGAAGACTGCGCCGGGCGACTTCCTGGGGGCGCTCTTCGCCCATTCGGCCTTTCTCGCGCTCTCGTTCGAGGCCACGGGCCGCGTGCTCGCCCAGTCGGCGGCGTTGTCGCGTCTCACCGGGCGCAGCGACGACGCGGTGCGGGGCCGGCCGCTGACCGAGCTGATGCCCGAGGGCTCCGCCCGCCTCTTCGCCGATATCGTGCTGCCCGAGCTCGCCCGGCGCGGCACGATCGACGGGGTCGATCTCGAGCTGCTCGACGCCGGCGGCGCGACGCTGCCCGTGCGCCTCTCGGCGCTGTGCGAGCTCGACGCCACGGGGGGGTGCGTGCGGGCCGTCGCCGTCCTGTCGGACCTGCGTGAGACCCGCGCCGCGCTCGAGGCGCTCGACCGCAAGGCCGCCGAGTCGCAGGAGGCGAGCGAGGCCAAGAGCCGCTTTCTCGCAGCGATGAGTCACGAGATCCGCACGCCGATGAACGCGATCCTCGGTTTCGCGCAGTTGCTCGACATGTCCGATCTCGACGAGACGCGGGCCGGGCATGTGAAGGCGATCCTCTCGGCGGGCGAGTCACTGATGACGCTGCTGGCCGACCTGCTCGATCTCACGCAGGTCGAGGCGGGGCGGATGCGGGTCGACCTGCGCCCCTTCGATCTGCACGAGCTGCTCGATTCTGTGGCCGGCTGGTGGCGGGCGGCGGCCGCGCAGAAGAGCCTCGCGCTGCATGTCGTGCGTGCCGAGGGGCTGCCGCGGCACGTCATCTCCGACCGGGGCCGGATCGAGCAGGTGTTGCACAACTACCTTGGGAACGCGGTCAAGTTCACGCCCGCCGGCCGGGTCGAGCTGAGCGTCGAGGCGCTCGGCCCGGTGACGGGCGGCGAGGCGCCCGAGACGGTGATCCGCTTTCGCGTCGCCGACACGGGGCCGGGCATCGCGCCCTCGGACGTGGTGCGGCTCTACCGCCCCTTCGTGCGGATCGAGGACGAGGGCGCGCCCGCGCGCGAGGGCTGGGGGCTGGGCCTGTCGATCTGCGCCGGCATCGCCGAGGCGATGGGCGCGGAGGTGGGCGTCGAGAGCGAGCCGGGCCGCGGCTCGGTCTTCTGGTTCGACGTGCCGGTGGGCGTGGTCGAGAGGCAGGGCAAGGACGTGGCGCAGCCGGGCCCGGAAGAGGCGCCGGGTCGGCCGGGCCGCCGCATCCTCGTTGCCGAGGACGACCGGCTGAACCAGGAGGTCATGCGCCGCATCCTGTCGGGCATGGGCCACGACGTGTCGGTCGCCGCGAACGGCTTCGAGGCGCTCGAGGCGCTCGAGCGCGAGGCGTTCGACGTGGTGCTGATGGACGTGATGATGCCGGGCCTCGACGGCGTGGCGGCGACCCGTCGGCTGCGCGCGGCCCCCCACGGGCAGAGCGGCATCCCCGTGATCGCCTGCTCGGCGCATGTCTCGCCCGAGGCCGAGGCGCGCTACCGCGAGATCGGGATGACGGCGTTCCTGCCAAAGCCCGTCGACCGTGCCCGCCTCGCCGAGGCCATCGAGGCGGCGCTGGGGAGGCGCGAGGCGGAGGCGGGCTGAGCCCGTGCCGCTCCGCGCACGGCGCTTTCCTGCGGGAGCCTGCCGATGGCGCCGGTGCGCTGTTCTGCGACCGTGGGCGCCCGCGCCCGGAGGCCGCCCCACCAGCCCTCCCGCGTCCTCCGGGCGCGGGCGGCGGGGAGCGGGTGGCTGGCGCAGGCGGCGGGGCACGCCGGCCCGACACGGCCCTTTCCCCCAGCCGCTCGGCGCCCTAGCTGGCAGACCTGACCGGGAGACGCCCATGCTGATCGCCGCGCGCGACGTGACCAAAACCTACCCCACCGCCGACGGCCCGCTCACGGTGCTGGGCGGCGTGTCGCTGAAGCTCGAACGCGGCGAGACGCTGGCGCTGACGGGCGAGTCGGGCTCGGGCAAGTCGACGCTGCTGCACCTGCTCGCCGCGCTCGATACCGCCGACGCGGGCGAGATCGAGGTGGCCGGCACCGCGCTGTCGGGCCTGTCGGACGCGGGCCGCGCCGCGCTCCGGCGCGAGGCGATCGGGCTGATCTTCCAGCAGTTCAACCTGATTCCGTCGCTCGACGCGGGCGCCAACCTGGCCTTCCAGGCCCGTCTCGCCGGCCGGCACGACCCAGAGTGGTGCGCCACGCTGGCCGAGCGGCTGGGCCTGACCGACGTGCTCTCGCGCTACCCCGAGCAACTCTCGGGCGGGCAGCAGCAGCGCGTAGCCATCGGCCGGGCTCTGGCCGCGCGCCCGCAGGTGCTGATGGCCGACGAGCCCACCGGCAACCTCGACGAGGCGGCGTCCGACCGTGTCGCCGCCCTGATGCTCGAGCTTGTCGCCGAGACCGGCGCGGGACTGCTGGTCGTCACCCATTCCGAGCGCCTCGCCGCGCGCGCCGGCCGCCGGCTGCACCTCTCGGGCGGGCATCTGGCCGAGGCGCCGCCCGCGGCGCGCGGGGCGGCCGAGTGACCCGCGCCGCGCTCGCCGCGCTGCTGTCGCACTGGCGGCGGCGGCCGGGGCAGCTCGCCACGCTGCTTCTGGGCCTGGCGCTGGCCACCGCGCTCTGGTCGGCGGTGCAGGCGATCAATGCCGAGGCGCGCGCGAGCTACGACCGCGCGGCGGGCGAGCTCGGCCTGTCGAGCCTCGACGCGCTGGTGCGTCCGGGCGAGCCGCTGGGAGTCGCCGATTTCGCCGCGCTCCGCCGCGCGGGCTGGCTCGTCTCGCCCGTGCTAGAGGGACGCATCGCCGTCGGGGCCGGCCCGCCGGTGAGCATCCTCGGCGTCGATCTCCTCTCCGCGCCGCCGGGCGCGCTGCCCGTTGGCCTCGCCGGGCTGGGCGAGGGAGAGGAGCCGGCGCTGCTTTTCACCGCGCCGGGTCTGGCCTTCGCCGCGCCCGATCTCGCCGCCCGGCTCTCGCAGGCCGCCCCGGCGGGCTGGCCCGAGATCCGCGCCGACGCCGCCGTGCCGCCCGGGCAGGTGCTGACCGACATCGGGGCGGCGGAGCGGATGCTCGCGCGGCCCGGCGAGATCGACCGCCTGCTGATCCTGCCCGGCCAGCCGCGGGGCCGCCCCCCCCTGGCGGAGGCTGCCCCCGGCCTCGTGCGCGAGGCGGGCCGAGAGGAGGGCGAGATCGCCCGGCTCACCTCGTCGTTCCACCTCAACCTGACGGCCTTCGGGCTGCTGTCGTTCGCGGTGGGGCTCTTCATCGTGCACGGCGCGATCGGTCTCGCCGTCGAGCAGCGGCGCGGCACGGTGCGGACGCTGCGCGCCCTCGGCCTGCCCACGGGCCGGCTCGTGGCGCTCCTGCTGGTGGAGGTCGTGGTGCTGGCGCTGGTGGCGGGTGCGGCGGGCGTGGCGCTCGGCTACGTTATTGCCGCCGCGCTCCTGCCCGACGTCGCGGCGACGCTGCGTGGCCTCTACGGCGCCTCGGTGCCGGGCGTGCTGTCGTTCGATCCGGGCTGGGCGGCGGCGGGCCTCGCCATGGCGCTCGCGGGCGCGCTCGTGGCGGCGGGGCAGGGCCTCTGGCGGGTCGCCCGCCTACCGGTGCTCGAGGCGGCACGCCCGCGCGCCTGGGCCACCGTCTCGGGCCGCAGCTTGCGCCGGCAGGCGGCTGTCGGGGCAGCGCTGCTTGTGGCCGGCATCGCCGCGCCGCTGGTGGCCGACGGTCTGGTGGCGGGCTTCGCACTGCTCGGCGGGCTGCTGCTCGGCGCGGCGCTGATCCTGCCGCTCGCGCTGTCGGCCGCGCTCGCCCTCGGCGCGTCCCGGGCGCGGCGGCCGCTGGCGGAGTGGTTCTGGGCCGACACGCGCCAGCAGCTCCCCGGCCTGTCGCTCGCGCTGATGGCGCTGATGCTGGCGCTTGCGGCGAACATCGGCGTCTCGACCATGGTGGGGTCGTTCCGCCTGACCTTCACCGGCTGGCTCGACCAGCGCCTCGCGGCCGACCTCTACGCCCGCGCCGGCAGCGGGGCGGAGGCCGAGGCGATCCGCGCCTTCGCCGAGGCACGGGGTGCCGGCCTCTTGCCCACGGCCGAGGTCGAGGCGGGGCTCGCCGGCGCCCCCGGCACGATACGGGGCATCACCGACCACCCGCTCTACGCGCAAAGCTGGCCGCTCCTGTCTGCCGCGACGGACGTATGGGAGCGGGTCGCGCGCGGCGAAGCGGCTCTGGTCAACGAGCAGCTCGCCCGCCGCGCGGGCCTCGCCACGGGCGACCCGCTGGAGCTCGGCCCCGGCTGGGCGCTGCCGGTGGCGGGCATCTATTCCGACTACGGCAACCCGCGGGGCGAGGCGATGGTGGCACTCTCCGGCCTGCAGGAGCGCTTTCCACAGGCGGTGGCGCGCGACTTCGGCCTCGTCGCGCCCGAGGGCACGGGGGCGGGCGCGCTGCGCTCGGCCCTGATCGCCGAGACGCCGCTGACCGAGGGCGCGGTCATCGACCAGGGGCAGGTCAAGCAGATCTCGCTCGCGGTCTTCGAGCGGACCTTTGCGGTCACCGGCGCGCTGAACGTGCTGACGCTCGCGGTGGCTGGAGTGGCGATGCTGACGGCGCTGCTGACCCTCGCCACGATGCGCCTGCCGCAGCTCGCCCCGGTCTGGGCGCTGGGGCTGACGCGCGCACGGCTCGGCCGGCTCGACATGGCGCGCTCGGGCCTGCTCGCCGCGCTTACCTTCGCCACCGCCCTGCCGCTCGGCCTCGCCTTGGCCTGGGCGCTGCTGGCGGTGGTCAACGTCGAGGCATTCGGCTGGCGGCTGCCGATGCACCTGTTCCCGCGAGATTGGGCGCTCCTGCTCGCCCTGTCGGTCGCCGCCGCCCTGCTCGCGGCCCTCATCCCCGCGCGCCGCCTCGCCCGGACGCCCCCCTCCGCCTTCCTCAAGATCTTCGCCGATGAACGCTGAGATCTCCGCACGCCCCGGCGCCCCGCTCCCCGCCCCCCTCTTGAAGGGCACTCCCCAATGATGCCTCGCCGCCCGGCGCCCCCGCCCCCTGCTTCTTTCTGTTCCAAATACGCATCGCGCCGGTCTGTCCTGGCGCACGGCCTGGCACTCTGCGCCGTCCCCGCCGCCGCGCCCCTCGCCGCGCAGGGCTTCGCAGGCCTCGGGACGGAGGCGGCGGGCTACGCCATCCCCGACCGGTCGCCGCTCGTCTTCCCGGGCGACCACGGCGCGCACCCGGCCTTCCGGATCGAGTGGTGGTATCTCACCGCCAACCTGACAGATGCCGCGGGCCGCGACCTCGGCCTGCAATGGACGCTGTTCCGCTCGGCCCTCCGGCCGCCCGACCCCGAGGCGGCCGAGGCCGGCTGGCAGGCGCCGCAGATCTGGCTCGCCCACGCCGCAGTCACCACGCCCGAGCGGCATGTCGCGGCCGAGCGCTTCGCCCGCGGCGGGGTGGGGCAGGCGGGCGTGCACCCCGCTCCCTTCGCCGCCTGGCTCGACGAGTGGCGCCTCGCCGCGCCCGACGCCGATCTGCCGATGCGGGCACCCGCGTCGGGCACCACGCGGGCCGACGGGTCGGAGCGTGCCGCCAGCGGTGCGGGCGCCGCGCCTGGCGCACCCCCCGCCGGCGCCGCCGACGGCGCGCGCACCGCCGCCGCTGCCGGCACCACCGACGGTGACGCGCTCGACCGGCTGGTGGTGGTCGCCTCGGCGGAGGACTTCGCCTACGAGGTGCGCCTGACGGCGCAGGGGCCGCTCGTGCTGCAGGGCGAGTCGGGCTATTCCGTCAAGTCGCCCGAGGGGCAGGCGAGCCGCTACTACTCGCAGCCCTTCTACCGCGCCGAGGGAGTGCTGCGCCTGCCGGAGGGCGAGATCGCGGTGACAGGCCGCGCCTGGCTCGACCGCGAGTGGTCGTCGCAGCCGCTCGCCGACACGCAGGACGGGTGGGACTGGATCTCGCTGCACCTCGACACCGGCGAGAAGCTGATGGGCTTCCGCCTGCGCGATCGGGCGCGCGCGCCCTTCACCTCGGCCACCCACATCGCACCCGACGGCACCGCGACACCGTATTCCGACGGGGCGCTCACCCTCACGCCGCTCGAGACGGCGCGGGTCGCGGGGCGCGACGTGCCGGTGCGCTGGCGGGCCGAACTGCCCGAGCAGGGCATCGACGTGGCCCTCTCGGCGGTGAACCCGCAGGCCTGGATGGGCCTCGGCTTCCCCTACTGGGAGGGTCCGGTGCGGATCGAGGGCAGCCATGCGGGCCGCGGCTACCTCGAGATGACGGGCTATCCCGAGGCGTGAGGCGTCGAGGCTTGACGTGGCCCATGGGTCGGGCGCACGCTTTCCGTCGTCCGGGCGCCGCCCCGGACGCGGTCGGAGGGGAGGCCGGCCCGTGCGCGCCACCATCGCTGTTCTGCTTCTCGCCGGCCCGGCCGCGGCCGGGCCCGATCTCGGGCCAGCACCCGTCTTCGCCGAACCCGAGCGCGCGCGGGTCGAGCTCGGGTGGCTGCTGTTCTACGACCCCGTGCTCTCGGGCAGCGGCGAGGTCGCCTGCGCGACATGCCATCACCCGCGCTTCGGCACGTCCGACGGGGTCTCGCTGTCCCTCGGCGACGGTGGCCTTGGGCTGGGGCCCGAGCGGGCAGCCGACCCGGCCAACCTGCCGCTCCAGCGTCTCCCGCGGAACGCGCCGGGCCTGTGGAACCTGGGCGCCGAGGAATTCACCGTGTTCTTCCACGACGGCCGGCTGGAAGAGGACCCCACGCGCCCCGGCGGCATCCGCACGCCCCTGGGCGCGGAGATGGTGAGCGGATTCGACTCGGCGCTCGCCGCACAGGCGATGTTCCCGGTGCTCTCGGCCGACGAGATGGCGGGGCACTATGGCGAGAACGACATCGCCGAGGCGGTGGGGCAGGGAATGCTCGCGCATGAGGGCGGCGCGTGGGACCGCATCGCCGCCCGCGTCGCCGCCATGCCGGCCTATGCCGATGCCTTCGCCCGCGTCGCGCCGGGGCAGGCCATCGACTTTCCCCTGATCGCCAACGTGATCGCCGATTTCATCCGGTTCGAGTGGCGGGCCGACGACAGCGCCTTCGACCGGCACATGCGGGGCGAGGCGCCGCTGGAAGGCGCTGCGCTCAGGGGGATGGCGCTGTTCTACGGCGAGGCGGGGTGTTCGGCGTGCCATTCCGGCTGGTTCCAGACCGACCACCGCTTTCACGCCATCGCCATGCCGCAGATCGGCCCCGGCAAGGCGGGCCGCTTCGAGGCGCATCACCGCGACGAGGGGCGGATGCGGGTGACAAACGACCCCGCCGACGCCTACCGCTTCCGCACGCCGAGCTTGCGCAACGTGACGCTGACGGCGCCCTACGGCCATTCCGGCGCCTATGTCGAGCTCGAGGACGTGGTGCGCCACCACCTCGACCCGGTGGGCGCGCTTCGCCGCTACGACGTTTCGGACGCGCGGCTGCCCGAGTTGCCTGGCGTCGACGACCACTGGGTGCTGGACCGCCCCGAAGAGATCGACCGCATCGCCGCCGCCAGCGACCTCGATCCGGTGGCGCTGTCCGATGCCGAGGTGGCCGACATCCTCGCGTTTCTGAAGGCGCTGGAGGATCCGGCCGAGCGGCTCGGCGTGCCCGAGGCGGTGCCGAGCGGGTTGCCGGTGGACCGCTGAAGGCGCGCTCAGGCCCGCGCTTGCGGCGCAGGGGCCCCGCGTTCAGTCCGACGCGAGGTGCAGGATTCGGTTTGCCGCAACGGGGCGCCACTCCGACACCGCGCCGCCCGGCCAGATCACGCGGATCTCGGCGCGCTCGGCCGCGCCCAGGCCGAAATGCATCAGCCCCGCCTTCCCGCCGGCATGGCCGCCGCCCACCGTCACCTCGCGGGTCTGCACGCCGGCCCCGGTGCGCAGTTCGACGAAGGCGCCGATGGCTTGCGTATTGGGCGGCGGCGCCGAGAGGCCCACGAGCAGCCAGTTTCCGGCGACGCCCGCGCTCTGCCACAGCTCCATCTCGGCGCGACGGTTGACCACGGCGAGGTCGAGCGCGCCGTCGAGGTTCAGATCGGCCAGCACCGCGCCGCGCGCCCGCTCGAGGGTGGCGATGCCGGCCTCGGCCGCGCGCTCCTCGAACGTGCCGTCCGCCCGCTGCACGAGCAGGGTGTTGGGGTCGCGCATAGCGGCGTCCGGCATCTGCTCGACATTGCCCTTGGCCACGAAGATGTCGTCGCGCCCGTCGTTGTTCACGTCGCCGAACTCGGCGTGCCAGCCGGTAGAGGGGCGGCCGTCGTCGCCGGTATGCGGGCGGTGGGCGGTGGTGCCCCGCTCGTAGGTGGCGTCGCGCCAGACCGGGCCGCCTGCGTCCGGGTCGAACACCTGGAACTTCTGGTCGCCGATCGAGGTGAGGTAGACGTCGGGCCAGCCGTCGCCCGTCAGGTCGCGCGAGGCGATGCCCATGCCCCAGATCGCGAAGGGGAGCCAGCCGTCGGCCTCGGTGTAGAGGCGGGGCACCTCTTCCATCGCCCACATCTGCTCCTGCCCGCCCGCGACGTAGTAGTGGCGGTCGTTGCTGACGCGCAGGTCGGCACGGCCGGTGCGGGACCAGTCGGAGAAGAGCATCGAGAGCGTGCAATGGCCCGGCTCGAGCCGCAGAGGTCGGCCGTAGCCGCCGCCCTCGGGGCGGTAGAGGAGCGGCGCGTCGCAGGCGCGGAAGGGGCCGGTGGGGTCGGACCGGTCGATGTAGGGGCCGAAGGCGAGGGTGGGCAGCGCGTTGCCCGCCTCCCAGGTGGCGGTAAAGGCAGTTGTCCAGTGGTCGCCCGAGGTGAAACCGATGCGTTCGAACGCCTCGAAGCGGCAGTCGCCGAGGCCCCGCATCAGTCGGTCGGGGCCGACCCGCAGGATCGCGAGGTCGAGCACGCCGTCGCCGTCGATGTCGAGCGGGTAGGCGCCCGTCACCCCGGTCAGCGCCAGCGCCTCGGGCGTCTCGGCCTCGTAGGTCAGCGCGCCGCCCGGCGCCGAGCGATTGCGGAACAGCGTCGCGGGCACGGCGCCTCCGGCGGCGTAGAGTTCCGGCAGGAGGTCGCCGTCGCAGTCGAAGCCGGCGACCCCGCCACCGACGAAATGCTCCCAGCCCCCCGAATAGACATGCGGCGCGAGCGGGCGGGCCACGAAATGCGGATCGGCCCCCGCCGAGGCGCCCGCGGACGCGACGACGGCAGCCGCGACCGTGCGCCGCACCCTCGCGCCCGGGCCGCGGGGTGCCGCGCCCGGTGCCGCGAAAGCCCTTGTGCGAGTGCGTCGCGCCATCTCTTCCCCGTTTGCCGGATGCCTTCATCTTGCACGGCAAAACACGGGCGTCGAATAACATTTGGACAGCGTAAATACGGACACTTATACCGAAACGGCGCGCCGGCCAGGAGGGAGGGACGGCGCACCAAGGGAGGAAACCGCATGAAACTGCTCGCAACCCTTTCGGCCGCCGCCGTGTTGCTCGGTAGCGCCGCCGCCCATGCCCAGGACCTGACGGTCGGCGTGAGCTGGTCGAACTTCCAGGAAGAGCGCTGGAAGCGCGACGAGGGCGCCATCCGCGCCGTGCTCGACGAGGCGGGGGCCGAATACGTCTCGACCGACGCGCAGTCGTCGTCGGCCAAGCAGCTCTCCGACGTCGAGAGCCTCATCGCCCAGGGCGTCGACGCGCTCATCATCCTGGCGCAGGATACGCAGGCCATCATCCCCGCCGTGCAGGCTGCCGCCGACGAAGGCATCCCCGTGGTGGGCTACGATCGCCTGATCGAGGATCCGCGTGCCTTCTACCTGACCTTCGACAACGTCGAGGTCGGGCGGATGCAGGCCCGCGCCGTGCTCGAGGAGCAGCCCACCGGCAACTACGTGATGATCAAGGGCTCGCCCACCGACCCCAACGCCGACTTCCTGCGCGGCGGACAGCAGGAGGTGCTGCAGGAGGCGATCGACGCGGGCGACATCGAGATTGTCGGCGAGGCCTATACCGACCAGTGGCTGCCGGCCAACGCCCAGCGCAACATGGAGCAGATCCTCACCGCGCAGGACAACGACGTCGATGCCGTGGTGGCCTCGAACGATGGCACCGCGGGCGGCGTGGTGGCCGCACTGACCGCGCAGGGGATGGACGGCATCCCCGTCTCCGGCCAGGACGGCGACCTCGCCGCGCTCAACCGCGTCGCCAAGGGCACCCAGACCGTCTCCGTCTGGAAGGACGCGCGCGACCTCGGCCGCGAGGCCGGCGAGATCGCCGTGGCGATGGCGCAGGGCACCGAGATGTCGGAGATCGAGGGCGCCGAGGAATGGACATCGCCCTCCGGCACCACGCTGACGGCCAAGTTCCTCGCGCCGATCCCGATCACGCAGGACAATCTCGACGTGGTGGTCGATGCCGGCTGGATCGACGTAGAGACGCTCTGCCAGGGCGTCGAGGGTGGCCCGGCCCCCTGCAACTGACGGCCCTGACCTTCTGCCTTGGCCGTCCGCGCGCACGGGTCGCGTGCGGGCGGCCGGGGTCAGGCCTGCCACCCGTCCGCCCGGCCCGCGGGCGGGCTTCGAGAGGGGACCACAGATGACCGATGCGGCCAGCACCCAGGGTCCGGCGCGGCGGCGCTCGTTCTTCGACCAGTTCGAGCTCGACACGCGCCTGCTCGGCATGATCGGCGCCTTCGCCGTTCTCGCGCTGACCTTCCATTTCGTCACCGAGGGGCGGTTCCTGACCCCCCGCAACGTGTTCAACCTCACGATCCAGACGGTGAGCGTGGCGCTGATGGCGACCGGCATGGTCTTCGTCATCGTGCTGCGCCACATCGACCTGTCGGTCGGCTCGCTCCTGGCCACCTGCTCGGCCATGATGGCGATGACGCAGACCGTGGTGACGCCCGAATGGCTGGGCCTCGGCCTGAATCACCCCGCGACCGCGCCCATCGCCATCACGGTCGGCATCCTGACGGGCGCGGCGATCGGGGCTTTCCATGGCTGGCTGGTGGGCTATCTGGGCATTCCCGCTTTCATCGTCACGCTGGGCGGCCTGCTCGTGTGGCGCAACGTGGCGTGGTATCTGACGCGGGGCCAGACGATCGGCCCGCTCGACGAGAATTTCCAGCTCTTCGGCGGGATCAACGGCACGCTCGGCGAGACGTGGAGCTGGGTCGCGGCCGGGCTCGCCGTGGCCGGCGCGCTCTGGGCGCTCTGGAACTCGCGACGCAACAAGATGCGCCACGACTTCCCGGTCAAGCCGCTCTGGGCCGAGGCGGTGATCGCGGCCGTGATCGCGGTGGCGATCGTCGGCTTCGTGTGGCTGCTGAACAGCTACGAGATCCCGCAGGCGCGGCTCGAGCGGATGTTCGAGGCCCGCGGCGCGGTCATGCCAGAGGGCTACACCGAGGGCTACGGCCTGCCGATCTCGGTGGTTCTGCTGGTCCTCGTGGCGATCGTGATGACGGTCGTGGCACAGCGCACACGGCTGGGGCGCTACATCTTCGCCGCGGGCGGCAACCCCGAGGCGGCGCAGCTCGCCGGCATCGACACGCGGATGCTGACGGTCAGGGTCTTCGCCCTCATGGGCGTGCTCTGCGCCATCTCGGCGGTCGTCGCCTCGTCGCGGCTGACCTTCCATTCCAACGACATCGGCACCCTCGACGAGCTGCGCGTGATCGCGGCGGCCGTCATTGGGGGCACCGCGCTCTCGGGGGGGATCGGCACGATTTACGGCGCGATCCTCGGCGCGCTCATCATGCAGTCGCTGCAATCGGGCATGGCGATGGTGGGCGTCGACGCGCCGCTCCAGAACATCGTGGTGGGCGCGGTTCTGGTGCTCGCCGTGCTGATCGACATCATCTACCGCCGCCGCACCGGAGACCGGACATGAGCAGCGACCGCCCCGATATCGACCGCACCGGAACCCCCCTGATCGAGCTGCGCGACATGCAGAAGTCGTTCGGCGGCATCCACGCCGTCGACCACGTGTCGATCGACCTCTACCCGGGCGAGGTGGTGGGCGTGCTCGGCCACAACGGCGCGGGCAAGTCGGTGCTGATGAAGATGCTCTCGGGCGCGCTGCCGCGCGACGGCGGCGAGATCTACGTCAAGGGCGAGCGGGCGGTGATCAACAACCCGCGCGACGCGCGCCGCTACCGGATCGAGACGATCTACCAGTATCTCGCGCTGGCCGACAATCTCGACGCCGCCGCCAACCTCTTTCTCGGCCGAGAACTGACCACTGCAACAGGGCTGGTCGACGACGCGCAGATGGAGGCCGAGACGCGCAGGATCATGTCGCGGCTCAACCCGAACTTCCGGCGCTACGCGGCGCCGGTCAAGGCGCTCTCGGGCGGGCAGCGCCAGTCGGTCGCCATCGCGCGGGCGGTCTATTTCAACGCCGAGATCCTGATCATGGACGAGCCCACCGCCGCGCTGGGCGTCGAGGAGACGCGGATGGTGGCCCAGCTCATCGACGAGCTGAAGCGGCAGGGCCTCGGCATCTTCCTGATCGACCACGACATCCACCAGGTGAAGGCGCTGTGCGACCGTGCGAGCGTGATGAAGAACGGCCGGCTGGTGGGCACGGTCGACGTGCACGAGGCGAGCGAGGACGACCTGCTCGGCATGATCATCGCGGGAAAGAAGCCGGGCGAGGCCCCCCGCCTCGAAGAGGTGCTGGGCGGCGAGGTGCATTGAGAGGGCAGACAATGAGCACGGGATTCTTCGACGGGATCGCTCCCGTCCGCCACGCGGGGCCGGAGAGCACCGACCCGCTCGCCTTCCGTCACTACGATCCCGACGCGCAGGTGATGGGCCGGCGCCTCGAGGATCATCTGCGCTTCGCCGTCGCGTGGTGGCATTCCCTCGCGTGGGAGGGCAACGACCCCTTCGGCGGCCCGACCTTCCTCCGCCCCTGGCACCCGCAGGACGAGATGGGGCGGGCGAAGATGAAGGCGGATGTCGCCTTCGAGATGTTCACCCTGCTGGGCCAGCCCTTCTTCTGCTTCCACGACGCCGATGTGCGCCCCGAGACGGGCGACTATGCGACGAACCTCGCCGGGCTCGAGGAGATCACCGACTACATGGGCCCCAGGATGGAGGAGACGGGCACCGGGCTGCTCTGGGGGACGGCCAACCTCTTCACCCATCGCCGTTTCATGGGCGGCGCGGCCACCAACCCCGACCCCGATGTCTTCGCCTTCGCCGCGGCCACGGTGAAGGGCTGCATGGACGCCACCCACAAGCTCGGCGGGCAGAACTACGTGCTCTGGGGTGGGCGCGAGGGCTACGAGACTTTGCTCAACACGGACCTGAAGCAGGAGCTCGACCACCTCGCGCGGTTTCTCCACATGGTCGTCGACTACAAGCACAAGATCGGATTCGAGGGCACGATCCTGATCGAGCCGAAGCCGCAGGAACCCACCAAGCACCAGTATGATTACGACGTGGCCACCACCGCGGCCTTCCTGCGCAAGCACGGGCTGGAGAGCGAGGTGAAGATCAACATCGAGTGCGGGCACGCCGTGCTGGCCGGCCACTCCTTCGAGCACGAGATCGCGCTGGCGGTGGCCGAAGGGCTGTTCGGCTCGATCGACATGAACCGCAACGACTACCAGTCGGGCTGGGATACCGACCAGTTCCCCAACAACGTCCCCGAGGTGGCGCTGGCCTATTACCACATTCTCAAGGGGGGCGGCTTCGGCACCGGCGGGACCAATTTCGACGCGAAGTTGCGGCGCCAGTCGATCGACCCGCAGGATCTGATCGCTGCCCATGTCGGCGCGATGGACGTGTGCGCACGGGGCCTGACCGCCGCTGCCGCGATGCTCGAGGATGGCGGGCTCGAGGCGGCGCTGCGCGAGCGCTACGCCGGCTGGGCGCGGCCCGAGGCACAGGCGATGCTGGAAAGCGACCTCGCCGCGATCCAGAAGCGGGTGCTCGACGAGGGGATCGCGCCCGAGCCGCGCTCCGGCCGTCAGGAGATTCTGGAGACCTACGTCAACCGCTTCGTCTGAGCGGAACCGGCGCGGCCTTGTCCCGGAATTTCGTACGAATTTCCGCCACACCGCCCGTCGCCGGCGGCGATATCTGTCACACGGTCATCGAGGCCCGGTCGCGCCCGGTGCCGGGAGGCGGCAGAATTTCGTACGAAATTCTGGGGACTGCGTATGCGCCGTCTCCGCCCCATTGATTTTCGCAGTTCCAGCGCGCTGCTTGAGCGGCGAGTTTTCTTCTGAGCATTCGGAAGGAGATGACGATGGCGGACGGTGGCGACGGATTTGGCGGTTGCATCGAGGTTGTGCAACGGACGCGGGATATCGGCGCTGGCCTGCCGAGGTGAAGGCCCGGATCGTGGCGGAGAGCTTTCAGCCCGGCGTTCGGGTGGTGGATGTCGCGCGGCGTCATGGGCTGGCGGCGCATCAGCTTTCGGATTGGCGGCGCCATGCGCGGGAGGGCGTTCTGGTCCTGCCCGCTGATACCATGGCCGGGATGTCGGGGGACAATCTGCCGGCCTTTGTGCCGGTGGTGGTCGAGCCGGACGGTCCCGATCCGTCAGCGGAGGCCGACCGGACCGGTGGCGCCATCACGATCGAAGTCGGCCATGACCTGGTGCTGCGGGTTCCGGGCGATGTTCCGGCGGCGCGGGTGGCAGAGATTGCGCGCGCGCTGCGCGGTGCGCCGTGATCGTCGCCTGGCAGCGCCTGCCGATCCTGATCGCGACGCGGCCGGTGGACTTTCGCTGCGGTCATCAGGGGCTGGCGCTGAAGGTGCAGACCGAGCTGAAGCTCGATCCGTATTCCGGCGTGACGGTCATCTTCAGATCGAAACGTGGCGACAGGCTGAAGATCCTGGTGTGGGATGGCACCGGGATGGTGCTGATCTACAAGGTTCTGGAACAGGGCAGCTTCGCCTGGCCGAAAGTGCAGGACGGGGTGATGCGGTTGTCGCGG
>OFET01000103.1_pt1 | contig 122091 bp, 107 predicted proteins | sample 1521211 | NCBI WGS metagenome assembly OFET01 (sample SAMN03766358, study PRJEB24113) | microbial mat metagenome | isolation source: enrichment culture HLUCC-A from microbial mat sample contains cyanobacterium... | reverse complement strand
ACGCCACCTTCTTTCAGATGGCCGGGTTTGCCGGCTTCGCCGGGCAAACAAAAAACCCCGCATGGGCGGGGTTTTTTTGGCTCATCAGCGCTAACCGCTAATGGCGAACATCAGTGTACAAAATTATAGTACTTTGATGTTGGAAGCCTGAAGGCCTTTTTTACCCTGAGTGACGTCGAAGGAAACCTTCTGACCGTCTTGCAGAGTTTTGAAGCCGTCAGCTTGAATTTCGGAGAAATGCGCGAACAGGTCGTCGCCATTGTCGTCCGGAGAAATGAAGCCGAAGCCTTTAGTGTCGTTAAACCACTTAACAGTACCAGTTGCCATGATCGAAATCCTCGATTAAGCGTATTTAGAGCCGGGTAATACCCGAGTTGCAGTGGGTAGAACAAGAAACTTTCACCAGACTCAACGCTTGCGGCGCTTCGATACTGCTGACTACGTTCGACTTGCTAACCTACTGCCGAGAAGGATGCGCCTTGTTTCAGCGCACGTCAACACTATCGCTCAAAAAAATGTCAGTATGATGACCGCGCCGATAATATCCATCCGGCTGCTTTTTCGGCGATCATCAGCGTCGGCGAATTGGTGTTGCCGCTGGTAATCGTCGGCATCACGCTGGCATCCGCCACGCGCAGGCCACTGACGCCGCGCACCCGCAACCGGCTGTCGACCACGGCCATGGGATCGTCGTCTCGTCCCATGCGCGCGGTGCCCACCGGATGAAAAATCGTTGTGCCGATATCCCCCGCCAGACGCGCCAGCTCGTCGTCGCTCTGGTACTCGAGGCCGGGTTTCACTTCTTCGGGCTGGTACTTGGCAAAGGCGGACTGCTCGGCAATTTTTCGCGTCACCCGCAGCGAATCGGCGGCCACCTTACGATCCTCCGGCGTACTCAGGTAATTCGGCATGATAGCCGGCGCCTGACGGGGATCACGGCTTTTAATCCGTACCGAACCACGGCTGCTGGGATTCAGATTGCACACGCTGGCGGTGATCGCCGGGTACGGGTGTAACGGCTGACCAAACGCTTCCAGGCTTAACGGCTGAACGTGGTACTGAATGTTGGCGTAATCATACTCCTCGCCGCTGCGCGTAAATATGCACAGCTGCGACGGCGCCATACTCATGGGCCCGGTCCGTTTAAAGGCGTACTCCAGGCCAATTTTCGCCTTGCCTAATAATGAGCTGGCTAAAGTGTTGAGCGTTTTACCGCCCTTAACCTTGTACACCGAGCGAATTTGCAGGTGGTCCTGCAGGTTCTCACCCACGCCTGGCAAGGGACTCACCACCTCGATACCGTGCTCGGCCAGCAAGTCAGCAGGACCAATGCCCGACAGCTGTAACAACTGCGGCGAACCGATCGACCCGGCAGACAGGATCACTTCCTGCTGGGCCTCCACGCGCAGCGTTTCACCGTTGCGCACCACCTCGGCACCCACACAGCGGGGCATTGCTCCATCGTTTTCGAACATCAGTTGATTGACGTGGGTGCTGTGCCAGACGGTAAGGTTATGACGTTGCCGGACCGGCTTCAGAAACGCTTTTGAGGTGTTCCAGCGCCAGCCCGCACGCTGATTGACTTCGAAGTAATCCACCCCTTCGTTATCGCCGCGATTAAAGTCGCGGGTCCGCGGAATACCCGCCTGAACCGCCGCTTCAGCAAAATCATCCAACACTTGCCAGCTCAGCCGCTGCTTTTCCACCCGCCATTCACCCCCGTGGCCATGAAAATTGCGGTGCTCGGCATCGGCATCGCCCCCTTCATCCAAGCGGTGATGATGTTCGTGCTTGATAAAGTCAGGCAGGCAATTTTCCCAGCGCCAGACATCGTCGCCGGTCACCTCGGACCAGTGGTTATAATCCCGCGCCTGGCCGCGCACGTAGAGCATGCCGTTGATGCTCGAACAGCCCCCCAGGGTCTTGCCCCGCGGGTAGATCAACGAGCGGCCGTTGAGCCCGGCGTCGGGCTCGGTGCGAAACATCCAGTCGGTGCGAGGGTTATTGATGCAATACAGATAGCCCACCGGAATATGAATCCAGTGATAGTTATCCCGCCCGCCCGCCTCGATCAGCAGTACCCGGTGGTTCGGGTTGGCGCTCAGGCGATTGGCCAGCAGGCACCCAGCGGTGCCTGCGCCGACCACGATGTAGTCAAACTGATGAGGGGTATCGGACATGGGCTGACTCCCGGCGCGAGTGCGCTTTACTTGGCTGTGGGCATGACAAAGTCCGCCCCGCCATCGATGGAGTCGGACCAGCGCTGCATGATCGACTTCTGCTTGGTGTAGAAGCGCACGCCTTCCTCGCCGTAGGCATGGGTATCGCCAAACAGCGAGCGCTTCCAGCCGCCGAAGCCGTGCCAGGCCATGGGCACCGGGATGGGCACATTGATGCCGACCATGCCCACCTGGATGCGACGGCCAAACTCCCGCGCGACGCTGCCGCTTTCGGTAAAGCAGCTGACGCCGTTGCCGAATTCATGGTCGTTGATCAGTTGAATGGCGGTGGACGCATCGGGCACCCGCACGCAGACCAGCACGGGGCCAAAGATTTCTTCCTTGTAGATCGTCATGTCCGGGGTAACGTGATCGAACAGCGTACCGCCCATCCAGAAACCGTCTGCGCAGCCGTCGCCGGTCTGTGAGGCGTCAAACTCGCGCCCGTCGACCAGCAGCTCGGCGCCTTCCGCTACGCCCTTGCCGATGTAGCCGGTAATGCGTTGGTGTGCTTCCCGCGTCACGATCGGGCCCATCTCGGCGTCCAACTGCATGCCATCTTTGACGTTGAGCGATTTGGCACGCTCCTTGAGCGCAGGGACGACCTTGTCGGCGACGTCACCGACCAGTACCGCCACGCTGATCGCCATGCAGCGCTCCCCCGCCGAGCCGTACGCCGCACCGATCAGCGCGTCCACGGCTTTATCCAGGTGCGCGTCGGGCATCACCACCATATGGTTTTTCGCCCCGCCGAGCGCCTGGACGCGCTTGCCGTGGCGGGCACCGCGCTCGTAAATCAGGTTGGCGATGGGCGTGGAGCCGACAAACGACAGGGCCTTGACGTCAGGGTGATCCAGCAGCAGCTCAACCGCGTCCTTACCGCCCTGCACCACGTTGAATACGCCGTCAGGCAAGCCGGCCTGCTTGAGCAGGTCAGCAATCAGCAGCGAGGCGCTTGGGTCCAGCGGGCTGGGCTTGAGGATAAAGGTATTCCCTGTGGCGATGGCGACCGGGAACATCCACATAGGCACCATGACCGGGAAGTTGAACGGCGTGATTCCTGCCACCACACCCAGCGGCTGGCGCACCGTCCAGTTATCGATCCCGGTGCTGACCTGCTCGGTGTAATCGCCTTTCATCAGTTGCGGAATACCGCAGGCAAACTCGACGATATCGATGCCGCGAGCAACTTCCCCTTGGGCATCGGTAAACACCTTGCCGTGCTCTTTGGTAATCGCCTCGGCGAGGGCGTCCTTATTGGCATTCAGCAGTTCAAGGAACTTGAACATCACCCGTGCCCGGCGAATCGGCGGCGTATCGGCCCAGGCAGGAAACGCAGCTTCGGCCGCCTCAACCGCCGAGTTGACCTCGTGCTCACCGGCGAGCGAAACGCGACCGGTCACTTTCCCCGTAGCCGGGTTGAACACGTCCTGGGCAGCGCCGGTACCTTCGCTGGTGCGGCCGTTGATGAAGTGATGGATGGCGGTCGTCGTAGTCGAGGTGGTCATGGAGGCAACCTTTATAAGTGTCATGAGGGTCAGAGGATCAATAAGACCACATTACCGGGCTTTGTGGGGCAATCAATTGAGTAATCCTTAACCACGATATAAGCTAGATTAATAACATTCCCCTCCCAGAGACGACGCCGATGCAGGAATACGCCACATTACGGGCCTTTGTGGCCGTTGCCCGTACGGGCAGCGTCTCACGCGGCGCCGAACAACTGCACCTCACCCAGCCCGCCGTTAGTCTAAAGTTGAAGCAGCTACAGACCAGCCTGGGGCTGACGCTATTCAGCCGACGTCCTCAGGGCCTGAGCCTGACGGCCGATGGCATGGCGTTGCTGCCCGCCGCCGAAAAGGCCCTGGCCAGCGCCAGCGCCTTTGAACAGACCGCCAGCGCCCTGCACAGCACGCTGCGCGGCAAGCTGACCATCGGCACCATCGTCGACCCCGAGTTTATTCGCCTTGGGGCATTTCTGAGCCGCCTGATGTTGAGGGCGCCACAGCTGGAAACCGAGCTGCACCACGGTATGAGCGGGCGTGTGCTGGCGCGCATCGAACAAGGCGAGCTGGACGTCGGCTTTTATCTGGCGCCACCCGGGGAAGGTACCGGCCACCCGGCGCTTGCCTGGCGAGAACTCACCCAGTTCGACTATCACGTGATTGCCCCCGCCGGCTGGGAGGCGCGGCTGACGGATACGCGCTGGACGTCGCTGGCGCGCCTACCGTGGATCGTCACCCCGCACGACTCGGTGCATTATCGATTGCTGCAAAGTCGCTTTGCCACCAGTCAGGTGACACCAAACCGTGTCGCCCAGGTCGACCAGGAAGCCTGCATGCTCGATCTGGTGCGCGCCGGCGTGGGCCTTAGCCTGGCGCGCGACGCCCTGGCCATGGCCGAGCGCCAGGCCAGTGGCCTGGCCGTGGCAGATCAGGTGCGCCTGCCCTGCGCGCTGGGTTTGATATGGCGACACGACCGGGCCCTGGAGCCGCCCATTGCCACCGCATTGAAGACACTCGATGACGTCTGGCCGCCCCGCCACCGGTAGGTACCAAGGAACCTCTCACGGCCCAAAGGCTCCAAAAGGCTCCAAAAGGCTCCAAAAGGCTCCAAAAGGCTCCAAAAGGCTAGGTTTCAGGTTCCGCCCATCGGGAGCTCTTGGTAAAGATGCGCTATTTTCCGCTACGCCCGTTAACGCTGTGCTTCGCGACCGACACGCTGGGTATTACCAGCGCGTCACTTTAGGCAGCGACGGCATTTTTCTACTACAGTATTCCAGCATGAGTAGACCAGTCGTCTAACACGGTTATACGTTAGAACCCCAAGCGCTGACTCTGCTTTGATTCGGACAATACTTTGCTTGATTGAAAGCAGCTGCAAAAAGTATTGATTTAACGCGTTGATCTAAAGATAGGAGATCTTATGAGCAACAGCATCACGACGGTTAACCCAACCACCGGCGAAACGCTCGAAACCTATGCGCTGATGGATGCCAGCCAGGCGATTCAGGTGGTTGAGGCAAGTCATCAGGCCTTTCTCGACTGGCGGCTCAAACCCCTCGAACACCGTGCCAAGGTGGTCAAGGCCATCGGCGAGGCGCTCAAGGCGCACAAAGAAGAACTCGCCGACTTCATGGTCAAGGAAATGGGCAAGCTGCCCGAGCAGGCCTACCAGGAAGTCGATCTGTGTGTGGGCATCTGCGATTACACCGCCGCGCGCGGCCCGGAAAGCCTTGCCGATGAAACGCGTAGCCCGAGCAACGGTGAACGCGGCATCGTGACTTATTCGCCGATGGGCGTCATCTACGGCATCCAGCCGTGGAACTTCCCCGCCTATCAGGTCGTGCGCTACTCGATCGCCAACATCATGGCGGGCAACGCCGTGCTGCTGAAGCATGCCGAATGCGTCACCGGCAGCGGTCTGCTGCTGGAGAAAATCTACCGCGAAGCGGGCCTGCCGGAAAACGTCTTCCGCACGCTGGTGATTTCCCACGACGTCTCCGACCAAGTTATCGCCCACAAAGCCGTGCGCGGCGTCACGCTGACCGGCAGCGACGGTGCCGGCCGCAAGGTCGCCGCCAAGGCCGCCGAACATCTGAAAAAAACCGTGCTCGAGCTGGGATCCAACGATGCTTATCTGGTGCTGGACGATGCCGACCTGGAGGTCGCCGTGGACACCTGCGTAATGGGTCGCGTCTACAACACCGGGCAAACCTGCGTGGCCGCCAAACGCTTTGTGGTCACCGAGGCCAACTACGAGGCCTTCAAGGAGCGCTTCGTCGAGAAGATGAACGCCCTGCAGGTGGGCGACCCCACGCAAGACGGCACCGATGTAGGCCCCATGGCTCGCGTCGATTTACGCGACGATCTGCATGCGCAGGTGGAAGAAAGTGTCCGCAAGGGCGCGAAGATTCTGTGCGGCGGCCAGAAGCCCGAAGGCAAAGGCGCCTTCTACCCGATCACCGTGCTGGATAACGTCACCCCCGGCCAGCCCGCCTACGATGACGAGCTGTTTGGCCCGGTGGCGGCATTGATTCGCGCCAAGGATGACGACGACGCCATGCGCATCGCCAACGACAGCCGTTACGGCCTGGGCGGCGGCATCATCTCCAAGGATGTGAAGCGCGCCACCGAGCTTGCCAGCCAGTATTTCGACACCGGCATGGTGTTCATCAACGGCTTTGGCGTCGCCACTCCGGAAATGCCCTTTGGCGGCGTGAAGGATTCCGGCTACGGGCGTGAACACGGCGGCTTCGGCATGCACGAATTCGTCAACGTCAAGTCGGTCATCGTGGTCAAGGAGTAAGCCTCCGAGCACGACACATTGTGCCGATACAAAATCGCCGCAGCCTTTTGGCCTGCGGCGATTTTTTTATGCGTCTGACAGCGGGGCTCGTCGTTAAACGCTGCGTCGTTGGGAGCGCTGCCAGACAAACAGGCCGCTTGAGATAACCACCCAGGTCACTAAAGCGGCGATCACATCGTCCATCACGATGCCAAAGCCGCCGCTAACATACTCCGCCAGATGAATCGGTGGTGGCTTGAGTCCATCGAAGAAACGATAGACCGCAAACGCCAGCGCCATGATCAGCGGATGGCGCGCGGCGGTTAAGCCGATGACCGCTAGCGGAAACGCCACGTATTCATCGGCAACGATACTGCCGTGATCCAGCCCGGCATAATGCCAGGCAGCGACATGACAAACCGGCACCGCCGCTACCAACAATACGCCGATCACCGCCGCTTGCTGGCCCGTTGGCCTGCCCAGCAGCCACCATGCCAACGGCAGGCCAATCAGCGAGCCGAAGGTGCCCGGTGCGATAGGCACCAACCCCAGCCCAAAGCCGGTGGCAACCCAGAAATTCAGCGTATCCAGCATCAACCCGCCTGCTGCGCCTGGCGCTCAAGCTCGGCGGTCATCTCCTTGGGCAGGTCAAGGGCGCTTGCCAGCTGGTCCAGCCAGGCACGCTCCATGGGATTTTGCTCATCGGTCACGGCGACGCTGATCAGGTACATTTCCCGTGCCGCCTGGGGGGAGTCCGCTTCGCGGGCCAGGGCCTTGGCATCCAGTGGCGCTTTCAGCTGCTGTTCGACCCAGCGGTGCATTTCAGCGTCGGCGCCCAGCTCATCGATCTGCTCGGTGATCAACGCCTGCTCCTGCTCATCGATGTGGCCATCGGCCCGGGCGGCCATGATCATCGCCTGCAGCAACTCCAGGCTGCGGCGCTCCTGGTATTCACCATTAAGCACTTCAACGCGTTCGCCTTCCCGGGCAGCGCTGGACTGGTCACTTGAAGCCTTACCTGACTGAGAGTTTTGCCAGGCCATCCAGGCGAGCACGCCAACGCCAGCAATAGCACCGTACTTGAGCGCGCTTCCGCCGAGCTTGCGGCCACGTTTGGAGCCGACCAACATACCGATGGCGCCGCCGCCCAGCAGGCTTTTCATATCCACCCCGCCGGAACCGCCGCCTTTGGCGCCCTGGCTACCGCCACCGAACTGCTTGGAGAGGCCATCGAGCATGCCTTTGACATCGACACCGCTGCCTTTTTGACTACCTCCCGCCTGCTGCATGAGCTGCTGGAGAATCTTGCTTGCGTTCATGGTTCCACTCCTTGAGTTAAGCGTCTGACCACGGTGATTGAAAGCGACATTAACGCAGCGTGCCCTGAAGCGCGATCGTGCTTCCCTGGCGGCTTGCGCGCACATCCACACGGACCGGCATTTGCTCTTTGAGTTCGCTGACATGGGAAATAATCCCGATCATGCGCCCACCCATCTGTAGCTCGCTGAGCATGGCAATCGCCTGGTCCAGGGCATCCTGATCCAGGCTGCCAAAGCCTTCGTCGATAAACAGCGTATCCAGCTGGATGCCGCCGGCGTAGGCCTGCACCACATCGGAAAGCCCCAGCGCCAGCGCCAGCGCGGCCATGAAGGACTCACCGCCGGATAGTGTCGCCACCGGGCGGTTCTTGCCGGTATAGGTATCCGCCACATCCAGCTCAAGCCCCGAGGCTTTATTGCCCTTGGAGGGGTCCTCGCGCCGCACCAGCTGATAGCGCCCGCGACTCATGCGAATCAGCCGCTCGGAGGCCTGGATCAGCACGTCGTCCAGCAGCACGCCGAGCACGAAACGCTGCAGGCTGATGCGATGCCCGGTGCGCCCGTTGGCGACCTCGCTGAGCGTTCCCCACACGCGATACTGCGCTTCCAGATCGGCCTGAGCGGCCTGGGCGGCGTCGAGCTTCTTGCGCGTGGCCTCCAACTGAGCGACCCGCGTCGCCAGCTGCCGATAGGTCTGCTCGTGGGTCTGCTCCTGGCGTTTTGCATCGGCGACGCGCTCCGCTAGGGCGGTAAGATCCGGCGGTGTCTGCCCTTCAAGACGGGCCTGGTTAGCCTCCAACTGCCCCTCGAGTTTGGCCTGCTCGCGCTGAAATTCCGTCACCGTGTTTTGCAGGCATTGGTGGTCGGCCTCGCTGAGCCGGGCCTGATTAAAGGCGGCTTCATCGTCAAAGGCGCTATCGGCCAGCGCTTGTTGCCAGGCTTGCCGGGCCTCTTCGAGCGCTCGCTCGGCGCGGTCATCGCGCTGACGGACATCCGTAAGCGTGGTCTCGGCGCGGGCCAGCGCGGTTTGCGCCTGCTGCGCCGCTTGCTGGGCGGCTTGCCAGGCGCTATCAACCGCCTGGATAGCGGCGCTGAGCTTGGCCTGGTCGGCCTCCAGCACCTCGAGGGAGGCGTGTTCGCCAAGCGCCTCGCGCAGCCGCTGGCAGTGGGCGTACTTGTCGGCCAACTGCTGGGCAAGCTTGGCATGGTGCTGCTCGGCCTTGATTAGCGTCTGGCGAGCCTGCTCGAACACCGCGCGCGCCTTTTTCACATCGGCCTGGGTGACCGGTGTCTGTTCAGCGACGGCGGGCGCTGGATGCTCACGGCTACCGCATACCGGGCACGGCACATCGGCTTCCAGCCGCTGGGCGAGCAGCGCGGCCTGGCCCTGGTGCCAGCGCATTTCCTGCTCGTTAGCGTGCTGCTCGGCGGCCTCGGTAATCGGCCGCTGGCGGTCAGTCTCGGCGCCGGCCTGCTCAACTTGCTCGGCGAGCCGGTTGCGCTGGGTGTCAAGCGCGGCCAACTCCTGGCACTGCGTGACGGCCTGCTGCAGGCGGAACGCCTGTTCGCGCCAGGCGGGCAACTGCTCGGCATCGGGCCTGGCCGCCTCGAGGGCACGCTGCGCATCGGCCTGCGCCGTCTGTCGCTCGGCCATGGCCTGCTCGGCCCGGGCGCGCTCTTCGTGGGTCGTCTGGGCCGTCTCCAACGCTGTCTGCAGCTGCTGGTAGGTCGGCGCCAGCGCCTGGGTTTGCCCGTGAGCGGCAAGCCGCGCTTGCGCCGCCTGTATCTCGTCCTGACGCGCGAGCAACGCTTGCCTGGCGGCGTTGAGCGTGGCCTGCTGATCGAACTGCGCCTGAAGCGTCTGGCCCTGACGCTCGGCCTGCTCGGCGGCCTCGCGGCGGGCCTTGGCGTCCAGAAACGCCTGTTCGGCGGCCTGGTGCTGAGGCGCCAGGGTGCGGCGTTCTTCATCGAGGGCGGCGTCGCTGTCTACGTCGCTGGCCTGCAAAATGCCCTTCACCCGCTGGCGATGGTCGTTCACCTCGCGTTCGATCTGGTTAGCCTGGGTGCGCAGGCGCTCTTCGATGCGCTGGAAAATCTGGGTTTGAAATAGCTGGGAAAAGATTTTTTCGCGATCTTTGGATTCGGCCAGCAGCAGCTCGCGGAATTTGCCCTGGGGCAGCACCATGACTTGCCGGAACTGGCTGGCATCGAGGCCTATCAGGCCCTGAATCTGGGTTGTGGCGTCGCTGACGCTTTTGGCCACCAGGCACTCGCCCTGCTCGCCGTCGGCGGTGAGCCGCCACAGCTGCGCCTCGGCATTCTGGGTGGTGGTGCCCTCGCCCCGCGCCTTGGGACGCGCCTGCTGGGGAACGCGGCGCACCCGGAAGGCCTCACCGCGCAGGCGGAAGTCCAGCATCACCTCAGTGAGCAACGTTGCCACGGCCTGGTCGCAGCGCATCTGGCTGGCATCGCGCTCATTGCCGGTGGTCTGGCCATAAAGGGCGAAGCACAGCGCGTCGAGGATCGAGCTCTTGCCCGCCCCCGTGGGGCCGTTGATCAGGAACAGCGGGCTTTGGCCCAGCGCCGCGAAATCCACCGTTTCGCGCCCGGCAAAGGGGCCGAAGGCCTGCATGGACAAGCAAAGCGGCGTCATTGCCCTGCCTCCTGGTCGCGGCCAAGCTCGCCGATCAGTTCGCTGATCGCGTTGGCCTGTTCGTCGCTCATCGGCTCGCCACTGGTCTGGGTAAAGAAGTCGCTGAACATATCCAGCGCGCTGAACTGCAGCCGCTCGCGGTCAAGCGTCTGCTGGCCGCGCCCTTCCAGCATGCCGGGCTTTTCCAGATGCAGCACGTTGGGGTAGACCTCGCGCAGCTTGCCCATGGGGTCGAGAATGGCGTGGCGGTCGGTCAAGCGCACCAGCAGGTAGTCGTCGGCGTTGGCATCCGTTCGCCCCTGGTCGATCAGCGCGTCCAGTTCGCCCTCCAGCACGCGCACGTCGCGGCGGGGAACCAGCGGAAGGTGTTCAATTCCGGTGACACCGCTGGCGTCGATATCCACCAGGGTGACCCCTTTGCGCTGACGGGCTTCGGAAAAGCTGTACTTGAGTAGCGAACCGCTATAGCGGATATGCTCACCGCCTCTATACTGCGGGCCGTGCAAATGCCCCAGCGCCACGTAGTCGAAATCCTGCATCGGCTCCCAGGCCACGCTTTCGGCGCCACCCAGCGTCAGCGGCCGCTCGGAATCCGAGGCGCTGCCGCCGTCCACAAAGCAGTGGCTCATCAATACGGTGGGGCGACTAGGATGGCGTTGGGCGTTGATCCGCTCGACCAGGTAGCGGTGGGCGCCGTCGAAATCGCGCACATCCACCGCTAGCTGGCTGCGCACGTACTCCGGATCGGCGTAGGGGATACCGAAGACGTCCACCTCCACGCCGTTGGCGGACAGCGTCACCGGCCGGTCGCAGTCGCGCAAATCCGACAGGATATGCAGCCCGGCCTGGCGCAAATGGCGCGCGCCAAAGCCAAGCCGCTGGGCGCTGTCGTGGTTGCCGGAAATCATCACCACCGGCAGGTTGCGAACACTGCAGAGTTCCGTCAGCACCTCATCCAGCACTGCTACCGCTGTGGCCGGCGGCACCGAGCGGTCGTAGATGTCCCCGGCGATCAGCACCGCCTCGACGCCCTCGCGGTCGATGATATCGATCAGCTGATCGAGAACGAAGCGCTGGTCATCCAGCAACGACAGGTTGTGAAACAGCCGCCCCAGGTGCCAGTCGGCGGTATGTAGTAGTCGCATGACAGGCTCAGCAGAAAAAACGTAGGGGCATCATACCAACCTCACTACCCAAACGCCCTGCTGTTAAGCAGGGCGTTTGGCTTGAGACTCAGGGTGTTCGCTAGCGGCGAAACGCCTCCGGGTAGCTGGTCAGGTCGACGCCCCAGAGCATCGGCAACAGGAAGTAGACCGCGGCGACGATCAATATCAGCGCCAGGATATTCAGCCCGAAGCCGTTACGTACCATCTCGATGATCTTGATTTTGCCCGTGGCGAAGATAATCGCGTTGGGCGGCGTGCCCACCGGCAGCATGAAGGCGCAGTTGGCGGCCATGGCCGCGGGCACCATCAGCACGAAGGGGTGCACATTGAGCGCCAGCGCCAGCGACGCAAGCACCGGCAGAATCATCGTTGCGGTGGCGGTATTCGAGGTGATCTCGGTCAGGAACAGCACCATGGCACTGGCCAGCAGAATCACCAGCAGGAAGTTAACGCCTTCGAGCACGCTCATCTGCTCGCCGATCCATTCGGCCAGACCCGAGGAGCTAAAGCCCGCCGCAATCGCCAGGCCGCCGCCAAACAGCAGCAGGATTCCCCACGGCACATCCTTGGCTACTTCCCAGTCCAGCAGGCAACCACCCTTATTTTTGGAGGGAATCAAAAACAGTAAAATCGCCGCCACCATTGCCACCATGGTGTCATCGATCCCGGGGATGGTCAGCAGTTGCCCTTCCCATAAAAACGAGCGCGAAATCCACATAAAAGCAGCGAATAAAAACACCCACAGCACCGCTTTTTCTTCAAAGCTGGTGGCCCCCAGGGCCTGCTTTTCTTTCTGGATAACTTCTTTACCACCGGGCAGATCGCCAAGTTTGACCGGATAAATAATCCGGGTCAGCAGTAGCCATGCAGCAAACAGCAGAATCACCACCACGGGAAAGGCAAAAAATAGCCACTCGGCGAAAGAAATTTGCACATCAAACAGCTCCGAGACGGTAGCCGCGAGAATGATGTTGGGCGGCGTGCCAATCAGCGTGCCCAAGCCGCCAATGGTACCGCCGTAGCCAATACCGAAAATCAGCGCCTTGCTGAACTTGTCGATATCATCTCTGTGGTCGCCTTCCGTTTTGCTTAGTTCCTGGGTCACTTGATACACAATCGCCGTGCCTATCGGCAGCATCATCATCACCGAGGCGGTGTTGGACACCCACATCGACAAGAACCCAGTGGCGGCCATAAAGCCCAGCACAATGCGATTAATGCTGGTGCCCAGCACGCCAATAATCGCCAGCGCAATACGCTTGTGCAGCCCCCATTTCTCCATTGCCAGGGCAATCATGAAGCCGCCCAGGAACAAGAATATGATTGGGTTGCCGTAGGCCGCTGTGACCTCACTGCCCTCTAGCGCCCCAGTGATCGGCAGCAATACAATGGGCAAAAGCGACGTCACCGGAATCGGGATCGCCTCGGTAATCCACCACACGGCGACCCATAAGGTGGTGGCCAGCACCATGCGGCCTTCAACACTGAGATCGGCAGGATGGAAAAACAGCAACACGAAGGCAAACAGCAGCGGCCCCAAAAGCAGGCCGACTTTTTGCGGCTTTTTATATGCTGGCGGACGCGGCTCCCCGCCGGAGCCATTGCCTGAAGAGGCACCATCTCCCACACCGCCCGAGGTGGGCAGCGCGCACATCAAGAGTGTTTTTGCCTGTTGGTGAGAGACCCAGAGCTGGTCCCACACCGTCATCATTCCATTGCTTCGCATACGACAATTTCGCTCACGGAGTAGGGTGTAAGGTATTGAACAGTGCGCACGACCCACCATTGATCAGTGAGCCTATCAAACACGCGGATTCTCGGGGGCCCGTTTTCCACTTCCCTACGCCTTTAGTCCAGTATTTTATGGCCAATTAATACCAAAGTATAAAGACCTTGGTATTGGTGACGACGACAGCCCACGCCACCGCACCCCTGATTCATCGCTATGTTAACTTGCTGTTTTTATTGCTAGGAGCCCCATATGCTCGATCGCTGGACCATGCCCCTGACCCACCGCCCTCTTGAGCGGCTTGCTCAACGGCTGATGGGGCGCGCCACGCCCGACCAGGTGACCTTCGTCGCTTTCCTGATCGGCATCAGCGCCCTGCCGCTGCTGGCCTGGGAACACTACGGTCTTGCGCTGGTGGCCGTGGTACTCAACCGCCTGGGTGACGGCCTGGACGGCGCGCTGGCTCGGGTAAGCGGCCGGTCGAGTGAGGCCGGCGGCTTTCTGGATATCGGCCTCGATTTTGTGTTTTACGCGACGGTGGTGCTCGGCTTTGCCCTGGCCAATCCGGCGGAAAACGCGCTGGCGGCGGCGTTGCTGCTGTTTGCGTTTATCGGCACCGGCACGTCATTTTTGGCCTTTGCCATTGCCGCCAAGCAGCAGGCCATCGAGCGCCCTCACTTTCCCAACAAGGCGTTCTACTACCTGGAAGGGCTGACCGAAGGCACCGAGACCGTAGTGGCTCTGGTGCTGTTTTGTCTGTTCCCTTCGCACTTCGCTATCTTGGCGGTGGTGTTTGCGATCGCCTGCCTGATCACCACGGCCACGCGGCTATGGGGCGGCTACTGGACGTTGCGCCGCCACCCGCCCAGCACTCAAAGCACCGCCTGAAACCTCACATTATGTGCGCTAACGAACCGACGTAACCCCCTAGCAGGATCATTGTCCCGGTAAGGAATCAGCGTTTTGCGGCCTGTCGAGCCCACTTTCACCGGGATGGAATCTGTGAACCAATATGTCCGTTTTGTGCGTCCGCACCATGCGTTTGCTGCGCCGTGGGATTCGACGCTGCCCGTCAGAGAAGAACTGTTCAGCGCAGAGCGGCTTGAACAGCACGCCGGCAGCCTGGCGCATGCCCAGGAAGTGACCGCCACGCCTCCCAAGGTGGTGTCGTTGACGCGCCGGCTCAACGATAACGCCGCCACTCTACTGAAAGCTTACCGCGCCAGTGCCAAAGCACTGGCAGAGGGCCGCGATATCGTGCCAGCCGCCGCCTGGCTGCTCGACAACTACCATCTTATCGAAGCCCAGATTCGCGAGATTCGCGGCGACCTGCCCCCCGGCTATTACCGTCAGCTACCCAAGCTCGCCAAGGGCCCGTTTGCCGGTTACCCACGGGTTTTCGGCATTGCCTGGGCGTTTGTGGCGCACACCGACAGCCATCTCGATCTCGATACGCTGCAAACCTTCATGACCGCTTACCAGCGCGTTCAGCCGCTGACCATTGGCGAGCTATGGGCCTTGGCGATCTCGCTGCGTATTGTGCTGATCGAGAATTTGCGCCGGCTTGCTGACCAGATGATCAGCGAGCAAACGGCACGGGACGACGCCGACACGCTCGCGACCCGATGGCTCAAACCTACCGAGCAGCAGACGGCACAGGAGCGCCATACCTTTCATCTGGAAACCAGCAACTTCACGTTCCACACCGGACCGCTGGCCGAGCCCTTCACCGCGCAGCTCGCCAAACGGTTGCGCGGCCTGGACCCGCGCAGCAGTCCGCTGGTGGGCTGGCTGGATGAGCAGCTCAGCCAGCGCGGTGAAACCATCGATGACATGGTTCAGCACGCCCAGCAGCGCCAGGGCGCGGCAAATGTGACCGTACGCAATGTCATCACCAGCATGCGCTTCGTTTCCAGCATCGACTGGACCGAGCTGTTTGAAAGTATCAGCCCGGTGGACACACGGTTGCGCCAGCAGAGCTGCTTTACGCAGCTCGACTTCCCCACCCGCAATCAATATCGCAGTGCCGTAGAGCAGCTCGCCCGGGGCTCACACCATACCGAGCTTGAGGTGGTGGAAGCGGCGCTCTATTTATCCAGCGAGGCCAGAGACAAAGCCGACGACCCGACAGAAGCCGCGCGGATGGGTGATCCCGGCTACTTCCTGATCGGTTCCGGCCGCGCTGAACTTGAATACAAGGTGGACTTCGAACCCTCTGCGCGTCAGTGGCTGCGCCGCACGCTGGTTCATCACGGCATGCGCAGCTATTGCGTGATGATGGCGGCGGTGACGCTTGGCCTGATGACGCTGGCCGGCAGTCTGTTACTCTGGCTTCCGCTGCCGCTCGGTGAGGCGCCGCTGGCCTGGCTCATGCTGCTAGGTGTGGTGGGGTTTTTACCCATTGTGGACGTCGCCACACAGATCGTGAACCGGCTGATCATCCACTGCATCGACGCCCAGCCGTTGCCCGGTCTCGACCTCTCCAAAGGAGTACCACCCCGGCTTCGAACCCTGGTGGCCGTGCCCACGCTGATGACCGGCGAAGATGACCTGCGCGAGCAGATCGAACGCCTCGAAGTGCATCATTTATCCAGCGGTGACGGGGCGCTCGCCTATGCGCTGCTGCTGGACGGCGTTGATGCCGACCAGGCGGCATTACCCGGCGAGGCGGCGCTGTTGTCCGCCGCCCACGCCGCGGTCGAGCAGTTGAACCTTCGTTATTGCCCCCAGGCTTCCGGCAGCGACAGGCGTTTCTTTCTGCTCCACCGCCGCCGGGTATTCAACGCCGCTGAAAACACCTGGATGGGCTGGGAACGCAAGCGGGGCAAGCTCAAGGAGCTAAACCGGCTGTTGCGCGGCGCGCTCGATACCACTTTTATCGATCCGCCTCCGCTACCCACCGACGTGCGCTATGTAATTACCCTGGATGCCGACACCCGGCTGCCCCGAGGGGCGGCCAGCCAGCTGATCGGCAAGATGGCCCACCCGCTGAACCAGCCACGCCTGGATCAGACACAGCGCCGGGTGGTGGAGGGCTATGCCATCCTGCAGCCGCGTGTCACCCCTTCGCTACCCACCGGGGGAGAAGGCTCCATCTATCAGCGGCTGTTTTCGGCGCCTGGCGGCATCGACCCCTACGCGGCGGCGATTTCGGATCTTTACCAGGACCTGGTCGGCGAAGGCTCGTTCGCCGGTAAAGGCATCTATGCGGTGGATGCCTTTGAAGCCTCGCTGATCAACCGGGTGCCTGACAACAGCCTGCTCAGCCACGATCTGTTCGAGGGGATTTTTGCCCGCGCCGGGCTTGCCTCCGATATCGAAGTGATCGAAGACTTCCCGGCCCGCTACGACGTGGCGGCCAAACGCCAGCACCGCTGGACCCGCGGCGACTGGCAGTTGCTGCCCTGGCTGATGGCCCCGGGGTTGCCGCTCACCGGGCGCATGAAAATGCTCGGCAATCTGCGCCGCTCAGTGTTACCGCCGTTAGTCCTCGCCAGTCTGGCCGTCAGTTGGCAACTGCCGCTGAGCATGGCGCTTATCAGCACCCTGCTGCTGCTCGCGGTCGTTGGGGCACCGGCCCTGCTCTCCCTGGCGAGCACCTTTATCCCGTTTCGCGCGCGGCAGCAGCTGCGTCATCATTATCATCTGTGGTTTGACGAGCTGAAGCTGGGCAGCGCGCAGAGCCTGCTGCAGGTAATCTTTCTACCCGACCAGGCGTGGCGCATGCTGGATGCTATTGCCAAAACCCTCGTTCGCGTGCTGATCACCCACCGGCGCCTGCTTGAGTGGACCTCCGCCGCCCAGTCGATGAAAAGCCCGCCGCTCACGGTACAAGGGTTCTACCAGCGCATGGCCCCCGGCACGGCGCTGGGCCTGGCGGTGGTCATCGCCACGCTATGGACGGCTAGCCACGTCTGGCCAATTGCACTCCCCATGGCGTTGCTCTGGCTGGCCGCCCCCGCCGTGGCCGCATGGCTAAGCAGCAGCAATAGCGCGGTCGTTCAGCCGACGGTGTCAGCCGAGGAAGCGCTCGAGTTACGCCTGATTGCGCGGCGCACCTGGCGCTTTTTTGAAACCTTTGTCACCGCGGCGGATAACCGCCTGCCACCGGATAACTTCCAGGAGGACCCTCACCCCGTCCTCGCCCGGCGCACCTCGCCGACCAACATGGGGTTGTACCTGCTCTCGACGCTGGCCGCGCGGGATTTCGGCTGGATCGGCACCCAACAGGCACTGGAGCGACTCGAAGCGACGCTTGACGTCATGCTTGGCCTGCCGCGCTACCGGGGACACTTCTATAACTGGTACGCCACCCATGACCTGCGCCCGCTGGACCCGCGCTACGTCTCGACCGTGGATAGCGGCAACCTGGCGGGTCACCTGATTACGATCGCCAACGCCTGCGAAGCCTGGCAGGCCGCCCAGTGCCTTGCGGACCCTCGCCCGGGGATAGCCGACACGCTGGCCCTTGCGCGTCAGGCGCTCAAGCAAGCCACAACGCTGCCGACGGCCGTCGCCACTCCGCTTAGCGAGGCCTTTGACGCGATTGACGCGCAGCTTAAAGGGGAGGCCCTGTCGTCGGCCTGCCTGGCGACGCTCGCTCCCTTGACGGACGACGCCTTGTGCCTGGTCAACGACCACGGCAACGAGGCGCACAGCGAGGAGCTGCTGTTTTGGGTGGCCGCACTCAACAGCGCGGTTATCCAGCATCGCGCCGACCGCAACGACCCGCCAGCAGAGGATCTCACCGCGCGCCTGCAACAGCTCGCCGATACCGCACGGCGTCTGGCATTGGGCATGGATTTCGCCTTTCTGCTCGATAGCGAGCGCCAGCTGCTGTCGATTGGCTACTCGCTGGACGACAACTGCCTGGATACCAGCTGCTACGACCTGCTGGCCTCCGAGGCTCGGCTGGCCAGCCTGTTTGCGATTGCCAAAGGCGATGTGCCGACTCGCCACTGGTTCAGGCTCGGCCGCGCGGCAACGCCTATCACCTTCGACTCAGCACTGATCTCCTGGTCGGGGTCGATGTTTGAATACCTAATGCCGTCGCTGGTGATGCGCGCCCCGGCGGGCAGCCTGCTCGAGCAAACCAACCGGCTGGTGGTCAAGCGCCAGGAAACCTACGCAGCACAGCTCACAGCGCCCTGGGGCATCTCCGAATCGGCGTATAACGCCCGCGACCTGGAATTCACCTATCAATATTCCAACTTCGGCGTGCCGGGGCTGGGGCTCAAGCGCGGGCTTTCCGCAGACCTGGTCATCGCCCCCTACGCCACCGGGCTAGCCTCAATGGTTGACCCCAACGGCGCCTGCCGCAACTTCAAGCGCCTGGCGGAAATGGGCGCGCTCGGCCGCTACGGTTTTTATGAAGCGATCGACTTCACCCGCTCGCGGTTACCCGCCGGGGAAACCGCCGTGATTGTGCGCAGTTTCATGGCCCACCACCAGGGCATGACCATCGTGGCCATCGCCAATACGCTCCACCACGGCCAGATGCGTGCGCGCTTCCATCGCGAGCCGATGATACAGGCCAGTGAACTACTGCTGCAGGAGCGCGTACCCAAGGACGTGGCCATTCTTCACCCCCGTGCCGAAGAGGTGAAATCAACGGCCAGCCAGAGCATCAACGAGGCGCAAACCATTCGCCGGGTATCCACCGCGGCCGATGGCCCGCCCGTCACGCATTTGCTTTCCAACGGCTATTACTCGGTCATGCTCACCGCCACCGGCGGCGGTTATAGCCGCTGGCGCAACATCGCGATCAGTCGCTGGCAGCCGGACGCCACCCGCGATCACCTGGGCAGTTTCATTTTTCTGCGCGACACCCAGCGCCCCGGCGTATGGACCGCCACGGGGCAGACGGCAAGGGCCGCCAGCGACACCAAAGACGATCACCACCACGCCCTCTTTGCCGAGGACTACGCGCGCTATACCCACCGCCACGACGATATCACCAGCCATATGGAGGTGCTGGTTTCCGGCGAGGACGACAGCGAGGTGCGCCACCTGTCGTTGACCAACAACGGCCGCCGCGCCCGGGATATCGATATCACCTCCTATTCGGAGCTGGTCCTGACCACGCCGGACACCGACAACGCCCACCCCGCGTTTGCCAAAATGTTTGTGGTGACCGAATACCTGGAAGCCTGCAACGCGCTGATTGCCACACGACGACGGCGCTCGCCAGACGACCCGCCCGTCTGGGCGGCCCACTTTGCCGTGGTGGAAGGCGTCACCGTCGGCGAGCTGGAATTCGAGACCGACCGGGCACGCTTTCTGGGCCGCGGGCGGAGCACGCTGAACGCCTCAGCACTGGCCGCGGGGGAACACCTTTCAGGCAGCGTCGGCAGCGTTCTGGACCCCGTGTTTGCGCTGCGTTACTGCTTGCGCGTGGCCCCCGGCAAAGACGCCCGTATCGCCTACTGGACGGTGGTCGCCGACTCCCGCGACGCGCTGATGGACCTGATCGATAAGCACCACGACCGCAGCGCCTTTGAGCGGGCCAAGACCCTCGCCTGGACCCAGGCGCAGGTCCAGCTTCGCCATCTGGGTATCCAGCCTGAAGAAGCAGCGGATTTTCAGCGCCTGGCCGCACCGATTCTGTACCCCGACCCGCGCTTCAGGGCTCCCGCTGAGGCCATCGAACGTGGCGCTGGGCCGCAGTCGCGCCTCTGGCAGCACGGGATTTCCGGCGACCTGCCCATCATCCTGATGCGCATCGAAAGCCTTGACGATATCACTCAGGTACGCCAGCTGTTGCGCGCCCATGAATACTGGCGCATGAAGCGGCTGAGCGTGGACATCGTGATTATCAATGAACGCGCGTCCTCCTATGTTCAGGACCTGCAGCAAGCCATTGACACCGCGGTACTCAGCAGCCAGGCTCAGCCGCGGTTCAAAAAGGATCACGTCCCCGGCGCGGTCATTGCCCTGCGCGCCGACCTGATGAGCCTGGAAACGCGCACGCAGCTGCAGTCGATCGCCTGCATTGCGCTGATGGCCCATCGCGGCAGCATGGCCAACCAACTCGCCATGACCCTGCCGGGGAAGCGCCCCTCAGCCAAGCAATTCGACGCCAAGGGCGCGCTTCCCCACCCCTCAACCGCGAACGACACAACGCCTCCGCCCGCACTGCCCGCGCTTGAATATTTCAACGGCCTGGGCGGGTTTGCCCTGGACGGTCGCGAGTATGTCACGGTCCTTGAAGCGGGCAGCACAACGCCCGCGCCGTGGATCAATGTCATCGCCAACGCAGGCTTCGGCTTTCAGGTATCGGCGGAGGGCGCCGGCTACGTATGGGCGGACAACAGCCGCGATAACCAGCTGACGGCGTGGTCCAATGACCCTGTGGCGGACCCCAGCGGCGATGCCCTCTATGTACGCGATGAAGAGACACTGGCGCTGTATACCGCTACCGCACGGCCCATCCGCGACCAGGGCCGCTATACCGCGCGCCATGGCTTCGGCTACAGCCAGTTCGAGCATCAGGCAGACGGCATCGCGCTGGAACTCTTGCACCTGGTGCCGCTGGAAGCCCCTGTCAGGCTGTCGCGGCTGCGCCTCACCAACCATTCCGGGCGACCCCGTAAGCTCTCAGTGACCGCCTACGCCGAGTGGGTGCTGGGCACCTCGCGCAGCGGCTCGGCGCCTTTCCTTATCTCTCGCCCGGATCCTGAGAGTGGCGCACTGCTGGTCGACAATCCCTGGAATATCGCTTTTCCCGACCGGGTGGCGTTTCTGGATATCGGCGCCCGACCCGATAGCTGGACGGCCGATCGCTGCGAATTTATCGGCTACGGCGGCAGCCTGGCCGCGCCCGCCGGGCTACGCCGGCGCCGCCCGCTTTCCGGTACCCACGGCGCGGGGCTGGATCCCTGCGCCGCACTCAGCCGCAGCGTGACGCTGGCAGTAGGTGAAAGCATCGACATCACGGTGCTGATGGGGCAAAGCAGCACCACCGCCGAGGCACAGGCGCTGATCGCCCGCTACCGCGAGGCCGATATCGATGCCGAGCTTGCGCTGGTAACGGCCCACTGGCAAACGCAGCTCAACGCCATCCAGGTAACGACCCCGGACCGCGCCATGGACATCATGCTCAACGGCTGGCTGATGTATCAAACCATTGCCTGCCGGATCACCGCGCGCTCCGGGTTCTATCAGGCCAGCGGCGCCTATGGCTTCCGCGACCAGCTGCAGGACGGCATGGCGCTGACCTTCACCCGCCCCGAAACGACCCGTGAACATCTATTGCGTGCCGCTTCCCGTCAGTTTGTCGAAGGCGATGTCCAGCACTGGTGGCTGCCCCACTCCGGCCAGGGCGTACGTACGCGTATTTCCGATGACCGGGTATGGCTGGCTTATGCCTGCGCCCAATACATCGCGACGTCTCATGACGCTGCCATACTGGATGAGCCGGTGAGTTTTCTGGAGGGTGCCGAACTAGCGGCCGATGAGCACGATAGCTTTTTCCAACCGATGATGGCTGAAGAAACCGCCTCACTTTATGAGCACTGCGCCCGCGGCTTGGATCAGAGCTTAGAACTTACCGGCGAGCATGGCTTGCCGCTGATCGGTGGCGGCGACTGGAACGATGGCATGAACCGCGTAGGCGAAGCAGGCAAAGGCGAAAGCGTCTGGTTAGGCTGGCTGCTAGTGCATACCCTTGAGCGATTTTTGCCGTTTGCCGAACAGCGCGAACAGCATGAACCCTCAGCGAGCCAGGACCCTTCACGCGCTGAGCGTTGGCGTGCCCACGCCATTGCGTTACGCCTGGCGCTGGAAAGCAACGCCTGGGACGGCCAGTGGTATCGGCGAGCAACCTACGATGACGGCAGCTGGCTGGGCAGCAAAGACAGCGATGCCTGCCAGATTGATTCAATCGCTCAGACCTGGGCGGTACTCTCGGGCGCGGCAGAGCCGCACCGAGCAGCACTTGCCATGCGCTCCCTTGAGCGCGAGCTCGTCAGGCACGACGAGCAATTGGCGCTGCTGTTCTGGCCGCCTTTCGACCAACCCCAGAAAGACCCTGGCTATATCGGCGGCTACCCGCCTGGCATGCGCGAAAACGGCGGCCAGTACAGTCACGCGGCGATGTGGGTGATCTTCGCCTTTGCCAAGCTGGGCGACGGCCGCAAGGCCCACGAGCTGTTTGCGCTGCTCAACCCCATCAACCATGCCCGCACCGCTGAGGAGGCTGCCCGCTATAAGGTGGAACCCTATGTGGTGGCCGCAGATGTCTATTCCGTGGCGCCTCATACCGGGCGCGGTGGCTGGACGTGGTACACGGGCTCAGCGGGCTGGATGTACCGCGCGGGCATTGAAGGCATATTGGGGATTCGCCGGGAAGGCGCCTGGCTGGTCATTGATCCCTGCCTCCCCAATGACTGGCCAGGCGTTAGCGCGACGCTCACGATCGCCGCCACCCACTACGCGGTGAAGCTCATCATGACCGATGACGCCTTCAGTGCAAGATTGGATGGCCGCCCAATGACGGACCAAAAAAGCAAAGTACGCATTCCTCTGGATGGCAACCACCACCAGCTTGAAATGTTTATTCAGCGACGTTAGGGAGGCCAAGCACTACTTATTCTTATCACGATCAAACCGTGTCATACCTGTTGCCCCTTCCCGCTTTTGCTGGCTGGGGCCTGATGGTTATTCCAATATCATGCGTTTGCCGAACTCAACGCTTTCTTTAGCCGCTCGCGTTCATTCTCTTCATAGAAACTCGGGTCATCAAATAGATCTGGCTGCGTATCATCAAAGATCATTTCCAACGCCCCTGCACCACTTTGCACCATCGGCTCAAAGTGAGCGGTATGGGTGATCAGGGCTGTGACATGGCGACGACGGTAGATGGCGTACGCCCCTAGCAGGGCAAACACACAGGCAATATAAATCGGTAAGCCATGGCCACCCACTGCCGTCATCAATGACCCTGCAGCAATCGGTGCCACCGCGCAGCCTGCGCCGTGCATCACCAGCATGTCCGCCGAGCCGGAGACAATTTCATCCGGGTGCAACTGGTCGATAAGCTGGGCAACTGCCAGCGGGTAGAGCGAAAACGCCAAACCACCCCAGATAAAATACAGCCCCACGAGCACGTTATGGCTAGGCGCAAACGGCATGGCGGCGGCGATGAGCGCCGCCATGAGTACCACCCAAGTCATTACTCTGGGGCGGTCATGTTTGTCAGAAAAGCGGCCGATGGGAATCTGTAACAGCGCACCACCTACAATCGCCATGCTCATCACCAGCCCCACGCCGCCAATATCAAACCCCAATTGAGTCACGTACACCGGCGTCATCGACCAAAACGCCCCCATCGCCAAGCCCGATAAAGCGGCGCAGGCTACCGCGAGCGGTGCAAAGCCAAGCAACGCACGGAGGCTACTTTTGGGGCGTTCAGGAACTGTCGGCTGAACACGGCGGGTCAGAGTGATAGGTAGCAGTGCCCAACTAATCAGAATGGCAATCACCACAAACAGTAAAAACCCTTGTGGGGATGAGAGCCTCAGCAACTGCTGGGCAATCGCCAGGGCGCCCAGGTTGACGACCATGTAGACGGCAAAAATGCGTCCTCGCTCTTGGCTTGCCGCCTGGCTATTCAGCCAACTTTCAATCACGGTAATTAAGGTAATAAACGAAAGGCCGTATGCCATCCGCAACGGTAGCCATACCCATGGGTTGATAAACACCAGGTGCAACAACGCCACCGAGGCACAAATCGATGCACAAAAGCCAAAGGTACGGATATGCCCCATCCGCCGAATCAACCGTCCGCTGACCCAGGTGCCGCAGATGAAACCCACGAAATAGCCGGACATGATCATCCCCAGCACCGCGCTGGAGAAACCTTCTCCCGAGCCGCGCAAGGTTAACAGCGTATTGAGCAAGCCATTGCCGAGTAGCAACAGCGCCACGCTCCAGAGAATTGATCTGACCGGTTTGAGCATCGCCAATGAACGCATTGCGCTTCCTCGTCGCAGTACTTCAATGGTGATGCATAAAGGGTGCCATGAAGCGCCATGGTGGCCGAGTGAGTGAGGATACATCGGCTTCGGGTAAAGAAGCGTCGCAACGCCGGAGGCGGGATACCGACACAAAAAAACCCCCTCTCGGAGGCCTTGATGTGTTTCACCGACATCCTGTCGTGTCTATCCGTCCTGGATACCTTTCCGTGGTGCGTGCAATGTGACGCCCTGTCATCGACTTCCTGTATCAACGGCTTGTCCGTAAGCCCGCCATCCTGGCGTTATCGACAATTCCCTGTCGCGCACAACACAGACCTTAGTGGCTAAACGTATCACTTGCAAACTTTTGCACAAATTATTTTGTATCGCCGTCAATAATGAGCTCCCCCTAATGCTTTTATGGCACGTCTGCCCAATAATTTATTCAAATAAATGTTATTTAAGTGTTTTTTACCAGCTCTCATGCCGTTACCCGTTGCTTACAAATCATTCCCGACAATCGTGCATTAACATATCCCAGGTTATCGCGCCGCTGGAATCATTCTAATAAGGTCACCTTTGTATAATATAGGTACAACTTAAAAGCCATCGGCAAGTGCCGATGTTCATCCGCATTCACAAGGAGACGTGCTATGCAACGCGAACAACGTATTGAGATTTCTCAAGCCGGGTTACAGCTCGCTATTCAGGAAATCAAGGACGATATGTTTGATACCCCCGCCTGCGATTACACCGTGGCCAAGCTGCTTAGCCACTGTGGGCGCTTTGACGAAGCCGAACAGGTGATCGACACCATGCTGCTGCGCTGGGGTTCGTCCCCGGACGTCGTCGCGCTGGTCGAAAAAGGCTATGCCAACATCGACGCCATGAGCGTGCCCGCTGCAACTACAACGCCTGCCCCCGCCACAAGCGCCGCTTTCGCCTAGAGAGCTACCCGCCGCTGCCCCGCACCGATGGCATTCTGCCAGCATAAGCTGATACGTCATTTGACAGCCGCGTGTTCTTTATATAGAACGTTCTATAAAAGGAACATTTAGAAGCAACCCGGCGGCGATTCTTATGGACGCACTCTCCCTCAGCACTCTGGGGCAGCATTTACAGGCACTCCGCGTCGAACGCGGCTGGTCGCTTTCGCAATTGGCCAGCGCCGCAGGCGTTGCCAAATCCAATCTGTCGCGCCTTGAACAAGGCAACGGCAACCCCACGCTGGACACCATCTGGCGACTGGCCGTGCAGCTAAACGTGCCGTTCGGCACCCTGGTGGCGCCCATATCGGTGCCGCTGGGTGAAGACGGCGTGCAAGTACGGCTTATCGATCAGGGTGCCGACACGCCAAAGGTGGATGCCTACTGGATGCGCTGCGCGCCACACACCCTACGCCGCGCCGAACCTCACACGCCCGGCACGTTTGAGTCGCTGACGCTGGTGAGCGGTTGGCTGGAAGCCGGGGTGGAGGGCGCCACGCGGACGCTGACAGCGGGCGACGCCATGACGTTTGCCGCCGACCAGCCCCATCTTTATCGCACCCGTGACGCCTGGGCGACGCTGCTGTTGACCGTGGTGTATGCATCGCCGGGAGCCACGCCATGACACCGTTTACCGCCTCCCATCGTTCACGGGCCTGGCTGACCGGCGTGCGCGAAGCCATTCCGCTGCTTGGCGGCTATATTCCGGTCTCGCTGTCGTTTGGTGTGGTCGCCACCCAGGCCGGATTTAGCACCTGGGAAGCCGCCGTGATCTCGACGCTGATTTACGCCGGCGCCTCGCAGTTCCTATTTGTGGGCATGGTGGCCGCGGGGTCCCCGCTTTGGCTGGTGGTCGCCATGACGCTGCTGATTAACGTACGTCACCTGGTGTACGGCCCTAACCTGGCGGCGTTATTGCCGCGCAGCCGCCACTGGCCCTGGCTGATGCATGGTTTGACCGACCAGGTATTTGCCCTGGCGCTCACCCGGCTTCCCCAACTGCCCGCCACCGACCGGTTTGGCTGGTTCACCGGTGCGGCCCTGCTCGCCTGGGGCGTGTGGATAGTCGGGACCGTGGTGGGTGCCACGGCGGGGGAAACGCTGACCGCCCGCTGGCCCCTGCTCGGCGAAGTCATGCCGTTTGCGCTGCCCGCCCTATTTCTCACCATGGTGGCGCCGCGCTTCACAAATAAGCGTTGGGCCGTGGCGCTGAGCGTCACCATTGGCTCGGCGCTACTGATGACGTTTTACGGCGGGAGCAACGTGGCCATTCCCCTGGCCGCTGCCAGTGGCGCGCTGTGCTTTTATACGGTCAAGTTCAGGTCTGAGGGGCGTGGGATATGAGTACTTCACTATGGATCGCCGTGGTGGCGTCTGCGCTGGGCACCCTGCTGATGCGTGTGGTGCCGTTCCTGTGGATGCAGCGCCGCATCGACAGCGCGACCGGCCTCAACAACATGCCCCAGTGGCTCGTCATTCTCGGCCCGCTGATGATCGCGGCGGTGCTGGGCGTCTCAATCATGCCGGTCAAGCCAAGCGCCATTTCATGGATCGCGACCGCCATCGGGTTAGGGGTCACCCTGGGGGTATGGTGGCGGCTACGCTCGCTGGGCTGGCCGGTGGCCGCTGGGGTCGCGGTCTATGGCAGCGTACAGATAGCGGCGGCCATGGCGGGGTAAAGCCAAGCCACCGCTTGGTGAAGCTACTATGTTTTTTACGGGGAAAGCCTCGCTAAACGCAAATTAGCTCTTGCCTACCTGGTTTGCAGTGGATCCTCCCGTTTGTAATCCTGAAACAGCCCGTACTGCCATTGCCGGACCGCCAGCACCGAGGTCGTGCCAAACCGCTGATGAATGGGTAGCCCGCTCTCCCGCTCGCATAGCGCGTGAAATTCTTTCGCCAGGCGCTGCATGATCTGCTGCCATTCTGCATTACCCGCAGGGGATAAAAGACCGTTAAGCACAATGAGCTTTTCACTGTCATTATCAAAGCGGGAACGGAAAAACTCATTGGCGATATGCTGCTGAAAGAAACGCTGGATAGGGCCGTCCGCTCGCCAGCGAAAATTGGCGGCTACCCGACGCCTGATCCGGTTACCTGGAAGCAGCTCAATGAGTTTGAGCCGCTCAAGCTTGAGTAACTGCCGCGTACACTCTGCTTCAGTTAACTGGTACTGATGATAAATTTCATCGAAGCTATAGCCATTAATAACGCAGACAGCTACCAGAAACAGCTCACGATCCTCGACGATACTTTGCTCCTGCGCCTGGGTCAGTGCCTGCAAACGCTGCTCATCAGCCTGCATGGTCTGCACCAGCTCGGCGAAGTCGATATTAAGCTGGTCGCAGATACACTCCAGTCGCGATAGCGTAAAGTGCTTTTCAGCGAACAGGCGTTTCACCGAGGCCTCGCTAAGCGCCAACCACTGAGCGACATCGGCATAGGTTTTACCCTGGGCGCGAAGCTGGCGCTTTAGTGTCTCAATCAGCGAATCGGCCTGGGACATAGAAATCTCTTAAACGGTATGAAAAGGCGTTACGCACAAAAGTAGCGGATAATAATACCAACAAGCACATATAACACAACTTCGCGCAAATGAGTTGCAACCAGTAAGCCTTGCTTAGAAAGTGCGTCTACTTACAGGGACTTATAAGGCTACACAACCATGCAACGACTGCTACACATAAAAGGCGCTTTGCCCTACCTGATCGCCATCTTTCTCAATGCGTTTGTGGATCTAGGCCACAAGATCGTGATTCAGAACACGATCTTCAAAAGTTACGATGGCGAAACACAGGTAGTACTCACCGCCCTGGTCAACGGGCTTATTCTGTTGCCGTTTATCTTGCTGTTTAGCCCTGCGGGCCATGTGGCGGATAGCTACCCTAAAGTGCGCGTGCTGCGCGCATCGGCCTGGGCCGCCGTGGCGGTGTCGCTGGGCATCACCGCCGCCTACTATCAAGGCTGGTTCTGGCTGGCCTTTGCGATGACGCTGCTGCTGGCGATCCAATCAGCCTTCTATTCCCCGGCCAAATACGGCTTAGTAAAGGGGCTGTTCGGCAAGCCGCGCTTGGCGGAGGCCAACGGGCTGATTCAGGCCGTGACCATTGGCGCCATTCTGGCGGGTACGGTGGCGTTTACCGCCCTGTTTGAGACCTGGGTATCGCCAGAGGATCACAACCCAGCCCAGCTGTTGCGCCAAATAGCGCCACTGGGCTGGCTGCTGGTGCTCAATAGCGCTATTCAAGTGGCAACGCTTTACCGTCTGCCGCTTGATAGCACTACGCAACCGGATACCCCGCTCACTTGGCAGCGCTACATTAAGGGGGCTGCGCTGAAAGATAACCTGCAGCTTATCGTCCGCCAGCCCGTCATCAGGCTTTCCATTATCGGTCTGGCCACCTTCTGGTCGGTGGGCCAGGTGCTACTGGCGGCCTTCCCCGCCTATGCCAAAGACGCCCTCAGTATCGATAACACCCTGGTGCTGCAAGGCATTCTGGCGGCTAGCGGTATCGGGATTGCGCTGGGCTCCATGCTCGCCAGCAAGCTCTCTCACAACCGTATCGAGACCGGCTTGATTCCGGTAGGCGCTGTTGGAGTGGCCGTGGGATTATGGTGCCTACCGCTTCTCTCCACGCCCGGCAGCCAGGCGCTGAACTTCGTGTTTATCGGCATGATGGGCGGGCTGTTTATCGTGCCGCTTAACGCACTGATCCAGTTTCACGCCGCAGACAACGAACTAGGCACCGTACTGGCAGCCAATAACTGGATTCAGAACATTGCCATGCTGGGCTTTTTACTGCTCACAGTGCTGTTCGCCCTGGCCGGAGTGGATAGTCATTATCTGTTATTGCTGATTGCGAGCGTGGCGATGGTCGGCGGTGGCTACACCATTGTAAAGCTGCCGCAGAGTCTGGTGCGCTTTCTACTGAGCTTCCTGCTGACCCGCCGCTATCGGGTCGATGTGCAGGGCTTGCAGAACCTGCCCGCCCAGGGCGGCGTGCTGCTACTGGGCAACCATATCAGCTGGGTGGATTGGGCCATGGTGCAGATCGCCAGCCCCCGCCCGGTGCGCTTTGTGATGCTCAGATCGGTTTACCAGCGCTGGTACCTCAACTGGTTCTTAAAATCCCTGGGCTGTATTCCCATCGAGCGCGGCAGCGGTGCCGACAAGGCCTTGGCTGATGTCGCTGAACAACTCAACGCAGGCGAAGTGGTGTGCCTGTTTCCCGAAGGGGCGATCAGCCGCACCGGACAGCTAGGCGAGTTCCGCCGCGGCTACGAGCGCGCCTGTGAAAGGGCGAATCCAGACGTCAAAATTGTGCCTTTCTATCTGCGCGGCCTCTGGGGCAGCCAGTTTTCACGCTCTTCCAGCAAGCTCAAGGAGCTACGCAACGCTCCGCTGCACCGTTCGGTGGTGGTCGCCTTTGGCAAACCGCTTCCCAAAGATACCCCCGCTGATGTGCTCAAACGGCGCATCTTTGAGCAGGCGACCCGCTCCTGGCAGCAGGCCATGGGGGAGCTTTCCAGCCTACCCAACGCCTGGATTCAAAGCGTTAAACGCCGCCCAAGCGAGCTTGCCCTGGCGGATACGCTGGGCCGCCCACTCAACGCAAGCCAAGCGCTCACCGCCAGCCTGCTGATGGCAAAACGGATTCGCAAACTCAACCCAGGACAGAACGTTGGCCTGCTGCTGCCCACCAGCAGTGCCGGGGTCATTGCCAATATGGCCACGCTGCTGGCCGGTAAAACACTGGTGAACCTGAATTACACCGCCGACCAGGAAGCACTTTCCTCGGCCCTTTCCCAGGCGGAAATCACCACTGTGTTCACCTCACAGCGCTTTGTGAAGAAGCTTGAGCAGCGCGGGCTCGACGTTAGCCAATTGTTCAGTGAGCAGCAGGTGGTCTTTTTAGAAGACTTGCAGACCTCGATTGGTCGTGCCGAGCGCTTGAGTACCTGGCTTGCGGTGAGAATACTGCCGACTTGGCTACTAAAGCGCTGCTTCTGCCACGGCCACGATGCCGACGCGACTGCCGCCATCCTGTTTTCAAGCGGCAGTGAAGGCGAACCCAAGGGCGTGATGCTCAGCCACCGCAACTTGATGGCCAATATCAAACAGACCTCTGATGTGCTCAATACCCAGAGCAACGACGTGGTGATGGGCTCACTGCCGCTGTTCCACGCCTTCGGCCTCACAGTGACTCAGTTGTTACCATTGATTGAAGGGCTGCCGCTGGTATGCCACCCCGACCCCACCGATGCCCCTGGTATTTCGGGCGCTATTGCCAAGCACAAAGCCACGATTATGTTCGGTACCTCCAGCTTTTTAAGGCTGTTTGTACGCAGCACAAAGGTGCATCCGCTGATGCTGGAGAGCTTGAGAATCGTGGTCGCCGGGGCAGAGAAGCTCGACGACAACGTGCGTAACGACTTTGCACTGAAATTCCACAAGCCCATTTACGAAGGCTACGGCGCCACTGAAATCGCCCCCGTTGCGTCAGTGAATCTTCCCGATGCCATGGGCGTTCACTATCAGCAAGTGCAACGGGGCAGCAAAGTTGGCAGCGTCGGGATGCCGCTGCCCGGCACCAGCTTCAAGATCGTCAACCCGGATAGCTTCGAGGAGCTGCCCACCGGCGAGGCAGGCATGATTTTGATCAGCGGCCCGCAGATCATGCAGGGTTACCTCAACGCCCCTCAACGCACCGCCCAAGCGCTAAAGGAGATGGACGGCCAATACTGGTACGTGACGGGCGATAAAGGCTTTATCGACGAAGACGGCTTTTTAACCCTGATTGACCGCTACGCCCGCTTCGCCAAGATTGGCGGTGAAATGATCAGCCTCAGCGCCGTTGAAGTGGCCGTTAAGGCGGCGCTGGAAGAGCCAGACAACGCGCTAATGGCGGTGAGTATCCCCGACAGCCGCAAGGGCGAGCGCATTGTGCTGCTTTCAGAAACCGCGTTAGACGCCAACAACGTTAAGGCCGCGATGCTCGCCAACGGTACATCATCAATGATGATCCCCAGCCACTGGTTGACGGTGGAGACCATTCCCCACCTTGGCTCTGGAAAAGCGGATTTTGCCGGGGCGAAACGTTTGGCTCAAGCGCAGTTAGGAGAAACGTAAAACTGCAGAAATGCGACAGCTGTAGTCAGCCAGCCCCTCTTGGCTGCCAAAAAGGGCTTTCTGGATGGGTTTTGCGGCGACCCCGATATTTAATGGCATAAAGAGCTGCTCGTTACGCCGGGAAGGGCAACACACCGTTATACAAAAACTCATCCAGGTAGTAAGTCGTCACTCCTGGTGCATTTTTGGGCTTGAAGGACACTTGATGAGCACTTGTGACGCAAAGCCATGGGCGCATATCGGTTGGCTCGTGCTGAGAGAGCGCTTCAGGCGTGAACAAACCCACGCAAGACCCGCCCTGAATATCTCTAGCGGAAGTGTACTCAAATGCTTCCACCTGCGAACCGCGCATTACACTACCCAACTGCTGACATGAGGCGTAATTCACCGGATGCCTCAACACATCGAGGTACTCTACAAAGGGGCCTGTGTTTAACTTCACTCCCCGGTTAGCGGCATAGTCCACCGAAAAGAGCGTATGCTCCGAGCGAAGTGATTCAGTTACAGGCTCCCCATCCATGGAGTACCAGAAAACCAGTCGGTAGTAGGCAGATTCAGCAAGGGTGGTGGCGATACGTTTACCACCATAGAAAATGCTTGGCTCAAACACTCGGCCAAAACGTGACCCCCATTTGAGAGGGGGATACCGAAAAGGCGTTTTTAGCAGATAGTGCAGGTCTTGCTCCTGCTCGGGGTAAGGCGGTTTAGCGCCTTCAAGCAGGGCTTCAAGTACCTCTTGCTCTTCTAACGTGTCGACATAACTGAGCGTGGCGACCTGCTCCTGACTTTCTACCAGCCGGTACAGCGTGCCCGAGATGGGTTCGATGTTTCGCGTGCCGCCGCAGGCCTCCCACACACTCACACTTTACCCCGCATGCCATCCACGAATCTCAGCACCGCAAACAATCCCTCCAGACGCGTTACCTGTTCAGCCGGTATCCCACCCGTGACGCGGTTGGGCGTGCGCATGAAATGCTGGATCCATTTTTGGTCGCCACCGGTAAGAGCGAACAACGCTCTGGATAAACGAATGAGCAGCAGAGCTAGCTCTCCCTGCTTAGAGTTTGGGTCGAGCTTTAGGTTTTTTTTGAGCTGCGTAATAGTTGTGCGGTGTAAGCCAAGCACTTCTGCCAAATCAGTCTGCGATAGCCCCAACTGCTCGGCTGCACGCAGCACTGCTTTAGCAAGCACCATTTCAGGGGAAGGCTTTGTATGAGCTAGTGCTGGCATCACTCACTCCATGATGATGGATTTTCATCAATAATAGCAAAAAAGCTGCTTATACACACTTCAGGCCTGATTTTTCCTTATTTTTCAGCAGACGACTCAGAGCTGTGGTCTGGGCTGTGAACATCCGCCGGGGGCTTGCCTCGTTTTAGACCCAGGGCAATATCCTGATGGCTGATAACCACCACGTCTCTTGGCCACCAATCGGGATGCTCATCGCGCACGAACGCCATGAGTTTTTCGCGCACGTGCATTTCCGCGGTCCAGCCGGCCATGGGGTCAGAGGTCATCAAGTAGCACGTCACGGTTTGTGTCGCGCCGCTCTGGTTGGTGACGTAACACAATAGCTTGTGGTGCTCGATGATATCCTCTTCTTCTTTAGCAACTTCCAGAAACTTTTCTCTTATCAGTTCGATATCAGCGCTCAGGTGGAGAGTAAGCGTCACCGAGCGGTACATCTTAGTGCCCTTAACCGACAGGTTATCGAAGGGCCGGGAGACGAAATAGGTCACCGGCACGATCAGCCGGCGGTCATCCCAAACGCGCAAGCGTATAAAGGTATAGAAAATCCCCTCTACGTAGCACCATTCGTCTTCGAAGATCACCAGATCGCCAATCCGGATGGGCTTGGCAAGCGACAGCTGGAACGACGACAAAATGTTGCCAAGCACCGCCTGCCCGGCAACACCCACCAGCACCGCCAACACGCTGGCGGACGCTAGAATGGATAAGCCAAGGGTCTCAAACAGCTGAACTTGCCCCAGGACGTAGATCGTTACCCCTGTCACGGCGATCAAAATAATGATCCGACGCACCGCATAAAGCGTAGTAAGTAGCTTGCGATCGTCCTGGGGCTTGGTGTCATCAATTTCACCGACCAAGCGCCGCATCATCCGCAGCATAATGGTATCCACCAAGCGCAAGGCGATGATACCGACACTCCAAGCCATAATACTGATTAACAGCACCCGAAAGGTCGTCGTTGCGACGGCCGAAAACGACACCACATAGTTGAGCAACGTTTGCGTCACTAACGACACCACAATAAGCGCCGTCGGCATGCCAATCTGGCCGACAAAAACACTCACTGCCCCGGAAGGCATCCATTTAGCCACCAATCCGACGAGCCTGAAGACCGCCCAACCCACCAAGCCAATGACTAGCAAAAACACAGGAATGGCAATCCACTCCCAGATGCGCAAGATCCCGAACGACTCCTCGAACCGCTCAGGGATATAGCTTTCCAGCATCGAAGGGCCGAACTGCTCATATAGCGTCGGGATGGATGCAACACTGAGGGGCATGATTAACCATGCTGCCTCCTCGTCATCCACTCGATAGCGACCCAGTCGAATATCGTAGGTTTCCCCCTTGGCCTGTATCGACGCCAGTTCAATATTGCGTCGAGTTTCGCCGACGAGTGGATTCTCCCCCGACCGATCCTCGACCATTGCATCCTCACGGCCGGACAGGTTGGAAACACTCAGCCACTCGCCACGTTGCAGAATCTCCGCCAACTGGCGAGCTAGTTCAGGGCCCTGCTCGCGCTGCTCTTCGTCGGAAAACTCGGAAAGATTGAGCATGTGCGCTGCCGCTTCGTAGTCTTCCTTTCCAGTCAGTTCAAGAAAGTTGCGAATCGACTCCCTGGGCGTTACGCGGCTCGACGCACTAGGCGGGTCGTCAAGCCCACTATTGATCGAATCCACGACGTACCAGCGACTTTCCTCGCGCTCTCCTCCTTCCGTTTGCCCCGCGCACAGGCTGGAAAATGTGAGTCCTACCACCAACATCAGCCACGCGGGCCAGGCCATTGTCACTTTCATACACGCCTTATTGATTGAAATGGGCCAAGAAATTAGCCCCAACAACCAGCCACTCAAGGCGCGCTTTCCGTGTCGGGGTCGGTCAAAGTACAGACTACCTGGTGGTAGTAATCAAGGCGCATCCGACAAAGGCCCTTTACCTCCCCTTTTGCCGTTTTTCACGCCTTTTCCACATGCATTTTTCCTTACAAGTTACGTAGAACTTTCAACGCGCTTGGCCGTCAAAGGTGCGTTAATGTGATCCCGTTAAAGACCATGACCCAAGACATTGCCCACCGCTTTCGTTGGCTATCCCCGTAGGAGGCTCCATGCTGATCAAGATTGCCAAACCGAGTGATTTACACGAATCCGACGTGACGCCGGAATCCATTTACCTATCGCGTAGACGCTTTATGGGTGGCATGGCAGGCCTTGGCGCTGGGCTAGCCCTTTCCGGCCATACCCAGGCCGCCGCAGACGATTATTCGGACGTTCCCGAAGGCGATGCGCCCGATTGGCTGAAAGAAAAAATCAGCGACGCCAAGTGGGATGCCATTACCCCAAGCGACCCTGAAAAAGACAAGCTCGCCCCCTTTGATGACGCCAGCCAATACAATAATTTCTTCGAGTTCGGCACCGACAAAGGCGACCCCGCTCGCCATGCGGGGAGCCTGGAAACCCAGCCATGGAGCGTCGTGGTCGACGGCGAGGTCAACAACGGCGGGCGTTTTGCGCTTGAAGACCTGGTAAAGCCCGCTCAGTTTGAGGAGCGGATTTACCGCCTGCGTTGCGTCGAGGCGTGGTCGATGGTGATTCCCTGGCTGGGCATTCCGCTGGCCGAAATCATCAAACGCGCCGACCCCACCAGCAAAGCCAAGTACGTGCGCTTTGAAACCCTGGTCGACCCGGACCAGATGCGCGGTCAGCGCTCATCGCTCTCGGTCATCGATTGGCCCTATGTGGAAGGCCTGCGCCTGGACGAAGCCATGCACCCGTTGACTATCATGGCCATGGGCATGTATGGACGCGAACTACCCAATCAGAACGGCGCGCCCCTTCGGCTGGTCGTGCCCTGGAAATACGGCTTCAAGAGCATCAAGTCGATTGTGCGTATCTCGCTGGTCGAAGAACAGCCGGTCAACTCCTGGCAGCAGATTGCCTCGGATGAGTACGGCTTTTTTGCCAACGTGAACCCCGAGGTCGACCACCCCCGCTGGAGCCAGGCGACCGAACGCCGCCTGCCCAATACCCTGTTCAATTCCAATACCATCGACACCCGCATGTTTAACGGCTACGAAGATGAAGTGGCCGAGCTATATGCCGGCATGGATTTGAGGAAGCACTATTGATGGCAACCGCGACACCAAGAAAATGGCTCGTGTGGCGCGTGGCGGTCTTTCTGGCGGCGCTTTCGCCGCTGGTATACTGGGGCTGGCAGGTGGCCAACAACGCTGCGGGGCCCGAGCCGGGCCGCTACCTGCTGCTTAACATCGGCATCGGCGGGCTTTGGTTGCTGCTGCTCACGCTAAGCCTCACACCGCTTACCAAGCTCACCCGCTGGAAAGGCTTTGCGTTGATCCGGCGCCAGTTGGGTCTCTGGACGCTCGCCTACGCCACCCTGCACCTGCTCAGCTACGTGCTGTTTATTCTGGGGCTTAACTGGGCGCTGCTGGGCAGCGAGATCGTCAAACGGCCCTACATTATCGTCGGCATGATCGCGCTGATCGGCCTGGCAGTACTGGGCGCGACATCTAACAAGTGGTCGATGCGCCGCTTGGGCAAGCGCTGGAAATCGCTGCACAAATTTTCCTACGCCATTTTGGGCCTGGTGCTGCTGCACTTCTTCTGGGTCGTGCGTGCCGATATGGGCGAATGGGCCATGTATGCGGCCATTGGGGCGCTCCTCATGGCTACCCGTCTTCCACCCGTCTCGCGCACGTTGCCTAAACTGCGTTATCGATTAAGTCGCTAGTCGATCTACCGTCTCACCATGGGCGCATGCTGAGCCATCAACTCTACGATCCAGTCGATGAACACGCGCAGCTTGGCGCTAACGTGGCGATTGGGTGGAAAAGCGACGTATATCGGCATGGGTTCCAACTGCCAATCATCAAATAGGCGCACCAGCTCGTCTCGGGATACGTGCTCTCTGGCCATGTAATCTGGCAGCCAAATGACGCCGAGTCCCGTCAGGGCCGCTGCAAGCCCCGCATTCCCGTCATCGACCGAGATCATACTGCGCCCCTGCACGGTGACACGCTCTCCGTTGCGGTGCAGGGCGTAAGGAAAAGCCAAGCCCGCGCGCGCCCATCTGAAACCGACAATGGCGTGCGGTGGGAGTGAAAGCGCCTGCGGATGCGAAGGGACACCGGTCTTTTCCAGATAGCTGGGCGCGGCGAAAACCCCAAGCGTCAGATCGCCCACGCGACGCGCCACCAAGGATAAATCGGTAAGCTCCCCGCCGCGGATCACACAGTCCACGCCTTCATTGATGAGATCCACCCTGCGATCACTCACGCCCAAGTCGAGCTGAATATCGGGATACTGAGCGTGGAACGCGGGCAAGGCCGGAATCAGGATCATGCGCGCAAACGGGCTGGGGACGTCCACCTTCAGCCGCCCACGGGGCAATATTGAGGCATTGGACAGGCTGGTTTCGGCATCATCCATGTCGGCCAGAAGCTTGATGACGCGCTCGTAGTAGGCCGCACCGTCCGCCGTGACGTTCACCTTGCGCGTGGTGCGGTTGAGCAGTTTGACACGCAGCCGGGCCTCCAGCTGTTGCACGAGTTGCGTCACGGTTGTCTTGCTCATGTGAAGTGTTTCGGCGGCCTTGGTAAAGCTGCCCGTCTCTACGACCCGTGCAAAGGCCTGCATTGCGTTAAAACGATCCATGGTTGCGCCAAACACCTCGTGATTGTTTGCAAACTACAAACAATGTTGAACAGAATCCGCCGTTTATCCACCACCAATGCAGGCTTACAGTGAATCCATCGTAAACAAAGGGTCGGCTTCGACCTACTGATGGAGATTCATATGGCTAAGCGTGAAGTCGTTTTCCCCTCGGGCCGCCAGGCGCTCTATGACCAGAACACCTATTCCGCTGCCGTCCGCTCGGGCGACTTTCTGTTTGTGTCGGGCCAGGTCGGCAGCCGTGAGGACGGCTCACCCGAACCGGATTTCGCCGCTCAGGTGCAGTTGGCCTTCGACAACCTTCAGAATGTTCTGGAAGCAGCGGGGGCAAGCTTCGATGATATCGTCGATGTAACGAGCTTCCATACCGACCCGGAAGCCCAATTCCCTATCTGGCTAGAAGCCAAGGCGCGCGCGTTTCCGGAAAAACCCTACCCGAACTGGACCGCGGTCGGCGTCACCTGGCTGGCGGGGTTCGATTTTGAAATCAAGGTCATTGCTAGGCTTCCATAAGAAGTTCTCATGGAATGGTGGCCAATGGTTACTGGATGTCCTCAGAGGTCACCTGCAATCTCAAGGCCGCCACTCTCGCAACAAGTCAATAAAAGCCCGCAGGCTAGGCGGCACATGCCGGTTATTCGGGTAGTAGAGAAATAGACCGGGAATGCTTGGACACCACTCTTCTAGTACAGTGACCAGCCTCCCATCGCGCAAATAGGCGTGGGCATAGGACTCTGGTACATAGGCAATCCCCAAACCATCCACGGCGGCCTCCACCATCAGTTGGCTGCTGTCCAAGGTCAGCGCACCGGGCACATCTATCGCTACGTCCTGGCCGTGCTGCTGAAACTCCCAGCGGTAGAGTTTTCCGCTCGGCAGCCTTTGCCTTATGCACTGGTGATAAGCCAGGTCGTCCGGTGTCGTTGGTGCCAGACGGCCACGTAGATAGTCAGGGGAGGCAACGGCAAGAAAACGCAGTTCATGTCCCACAGGGATGGCAATCATATCCTGGGGAACCGCCTCTCTCAGTCTTACACCCGCATCAAACCCTTGCTCGACAATATCGACCAGCCGCCCCTCGGCCACGAGATCAAGCTCGACACCATCATGAAGGGCAAGAAAACGCGGCACCACGGTTTGCAGCAACAGCCGCACGGCCCCTTCGCTGCCATTGATACGCAGCCGCCCTGTGATCTTTCCTTCGGCGCTGGAAGCATCCTCCAGGATGGACTCCAAGTCGTTCAATAGCGGGCTCAGCCGCGATAACAGCCGCTCGCCGCTCTCGGTCAGCGAGACACTACGTGTGGTTCGGTGCAGCAGCCGGGTACCCAACCGTTGTTCAAGCGTTCGCACGGTGTGGCTGAGTGAAGAGCGGCTCACTCCCATCAGGTCGGCTGCACGGCGAAAGCTGCGGTGTTCTGCCACGGCCTGAAACGCCTTGAGGTCGGTGAACGTTGGCTTGCCCATTAGTGAATTACTTTCACCTCTTCATGCTAATTGATGAGCATTCTCTTACCAGTATTACTGCCCTAACCTTTGTCTTGCAACACTTGATGAATGACTTAGGAGACATCTCATGGCTAAAATCTGGCTTATCACAGGCACTTCCACCGGCCTTGGCCGCCTGCTCACTGAACGGCTGCTAGAACGCGGCGACCGCGTTATAGCAACGCTACGTCGCAAGGGTTCGCTGGACGACTTGCTCGACTTGCATGGCGATCGCTTACAGGTACTGACCTTCGACGTGACGGATACAAAGACGATGAGAGACGCCGTTTCGCAAGCGTTCACGACGTTCGGTCGAATCGATGTGGTGGTCAGCAATGCGGGATATGGGCTCTTTGGCGCTGCCGAAGAAGCCAGTGACACACAGATCGAGCGGCAAATCGCCACCAACCTCACAGGCTCCATCCAGTTTATACGTGCCGTACTGCCGTATCTACGCGAACAAGGGGGCGGCCGCATCGTTCAGGTATCGTCAGAGGGCGGCCAGATCGCCTATCCAAGCTTCAGCCTTTATCACGCCACGAAGTGGGGCATTGAGGGGTTCGTCGAATCCGTAGCGAAGGAAGTGGCGCCTTTTGGTATTGATTTCGTTATTGCCGAGCCGGGCCCCACTGCCACCCACTTTGCTGAAGGACTGGATCGCACACTCACGACGCCAACCTATGAAGATACCCCAGCAGGCGAGCTGCGTAGGGCACTGGCATCAGGTGACTTGACCATTAAGGGCGATGCAGGCAACACCGTTGATGCCATGATTAAAATAACCGACATGCCGAACCCGCCACTGCGTATTACGTTAGGTAGCACCGCCTATGACTCCATTCGCCATGCGCTACAAGAGCGGCTTGAGTCGCTCGAAGCATATAAGGAGGTAGCACTATCTGCGGACAGGGATGAGCCGAGCTGATGTGCGTTGTCTAGCAAGTGTTTGAAAAATTGTTTCGGCTAGCGAGATTCGAAAGTTCAAGATGTCACACAGTAATGGCTTCTGGTCTTATATATCCATGGGCGGCTTCATCCCCACACGTACAGTCAATGATTCTGTTGGGAGGCCCTCAGGGAGGGCCGTTTTCTTCCCGTTATTAAACCAATAATAATCTAGCCCATAGAAGCTTCTATTCAGACCTCAACGCTTTTAATTATCTTAGCGGGATTACCCCCTACTACAACATTATCGGGCACATCTTTAGTAACGACGGCTCCCGAGGCTATAACAACGTTATTGCCTACTTTAACGCCTGGGTTAATGATAGCACCGCCGCCAACCCAGACGTTGTTTCCAAACGTAATCGGCTTTGCATACTCTTTGCCAGTATTACGCTCATGGGGATCAATGGGATGCGTGGCCGTATAAATCTGCACATTTGGACCCAGCATGCAGTTATCGCCAAAGCGTATTTCACAAACATCCAGCAGCGTGCAGTCGAAGTTGGCAAAGAAGTTTTCACCGACATGAATATTATATCCATAATCCAAGCGAATATTTGGCTCTACATAAAGACACTTCCCCGTAGAGCCAAATAAATCTTTTAACGCTTTCAACCGCTGAGCGTCGGTTTCCAGCACTTGATTGTATTGCCTCACTTTGCGTCTTGTTTCTTCATGCTCTTTTCGCAATACCGGATCAGCAGGATTGTAGAGCTCTCCTGCCAGCATCTTGTCTTTTTCTGATCGCATTAGTTGCCTTCCTTGCCAGAACCCCATGTTATTCAACACCAGTCGTTTTTGTCTCGCTCCGGTTCGGCGTCAAGCGGCGCAGCCCGTTCACAATATCATCGACGCTACTGTAGACAACCGGAATCACCAGCAGGCTTAAAAGCGTCGACGTGATCAGCCCACCAATGACCACAAACGCCATGGGGGCTCGGAAGCTGGGATCGCCAGCCCATCCTAGAGCGATCGGCATCATGCCCGCCCCCATGGCAATGGTGGTCATCACGATAGGCCGGACACGCTTCTTGCAGGCATCGAGAATGGCGGCCGCACGATCCATCCCATGCGCCCGACGGGCGATGATGATGTAGTCCACCAGCAGGATCGAGTTCTTGGTGGCAATCCCCATCAGCATGATCAATCCGATCATGGCGGGCAGCGACACGGGCGTCTGCGTGAGGAACAACGCCAGGAAAGCCCCGGGGATAGAGAGCACTAGAGCCACCAGAATGGTGATCGGCTGCATGAAATCCTTGAGCAGCAGCACCAGCACCATATAGATACACAGCACGCCAGTCAGCATGGCAATCCCGAAGCTTGAGGCAAGCTCCTCCATTTCCTCTGCATCGCCTTCTGCTGCCTGAAACACGCCGCGCGGCAACTGACGTAAACTGGGCAGTGCCTGCACGGCCTGTTCGATTTCCCCCAAGGGCTGCCCTTGCAGGCTTACCTCGAAATTGACGTTGCGCAGACGATCACGCCGGGTGATTTCCGAAGGACCGCTGCTCCACTCAAAGTTAGCCACATTCTCCAGCGGCACTGACCCGTTCGCACCAGGCACTGGTAGCCGTTTAAGGGTCGCCATATCCTCCCGAGCGGCATCCGCCAGTCGGATCATCACTGGCACTTGGCGTGAGCTTAGGTTCAGCTTAGGCAGATCCTCGTCGTCATCTCCCACGGTCGCGATGCGCAGCGTATCGGCAATAGCTTGTGCAGAGACCCCAAGGTCGGCGGCGCGAGCAAAGTCCGGGCGTACAATAAGTTCAGGCCTGACCAGACTGGCCGTCGAACTCACCGCGCCGATGCCGGGAATGGAACGCATCTCCCGCTCGACTTGGCGGGCATGCCGTTCAAGTACCCGGCTATCCTCACCGGCGAGGACTAACTCATAGCCATCCCCCTCGTCGCCTACGCGAGTTCGCACGCCGGGAAGCGTGGCGAGTGCAGCGCGCAACTGCTGCTCTATGTCTTGCTGCGTAACGCCCGAGCGGGTTGCGCGATCCGCCAAACCAACGGTCAGCTCAACCGAGGTCACACCGCTGTCACTGCTGCCGGAGTCCTCACCGACGGCCGCGAAGACGCTGACGACATGGCGTTGCGTCACCAGTCGTGAGCGTGCCTGCTCGGCAAGCGCCTCCGCTTCAGACAAGGTGCTACCGGGCGGTAAGGTGAGTGTCGCCTGCGTCTGGGGCTCATCATCGGGGGGTATGAAGGTACCCGGCAGAGTCGAGGCCAGCCAGATACCACCTGCAAAGCAGGCCGCCGCCGTGAGCAGCGTTGTCTTACGGTAGCGCAGGCACCAACGGGCGACGACCAGATAGACGCTAATCCACGCTGGATCGCGCGGGGGATGTTCGGGTTTGCGCAGCAGATACGCAGCCAGCATGGGCGTCAGCAGGCGCGCCACCAGTAGCGAAAACAGCACCGCTACCGAGGCCGTCCAACCGAACTGAACGAAGAATTTCCCGACGGTGCCGCTCATGAAGGCCGTGGGCAGAAAAACGGCAATCAACGTGAAGGTCGTGGCGACCACGGCCAAGCCGATTTCTGCCGCCGCATCCATGGCGGCCCGGCGCGGGGGCTTGCCCATTAGCAGATGCCGCTCGATATTCTCAATCTCGACGATGGCATCGTCCACCAACACCCCGATCACCAGCGAGAGCGCCAGCAACGTCACCACATTGAGCGAGAAGCCCATCAGCTGCATGAAAGCGAAGGTGGGGATGATCGACAGCGGAAGCGTAACCGCCGCAATCAGTGTGGCACGCCAATTGCGCAGGAAGCAGAACACCACCACCACCGCCAGCGCCATGCCCTCGAATAACATCTGCATGGAGCCCTGGTAGTTCTCCACCACCTCCCCAACGAAATTGAAGGCTTCTTCGATCTCTATATGGGGATATTGCGCCTGCAATTCCGCGAGCGCAGACTGCACGCCCTCGGCCACATCCACCTCGCCGTATCCCTCGGCACGGGTCATCTCGAAGCCGACCACGGGCGCCCCATCCATCAATGCCATCGAACGCCGCTCGGCCACGGTATCGGTAACCGTCGCCACTTCATCAAGTCGAATGCGCCGACCGTCACTGAGCGCCAGCTCCATCGTCGCCAGCTCGGCGGCGGATTCAGCATTGGCGATGATGCGCACGGCCTGTTCGGCGCCGCCGACATCTACACGGCCACCGGGCGCCTCCAGCTGCGCTTGGCGCAGCTGGCGGGAGATATCCAGCGCTGTCGTGTTTAACGCCAGCAGGCGATCCGGATCCAATGCCACGCGGACTTCGCGGTCAACGCCACCGATCCGCCGAACCGAACCAACACCGGGTACCGCCAAGACGGCCTTGGTCATTTTGTCATCGACGAACCAGGAGAGGGCCTCATCGTCTAGATCGGAGGAGGTCACCGTGTAGCGTACAATCGGCTCACTGGAAAACTCACCCTTCTGAATCACTGGATCACGCAGGTCGGCGGGTAGATCCGAGCGGATGCGAGCAACAGCGTCGCGCACGTCATCAATAGCCTCTTGCACGGACTTTTCCAGCCGGAATTCGATAGCGATATCGGCATTACCATCCGTCAGCGTTGTAGAGATATTTTTGACGCCGGAGACGGTAGCGATGGAGTCCTCGATCTTGCGAGCAACCTCGTTCTCCATTAAGGCGGGGGCCGCCCCGGGCAACGAGGCGGAGACCTCTACGAGGGGCAGCTGTACATCCGGCAAGTCCTGAATAAACAAGCCTCGGAAGGAGATGAGCCCCCAGAAGGTCAGCAGGATAAAGAGCAAAACCACCGGAATAGGATTGCGAATCGCCCAGGATGAGGCATTAAGCGTCATACCCCCTCCTCCTCAACGTCGGTATCGTTCGTTTGGGGTGAATGAGCCGGCTCTCCTTCAATCACTCGAACCTGGTCACCGTTACCCAGAAAAGCACCGCCCGAGGCGACCACCTTGGCATCGGACTCAAGCCCGTCGCGAATTTCGATGCGATCATCCGTTTGCTGACCAAGGGCAACTTTCTGCTCCGTTATCTGGCCTTCATCGCTGACGCGATGGACGTAGCCAAAGCCATCGCGTCGTTGCACCGCAGCTCGGGGTAGCGTCATTACTTGGCGGCTGCCCAGTTCAAACTCTCCCCGCGCAAACATTCCCGCCCGAGCGACGTCGCTTGCTGGAAGATCGACGTAGACCAGGCCATTTCGGGTAGCGGCATCGACTAGCGGCGCAATCATGCGCAAACGCCCGTCGAGTTCGTAGCCACCTGATAGGGTGACTCTGGCAGTCTGACCGGGCCGCAGCTTGTTCAGATCAGAAGCGGCGACTTCGGCCCGCCATTCCAGCCGACCGTGGCGCGTCAATCGGAACAGTTCCTGATCGGCGCCGGTAACAGCACCAACTGTGGCCGTGCGGGAGGTAATCAAACCGTCGTCCGGGGCGACCACCTCCGTCTGAGCCAAGCGTAGCGCTTGGGCTTCATTCTGCGCTTGCGCAACGCCTAGTCGCGCCCTGGCGGTGAGTTCGGCGGTTTCGTATTGCTGAATCTGCTGCTCTGAAAGCGATCCCGTGGTTTTCAAACCGCGGGCACGCTGAGCATTGGCCGTTGCTTCCGCAAGCGTTGCCTCGGCTTCCGCCACGTCAGCGCGGCTCCTCGCCAGCTCTGCACGTACTGTCGTATCGTTATAAACGGCCAGCACCTGCCCTTCTGTGACCTCATCACCCACGTCCACCCTGACGTCGACCAGCCGCAGGCCGCTGATTTCGGTGCCGATACTGATCTCCTGCCACGCAGCAATATCACCATTGGCCGCAATCGTCGTCGGAAGCGTCTGAGACTTTAGAGTCGTCACATTGACGGATAGTGAGGGCTGCGCCGTCGGCTCGTCGACCTCATCGCTTTCCGACGACACCGCCTGCATACATGCCAGCGCGGCTGCGCTTGCGATCGCGACAATCATAATGCCGAGATACATTTTTCTGGTCGGAGATGACATAATTCAGGCCTGTTCCAAATAGTTCAGTTCGTTGATGAAAAACGACATCAAGCATTTCTACTGAACTACTATCGGCCTGCCTTCCTTTCTCATTTCTTACTGAGATACTGTTTTAAAAAAACCGGCACCAGTAAGAAACCCGTAAGATAGCGCTCCTGATGATGGCACTTGCATACCGCTCTCACTTACACACTATGCTAGGAGTGCAATCATGAGTTTTGATCAGTCGCTATTGCTGAATGGCCGTTTCACCACTATGAGATTGGCGACAACCGCATTTATCGGTGGTCTTGTTATTGCTTCTCCGTTGGCGTTCGCCGACGAATCGAGCTCAGACGGAACCACTTGGGGATTGGGCGTAGGCGCAATGAGCGAACAGGACCCCTATGCCGGTATCGACAGGGAAAGCACCCCATTTCCCTTATTCCTGGTCGAGAACCGGTACATTAGTGTCTTCGGACCGGAAATCGAATTCAAACTGCCGAGTATTGATATCAACGACTCTCAACAGCTCAATTTCGGTATCGTCGCCCAGTACGATGAGAGCGGCTACGAAGAAGACGACGCCCCGATTCTCAACGGCATGAGTGAGCGCGAGGGCGGCTTTTGGGCGGGGGCCAAGGCGGAGTGGGAAAACGAGCTGTTCGAGGTCAGCGCCGAATGGCTCGCCGATGTCTCCGGCAACAGCGACGGGCAGCGCGTCGATCTTGGCCTTGAGAGAACGTGGGAATTCGGTGAACATATAATGCTAACCCCATACGTTGGGGCATCCTGGCAGGACGACAAGAACGTCGATTACTACTTCGGCGTTCGCGATAATGAGGTTCGCTTCGATCGCCCCGCCTATAAGGGAGAGTCGGCTACCAATATCGAGGCGGGAGTGCGCGGCGTGTACCAGTTTGACCAACATCACTCTGTGCTGATAGGTGTTGAGGTCACGAGCCTGGCGGACGAAATCAAAGATAGCCCGCTGGTGGATCGCTCGACCCAAAACGCCGTGTTAGTTGGCTATCTTTACACCTTCTGATGAGCCGGATACTGCTGATCGAGGATCACGATCGCCTAGCCCGACTAATGCACCAAGGGCTGGTGAACGCTGGCATCGCCGTGGATGTGGTGGACCGCATTGATGCAGCATGGGCTGCCGTTCAGCAGATATCCTACCAGGCACTGGTACTCGATCGCGGCTTGCCGGATGGGGACGGACTGCTATTGCTCAAGAAGCTCCGCAACGCGGGCCTTAGCGTGCCCTGCCTGGTGTTAACAGCACGCGATGCGCTGCATGACCGGCTAGAAGGCCTCGAAGCCGGCGCCGACGACTACCTGCCCAAGCCGTTTGCCATGGACGAGATGGTGGCACGGGTTCGCGCCTTGCTGCGCCGCCCTGCGGAATTACACTCAATCGACCCCAGTCATGGCGACCTGAGGCTACACACGGAAAGCGGCGTTCTGTACTGTAGCGACGAGAGCATAACCCTTGCCCCGGCAGAGCTGCACATTATGCAGTTGCTGTTATACAAGCACGATGAGGTCGTTCGCCGCAGCGCGCTGGAAGCGGCGGCCTGGGGCCTAAGCGAGGCGGTAACACCTAACGCCCTGGATGTCGCCCTACACCGTTTACGCCGCAAACTGCTGGCCATCGGCTCGCGCCAGCGGATCGCCAACGTCAGAGGAATGGGGTATGCGCTTCGTCAAGCGGATGACGCTAAATAGCCTGAGGCTGAAAGTGCTGCTGGCCTATGTGGCGGGCATGGTACTGAGTATCACACTGCTGGTCATTGCTGCAGCAGCGGTGCTTAAGAGCGATCTACTGGCTCGTATGGATCTGGCCGACGCGACCGAGGGGCTAGTAGACAATATCGAGTTCGACAGTCGCGGCCGACCCGTAGGCTTCGACTCGAGTCTGGAGGACCGCGCCTGGCTGTACGACGGTCCGCAGCGCGAAGCGGCTTACCGGATTCTGGATGAAGCCGGAAACGTGGCCGTCTTTTCGAGCTCAGGTGAGGAGTTCTGGACGGCCGACGGCGATCTTGTTCGGCTGGCACGCGGTAACTTCACCTTCGAGCATGAGGGAAATACCTTCTACGGCGCAACGCAGCCCCTCGAGCATGAGGGGCGAAGGTGGTATCTGCAATTCGCGGTCAGTGCGAGGTTCCTGGATGTCGTCTATACCGTGTCCTTTCCGCAGGTGGTCGCTGCCGTGACGGTGTTCGGACTTGTGCTGTTCATCGCCTTCGGGTTATGCGCCTATATTACTCTGCGCTACACCCTCAAGCCATTGCGAGACGTATCGGAGTCCGCGGCGGCCATCTCGCCGCGCTCCATCAACGCCCGGCTGAATACGGACGCGGTGCCCGAGGAGATTGCGCCACTAGTGGATAGCTTCAATCACACCCTGGAACGCCTTGAGCGGGGTTATCGCCTACAGCAGGAGTTTCTCGGCCATGCAGCACACGAGTTAAAAACACCACTGGCGTTGATCCGTGCACAGATTGAATTGATCGCAGATGGTAAGAATGATCGTGAGGCGCTATTGAGCGATGTCGAGTACATGACGCGCCAAGTGCAACAACTGCTACTGCTGGCCGAAGCGAGCGAGGCACACAGCTACCAGTTTAGCGTTGTTCGGATGCAGGACATCGCCCACGAAGCTTCTACCTACTTACAGCGCATGGCAGAGTCCGCCGACGTGCATTTAACGGTGCTTGCCCCGGATCAAGGGGTGACATGGAAGGCTGATCGCGGGGCATGCTTCACCCTGCTCAAGAACTTGCTGGAGAACGCCATCCAGCATGCCCCTGAGCAGACCCTTGTCAGCATGGAGATCCAGGAAAATATAATAACTGTGCGTGACCGTGGCCCAGGCGTCGAACCAGAGCAATTGGCCCTGCTGTTCTCACGCTTCTGGCGTGGGGCGCATCGGCGCGACCATGGAGCAGGCTTGGGGCTGGCGATCTGCCAAGAGATTGCCATGGCACACGGTTGGAAGCTTTCGGCCGATAACGCCCATCCCGGATTGATCATGACCTTATGCAGAGAAAACGAAGCCAGTGAAAGCGATTCCCGCGAAAATATAACCTTCGAACGCGTGTACCACCGCCAAGATAAACGCCCACTCAAGGTCATTTGAAAAGGCGGAGGCATGGGTGGTTCCCCGCCTCGGTGATCGCAATGTCACACCAGCCCAGTCGGCTACGTCCCCAGGCTGATTACCAGTGACGCGAGTGAGTTGGCCTATCAACTGGGCGATGAAATCGCCGCACGAACTTAAGGTATTGCCGAATCAGATCAGCCCAAGCGCTGAAGCCACACATGTCGAGCATTTTCCGAAAACTCAACTATGCCAATCATGCTGCGGCCACTATCTATCTATTCGCTCATAGCAGGCCTGACTTGAATGAAATGCCTTGCGCCTTTTTTGTTAGCGACCAATTTGATGCAAACGTACTTTCAGTAAGAAACGAGAAAGTAAAATAGGCCGACATTGTCAGCTAATGGTAATCGCTAACCAAATGCATCATGCACGAATGACGAATCAATAGTTCTTGCAAGCGACCCTATGAACTTAAACCGCTTTCCTTACAGACGGCTCACCAACGAAAAAATCTGACTGATTGAAAGTAAAGAGGGAAACGACATGCCTAGAACTGAGCTTCCACCGTCCAAGGGCTTTTTTCAAAAGTGTTACGTAGAGCGACAAACGTTATTTTCAGACATCTGGCTGTCAAAGCACCCTAGAACGCTCAGCTATTTACAGTATTTTGCACTACGCATAATAGTTTCTTTAACTTCTTTTTTGATGTTACCCATGGTTCTATTTAACGCAGAACCAATTGAAATTATCATTGCTGTCTTCAGCGTTGAAGCTAGTTCTACGGCCTTGATATTTTCAAAAATTAAAACTAAATCCACTACAGCTTGGCTGCTGAGCTATATTGAGGATGAGATCATAGAGTTCACCAATGCAGTAGGAGTGGCAGGCACAGGAGCTCTCGTCGTTATATATTTATTAACGTGAAATTTTTCTTAATATCATGTTTAAAAGTAGCCGATCAATCAGTCAGAAATGCGGCCTGACCGCCATCCACCAGTTTTGACGATAACGCCATCGAAGCTGCTTGCCTTGCCCCATCTTTGGTGGATTAGCGATAGAACCGCGACAGCGCCCTGAGCACCTCGTTCGACACCCCCGACTGGATCTCGATATCCTCGAGTTCGTTCATTCGGTAGTCATAGACTGCGAAGGCCCCTGTGGGGTGCACGGCCACCTGATAGTCGGGCATCAGAATGCCATAACCCATGTAGCTGCCTGAAAGCATCCAGTCGCGATGGGGTTCTTCGTCCAATAGGCTTTGCCCCAGGGTGTAATGTTGAGGAGCCGACTCACAATCTAGCAGTTCCTCGAGCAGCGTCGGTGCGATATCGGCATGGTGCGTTCGCCGCTCCAGCATACCACCGGACCGCCTTGGCAAATGCATCACCAGCGGGACCTGGACCTGCTCCGGCGTGTAGTTGCTGCCATGCCCCCAGTAGTTCTTGCCATGTTCGTTGAAGGATTCACCGTGGTCGGAAGTAATCACTACCGCCGTATCCTCAAGCTGCCCACGTCGTTCCAGGTCATCGAGTACGCGTCCCAATTGCTGATCCACATAGCGCGCCGCCGTGCGATAGCGGTTCCAGTAAGGTTCGGGATCAAAGTCAGGCCCCAGGCTCATGTGGTTGACATGCTCCCAATAAGGCGTGAACCGTGGAAAGTCTGGCGGATGGCTGTAGCCATGCACGGCGTCATAGAACAGGAAACCAAAGAACGGCCGCTCATCTGACCTTGCCTCTTCTTTGTCCATCCAGGCTAGCCAGTCATCGGTGATCTGCTGGTCGCGCTCCCAGGGCTCGCCCTTTGCTGGCTCCAGCGAGACATCCTTAAGGCCGGCAAAAACGTTACGGTCAAAGGCAGGGCTCACCAGCGTCGCCGAAGAGAGAACCTGAAAGCGGTAATCGGCAGCCTCGAATTGCTCCATCAGCACCGGGGGCGTCTGGCTGGCAGTAAATGCATCCCAGTAGGTGACGGGCAGGCCATAGAAAAGACTGAAGACGCCGGCCTTGGTGGAGTTACCACCACTCATATGCTCACGCGCCCTGAACCAGCCGGGTTGATTGGCGTACCGGTAAAGATTCGGCATCACGTCAGGAGTCAGCATATCGTGACGCAGGGTATCCAGCAGCACCAGCAGCAGGTTGTCGGAAGACATCGACGGCGAGCAGCTCAGCGGCGCAGAGGGGTAGACAAGATCCTGCGCCTCGCCCTCTGTCGCCTCAAGGTCCACCCGATCGCGCACCGCCTGGGGATCGACCCATCCCTGTTCGACAAAGAAACGCTTGGCAGTGGCCGGATAGAAGACCGGCACATGACGCGTCATGCCGGTGATGTCGCGGTCATAGTGGGCATCCGCCCAGGCATGCCAACCGTGCACCCCCAGCAGGGCTAAAAAGCTCACTACCAGCATTGCGCCCACAGGCCGTGACGGTGGACGGCGCCTGAACAGCAGTCCGAGACCACCCTGCACCGCCAGCATGCCCAGCACGCCACCGACGGCCAGTGCCCAGGCGACCCATGAGAAGCTAAACACGTCTCCCCCGGCGTTGAGCAGCAGGTCGAGAATGAAGCCACTCAGGTGGAAGCGGTACTGAGCGTAGACGAAGGTATCGAGCAGCAGCAACAGCTGCAGGCCACTCGCCCAAAGGGTGGTTATCAGCCATAGCCCGATGCCGCGTAAAAGCGTGGCCAGCAAGAACATCGGCAAAGCTCCCAGCCATACCAGCAGCGAGAGATGGCCGAGGAAAACCATCAGCAGGTAGCTCCACTGCTCGGCCCCCTCGGGCTGGATATAGCCGACATAGCGCAGCGAGATCATCCAGGCAATCAGCAGGTTGGCCAGGGTCCAGGCGCCAAGCCAGCGCCACCGGTGCAGGAGTCGATAGATCATGCGCTAATCCTCGAAAGACCAGAGGCCCTTCAGTCAACGTTGGGTGGAAAGCGTGTTGACTGTCGCAGCCGCTCACTTACTGGAAACTTACGCAATATTTCTTGATCGTTCCGATCCCCCAGTAAGACTTCTGAAAGACGCATTACCGTTTAATCTCGTTCCATGCGACGAGGATCAATCCATGGGAGAGCTGGAGTCCGATTAAAAGGGCAGACAAGCGGCAAAAGAAGCCGATAACGTCCTATTCGCATTTGCTATTTCGCTAAATTGTCGCTTTCACATTTCAGCGACGTTTTAGCCACATCGGCTTTGCTAACCTGCCATCGTTTTATCAAGACAGAGAGGCCGAGCCACACATTGGGTTGCGACTGGGTTATGCCTGAATAAGGGAGATCAGCTGATGGGAAACGTGCTTGGAGCGGCGCCGATTAGAGTGTTGATTGTCGAAGACAACCGCGACATTTGCGAGAACATTGCTGAGTATCTCGAAAAGCATCGCTATGTTGTGGATTTTGCCTTCGACGGTATAAGCGCGATGTACCTGGCATTGACGAATCCATTCGACGTTATCGTTCTGGACCTGATGCTTCCGGGGATGGATGGCCTGAGTTTCTGCAAAAAGCTGCGAGCTGATGCCAAAGTAGAAACGCCCGTGCTCATGCTAACGGCGAGAGACACGCTTGACGATAAACTCAAGGGTTTCGAGGCGGGAGCTGACGACTATTTGGTTAAGCCATTCGCATTACAAGAGCTACATGCGCGACTGCAGGCGCTGTGCAAACGTAGTCACGGAAAGACCGATAATCTGTTAACGGTTGGTGATCTGACGATGAACAGGTCCACGCTGCAAGTACATCGTGCGGGGCAGCGTATCGACCTCACCCCTGCCGGCATGAGGCTACTTCAACGATTGATGGAAGAGGCACCGTCTGTTGTGGCTCGCGATGATCTCGAAACATTGTTATGGGCTGACGAGCGCCCTGATGGCGATGCGCTTCGCTCGCACTTGTACAAGCTGCGCCAGGCTATCGATAGGCCGTTTGATAGCCCGTTAATCCATACCGTGCATCGTATCGGGTACCGAATTGCAGAGGATGCTCAGTAATGTACCGGCACAGCTTGCGCACGCGTGTCGCGATTGCATTTGCAGTGTGCGTTGCTGTGCTCAGCGTGGCCTGGGGGCTCGCCTTCTTCGCTGCGATCAGGTTTACCGAAGACCGGGTGCTCCAGCATCAGCTGCAGCGTGCCGCAGAGAGCTACCCCTCTATGCCGATGAACCTTCGCGGGTACGATGAGATCGGTAGCTTGCCTGAATCATTGAGGGAATGGGCACAAACCAATCCCGATGAGGGCTTGTACGAATTCGAGAATATAGAACTGCATGTCGCGGTAGTACCTACCAACGATGAACAGCAACAAGGCTTTGTGGTGTTCGATGTTGCCGGGATTGAGGCTGCCTCGTCTGAGGATTGGTGGTGGCTGCTCTTTATCACCGGTGCCGTAGGTGCGCTCGCTACGCTTGGTTTTGCGCTGGGCGTGGTTGTTATGCGCAAAGCTGTCGCCCCTGTGTCGCAACTCGCAAAAGCGGTCGCAGACATCGATCCAAAACAACTATCGGCCGAAGATCATAAACGCATAGAGGCCAGCCGGTTCGGCGATGATGAAGTTGGTGTGCTGGCGAGGACCATCGAAAAGACGCTTGAGCGTATCAGCGCATTTGTTGAGAGGGAAAGATATTTTACCAGTTCAGCCAGTCATGAGTTGCGGACGCCGATCACGGTGATAACAGGCGCACTTGAGCTGCTAGAACAAAGCAACCTGTCAGCGACCGATGAGAAGGCGCTTGATCGAGTGAAGCGCGCGACGCTCGACATGAAAACCACGATTGAAATGTTCTTGTGCCTCGCTCGCGAAACCGACGACGGGTTGTATGACGAGCAGTTCTTAGTGATGCCGCTGGTGAACAAAGCGATAGATCAGCAGCGCTATCTGCTGACCCGCAAATTCGTCGATGTTGATATCGATGAACTCGCAAAACCCATAGTCAACGGACATCCACAGGCCTTTTCTATCGCGGTCAATAATCTGGTGCGAAATGCGTTCGAGCATACGCTCCACGCGCACGGCCCGATCATGATTCGTATTAAAGAGCATGAACTCTTAGTCACCAATCAGGTGAGCAGTGACGCTGATAAGCGGTACACGCAGACTGAGGCAGCGTCATCTCAAGGGTATGGTCTTGGTCTGGGTATCGTGCAACGGCTGTGTGAGCGCAATGGCTGGTCGTTTTCGCTACTCGCTGATGAGAAGCGTGTTGTCGCCCGTCTTTCGTGGTGATCCAAAAAGACTAGGTCAGTACCATTTTCAAATGGCGGTTCAATGGAGTCAGCTCTGACTTTATGACGGCCGCATCGGTAGGCAATCGGGGGTACAGGGTGACCTTTACACGCAAGCAGCAAGCATCCGCCGCAGAGCCCGCGTCTATCGCGAGCGAGACACAGGCACCAATAACCATCTCGGCTCCAATGACTCCACTGATGGATGCTGTTCATCTAAAGAGCATGATAAACGCAACCTTATTGAACCTTCTGCCAGCTCAAGAAACATCGCCCACGCATCTACATCGAGCCATGCATTACGCCTTATTGGGTTCAGGCAAGCGCTTGCGTCCGCTTCTTACGCTTCTGGCTGCGAACGTGGCCCCTGAAAGTCACACCCTGCGTATGGCCTGCGTATCGGAACTGGTGCATACCGCTTCGCTGATTCTTGACGACCTGCCCTGCATGGATGATGCGACTATGCGTCGTGATCGCCCCTGCACGCACATACGCTTTTCCGAAAGCACAGCCATTCTTGCCTCAACCAACTTCCTCAACCTTGCGTATGGGGTTATCGCCAATTGCCCCAACGTAGATGCTTTCAGCAAAGTCGCTGTGAGCGCTCACCTCAGTCATATTGTGGGTTCTATGGGATTAATTGGCGGACAAATCGCTGATTTGCAAAATCACCCCGTGGGCACCAAAAGCGCCATTGAGCAGCTTTATCACCTAAAAACAGGTTGCCTGATTGAATTTGCTGTCGTCACCGGTGCACGACTTAGGGGGCTGGATGGAGAAGCGATAGATGCATTGACGCGCTTTGCCCGCGCCTTTGGTCTGCTGCTTCAGCTTTACGATGATATGTTGGACCACACTACCTTTGTGCAAGAGACCGGTAAGGACGTGCTGCAGGATGCGGGGAAAACCACTTTGCTTTCTCTTTACACACCGGAAGAAGTTCGCAACGCACTGAACAACGCTCAAGCAATGGCAAGAGAGCAATTGCGCAGAGCAGGATACGACGAATCCTTGCTCGCAGCGTTCGTGGAACAAAAGTTCGTTACCGTCGACGGTGCGGCGCAAAGGCTTGGGGTTTAGATCTAACGAATGACAACGACTTCAGCACTTACCATTGATCAACTAAGAATCGTCTTCGGCAGCCACAGCGCCTTGGACGACGTTTCTTTACAGCTAGACCGAGGCGAAATACTCGGCATCCTCGGGCCTAACGGTGCCGGAAAATCGACATTGCTGCGTGCCATTACCGGCAAGCTGCGCCCCACCTCTGGGCAAATATTCATAGCAGGAAAAGCGCTTTCTCCGGGTAAGGCCTATCAGCATTCCATCGGCTTCACCCCCCAGTTCCTGGGTTTGTACCGGCACCTGACGGGACGGGAGAACCTGGCGTTTTTCGCGCGCTGCACAGGAGTTAGCCGCCACCAGGTGCCCGCACGGGTCAGCCAAGCGCTGGAAGAAATCGAGTTAACAGACAAAGCCCATATGCGGGTGGATCACTTGTCCGGTGGTATGCAACGGCGCTTACACTTGGCAGCCACCCTGGTCTCGCACCCTTCTCTACTCGTGCTGGACGAACCCACGGCCGGGGTCGACCTGAGTGTGCGCAAGTCCATCCACGATCTTATTCGCCGCCGCGCCGAGCAAGGTGCGGCCGTGGTCGTTGTGACTCATGAGTTAGATGAAGCTGAAGTGCTATCCCACCGCGTAGCCCTTCTTCATCAAGGCCAACTGAAAGCCTTGGCTGAGCCCCAGACGTTAATACAAGAAACCTTCGGCAACCGTCAGCTATTCGTTGTGCGTACGGTTCCCATTCTTCCCCCGGCACTCTATGAGCGGCTGCAGGAGATTGGTTTTCGCCCTCGCAGTGATGAGAGTAGTGATGAGAGCACTGAATGGTGGCTACAAAGTGACCTACCGCTGGATAGGTTGGTCGACCACCTCTACAGCGATTTGAACGGAGCACGTGATGCCATTGCCGAGGTCTCGGTACGTCGGCCCGGTTTAAAAAACGTGATGCAGCACTTTACCGGTGCTCGAACCGATTCTGCGGCGGAGCCGGTGTCATGAGCGCAATTTTTCGGGTGATGGCCCTGGGCTTGTGGCGTGACCGCGGAGCCTTACTCCTGGCATTTGCTTTGCCCAGCTTGGTATTCGCCATATTCGCCAGTATCTTCTCCGGCGCCACGGAAGGCGACTTGCACTTGCGGGTCGGTCTTGTGGTGGAAACCGAAGATCAACAGATGCAAGAGTTTGCGCAGTACCTGACGCAGACCGAAGAACTGGAGATGACGGCTCTGCCCGATTCGGGCCGTGCTCAACTGCTAGAAGAGGTGCGGCAAGGCGATTTCGACACGGGGGTGATCGTTCACGGACAAACGGACAACGATCCGCTGTTTACTATCGTCAGCGAGCCCACTCGTGAAATTGCCGCTCTGTCTCTACAAGGCTGGCTGCGCCAACGCCTGTTCTCCCAGCAACCGCAGGTTCTTGTGCAACGCATTGCGCAAACCACAGAAGCTCTGGTTGAGGGTTTCTCGCCCGAACAACAAGCGCGCCTGGACGCCGCTCTGGAAGCCATGGCCAGGGACCCGGGCGAGGCAGCAATCGAAGACTCGCTTATCGCGCTGGAACCCGTCTATGGCAAGGCGCCGGCGTCAATATCTGGGCTTAGCGGTATTGCTTACTATGCGGGCGCCACCACTATTCTGTTCTTGTTATTGTCCGCCGTGAACGCGGGCATGGTCAGTTTGGAAGAGCGCCAAAACGGTATCGCCGAACGCCTCCTGCTGAGCAAAGCGGCGCATTCACGGTTACTGCTAGGACGGTTTCTGTTCTTGTTAAGTCTGGGATTCTTGCAGGCTAGCGCTATATTCCTGGTCGCCAGGTTCGGTTTTGGACTACAGATAGAGAGCGCTTTGGCGAAAGTCATTGTCATGGCACTTGCCTGCGCCGCCGCTAGTGCTGGGCTGGCACTTTTACTCCTGTCGCTGTGTCGAACAACGCAACAGGCGACAACCTTTTCTTCGTTTTTTGTGCTCATTATTTCCAGCGTCGGCGGCTCAATGGTGCCACGTTTCATGATGCCTGAGTGGTTGCAGACGGTAAGCCTGTTCACGCCGAATGCCTGGGCGATTGAAGGTTTTTACGGGGCGTTGATTCGTGGCGACAGCTGGGCTCAACTAGCCCTGCCCGGCGGCATCTTGGCTGCCGTGGCGCTTGTGAGCCTGCTTTTAGCTGCCCTCCCCTTATTCAAGACGCCGGCCTAAGAGAGGTTGTAAAACATGATGGACTGGTTCTGGACGCTCATGCTTGTGATAGCGGCTTTCCTGGGCATGGAAGTGTTCGCCTGGTACGCCCATAAGTACATTATGCACGGCTGGGGCTGGCGCTGGCACAAATCCCATCACGAACCCACTGAGGGCGTGTTCGAGAAAAACGACCTGTATGTTGTTGTGTTTTCGCTGGTGGTGGTCGGCATGTTTGCTGTGGGGGATCTTTACTGGAAGCCTCTCATGGCAATCGCATCAGGCATTACGCTGTACGGCGTCGCTTACTCTCTGTTTCACGACGGTATGGTTCACCAACGCTGGCCGATTCGCTGGCAGCCGAAGAGCGGCTACTTGAAGCGCCTGGTCCAAGCTCACCGAATACATCATGCCGTACGTACTCGAGAGGGTGCTGTGTCCTTCGGCTTCCTTTACGCGCCAGATGTCAGAAAACTCAAAAAACGCCTACAGCAGAAACGGGCTGCACCGCCAGCGGGAGCGCGACATGACCGATGACAGTATGGTGAAACGCAAGAATGATCATCTCGACATCGTGCTGGACGCTCGCCGGGCTTACACGCCGACCCTTACGGGATTCGCCGACTATCGCTTCGCTCATTGCGCCCTGCCACAGTTGAACCTGGACGAGATTGATCTAAGCGCACGACTTTTCCATAAACTCGTGAACGCGCCGCTGTTGATCAGTTCCATGACCGGCGGTGCCGAGCGGGCCAAAACGATCAATCACCATCTGGCAGAAGCCGCCCAACACCTGGGTATCGCCCTGGCCATCGGTTCCCAGCGAGTCGCCCTGCAATCTGGCAGCGATCATGGCCTGACTAAGCAGTTACGACGTATCGCCCCGGATATTCCCCTGCTTGGCAATATTGGCGCGGGTCAGCTACGGGAACCCCAGGGGATCGACTGGGCGCGCCGTGCGGTGGAGATGATCGAGGCGGATGCATTGATCGTCCATCTCAACCCCCTGCAGGAGGCAGTGCAACAGGGCGGCGACCGGGACTGGCGTGGCGTGCTTCAGGCCATCGGCACGCTGGTCACGTCGCTCGAGGTGCCGGTGGTGGTCAAGGAAGTAGGCGCAGGTATCTCCCCCGAGGTGGCCCGGGCGCTGGTGGAAGAAGGCGTGGCGATGATCGACGTGGCCGGCGCGGGCGGCACCAGTTGGGCGGCGGTGGAGGCGGAACGTGCGCAAGATGAGACTCAGCGCCGAGTCGCCATGGCCTTCGCCGGCTGGGGCACCCCTACCGCGCAGGCCATTCGCGCGGTGCGCCAGACCCTGCCAGAGACACCGCTCATTGCCTCCGGCGGCATTCGCGATGGGGTGGACGCCGCTAAGGCTATACGCCTGGGCGCGGATCTGGTGGGCCAGGCCGCGGCAGTGCTCGAATGTGCCACCGAATCCAGTCAGGCGGTGATCGAACACTTCGAGGTGCTCATCCAGCAGCTGCGTATCGCCTGTTTCTGTACCGGCAGCGCCGATCTGCATGCCTTGCGTTCAGCGGTGCTGCTGGATGATCGCGGCGTCCCTCTGGAAGCGCCCCATGAGTAGGTATATCGCCGTCATCGCCACTGTCCAGCCGCGCCGGTCGCGGGCGACGGGGTATAACTCATGAACGCGCCGGGGCATGACCTGATACTGGTGGGAGGCGGCCTGGCCAACGGCCTGATCGCCCTGCACCTGGCACAGGCGCGGCCAGGGTTGCGTCTGCTGATGCTGGAAAGCGAAAGTCGTCCAGGCGGTCAGCACACCTGGTCGTTTCACGATAGCGATCTCTCCGAAGCCCAGCATGCCTGGCTGGCGCCCCTGGTGGGCCGCCGCTGGCCGCGGCACCGGGTGATTTTCCCGCACCGCGAGCGCCTGTTGAACGGAGGCTATGCCAGCATTTTCTCCCGGGATTTCGCCCGCGTTCTGGAAGAGGCACTGGGAGACAGCCTGTGGGTCGACACGCGCGTGGCCCGGCTTTCCCCGGATAGCGTGGAACTCGAGGATGGCCAGGTGCTGCACGCGAACGCAGTAATCGACGGTCGGGGCCCCGCCGACAGCGCTCACCTGACCCTCGGCTATCAGGCATTTCTCGGCCGGGAAGTCCGTCTGGATAAACCCCACGGCCTGGAAGAACCGATTCTCATGGACGCCAGCGTGCCCCAGCAGGAGGGCTACCGGTTCGTCTACGTGCTGCCGTTCAGCGACGATACCCTGCTGATCGAGGATACCCACTACGTGGATCGCCCGGAGGCGAACGCAGCCCGATTGCAGGAGCATATCGATACCTACGCGCGGGATCGCGACTGGCAGATCCTCGATATCCTGCGGGAGGAGAGCGGCGTGCTGCCGATCACCCTGGTGGGCGATTTCGATGCCTTCTGGCAGAACGCCCAGGGCCAGCCGCGAAGTGGCCTGCGCGCCGGGTTGTTCCACCCCACCACCGGCTACTCTCTGCCCCAGGCCATGGGGCTGGCGGAGCGCATCGCCGAGCTTGGAAATTTCGATGCGGCGTCGCTGTTCCAGGCCATTCATGCCTTCGCCGCCCGGGAATGGCGACACCAGGGCTACTTTCGCCTGCTCAATCGCATGCTGTTCCTGGCGGGCCGCCCGGAGCGGCGTTGGCAGGTCATGCAACGCTTCTACGGTCTGCCGGAACCGCTGATCGAACGCTTCTACGCCGGACGCCTGACCCGTGCCGACAAGGTGCGCATCCTGATGGGCAAGCCGCCGGTGCCGCTTGGCGAAGCAATCAAGGCGGTGCGGGCGAATTCTCCGCAAAAGATCTCATCCACCTTCTTCGGAATACGCTCATGACCCAGCCTCAACGTGCCCTAGTAATCGGCGCCGGCTTCGGCGGCCTGGCCCTGGCGATTCGCCTGCAATCCGGCGGCTACCAGACCACCCTGCTGGAAAAACGCGACAAGCCCGGCGGCCGCGCCTATGTCTATGAAGACCAGGGGTTCATCTTCGATGCCGGTCCGACGGTGATTACCGATCCCTCCGCCCTGGAAGAGCTCTTTCGTCTGGCAGACAAACACATGGCAGATTACGTCGAACTGCTGCCGGTCACGCCCTTCTACCGGCTATGCTGGGAAGATGCCCCTGCCTTCGATTACGTCAACGACCAGGCCGCCCTGGAGCGACAGATCGCCGAGCGCAATCCCCGGGACGTGGAGGGCTATCGGCACTTCCTGAGCTATTCGCAGGCGGTGTTCGAGGAGGGCTATCGCAAGCTCGGCGCCGTGCCATTCCTGGCCTTTCGCGACATGCTCGCCGCCGGGCCGCAGTTGGCGAAGCTTCAGGCCTGGCGCAGCGTCAACTCCATGGTCTCGACATTCATCGAGGATCCGCACCTGCGCCAGGCCTTCTCCTTTCATTCCCTGCTGGTGGGGGGCAATCCTTTCGCCACGTCTTCCATTTATACCCTGATCCATGCCCTGGAGCGGGAGTGGGGCGTATGGTTTCCCCGGGGCGGCACTGGCGCCCTGGTGCAGGGCCTGGTTCAGCTGTTCGAGGATCTCGGCGGCACCCTCGAACTGAACGCGGAAGTGGCACGCATCGAAACCGCGGGAGATCGGGTGAACGGCGTCACCCTGACGGATGGCCGACATTTCCCAACGGATGCACTGGCTTCCAACGCGGACGTGATGCATACCTACAGCAAGTTGTTGGGCGGGCATTCCCGCGGCATCCGCCAAGCCAAGTCTCTGGGACGCAAGCGCTTCAGCATGTCACTTTTCGTGATCTATTTTGGCCTGGACAGGCCACCACAAGGCCTGGAGCACCATACAGTGTGCTTCGGCCCCCGCTACAAGGAATTGATCGACGAGATCTTCAACGGGGACACCCTGGCGGAGGATTTCTCCCTCTACCTGCACTCCCCCTGTGTCACCGACCCGAGCATGGCACCCGAAGGCTGTAGCGCTCACTATGTTCTGGCACCGGTGCCGCACCTGGGCAAGGCGAACATCGACTGGAAAACCCAGGGGCCGATATACCGCGACCGCATTCTCGACTATCTGGAGCGCCACTATATTCCCGGGCTTCGGGAGCACCTGGTGACCTGTCGCCACTTCACGCCCCTGGATTTTCGCGAGGAGCTCAACGCCCACCTAGGTTCCGCCTTTTCTCTGGAGCCGATTCTCACTCAGAGCGCCTGGTTCCGGCCCCACAACCGGGATGCCAAGATCGACAACCTTTATCTGGTAGGGGCAGGCACCCATCCCGGCGCCGGGGTGCCCGGAGTGATCGGTTCCGCCAAGGCCACTGCGGGCCTGATGCTGGAGCGACTCAATGACCGATAAGCTAGGACAGCATGCCGCGCAGACGATCGCCGTGGGCTCCAAGAGTTTTGCCACCGCCGCCAAGCTGTTCGCTCCCGCTACTCGGCGCAGCGCCCTGATGCTTTATGCCTGGTGCCGCCACTGCGACGATGTGATCGACGACCAGCAGCTGGGCTTTCGTGCTCAGGAAACAACGGGCGAAAGCAGCGAGACGCGCCTGAACGAACTGCGACACCTGACGCGTCGCGCCTATGCCGGGGAGCCCATGCAAAACCCGGCCTTCGCCGCCTTTCAGGAGGTTGCGCTCGGCCACGGGATTCCCGAGCGCTATCCCCAGGCTCACCTGGACGGCTTCGCCATGGACGTGGCACAGCGGCACTATGTCACCCTCGACGATACCCTGGGCTACTGCTATCACGTGGCCGGCGTGGTGGGCATCATGATGGCCTGGATCATGGGCGCGAAGGATGAGGCGACCCTGGATCGCGCCTGCGACCTGGGGCTGGCCTTTCAGCTGACCAATATCGCCCGGGACATTATCGAGGATGCACACATCGGTCGCTGCTATCTGCCGGCACAGTGGCTGGAGGAAGCCGGCATTCCACGCCAGGAGATGACCGCGCCAAGGCATCGTGAGGCCCTGGCAGGCCTGGCCCGACAACTGATCGATCGGGCGGAACCCTACTATGACTCCGCCCGCGGTGGTTTGACGGCCTTGCCGCCTCGCTGCGCCTGGGCCATCGGCACCGCCCACGGCGTCTATCGGGAAATCGGGATCAAGGTGAAAGCGCACGGTGCTCGGGCCTGGGACACGCGCATCTCGACCAGCAAGGTGGACAAAGCGCGCCTGCTGGGTCTGGGACTCGCTCACGCAATGGCATCACGCTGGCAAAAGCCAGCGCCAAGGCCTAGCGGTCTCTGGCAGCGTCCAGCGTAGCGGCTTTCCAGCCATTAGTGGGCGCTAGCCAGGCTTATGCTCTAATGGCCTTCCAGCGCGGTGCGCCACATTCGTGCTGGGGCCCACTCAAGGCGCTCACGGTTGGCCTGCTTTAAGTGGCTTGCCTTGCGTATTACGCATTAGAGCCAGGTTGGTGAAAACCTAGTGCCAGTAAGAAACGAGAAAGAAAAACAGGCCGATATTGGCGGGCAGCGGTAATGTTTAAGTCAACAGACAAGTGACCGCTGGGTAATCCCAGTAAGCGAACCTATGCACTTGCGAAGGAGGTTGTCATGCATATTTTAAGGCGCAAACCCTTAAATCCGTCCAACCTGCCCGATACCCTGTCCGAAGGAAGCAGTCAGGCTGTACTGGTCCAGGGCGGATGCCGGGTACTGATGTCCAGTCAGGTAGGGGTCGATATCAAGGGCCACTTGGCTGGGCCTGAGCTTGCCGAGCAAACCGAGGCTGCACTGGACAATGTCGAGCGGTTACTCTTGCACCTCGATGGCGATCTCTCGCGGGTGGTGATGCTGAGAATCTATCTGGCAGAGTCCGCCCGCTACGATCAGGAAGTGGTAATGCAAGTGCTGAAGCGTCGTTTTCCCAGCGCGCCACCGGCGGCCACCTGGTTGATTGTGCACGGCCTTGCCGAACCTGAATGGCTGATCGCTTTCGAGGCCGAAGCAATGCTACCGGGATTCACCTTGAACAGCTGAATCATCGTCGCCGCCCATGGCGACTTTTTTCTGCTTGTAAGCCACGCCCGTCTAACTGGCCATCCAGGCAAACAAAGCATTAGCGACGCGCTGACACAGGCAAACACCCACCGATGGAGCGTTCCATGTTTCGCCTCAGCATTCTGCTTTCCACCCTTGTGTTGCTGACTTCTTGCGCCGTGCCGCCGGATTCTCCGCGGTTCCAGCCCTCGAGCGGCCTGCCGCGCTATGACCAGGCCAGTTTCGATCAGTACGTGCGTGATACCCGCGACTGGATTGCCGACAATCGCGCCTTTATCGGCGACGACCGCCAGCGAGAGATAGCGCTCAACGCCCCGTTTGAACGTCGTCCGGACACGCCAGCAAAACGCGGCATTCTGTTCGTGCACGGGCTGGGTTCAAGCCCTTGGTACTTCACGGATATGGCCAACGCCATGGCGGAAGACGGCTGGCTGGTTCGTTCGATTCTGTTGCCCGGCCATGGCACCCGCCCCGCCGACCTGATGCTGCCCGGCAATGACGATTGGGAAGATGCCATCGCCCATCATACCCAACTGCTTGCGGATGAAGTCGATGAACTCTGGCTGGGCGGGTTCTCGACCGGGGGTAACCTGGTGACCTCCCAGGCGTTCAAGGACGATCGCGTCGACGGGTTGCTGCTGTTCTCCCCCGGCTTTTACCCGGACAGCCAGTATCTCTTTCTCAGCCCTGCCATTTCCTATCTTTGGGACTGGCTCGATATCGATGACGAAGACAACATCGTCACCTACCAGTCACTGCCGTCCCACGGGGCCTCGCTGTATTATCGCTCGGTCAGTGCCGTGCAAAAAAATCTCGCCACCGAGCGCTTCGATAAACCCGTACTGATGACCATGAGCCAGCACGACAGCGTGCTGGACCCAGACGCAACGCTCGATGCCTTTCAAACCCGCTTCACCCACCCGGCATCGCGCTTCGTATGGTACGGCGACACGCCTCCACACCTCGACGATCCACGCGTCACCTCCCTGACCAGTTACCTGCCCGACCGGCGAATCAGCAACTTTTCCCACATGAATGTGCTGTTTGCCCCCGACAACCCCTATTACGGCGAAGCGGGCAGCTACACCATGCTGGAAAACGGCCAGGGGGACCTAGAACCGCCCGACGACTCTGATGCTTTGTGGTTTAGCGCCTGGGGGCATAGCGACGCGGAAAAATACCACGCCCGCCTGACCTGGAATCCTTATTTTGATGGCCTTCTCGACAATATCTACGAGGTGACCAGTGACTGAGTGGCAACAATGGGCTGACTCATCGCGCCACTGACGTCTACGCTATGAGACACCCGTCACGACATAGGAAGCCATGATGAGTATCGAGCAGCCCGAAACGCTCTATTTGGACAGCGATGACGCGATCGGCTACCCCAACTCCCCACTGCCGGTGTTGATCTACCGCGATGTTATCTACACACCTGATCCAGAAGCATGCGCCGCCGCGTTCGAAGCCATGTTCAAACGCCACGGATGGCCGCCTGCATGGCGCTACCACCTGTATGACTTCGACCACTTCCACTCCACCGCCCATGAAGCGTTGGGCATCTTCCGCGGACAAGCCCGCGCAAGGCTGGGTGGCCCTAACGGGCGCGAACTGATGCTTTGTGCAGGCGACGTACTGGTGCTGCCCGCAGGCGTTGGGCATGCCAGTCTAGAAGCGGACGATGATTTCTGCATGGTAGGCGCCTACCCGCCCGGCCAACAGCCGGAGATAGAACGCGGCGACCCGGCACAGCTGGAAGCGGCGCTGGCCCGCGTGGCTAGCGTGGCGATGCCCGAAAGCGACCCGATAGGCGGCTCGCTACCAACCCTGTGGGCGCAAACGTCGTAATGTCCCTGACCCTGCCGTAAACGGTCTTATCAATAGGCCTAACGCAGCCAGGAACTACGGCCTAAGCCGACCTGTCCCACCCTCCAACTCTCACACCGAAGGAAAATTTTATGACCGCCTATGTGGTAATGATCAAAGAACACACCCACGATACTGACGAAATGGAGCGCTACAGCGAAAAGGCCAAAGCCGCCCGCGAAGGCCACGACCCGGAACCCCTCGCGTTCTATGGTGATTTAAAAGTGCTCGAAGGCAGCGCCATGGAAGGGGCGGTGATTTTACGCTTTCCCGATATGGCCGCTGCCCGCGCTTGGTATGAAAGCCCCGCGTACCAGGAAGCGCGCCAGCACCGTTTTCAAGGAGCTGACTATCGCGTGTTTATCGTGGAAGGGATTGAAGGCGCCTAGAAGGCACCCCATCGCCCATTAAAGGAGGACCGCATCATGATCGAGTCACGTGAAGACCTCGACGCCATCAAACAGGCGTGCCATTCGATGGTCACGAGGAGTTCAGGCCTTTCTGCCGGGGCGGCGATCATTCCCATCCCGGGGGTGGATATTGGCTCAGACGTGGCCATCTTGATGCGGTTGATCCCCAAAATTAATGAAAAATTTGGTTTATCGCCTGAACAAATCGACAGCCTGGATACCGACTCCAAGCTCTTTGTGATGACCGCCATTTCCAATACCGGCAGCAAGCTGGCCGGGAAATACATCACCCAAAAACTCATCGTGTCGGTGCTCAAAAAGATGGGCGTCAAGGTCGCCGCGAAAGGCGTGACAAAGTTCATACCGCTTATTGGTAGCGCCGTGGCAGGCAGCATCAGCTTCACCGCCATGAAGGTGATGGGCAACCGGCATATCGAAGACTGCTATCAAATTGCCCTGGCAGCGCTGGAAGAAGAGCGGCTTGCGCATGAAATCGTGATCGAGCCGGAACCAGAGCCCGCAAAGAACTCTCCTCAGCCGTAATAGCTCGGTCATCAGCCTTCTTTTTGATAAGTTTTTCCATCTTCGGCAGCATGTGCAAATGTTGCGCATGCTGAATTTCGCTCCAACTCTCCCTCTTTAAAAACGTTGCGAATGTGCTTTGTAATAATCGAACGCTCGTGTCCGAAAAATTCACACATCTGCGCCTGGCTGAACTAAACAGTCTCTTGCTCCAGCGTCACCTTCAGGCCCTGCGCGTCATAAGTTACCCATGATCTTGGCATCTTGCTCACACAGGTCCATAATGAGCATTTAAAGATCCATGGACTGTCTCATGGATCTTAAAGCACTCAAATAAATGGAATGGCGATGAAACGGGCACGCAGCTACTCTCGCGTTACGAAGCAGGCGCTCTCAATCTTTGGCAAGTTGATCAAGGCTGGCCGTTTGGAGCGCAAACTGACGGCTACCGAACTGGCGGAACGCGCAGGTATCACCCGCAAAACCCTCCGCAATATCGAAAACGGCGAAGCCGGTTCTGAGATCGGCACCGTCTTCGAGGTTGCCGCCCTCGTCGGCGTCCGTTTGTTCGATGTTGATGACCAAATGCTTGCAGTGCATCGCGCCCACCTCGAAGAAAAACTAACACTGCTGCCCAAGAGCGTTCGCTCTAGTAAGCAGGAGATCGATGATGATTTCTAAGCTTACCGACCACAAAGAAGCCTATGTCTGGATTTGGCTGCCGGGAGAAACACAACCCGTCGTGGCTGGCCGCATCACAAAGCAAAGGGGCAACTATGGCTTCAACTACGCTTTCAACTATGGCGCTAGCTATCTGGAGCGTGATGACGCGATACCCATCTATAACCCAGAGCTTCCACTTCGCCGCGGCCTGATCGAACCGGCCGCTGGCTTGGCAATGGCCAGTTGCCTTCGTGACGGCTCGCCCGACGCTTGGGGCCGCAGGGTTATCATCAACCGTCTGATGGGTGCCAAGGCCGCCGAGACGGAAACCAGCGACATCGACGAACTGACCTACTTGCTTGAGTCGGGATCGGACCGAATCGGTGCCCTCGATTTTCAGCATTCCGCCACGGAATACGTTCCTCGCCTCAAGGCAGAAGCGTCCTATGAGCAATTGATTGAAGCGGCCGAGCGGATCGAGCAAGGCGCCTCGCTGACGCCAGCGCTAGATCAAGCGTTGAACCACGGCACGTCGATCGGCGGCGCCCGGCCGAAAGCCCTGATCGATAACGGCGATCACAAAACAATCGCCAAGTTCTCGTCGAGCACGGACATTTACAGCGTCGTAAAAGCGGAATTTATCGCCATGAAGCTCGCGGCTTTATGTCACCTCAATGTTGCCCCTGTCTCGATGATCTCAGCGGCTGGCAAAGACGTTCTGCTCATCGAACGCTTTGACCGCCTCAAATCAGAAGCTGGCTGGCAGCGCAGAGCCATGGTTTCAGCTCTGACGATGCTCGGCCTTGACGAAATGATGGCGCGCTATGCGTCTTATGAAGATTTGGCCGAGATCATCCGTCACCGCTTCACGGACCCAAAGGAAACGCTGAAAGAGCTCTACGGACGGATCGTTTTTAATATCCTATGCGGTAACACGGACGACCATGCTCGCAACCATGCCGCATTCTGGGACGGCGAGATGCTCACCTTGACTCCAGCCTATGACATTTGCCCCCAAGGGAGAACCGGCAACGAGGCGACACAGGCGATGCTGATCAAGGGTGAAAACCGTATGAGTACGCTGCATAGCTGTCTCGCGGCCGCTCCTGTTTTCTTGCTCAATGACAAAGAAGCCAAGCGCATCATTGAGCGCCAACTCGCAACGATTGCCAGTGAATGGCATGAGCTCTGCGAGGAAGCCAAGCTAACCGAGACTGACCGGAAGCTCTTTGCCGGCCGGCAGTTTTTGAACAGCTATTGCGTTGAAGACCTTGGGGCCGAACATAGCGCGTTACGTGAAGGCTTTGAGACTGCGCGCGCGCAGTTGCTCGGTTAAAAACGCGGCCGTGGCGTTGTTTTCAAACATGCATGAGTCGATTAACCCATTTATTCAGATCATATTGTGAGCCGATTATGGTTTATATTCGGCTCATGGAGTATGAAGGCATATACAAACCCTACAATCACTCATCACCCAGCACCTCTCGCAGCCAGCCAAGTAACGCGTCGCTGCCTGGGCGTTGGGCAGCACCCTGGCGTGTATATAGGGCAATGGCATCGTGCTGAGACAAGCTCTCTGCCACCGGGCGAATCAGTTCGCCATTTTCAATTAAGCGTTGCGTTGTGCGCCGCCACCCCAGTGCAATACCGTGCCCCGCGACAGCCGCTTGCAGTAGCAGTGGATAGCTGTCGAAAACGGCACTCTCCGCTGATGAGAGTTCAAAGTGCCCCATGGCACGAAACCAGTCATCCCACTCCAGCCAATCCGCCGGGTCAGCGTGGTGGTGCAGTAGCCGCTGGTTCAGCAAAGCGTTGAGACTCAACGGCGTAGTGGCCTCTTTCAAGTAAGCAGGACTGCAAACCGGAAATATCTCGTCCTCGGCAGTAAACACCAATCGATGGCTGCCGCTGGGCCGTCCGTTGGTTTGCAGCGCAATGTCGAAGTTGCCACTAAACTCGGTAATCGGCCTTGTCGACGTCGCCAGTTGTATCTCAATTTCAGGATAGCGACGATTGAAGTTCGCCAGCTGTGGCATCAGCCAATAGAACGCTTCACATAACTGGCAGAACAACACGACTCGCTTATCATCCGGGTCGCCGCGCAGCTCCTGAGCCCCCGTAGCGATACTTTCCAGCGCCTGGGAGACCGTACGGCCAAACTCGCGCCCCTCACGGGTAAGAAATACACCGCGATTACGGCGCTCGAAAAGCATCACGCCAAGATCTTCCTCCAGCGCACGGATCTGTCGACTGATAGCTGCCTGGGTCAGGTGGAGCTCATCCGCCGCGCGCGAAAAGCTTTCAAGCCTGGCGGCAGCCTCAAAGGGGCGTAGCGTCGCCAGCGGCGGAAGAGACTTGATGAAATTATCCATAATCTGAGCTCATGCATCGTAACGTATAAGTCGTTTGAAGCACTGCGAGAGGCAGCGGCATTCTAGAGCGAAATTCATATCTGGAACGCCGCAATGAAGGCCACCGCTGAATCACAAGATAATATCCCACAGGGCATAAGTATTATCGTGGGAGCCGTCTTTCTGTTGGCCTTGACTGACGCTTTGGTTAAGTATCTGAGTGCCAGTATGTCGCTATGGCAACTCTATGTCATCGCCTCAACACTATCGCTACCGATACTTTTCGGGTTGATCATTTGCCATCCAGGCCCCCGCCCCAGGGTAAAATCACGCCGCTGGGTGGCGATAAGAAGCCTACTTCTGTTGCTGATGTGGATAGCCTATTACGCAGCACTACCGCTGATTCCGCTTTCGGTGGCGGCGGTCGCTATTTACACCACACCGCTGTTTATTGCCGTGCTGGCTGCTTTTGGGGCGGGCGAGCATCTTTCACTCCAGGCCTGGCTGGGCATCCTCTGCGGATTCCTGGGCGTGGTGGTGGTGTTGCGCCCTGGCGGCGACACCTTCACACCTGCCACACTGCTACCCGTGCTTGCCGCCCTCTTTTATGCGCTAGCAATGCTGGTCACTCGCCACCACTGCCAAACAGAACACCCTTTAATACTCACCTTGGGACTAAATCTAGCCTTTCTTGCAGCAGGCAGTGTTTTCAGTGTGCTGGTCGCCATCAACAGCAAAGCATCAATCGCTGAACGCGCGCCCTTCCTGTTTGCCGGTTGGCAACCGCTAGATGCCAAAGCGTTATTGATCGTGAGCGCCTACGCGCTACTGCTGATCATTGTGAATACCGGTGTGGCAAGGGCCTATCAAATTGCCCCTTCAGCGTTGATAGGTACCTTTGATTACGCCTACCTCATCTTTGCCAGTATTTGGGGCTACCTGCTCTTCAGTGAAGTCCCTGATGGCATGACCTGGTTGGGTATGGGCATGATCTTAATCGCGGGGGTGATGGTGTTACGGCAACAGGTGGCTGACGCCTACATTCATGATGAACTTCCGAGACATCCTCGGTAGTTGCTTAGCCAAGCATTATCCAATAACGCGTGCTGCGCCCCCCGCCGGGTAGCTTGTAAAGGCAGCCCTTTTCTAACAGTTCAGCCAAATCACGTGTTGCCGTGGCTTTACTTACCTTGGCCAGCGATTGGTATTTACGCGCATTGATGCCATGCTCAAATTCCTCTCCTGCCGAATCCAATAAGCGGTTCAGCACCTTGATCTCGCGTTCGCTCAGCACGGTGGTGGCATGCTGCTGCCAGAAGGTGGTTTTCATTAGCACACGGTCGATTCTTAACAGCGCCTGCTCAAGCGCCTCTTTCAGCGTCTCCAGAAACCACAACAACCACGTGGTAATATCGAGGCTGTTTTTCTGCGCGCCTTCAAGGTGATCGTAGTAAGCGGATCTGCGCGCCATGATCGCAGCACTCAGGGAATAGAAGCGGACAGATTGCCGCTCTGCTTGCGCCAATGCTCTGTCTGTCACCGCGCGGGTGACGCGACCATTTCCATCATCAAAGGGGTGCAAGGTAATCAGCCATAAGTGTGCAATCCCGGCGCGAACCAGTGCATCAAGCCCCTGCGGCGGGTTGTTGAACCAAGTAATGAACGCATCCAGCTCTGCCTCCAACTGCCCACGGGGCGGTGCTTCAAAATGTACATTAGGCTTGTCGAGCCGCCCAGATACCACTTGCATGGGGTGGTCACCACGTAGCTCCCCTACTCTTATATTCCCTAGCAAGCCAGGGCCTTGCACAAACAGCATGGACTGCCAAAGACACAGCGTTTCGCGGGAAAGCGGCTCATCTAACTGACGGGTAGATTGCAGCAACAGCTCAACTAGCGCTTCTGATTCCGGTGTGGTTCTGCCGGACACACCTGCCTGCTCTAAACCTAGGTGGCGGGCAACAGAAGACCTCACTGAGCCAACGTCCAGGCGCTCTCCCTCGATTTCGCTGGTACGAATAGCATTCTGGATCAGCGCATCCATCTCCACATCCAGATCAGCCTGACCATGGGCAGCCTCGGTTTTACCCAGCACCCTCCCCTGGAGTAGCCGCACGGCATCCAATGTAGGCCTTAGAGAGGATTCATCCCACTCAAAGTAAGGCCAATTGCGCTGTTCCCAGATATACATGAGCCGATCACACACCCTATTCAGATCATATTATGAGCCGATTATGGTTTATATTCGGCTCATAAGCCAGTAAATCGCCCCTTAGCTTTGCTTGACGAGCGGACTCACACGCGTATATGGCTAGGTGTGATAATCCCCCTGCCCGCCATTTTTAGTAGCGGGCGGGGGTAAACCGTGTACAACACGATTTACGAGCGTCACTAGAAATAGCGACTATTTGCATTCTGGGCTTAAAAGTAGCCCAGACAAGAGCCCTGCAGTAGCGTCAACCCTGCGCACTGATACACTGGGCCGACTGTTCACTATGATAGGGACTAAGCACGATCACAGCAGCGATGAAACATAGACCGCCTGCTATGAACCACAACCAGAAATAAGACCCCGTGATAAAGGCGATCATCCCTCCTGTCAGAGCAACCAGCCCAGCGCCTAACTGATGAGCTACGTTGATCCAGCTAAAAGCGGCAGGTCCTTGGTCACCAAAAATTTGATTGCATAAGTTAATAACGGGCGGAACCGTTGCCACATCAAACACACCGAACACGACAGCAAAAACGATAAGCTCCCAGCCAACCGGCTGCGTTAAAATGAAGGGAAGCCAAACCAGGCTAGCACCCCTTACAATAAAAATTGCCGATAGCAGTGCTTGTTTATTGACTCTATCTGACAGCCACCCTGCGCCAATCGTACCCGGAATATTTAAAACACCTACTATCAGCAGCAAGTAAGATGCCTCTGCAACCGGTATGCCTTCCAAGTTTGCGGCAGGCGTAAAACTGCTCCACATAAGGCCATTCGTGGTAGCACCACACATTCCAAAGGCCAGGGCTATTACCCAAAACTTTTTATTTTTGATGAAAACTTTCAAATTAATAAAAACATCGGCAACGGTACTATCCGGCTTAAGATGGTAGGCCGTAACCGTTCTAATCGCCGACCTCTTCTCATTTAGCAGCAAGAATATGACTAGCAAGGTGATCACGGTGAGCACAACACAGCCAATCAACGGTGCCCGCCAGCCAAACTCGTTCGCCAGCTTTGCCCACCCAGGTAATAATACAAACTGACCCGTCACGGCAGAAGCCGTCAATATGCCAGTAGGCAGCCCCGTTCTCTTGAACCAGGAGCGAGCAAACAGGGCGCCAAATGACATGGTTAAAGCGCCGCACCCAAGTCCAACTAAAATCCCCCAAGCGAGATTAAAAACGATTTTTGAATTGATTGTGCACACCAATGCGCCGGCACAGAGTGCCACCAGGCTTATTACGACTATCTTTTTGATCCCATACTTCTCCATCAAATGAATGGCGAAGGGGGCGGTAGCCCCATAAAGGATCATATTGATCGTTATGCCGACGCTTGTACTGAGTGTCGTCCACCCAAGTTCTTCGATCAGTTGTGACGTCAGCAAGCCGGATAGCGTCACATAACTTCCAGCCGTTATAATACATAAAGCGGCAACGAACAAAGCATTTAGTTTTTGACGTGAAGATATCACAGGGCCAGCTTCAGCTATTTCATTCATTTCAAGACGATCTTCTGTTAATCAATTTCTTGAAATATTATCCAGCCAGACCTAGCATGTAAATTATCATTAATGAAAACGAGATTATCATGATTGAGAATCTTAAATGGGATGACTTTAAAGTAGTGCTGGCTATTGCAGAAGAAAAAAACTTAAAGAAGGCAGCAAATAAACTACATTTCAGTCACCCGACAATTTACAGGCGCCTGGCAGAAATTGAGGCAAGATGTGGCGTAAAGTTATTTCACCGTGACGACAACAACGCCTACGTACCCACGCTAGCAGGATTAGAGCTGGTTAGAAGTGCAAAGGAAATAGAAAAACAGGTTCTCTATGCTGAGCGGAAAATCTTCTCTGCCAACGAAAAATTCTCTGGCAACCTAACAATCACCACCACCGACACGTTAATGTATGGCCTATTAGGCGACATCATTCATGATTTTAACTGCAAATATAAAGCTCTAGATATAAGCGTGATTGTCAGCAACAAACTGATGAGCCTTGAGGCACGCGACGCGGATATTGCTTTTCGACCCGTAGTTAGCCCGAATGAAACACTGATAGGCAAAAAGATTCTACCCATTAACCAGGCAGTGTATGTAGCACAAGAAAGCCAATTCACCGACTGGTTAGACAAGGATATCCCATGGATTGCGCCCAATACGGAAATGCAATACCCACTGCTCAACGAATGGTTCTCAAAAAACAACCTGCTTAACAACAGACTATTAAAAAGCAACTCGATTCTAATGGATTACTTCATGGTATCGAATTACGATTACGCGGCCGTATTACCGACCTACCTCGAAAAACGCGGCGGGATTAAGCGAATCAGCCCCATCATTCCTGAGCTGAGCACCTATATGTGGGGCTTAATGCATACCGATTTAAGAACGTCTCAAACGGTTATCGAATTTCTTAACTATGTGCGCTCATGCTGCAAAGACATCTCTGGCTAACTGAGCAGTGCCTCAAGTTCGCGTCGTTGAGCCGCATGCTTGGTACCGTTTTCGTTCTTAAGCTTTTCCAGATTGATGAGCTTCCAGCGGACGGCTGGCAGATCCGCTGCCTGAGGGCGATCAATGGCATTAAAATTTGGGGAACCGTCATGCAGGCTCAGCAGGAATCTCTTTGTGTTCTCATCGAAGCGTGACTGAATATCTGCAATCAAACGTTTACGTGTGTGCAAGAGCTCTTCGATGCTGACGGGAGTTCTGGTCATGCCCTCAAATTCTTGGGCATAAGGCTTGTCGAGGTCAAGCCAGTTAGGGTTCAGCAGTTCGTGTGCGGGACGTGACGAACTCGCGATATAAATCAGAAAGGTTCGGAATAGTTCTTCCGCTAGGCCCTCGTTATCGTATAGCAGCTTCACATCAAAAAGATCGCGCGGATGCTGGCGATCTAATGCGGCGTGCAGCTTGCCGCCGAACAGATCTTCGAAAGAGACGATCTGCATGTCTGCATAACCGAACTCGTCTTCAACAGCTTCGGAGACGGAGAGCATTTCAGGATCATGCACGACGCCGCGTGTGACCGGCGAGGTTTCGATCTTGATCTCAGCACCGCCCATGCGGGCAAGAAGACGAGTGGCGCCACCACCTCCACCCTTTATGCGTTGTGTTTTGGCACCATTGATACTGCCTTCTATAGCAGTCGCAATGCGATCCATCGCGTCATTGATTTCGGAAAGGCTGTCATCCCTGTCTTTCACCGGAAGATAAGTCAGGTCGATATCGACCGACAAACGCGGAAGATCACGATAGAACAGGTTGATCGCGGTGCCTCCCTTGAGCGCGAATACACCCTCCTTTGCAACATGCGGAAGAATGCGCACAAGGAGTGCGACCTGTGCTTCATAGGCTTCACGCGCCATCGTTAGTCTCCGCCGTTACAAACGCTTCAGGCACCATGATGCGATAGCGCGGATGTATCTTGCCGCCTTTCACCAGTGCGCGATCGCCACTGCCAAGGTTGAACTCTGCTGGGTCGAGGCGTTTGCGCCAAGGGTGGTCGTGACGATCCGCAAAGACGAAGAACAGCCGCTTGACCTTGATTTTCTTGCAACTGTGCAGCAACGCCGACAGTACTTTCGGCCGCAGTGTCGTCAAGCTCTCGAACACCATATCAAGGTTATGAAAACTTTCGTGGTTGGGTAATTCGTCCATGACTTCCATGGCCGCCCGTTCAGGTGCCGACATCCTGAGCGTCCAGTCCCATGGCAACGCGTCTTCATCGTTGATGTTATTTTTAGCAAGCCCAACTGACGGGTCAGCGAACAGTGAGGTGCTGCGGGTCACGATGGGTGCATTTAGTGACAGCTTGCTTAGCCAGTTGGGTGTGGCGTCTCCATATACCCAGACAGGCGCACTGCTGCCCAACCGCAGGTAGTGATCGTAGCCCTGTTGGGCAAGTGCTGTTGTACCGCCGACATAGCTGTCGTAACCCATTATATGCTGCATGGATAGCAGGCAGGTTTTCCAATCAATTGTGGCCGACGTTGTTGTGTTCGGCGCGGGGCGTCGGAAGACGCCGCGGTTAACACGCTCCAGCCAGCCGTTATCAACGTATTTCCGCGCAAGAAAACGGCTGACACCGTGGCGTTCGAGCCATGCGGTATCGACCATGTACCCTGACGGTATGGCTTCAAGCAACCTCTTTAGTATTGCTTCTTTATGTGTACTCATGGTTCACAAATTAGCATTTAACTAAAGAATCTGCCACAACACCCTTTGACATAATCAATTTTTGTGTACCTTTAGTTCACAAAATATTTATCTTTTAAAGAACCCCGGTTAGGCAAGTGACCTGCTGAAGACCCGAGCCAGCGTGCCGCCAAGATACGACCAAACTCCGGGCTTAGAGGGCAAATCCGCTTCCTGTAACAGCTCGATTTATCTCAGCTTGCTGGCATCAAATACGAACGAGACGGCAGCAAGACAAAACCGGCGGTGCCACCTACTTTGAATGTATGAATCTTCTGGAGACTGGCAATGGAACAACTAACAGGTAGCTGTCTCTGCGGTAAGATCCGAATCGTGGCCAATGGCGAGCCGCTCCGGGTAGGTATTTGCCACTGTATGGATTGTCGCAAGCATCACGGGGCGCTTTTCTATGCGGCGGCGGATTACCCCAAGCAAGCTGTCATGATCGAAGGCGAACCACACAGTTACCAGGGGCGTTACTTCTGTTCGGTATGCGGTTCATCAGTTTTTTCGGTAAGCGAGGACGAAATCGAAATACACCTTGGCGCCCTTGATTCACCCAATCAACTGACACCGACGTATGAGCTTTGGACCATTCGCCGCGAACATTGGCTACCGCCCTTTCCCAACATGGAAAGGTACGGCCAGGATCGAGAAGGTTGAGCGTGTTATTAACACTGAGTTGGTAGGCCTACCGCTAGCCAAATCAAATCATGAGCCGAGTATCGGTTGCGGAGCCATCTCACTCAGCAAGTATCTGCCTACCTGATTCAAGGAATACCGTTTAGGCCAAAATGCAATCAGGTTCCGGTCACGTCGGGGGGATAACGGCAACATCACCACGTTGCCCGTCGGCTTATTATTTAACGCCAATGTGGGCACCAGGCTCACGCCCACATCGCCAGCGACCATCTGCAATAACGTTCGCGTATCGCGCACCCAGAAATCCACCTGGAAGGTATCAACTTCCTCCAACGAGTGGGCAAATATTTGCTGGATCAGCGCTTCACAGCCGCCTGACGACATAACAAGCGGGTGCTCCGCCAGTTCCGCCACCGTCACGCTGGCTTGTTTGCTGAGCGGATGGCTTTCCGGCAGTACGGCAACAATCTCATCCTTCTTTACCAGCTGCCAATCAAAGTGCTCACGCCAGTAGGTTGGGTTCAACTGAGTGACATCGGTTGTGACGCCCATATTGATCACGCCGCTTTCCACCCACTCCTTTATCTCTTCTTCCATGCCTTCCAGAACAAGACTGATGGCATCCGGGTAGCGGCTCGAAAAGCTCGCAAGCTGGGGCGACAGCCAGCCCGATAAAGCGCTAGGAATAACGCCTATCTTCAGCGTTTCATCCACCTCGTTATGAAACTGCCCCACCTGCAGGCTTAATACCTGAAGTTCACCTACCACCTTTCTAGCGCTAGTAAGCACTAACTCACCTAGCGCGGTGGGTACCAGCCCTTCTGGGCTTTTGATAATCAGCGGGCCACCCGCCAGCTTCTCCAGTGCCTGCATGGAATGACTCACACCCGACTGGCTAACGCCAAGGCGCTCCGCCGCACGGGTATAAGACTGCGCTTCCGCCACGGCAAGCAGCGCGCGAAGTTGGGCAATGGAGATATCCGCTCCTCTGATCATCACAACTCCTCATGGCGACCATGACCTAATCGAGTTTCAAGCCACATGTTAGCCGCTTCTATGCTGGCCCTTCCCTTATCATCAAGACCAGGAGCCCGCATGTCTATCGCCCTTGCGCTAAGCGCCATGGTGCTGCTCGGCAGCACGCACTTTATCAATGGTTTGCTCGCCCGTTTTTACCCGCCGCTCAATATTGCGTTTTATACCCATCTGGGCGGCGCGCTTGTCGGCTTTGCGGGCGCACTGCTCTTTTCCACCTGGGAGCCAACCGTGTGGATATGGGGCGCGCTGGCGGGCATCGGCTCTGCCCTTGGGGCATGGCTGCTTTACCAGGGCTTATCCCGGGCGCCCTTCGCCATCGTGGTGCCTGTGAGCGCTGTCGCGATGGTGACTATCGCCCTCGGGCTCTCGCTGATTTTCCTGGGTGAGCGACCCAACGCGTGGGTATGGCTAGGTGTGATTTTAGCCCTGCCCGCCATTTGGTTAACCGCGGGCGGGGGTAAACCGAGCAAAACGCGGATGAATAGCAGCACCAGAGCGGGCCTGCTATTGGGTTTTGGTGCAGGATTAGGGTTTGCCTTGCAGCTTCACTTCCTTGGCCAAGGGCCTGAGCGAAGCGCTTTCTATGGCAACGCCCTCTGCATGCTCAGCGGCGCCGTATGTTGTCTGCCATTTTATCAACGCACACACCCAGCACGAAAGCGCTTTACACTGTTGGCAACGGCAGCGGGCGGTATTAGTACACTGGGGCTAACACTGTATGCGATATCACGACAAGGGCAACTCGCCATTGTCAGCATCGTGATTGTGTCGATGTACCCGCTGATACCGGTCGTATTTGGTTCGCTATTTCGCAAGGAGGCGGTTAGCGGTACCGCCATGATGGGGATAGCATTGTCTATTGCAGCGATGATGCTGATTGTAATGGGAAATTATTAAAAGCAAACCTGTGATTTCAAAAAATAATAGAGCAATAACAAATACTTACTAAAGTTTTTATCAGTTTAGCCGAAATGAAATTTACATATTTAAGGAGGAAAGTGATGATTGATCTTGGGAACTGGGTATTGGTATCCATAGGTGCAATAATAGTTAGTGTGGTAACGCACTTTTGTAAGGACATGATCGACTATGGGAAACGTTGGAGAACCAAGAAAGACCAGTTTGATGACTTAATTTCAAAAATGCATAAATTTATTAACGATGTGGAAATGAATGGCGTCCAACGTGCTCATCTAGAAAATTCGATTTTTTCTAAATTCGGATGGCCTTTGCCTATCGAGGCGGTTATTTTTCTAATAAAAAAAGAAAACTTTCCGTCTAACATAGAAAACTTTCACAAAGCAAGACGCAGTATCGTTTTCAAAAACGATGAATTTAAAAGTACGCAAGGAAGATTAAGCAAACTAGTATCAAATCCTACGTATGGTTATATACGAACATATGAAATCATAGGAATGACACTCACTCTTACTTGGTGCTTTGCATCAGGATTATTACTTATCACCAATATAGGATTGAATTTTCCTACGCCAATTTTGAAAGCCATCTGGGCGATCAGTACACCTTTATTTGTATTTTTAATTTATATACTTGGAGTGGCATTAAGCGACATGAGACGTGATAGATCCCTATTAGATCTAAATAAAAATTAAAGAAACGCTTTATACCTATATTCAAACATTAAGCACCACACTTGTGGTTTTAAGCGTCACTGAATACTCACCGAGGAACGCTTGCGTAGATGTCCGATACCGCAAGCGTTTTCTGGGGAGATTATTTAGTGTGGCCATATCACTCCTCTGTAATGCATCATTCATCTTCGGAAGCCAGTCCCTTTCGAGAAATATGGGCGAATAAGTCCGTTGGTATTTTATTGGTGCCACGCTGAAATGATCGGGCCGGGCCACACAAAATAGGTCTTTAACAAGACAGTCTCGACTAACTTACGGCTCTCAGGTATTCCTAACCGATATGAAAGCGAATGGACTGACTACGCCTCGGTGCGGTACTAGTATGTATTACCCTAGGTTGTAGTGGATAGGGTATTCATAGCATCTCCCGAAATCATTTTTCCGCGTTCGAGAATGAACCCAATGGGCGTCTTCCCTTGAGCGCATCAAGCGATGCTAGTAATGTTATACGCCATCATTTATGTAGTAGCAGTTTTGAAACACCCTAAAGTGCACTATGCAGAACTAATATCCAAGCACCAATCCCGCTCTAGTGGGTTTTCACATACTACATACTGCCGTCAAATAGACTTTTCTGTGTGCACTCATTGGATACTAGCCCGTAATGTGCATCAACTTGTCGATGAAAGTCTTGCTGCCCCCCGTAGCTTGGATGACGGACTGAATAGAATTCAAGATCAATTTTTTGCACTGCACGAGTTGCATCATTACCAATGGCAAGAGCTCGCCGGATAGGGAGAAGCTCTAATATATTATTAAGAAACGATAATCCTAGATCGCGCTCTGCTCGCGTATGCATTCGGTTAGAATGCGGTTTGTTATCTTCGTGAGGATGAAAAGGAAATACATTCCAAAAGAAAATCTTTCGAGAGACTCGCTTGCGGGCCAGATGTATTTCCGTCGCGGTACGCTCTTTCATAGCTGGTCCAACCGTAGCCTTTGTCAAACCCGACGCATTAATGGAGCTTGCATAGTCAACTAGCGTGGCCTCATCAACTAACGCTACTCCAGTCCTACGACCGCCACGCCATCCAAGGTCTCGACCTATCCATAAATCTACTTCATTTGCATCAGCACATGCGCGTAGAACTGTATGAAGATTTTTTAAACGAACATCAAAACTGTTCTCATTGTCAACTTCTTCGCAGTTTGAAGACCATGGATTAAATACTCGAGCTGACTTAAATGCAGCGAGATTTTCCAGAAAAATGTCAATTCCATCTCGTGTTTTAATTACCATCGTCCTGGTTCTCCTACATAGCCGCGCTCCGCCAACGTTGCAAGCCAATCCTCTACTTTAGCCATTTCACAATTACTAAAATTACATTTATGCCCCGGACCTGATTTCACTAAAAAATGTAAGGACTGTGGTATGGGAGGCGCAGCCTTGCCAAAGTAAGTAAATTCCTCACCAATTAGCACATTTGAAGTCGATCCAGTATCACGCTCGCGATTTGAGATACTAAGACTTCCATCTTCTTCGCTGTGGAAAGAGTCAATCTGTTGATATGTACCGTCGCTACCAGTGTAATAAATATTGTCACCATAGCGCTGCATCATACTACCGTTCATGACCGGCTTCTTCCGACCAAATCGCGATGACAACCAATATTCATCATAGTTGATAATTTTTGATACCCGCATCCAATAGACTAAGTGTCCACTGGCATCAACATCTGCCGACCCAGTTCCTATGATGAGGTCTCCAACTTCAGCGAACTTCCGAATTTTCGGCTTGCAATTGGCGAGCGTACAAATTCCCATAAAAGGATTTGGTGCAAAGCCATGATCATGTTGTACGACATAGGAATAAATGCGATTCATAATTTAACACCTATTGCGCCTTGTCTCAGGGGCCGCGCGAGGATTGCCACTAGGTCCTTCCCATACTACATGCTCACCATCTAAAGCGCCTGGCAGGTTTGGCGAAACAATGGAAACCGCCGAAGATCCATACTTTTCCATTCCTTCCGGTAAACCATTGCTATTATTTTCGTCTTCAGTAAGCCAAATACCTATCACACGAATACCGCCCCCTCCAAATAAGCGCGTTCCTGAAGTGATATTTACCTCATCCTGTGGAGCTACAGGAAGAACCACCACACCAATGTCATCGTCTGGATCGACCACCGAAATATCAGATGGGAGGCCATAGATCGGCTCATATCCAGCCTTAGCAAGCACAAGTTCTAACTTTTTACGATCTATAGTGTCGATATGATCATTTAAAATAAATGCAGTACCCATCGAGCCCTCCTTTAAAAAATACCTGTTAGTTTTCCCGCTAAAAATCCTGCGACAGTCGCAGAAAAAAAACCTCCTACAGAAATTAGAATCGTCCGGCCCCAATAAAGCTTCGTTTCTAATCGTTCAATCCGAGCAGTTAACGAGTTTAACGACGCGCTCTCCTCAGGAACACGGGCAATGAGCTCGCTCTCGATTTTCATAAAACCTTTTTTCTTCCGAGAATAACTCTCCGTCGCGCCTTCTAGCCGAGCGAACCAAATCAAAAATGCAGCATCATTTTGCCGAACAGTAATTTTCTTTGGCCCAGCATTGAAAACTGCAAAGACCAAGCGACCTTTATACCCCGGGTCAACATGAAACCCGCTGACATTTACTAGCCCGCTACTTTTTAGGCCATTCTTCATGTTAATAAAGGCAATCAAATCATGAGGGACGGTAACAATTTCACGTGTAAGAAGAAATGCAAACTGACCTGCTGGAATCTCAACGGACTGCTCATGTTCTAACTGTACGAGATTAGGTCTGCGATCTTTAAGGCCCTCAGGACTAACGTAAGCTTCGTTACCCATACGTAAGGAATACGCTGCACAGTCTATTCTGTCCATATAAAAGGGCTGGACTAGAGAACTTCCGTATTTAGTGAGGGATTCCCCTGAAAGAAACATTAAGACCCCGGGGCATAGACTGCTCGCCGAGAGAGCTGCTTACGCCTTTCTTCAGCGAGGGTGTCAAGATCTACACCTTGCGCCATACCACTACGCAAGATCCAATCCATAATTGCCGCATTGGCATCGAGAGCGATCGATCGAAATTCTTCTAAATGATCAATTTTTTCACATGCATCGGCAAAGCGACCTGCATAATCAGTGAATGCAAGCTCAGAAGGAATATCTCCAATCAAAGCCACCTCTTCTGGTAACTTTTGGTTTAAAGCATTTGCTGTGCTTAATGCTACCAAAAAAGCATCGACCAAAGTATCATTTCGACTTTTAATTTCCTCCCTACCCCTTGCAAACCGACCAGCATACTTCGCAAAATGAAGCCCGTAGTGTTTCAGCCGATCCAGCCTAGAGAGGCTAAGAATATCAAAATGATTTTTCATATCATGCTCATACTGAATTTGCTGACGTTCCTTCATTTCCATGTACTTTATCCTCTCCCCACGTGAAAACTTTCGAGTTTTAGTGATGCACAAATTTGTATGGGTTACTCGACAATGGTTGTAAACTCAAAACCGCAGGAGTGACCCAACAAGTATTGATAAGAATGCACGATTGACGCGTTAAGGTCGAGTGCCCACCGGACGGCATACTGTTACCCAAGTATTAACGCAAGCCATGCTAGCCCCCGTAAGGCATTTATAAACAGCCATAAATGTTAGCCCGCAAAGCATGTGGAGCTTTTGACGGGCCCTACTCTATACGAACTCCCACCTTATATCGAAAGTCAAACACCTCATACTTTGATGACTGACTTAGTCGCAAAGCTAGCACCAGCCGTGTAACAAATTAATTTATAATTGTCACTCACTCCCACTCAATAGTAGCAGGCGGCTTACTACTCACATCATAAGTCACCCGAGAAACCCCCGCCAACTCATTGATAATCCGGTTGGAAACCTTCTCCAGCAACTCATAAGGCAGGTGCGCCCAGCGGGCGGTCATGAAGTCGATGGTTTCGACGGCGCGTAGCGCGATGACCCATTCGTAGCGGCGGCCGTCGCCGACGACGCCGACGGATTTCACCGGCAGGAATACGGCGAACGCCTGGCTGGTTTTTTCGTACCAGCCGGAATTGCGCAGCTCTTCGATGAAGATGGCGTCGGCTTCGCGGAGGATGTCGGCGTACTCTTTTTTGACTTCGCCGAGGATACGCACGCCCAGGCCAGGGCCAGGGAACGGGTGGCGGTAAACCATATCGTAGGGCAAGCCGAGCTCCAGGCCTAGTTTGCGCACTTCGTCCTTGAACAGTTCGCGCAGCGGCTCGACCAGCTTGAGCTTCATGGTTTCCGGCAGGCCACCCACGTTGTGGTGGGATTTGATCACGTGCGCCTTGCCGGTCTTGGAGGCGGCGGATTCGATGACGTCCGGGTAGATGGTGCCCTGGGCGAGGAAATCGACGCCTTCAATTTTGCTGGCTTCTTCATCGAACACGTCGATAAAGGTGTTGCCGATGATTTTGCGCTTGAGTTCCGGGTCGTTTTCGCCTTTCAGCTTACCGAGGAACAGGTCTTCGGCGTCCACACGGATGACCTTCACGCCCATGTGCTTGGCGAAGGTTTCCATTACCTGATCGCCTTCCGCCTTACGCAGCAGGCCGTTGTCTACGAAGACACAGGTCAGTTGGGTGCCAATCGCTTTGTGCAGCAGCGCGGCGACCACGGAAGAATCCACACCACCGGAAAGGCCGAGCAATACATGGCGGTCGCCGACTTGCTCGCGTACGCGCTGTACCTGGTCTTCGATGATTTGCGCGGGCGTCCAGAGCTTCTCGGCTTTACAGATACCCAGCACGAAGTGCTCAAGAATGCGCTGGCCCTGCAGCGTGTGGGTCACTTCCGGGTGGAACTGCACGCCGTAGAACTGCTTGTCTTCCCAGGCCATGGCGGCAATCGGGCAGCTAGGCGTGGAGGCGGTCACGGTGAACTGGGCGGGCGCTTCGGCCACCTTGTCGCCGTGGCTCATCCAGACGTCCAGCAGCGCCTTGCCGGTCTCGTGGTCCACATGGTCCTTGATGTCGTTGAACAGCGCGGTTTCTTCGTCCAGGCGAATCTGGGCGTAGCCGAATTCGCGCTTGTTGGAGCCTTCCACCTTACCGCCCAGCTGTTCGGCCATGGTCTGCATGCCGTAGCAGATGCCAAACACCGGCAGGCCCATTTCGAATACACACTGCGGCGCGCGCGGGGAATCCAGCTCGGTGACGGATTCCGGCCCACCGGCCAGGATGATGCCGTTGGGGTTGTACTCGCGAATCTCTTCTTCGGTGATGTCGAAGGCGCGGATTTCGGAGAACACACCGATTTCGCGGACCCGGCGGGCGATCAACTGGGTGTACTGGGAGCCGAAGTCGAGAATCAAGATCTTGTGGGCGTGAATGTCACTCATGGCGGTATCTCGGTTAAGCGGTGCTGGGCCGCTGGTAAGGCCAAAAAGCAAGCGGCGGGGCAATGCCCGCCGCGATGTATCTAAAAGCGCTGGTTAGCTGCCCCGGTAATTGGGCGCTTCCTTGGTGATCTGCACGTCGTGAACGTGGGACTCGTTGAAGCCGGCGCTGGTGATCTGGATGAACTCCGGCTTGGTGCGCATCTCCTCGATCGTGCGACAGCCGGTGTAGCCCATGGAGGCGCGCAGCCCGCCCATCATCTGGTGGACGATGGCGCCCATCATGCCTTTATAGGCCACGCGGCCTTCGATGCCTTCCGGTACCAGCTTCTCGGCGCCTTCGCTCTTATCCTGGAAGTAGCGGTCGGCGCTGCCCTGGTTCTGCGACATCGCGCCCATGGAACCCATACCACGGTAGGCCTTGTAGGTACGGCCCTGGTATAGCTCGACCTCGCCCGGCGCCTCCTCGGTACCGGCCAGCAGGCTACCGACCATGACGGCGCTGGCGCCAGCGGCAATCGCCTTGGCCAGGTCGCCGGAGTAGCGGATACCGCCGTCGGCGATGACCGGCACGTCCATGCCTTTCAGCGCTTCGGCCACGTTGGACACGGCGGTGATCTGCGGCACGCCGACGCCCGCAACCACTCGCGTGGTGCAGATCGAACCGGGGCCAATGCCCACTTTCACGCCGTCGGCACCGGCTTCGGCCAGCGCCAGGGCCGCCCCGGCGGTGGCGATGTTACCGCCAATCACCTGAATGGCCGGGAAGTGTTCCTTGATCCAGCGCACACGGTCGATCACGCCCTTGGAGTGGCCGTGGGCGGTGTCGACCACGATCACATCGACGCCGGCTTCGGCAAGCGCCGCGACGCGGTCCGGGGTCTCCGGGCCGGTGCCTACCGCTGCGCCCACCAGCAGGCGGCCGTCGCTGTCTTTGGCGGCCATCGGGTAGGTGCGGGCCTTTTCGATATCCTGGAAGGTCACCAGACCGCGCAGGTGGAAGGCGTCGTCGACAATCAGCATTTTCTCGATGCGGTGTTCGCGCATCTTGGCTTTGCTGGTTTCAAGATCGGTGCCTTCCTTGACGGTCACCAGGCGCTCGCGGGGCGTCATGATGTCGGAGACGCTGTCGCCGTGGTTGGGCTGGAAACGCATGTCGCGCTCGGTCACAATGCCCACCAGGGTTTCGCCTTCCACCACCGGGAAGCCGGAGAAGCCGTACTCGCGGGCCATGGTCAGCAGGTCTTCGAGCTTGGCCTTGGGGCTGACGGTGATCGGGTCTTTCACGATCACGCTCTCGTGCTTCTTCACCTTGCGCACTTCAGCGGCCTGCTGGGTCATGGCCATGCTTTTGTGGATGATGCCGATGCCCCCTTCCTGCGCCATGGCAATCGCCAACCGCGCTTCAGTCACCGTGTCCATCGCGGAGGAAAGCAGCGGAATATTGAGCGAGAGGTTGCGAGTCAGGCGGGTTTTCAGGCTAACATCCTTGGGGAGGACGTCGGAGTAGCCGGGAAGGAGGAGAACGTCGTCGAACGTAAGTGCTTCTTGGGCCATACGTAGCATAGCGGCAACACCCAATTTGAAGTGGAGGACGGGGCGTGGAAAGTTAATCCCCCATTATAACGGTTTGATGGCCGCCCCAGCAATGCAGAGACGCCATTACGCTTATACCAATGGATAATGACGATTGATGGTAGCCTAATAGGTAGCTCATTTACTGACCCAAGGGGTGCGTGTTGACCCAAAACATCATTGTTTACAGCGATTACGTGTGCCCTTTCTGCCTGCTGGCGGAGGAGGTGATCGCCCAGGCCACCGAAGGCCTGGACGTTAACGTCCAATGGCGCCCGTTCGAGCTGCGCCCTGACCCGGCACCCACCCTGAAGGTCGAAGACCCGTACCTGCCCAAGGTCTGGCGCGAGGCCGTCTACCCGATGGCTGAACAGCTCGGCGTGCCCATCAAGCTGCCCAACATCTCGCCCCAGCCGCGCACCGACAAAGCCTTTGAGGTGTTCGCCATGGCCGAGGAACACGGCCAGGGCCATGCCTATTCAATGGCCACGCTGAAGGCGTTCTTCCAGCAGGAACGCGACATCGGCGATCCGGCCGTGCTGGCCGATATTGCCGAATCCGTCGGGCTGGAGCGCCAGGAGGTGCTCGATGCGCTTGCCGAGGGCCGCTACCGCGAGCAGCACCAGGCAGCGCTGCGCCACGCGGTGGAAGAAGCACGCATTCAGTCGGTACCGACCCTGATCATCGACGGCGAAACCATCCAGGGCGTGCCCGACCCGGCGGCGCTGAAACGCTACCTCAGCGAGCGCGCCTGATATTATGCCCGCTACCACGCCTCAGGCGCTTTCCGTCAGCCAGCTCAACCAGCGCGCCAAGCAAACGCTCGAGCGCGACGTGGGCGAAGTGTGGGTAGAGGGTGAGCTGTCCAACGTCTCACGCCCCGCGTCCGGGCATGTTTACTTCACGCTGAAGGATGATCGGGCGCAGATCCGCTGCGCGCTGTTTCGCCAGCGGGCACGCTTTGTGTCGGCGCCGATGCGCGATGGCGATCAGGTCAAGCTGCGCGGGCGGGTGTCGCTATTCGAGCCGCGCGGCGACTACCAGTTGATTGCCGAGGCGGTGCAGGCCGCAGGGCTAGGTGAACTGCTCGCGGCGTTCGAGCGACTGAAAGCTCAGCTCGACGGCGAAGGCGTGTTTGCCAATGCGCGCCCACTGCCCTTCCCACCCCGCAAACTGCTGATACTGAGCTCGGCCACCGGCGCGGCGATTCGCGATGTACTGGCCGTGTTGGCCGCCCGCTGGCCGCTGGCGGATGTGACGCTGATTCCCGTAACGGTGCAGGGCGCCGAGGCGGCGCCGGCGATGATCTCGGCGCTTGGTCTGCTCAATCGTCAGGCACGGCTCGACCCGGAGCGCGATGTCATTCTCATCACCCGCGGCGGCGGCAGCCTGGAAGACCTGTGGGCGTTCAACAACGAGCACCTGGCGCGGGCGATTTTCCACTCGCGGCTGCCGGTGATGTCGGCAGTGGGTCATGAGGTGGATATTACGCTCGCGGACTTTGCCGCGGACATACGCGCGCCTACGCCTTCCGCCGCCGCCGAGCGCCTGGTGCCGGACCAGCACACCCTAAAGCGCCAGCTCGAGCACCATGAAAACCGCCTGATGCGAGCCATGCAGGCGCGGCTGGAACGCGACAGCCAGCGGCTGGATACGCTACGCGCCAAACTGCGCCACCCCGGCGAGCAGCTCAATCGCCAGCGCCAGCATTTAACCGCGCTCCACCAGCGCTTGAGCCGCGCCATGCAGCAAACGCTCACCCAACAGAAAGCCCAGGTATCGCAATTGAGCAGGCGCCTGGCCAGCCAGGACATGGCACGGCTGCACCGCGGCGAACAGGAGCGCGTCGGCCAGCTCCAGCGCCGCCTGGGGGCCGCGATGCAGCGCCAGCTGGAACACCGTCAGGCGCGGTTAACCAGCGCCGCCCGGGAACTGAATGCGGTCAGCCCGCTTGCCGTATTGGGGCGTGGCTACGCCATCGCTCAGGACGAGCATGGTCAGATCGTGCGGCGTGCGGACGATACCTCACCGGGCCAGAAGCTGAAGCTACGCCTGGGCGAAGGCCAGCTAAGCGTGGAAGTAAAACGGCGCTACAAAAACACTTAAAATTCCCGAACGGGAATATTCTTGTTGTTATCCGCTCCCAATGGCCAAAAATTACCGAGCGGTAAAAATAACAGGCATCAAGCGTTATATTGGCTATCATTACCGCACGGTAATTTTACAGGCCATGGGCGATGACACTCATTGACGACACGACAGCGCGTATTCGTACAAGCGAAGAACTTGGAAAGCTGGTCAAGCAGGTACGCCAAGATCAGTCGCTGCTGCAGAGCGATATTGCGGGGCTTGCAGGCACGGGGAACCGCTTCATTGTGGACCTGGAGCGTGGCAAACCAACGCTTCAGCTACAAAAAGTACTCGATACGCTCGACCTGATGGGGCTCGAAGTGGTCATTCAGCGTAAGGGGCAGCATGATGGCCACTTATAGTGAAGCGCTGGATCTTTACTGGGGTGAGCAGCACGCAGGGCGGCTTTACGACACCCAACCGCTGAGCTTCACTTATCGCCAAGAGTGGCTAGAGACACCAGGGGCTTCCAGCCTTTCCCCTCGCTTACCGGTAACGCAACAGGCTCACAGCGGTGATGACGTACTGGCTTACTTTGAAAATCTGCTGCCAGAAGGCGAGCTGCGTCGCTACATTGAGCTAAGCCACCATACCACCACGATATTTGGGCTTTTGAAATCCGTTGGCGGCGATACGGCCAGTGGCTACCTTCTGTTGCCCCAGGGAGAAGCCCCTCAGCCCGCCCGCTATCGACAAACAAGCTGGCAGGCAATCAAGACGTTACTCGATAACGACATGCAGGGAGAGCTACCCGGTCAGCTTGTGCATAACGCGCGCATATCCTTGGCGGGCGCTCAATATAAACTTCTATTGATGATAGGCAACGATGGTCGTCCCGCCATTCCTGAGGGCTCAGCGCCTTCCAGCCATCTGCTAAAACCCGACATAACAGGCTTAAAAGGCGTCTGGTGTTCTGCGCTTAACGAAACGCTGTGTATGCAGCTGGCCGCCGCGTTGTCATTGAATGTGGCTGAAACGTCTTTTCAGCCTGAGACACGCGCATGTTTGATCAAGCGGTACGACCGTGTACCCGATGAGCACGGCAACTTACAGCGCTATCATCAGTTGGACTTCTGCCAATTGGCAGGCACGCCCTCGACGCTTAAGTACGAAAGCGATGGCGGCCCCAGCTTGATCCAGTGCCGCCAATTGCTGCAGCGTGCTGGCGCCCCAGCCAAAGACTTACAGCGATTAATCCGTTGGTTTTTTTACAACCTTCTTATCGGCAACAACGACAGCCACGCCAAAAACCTTTCATTGCTGCAAACTCCCCAGGGCGTTCAACTGGCTCCGTTTTACGACCTGATGTCGACGACCATTTACAGCGGTCTATCCAAGCGTTTTGCGTTTCAGGTAGGCGGTGCTGACCAGCCCGGCAGTATTGAGCAAGCGCATTTGGCATCATTGGCGAAGGCGCTGGGGTTCAAGCCTGCTTATTTCATCCGGCAGGGCGTGGAGCTCGCCGAGGCGTTGCTCACCTGTCTGCCTGACGCTGCAGAGGCGCTACAGGCAGACGCTCAACCTGGCACAGAGCAGGTTTTACTCGAACGGTTATGCCAAAGTATTACCCGCAACTGCCATAAGATGCCAAAACGTTGGCGGGCCAGCTGAGCGTTAAAACAAAACGGCGCTACAGGAAGTAGCGCCGCGGGAGCTGAGCTGACGGGATCAACCCAGCTTACTTCTTGTCCTTGCCCGGTTTCTGGGGCGAATTTTTGGACTCGGGGTTCACGTGATGCGTATCCGGCATCGGATTCGCTTCATCGTAATGTTGGTCTTTGGGTTTGGGCGATTTTTCGTCTTTCTTATCGGGATGGGACATAACGCGTACTCCTTACGGTCATTGGTGCCAGGCATTACTTTGCCTGCTTTCACTGTAGTGCTTCCCGCGTAACTTGCAATTAAGCCTCTCTCGCCCACCACTTCCTCAAACATCAAAAATTACTTCAAAAACATAACTATATAGAATTATACGTGGTATTCAGCACACTAAATAAGACGTATCGACTGTCGCTATCGTCACCTCTTCCCGGCGCTGCTGGCCCGGTTTGCACCGATTGGCGAGTCGGGTCTACATTAAAACCGGGTGCCCACGGAGGTCAGCACCCGGTTAATGACCACCCCCTCTCCGGGAGGGAATGTGTCAGTCCCCGTAGTTGTGCAATCCAAGGAGTGACCGCACATGAGCGAACAGCATCAACCCCCTCAGCACCAGAACAAGCAGCCGGGCGACGAGCACGCGATGCGCCCCGAGCCCGAGTATATTCGCGATAGCTACAAAGGGTCCGACAAGTTATTAGATAAAGTGGCGATCATTACCGGCGGCGACAGCGGCATCGGTCGCGCAGTGGCGGTGCACTATGCGCGGGAAGGCGCAGACAGCGTGATCGTGCACTTGAAGGAAACCCAAGACGCTAAAGAAACGCAGCGGCTGGTGGAGGCAGAAGGTCGCCGCTGCCTGGTCCTCAAAGGCGATGTGGGCGCGCCGAGTTTCTGTCGAGAGATCGTCAAGCGTACCCTGACAGAGTTCGGCAAGCTGAATATCGTCATCAACAACGCGGCCGAGCAGTACGACTGGCGCGATATCACCGAGATCCCCGATGATCAGCTGCAGCGCACGTTTCAAACCAACCTGTTCAGCCATTTCTATTTGACCAAGGCCGCGCTACCCCACTTGAGCGAGGGCGATACGATCATCGCCACCTCGTCGATCAACGCCTTTAAAGGCAACGATACGCTGATTGACTATACCGCGACCAAGGGCGCGATTCAGGGCCTGGTGCGTTCGCTTGCCATGTCGCTGATGGATCGCGGCATTCGGGTCAACGCCGTGGCGCCCGGGCCGGTGTGGACGCCGCTGATCCCCGCCAGCTTTGACGACGACAAGGTCGCCTCGTTTGGCGGCCAGGTGCCGATGAAGCGCGCGGGCCAGCCCAGCGAAATGGGGCCTGCCTACGTGTACCTGGCCTGCGAGGAATCGTCCTATATGACCGGGCAGACAATGCACTTGAACGGCGGCGTGATTCTCAACACCTGATACCTGGGAATCCGGTGTCTAGGACGTCAGCGTCTTGACCAGCACCTTGGATTTGCGCGCATGGTTGTAGGTTTCGCGCTTCAGCGGCGGCAGCTCTTCAAGGCTTGCAGAGCGGAAACCGCGCTCCACGAACCAGTGCGCCGTGTGGGTGGTGAGCACGAACATTTCCTGCAGCCCGCGCTGGCGGGCACGACGCTCCAGCGCCTCGACCAGCCGCTCGCCGCGTTCGCCGCCGCGGTAATTGGTGTGCACGGCCACGCAGGCGAGTTCGGCAATCGAGGTGCTGGGGAACACATGCAAGGCCGCGCAGCCAATCACCATGCCGTCGCGTTCGATGACCATGTAATCGTCGATCTCGTGCTCCAGGCGCTCCCGCGAACGCGCCACCAGCATGCCGCGACGCTCCAGCGGCTCGAGAAGCTCCAGCAGGCCGGCGACGTCGTTGAGAGTGGCCGGGCGCAGCTGTTCGTAGCGATGCTGGGTGATCATCGTGCCCACGCCGTCGCGGGTAAACAGCTCACCCAGCAGGGCGTCGTGGTTATGCCAGGACAGCAGGTGCGTGCGGGCCACGCCTTCCCGCGCCGCAGTGCAGGCGGCATTGAGATGACGCGCCAGCTCGCTGCCGGGCTCGGCGTGCTGCAGACGGGGTTCGGCATCGGCGGGAGAAAGCTGGCGCAGCAGCGCGCCCTGCTCGTCTTCCAGGCCCTCCGATTCGCCCAGCAGGATCAGCTTGTCGGCCTTAAGCGCCACCGCTGCGTGCTGGGCCACGTCGGAGGCATCCAGGTCGAATACCTCGCCGGTGCTGGAAAACCCCAGCGGCGGCAGCAACACCAGTGAGCCTTTTTCCAGCAGCCCCTGAATGGCGCTGGCGCGTACCCGACGCACCTCGCCGCTATGGTCGAAGTCGACCCCCTCACGCACGCCCAGCGGCTTGGCGGTCACCAGGTTGCCGGAAATCACGCTCAGCTCCACGCCGTGCAGCGGCGTGCTGGGCAAGCCCAGCGACAGCCTCGCCTCCAGCCACAGCCGCTGATGGGCGGCCACCTGTTCTACATGCGCCATGACCGCGCGGTCGGCCACCCAGCGGCCATTGAGGCGAGTGGGCTCGACCCCCGCCGCGCTCAGCGCCTCGTGCACCTGGGGGCGAATGCCGAATACCACCACCAGGCGCACGCCCAGGGTGTGCAGCAGCGCCAGGTCCTGGATCAGCTGTTCCCCTCGGCCAGACGCCATGGCTTCGCCTTCAATTAAGATGACAAAGGTTCGGCCCCGATGCGCATTGATGTAGGGGGACGCATTACGAAACCAGTCGACAAAGGGGAAACGTGTATCCAAGGGGCCGCTCTCCGGCAGCAGGTGAATGGGTTCATCATGAGTTACTTTACCAGAGCGCAAAAAATAGCGGCACCTTCTAATGAAGATGCCGCCATGATTTTACGCGTAATTTAACGTCATACTGTGCATCGTTAGCCGCCAAACATGCCCTTAAGCATAAAGAAGAACAAGATAGCCAGGCCAGCACCGGCGGGTAGCGTAATCAACCACGACATGGCAATAGTGCCAATTACTCGCAGGTTGAGCGCGGTCATACCGCGCGCTAAACCAACCCCAAGCACGGCACCCACCAGCGTATGGGTAGTCGAGATCGGCAAGCCGGTGCCAGAAGCCAGCACCACGGTGGTGGCAGCGGCAAGCGTTGCTGCAAAACCCCGGCTGGGGGTCAGCTCGGTGATTCCCGTGCCCACGGTGGCAATCACTTTATGCCCGTAGGTGACGAGCCCAGCCACGATACCCCCACCGCCCAGCACCAGCACCCACCAGGGCACCAGCGCCGAGCCTTCAATTTCGCCACCGGTTTGTACCACGCTGATGACCGCCGCTAGCGGGCCTACTGCGTTGGCCACGTCATTAGAACCGTGGGCAAACGCCATGGCGCAGGCCGTGAAAATCATCAATACGCCAAAGGCGCGCTCCACATTGGCGTAGCCAAAGTGGTCATCGCTGCTTTGTACGTACTGAACGCGGCGCTCCATCAATACGCCAATGCCAGTGATAATCAAACCAAGAATGATCGACAGCACCAGGCTTTGCGAAAAGGTAATATCCAGCCCCACGTGCTTTAAACCTTTCGTCATGGTGACCATGGCCACCACAAAGCCCACTAAGAACACATAACCAGGCAAGTAGCGCTTAGCGGCAGCTAGCGGGTCGGGGGCTACGAATACCAAGTGATGGACCGACTTAAACAGCACAAAGCCTACCGTACCGGCCAACAGCGGCGAGACCACCCAACTAGCAGCAATAGTACCCACACTGCCCCAATCCACCGTCGCTGCGCCCAGCCCGGCTACCGCAAAACCAACAATCGCGCCCACAATCGAGTGGGTGGTCGATACCGGCCAGCCTTTCATGGAGGCAATTAACAGCCAGGTCGCCGCCGCAAGTAACGACGCCAGCATGCCGTAAACCAGCAGTTGAGGGTCTTCTTGAAGCAGTTCGGGGTCGATAATGCCTTTGCGGATGGTGTTGGTCACCTCACCACCTGCCAGCCAGGCGCCCAGAAACTCGAACACCACGGCGATCAGAATGGCCTGTTTGATGGTGATGGCCTTCGAGCCCACCGAGGTACCCATGGCATTGGCGACATCGTTGGCGCCCACGCCCCAGGCCATAAAAAAGCCGAAAAGACAGGCCAGGATGATAAAAATATCACCGTACTGAGCAATGATCTGCATAACGCTTCCCTTGTTTGGGGATCAGGTATTAATTTGGGCGCACAAATTAATTGGCGGTCATGATCTGAAGGCGGCTGCCTACGCGCTCAGCGCGGTCAGATAGCTCGCCGACCCAGTCAATAATCTTGTAAAGGAAGACCACATCAACCGGTGGCAACTCACTTTCCAGACTAAATAGCAGGCGGCGAATCGCGACCTGCTGGCCATCCGCCTGGTGCTCGAGGGTGTGCAGTTCGCGAATCATGTTTTGCATCACATCCGAGACATTGCGCCCAAAGCCCGATTCCAAAAGGTCCTTGAGCTCTTCCAGCGCCTGGCGAGCCTGGGCCACGCACGCCACGCTGGTGCGGATGTATTCGCGCATCGGATCGGCAAGCTCATCAGGCACGGTCATTTTACGGCCCAGCATAATGCCGGTAATGTCGCGTGCCTTGTTGGCAATCTTGTCCTGTACGCTGATCAGGTCGAGCAGATCGGAACGCGAGACGGGCAAGAACATGGTGTTGGGCAGGTTCAGACGCAGCTCGGTTTTGAGCACGTCTGCGTCATGCTCCAAGCGAGTGACGTTTTCGCGCAGCTGCTCAGCGCTGTCCCAATCGCCTACCAGGGTTGCTTCGAAGAAGGGCAGAAGTTGGTCGGCACATTCATTCGCCTTGACGATGTGTGCGAGCAACGGCTGGAATGGCGAGCGGCCAAACATCGCGGAAAAGGGGTTGGAAGTAACCATAAAGCCTTTATGCCTGTTTTCGGGAAGCCAGGAAATGGCGGCGACAGTATAGAGAGTGCGTCTGCTGCCGTCATGAAAAGTTCATATTGTCATAAAAAATTAATCAAAATGTCATGATAACGAGGTGGCTACTGTCATGAAAACATCAATGCCGACTGAAATCGAATTGAAACTTGCCCTGGCCCCCGAAGGGCCGTTGGCCCTTCGCCAGCACCCGCTACTGCAAACACTGACGCCGAAGCGCCAAACCCTGACCAATACCTATTACGACACGCCTGAGGGAGCGCTTGCCCAGGCGCGGGTGGCTCTGCGCCTGCGTCAGATAGACGATCAGGTGCTGCAGACCGTCAAAACGGCCGGACACGGCGGTGGCGGTTTCTCTCAACGTCAGGAGTGGGAATGGCCGGTGCCGACACGCCACCTGGATATTCAAGGGCTTGCCGAGCTGCCGCCGTTCAAGGGCGCACTGGGCGAAGCCATTCCCGCGCTGCAGCCTCAGTTGAGCACCGACTTTGAGCGCTGGAGCTGGCAGATAACGTGGCAGGACAGCCATATCGAACTGGCGCTGGATGAAGGCGAGATTCACAGCGGCGGGCATCAGGCGACCATCTGCGAGGCGGAACTCGAACTGAAAAGTGGCGCGCCCGAGGCGCTCTGGTCGCTGGCTCAGGCGCTCGCCGAAGGCGTTCCTCTGGGCCCATCGGACACCAGCAAAGCCGCACGCGGCAACGCGCTGGCCGCCCAGCAGTGGCCACTTCCCGAGGCCGATTCCCCCCTTCAGCGGATGCACCGGGCAACGCTGGCGCTCGATGCCTACCACGACAGCCACCACGCTGAGCACCTGGTCGCGGCCCAGGAGGCGCTTGCCGCGCTTGCAACCGACCCGGCCCTCACCGATCAGGCCCGCGATGAGGCGGCCGTGATGCGCGATGCGCTGGGCAGCGACGGCCAACCAAACGTGGCCTATGCCAAAGCATCATTGGCCTTTGCGCATCGCATGGCGTACCAAACCGCGCTACGCTAGGCGCTGACTGCCAAAGTGGCCATTTCAGGACGTGACGATGACCTTTCCATTAAACCCAGGCGCAGAGGGAATCCGCGCACGGATTTTCCATATCATTTTCGAGTCCAATACACCGGGGGCCAAGGCCTTCGACATTGGCTTGATCGTGGCGATCTTGCTCAGCGTAGCGGTGATATTGCTGAGCAGCGTCGAGGACTATGCAGCGCGCTACGGTACGCTGTTCTATGTGCTCGAGTGGGCGTTTACGCTGCTCTTCAGCATTGAACTCTTGCTGCGCATTTACTGTTTGGAGCGGCCGACGCTTTACCTGAAGAGTTTTTACGGCATTGTCGACCTGATCGCCATCCTGCCCACCTGGCTGGTATTGCTTATCCCCGGGGCCCATGGCCTGGTCATCGTGCGGATCCTGAGGGTGCTGCGGATTTTCCGCATCCTGAGGCTGATGGAATTCGTCGGTGAGGCGGGGCTGCTGATTGACGCGCTCAAGCGCAGTCTGCGCCAGATTCTGCTGTTCTTTTTCAGCATCTTCATGGTGGTGACGCTGTTCGCGGCGTTGATGTACGTGATCGAATCCCCCGAGGCGGGCTTTACCAGCATTCCCATGTCGATCTACTGGGCGATCGTCAGCATGACCACGGTGGGCTATGGCGACATCGTCCCGGCTACCCCTCTCGGCAAATCCATCACGGTGGTGCTGATGCTGCTGGGCTACTCAATTATCGCCGTCCCCACCGGGGTGTTTTCCGCCCAGGTGATTCGTTCGATTCGCGAAGACCGCTACTCCGACGAAGCCTGCCCAGGCTGTGGCCACGACCGCCATGAAAAACGCGCCCGCTACTGCATGCGCTGCGGCACCTGGCTGGACGAAGACAGCGAGGACCCGCGCAAGAAAGACGATGAAAACAAAGACGACCAGGAGAAAGACGAAGACAAAAACGCGCCCCAGGATAGTTAAACCTGGGGCGCGCCGCGTTTCTCTTTTTCTATTAGACGACGTGATTCTCTAACCCTATCAATCCACTTCGTGCGGGGCTTCCCAAGCGTTCAGGTCAGCCTCGCTCCAGTCTCCATAGGTCGCATTGGGGAAAACAATCCAGTCTTTACCGAAGCGCTCAGCATTATCGTCGACCAACGTACGCTGCTCCTCTAGGTCCGCCTCGGCGAACTCACCGGCAAAATCATGCAGCGTATCGCCAAGCTGCATCACCAGCGTGTGACCATCTTCAACTTCAGCACGACGTTCTGACTTGGGTGGGCCTAACAACATCACGCTATCTTCAGAGACTTGGGGTAGCTCCAATGCCTCAAGCGTGGCCAGGGTATCGGCTTTATTTTCCTGGTAGCGATCAGAGACATAGTAGATCGCCACGTCGTGCTCATCAGCGAATTCAAGGAAATCCTTCGCACCGGGAATCAGACGTGGATCTCCTTCTCGCTCCCAATGCTTCCAGGTATCCCAGGTGGTGAAATCATGGCACGCCTGCATATCGCGCACCAGCAATGCGCTGTTATCCAGCACGGTCTCGTCAAGATCGGTGATGATTGCCAGATCGGCATCGTCGCCGTGAGCCTCAATCTGTTCTTCAAGACGATAGGTGGCAAGCTCAAACCCCTGACGCTGCAACGCGACAGCTTCTGCAGATTGCTGTTGGTAGCGCAGCCCCATGGCATACTCAGCCTGAGCGCAGCCCGAATCGTCGTTGGCTCCGGCCTGCCCTGCCACTAGGGGTATACTTGCCAAGCTTGAAAGTGCAGCAAAGGTGGCCAAATTGCGGTAGCGCGATAATGTCATTATCAATCTCCTTTCGCTGGCAATCCTAAAGCAGCGAGCATCCTGCCCCCATGGATTGCCCTTTGTTATCAAGTAATCGCTTAACTACCGTATTTTATTTTTATTGGTCATTCAAATAATTTAAAAGCCGCACTAGTGGCGTTTACGCGCAAATAAAACGCCTCCAGCGAATTCGCTTGGAGGCGTCAATAGTAAATCTGCAGCTAATATTCTGTATTTACTCGGTAAACGGTGACACATCCCCGCGTCCTTCGCGGACGATTTTGGGAGGCAGCTCGCGCAGGTCGATGACGCTGGTGGGGTCCAGATGGCAGGCACCGCCGTCAATAATCAGATCAAGATGGGCGCCAAACCGCTCGCGAATGTCTTCGGCGTCGCTCATCGGCAAATCCTCGCCGACGGGGATCAGGGTAACGCTCATCAACGGCTCACCCAGCGCCGCCAGCAGCGCGTGGGTTATCCGGTGGTCCGGCACACGCACGCCGATAGAGCGGCGCTTGGGATGCAACAACAGACGCGGTACCTCGGTGCTTGCATCTAAAATAAACGTGTAGGCGCCCGGGGTATGCGCTTTAAGCAACCGAAACACGTCGTTGTCGACCTTCGCGTAGGTGCCGATCTGCGACAGATCCGAACACACCAGGGTAAAGTTGTGCTTGTCGTCCAGCGAGCGTAGCCATTTGATTTTTTCGATGGCTTTCTTCTCACCCAGATGACAGCCCAGGGCGTAGCCGGAATCTGTGGGATAAGCCACCACGCCGCCCTTGCGAATGATTTCGCTGGCCTGGTCGATCAGGCGTTTCTGCGGATTCTCGGGGTGAATCTGAAAGTATTGGCTCATGGCGGTCTCCTTCGCGCTTGGATGATCTCTTGTCGCCTACCATAGCTTACTCGGCGGCCAGAGGCCCAGCCGGCGCGTCTTCAAGGTGGCGTAATCGGGGATGCTGCCAGATGGGTGGCGCCGCAGTGCGGGGAATCAAGCTCATGCTGCCGGGGGCGGCGTGGCTGCCGGGAAAGTGAAAGTCGCTGCCCATCGATGCATAGAGGTCTCGCTCCACCAGCTGGCGAGCCAGGTCACGGGTGCTGTCCGGGTTTTGCTTCCCGCTGACCAGTTCAACCGCCTGGCCGCCGGCGGCCTGAAACGTATCCATCAACAGGCCGCGCTTGCGCCGCGTGAGACCGTGGCGCAGCGGATGGGCAAGCACGGCAACGCCGCCCGACGCCACCACCCAACCCACCGCCTCGCTGATCTCCGGCCAGAGGGCCTTTACGTCGCCTTTCTTGCCGCTGCCCAGATAGCGCTTAAACGCCGTCGCCCAGTCAGCCACCATGCCTTCGGCGACTAGCGCGCGGGCAAAGTCGGGGCGACCCAGGGGCCGGTCGCTGCCAGCCTGCTCGCGGGCCTTGGCCAGCGCATTGGCAAGACCGGCTTTTTCAAGCCGCTCGGCGATGACCTCGGCCCGCTTGATGCGCGCTTCACGCTGGTGATTCAGACCGTCCACCAGCGCCCCCTTGAGGCCTCCTGGCATCAGCGCCACCATGTGGATATTGATGCCCTGCCAGCGGGTGGATAGCTCACAGCCCGGCAGCAGGCAGACACCCGCCGATGCCGCCGCCTGCCCCGCCTCGGCCACGCCATCCATGGTATCGTGATCGGTCAGCGCCATGTGGGTAAGCCCACGCTCCGCGCACAGCGTCACAAGCTCGGTGGGGGTCAGTGCGCCATCGGACGCCGTCGAGTGCATGTGCAGGTCAACGGGGTAACGCTGGTCGGTCTCAAATGTCGTGGGAAGTCGGGGCATAATGACGCCGTGTGGCGAGTTTGTCAGAATAAGGGGTTGCGATAAGCCGCTATGGTGCGCGCTTACGCTGGTGCGGTCAATTCAGCCTGCCCTGTGGTCCATTCTTTTGATCCTTTTTCATTCAAGGAGTTATGCACATGCTGTATGCCATCATCAGTGAAGATATTGCCAACAGTCTGGAACGCCGCCTGGCCGCCCGCCCCGATCACCTGGCACGGCTGGAAGCGCTGCGCGACGAGGGCCGCCTGGTCCTCGCAGGGCCGCATCCCGCCATTGACGCGAGCGACCCGGGCGAGGCCGGCTTCAGCGGCAGCCTGGTAATCGCCGAGTTCGATAGCCTGGAAAAGGCGCAAAGCTGGGCCGATGCCGACCCCTACGTGATTGCCGGCGTCTACGCCCAGGTAACAGTCAAGCCGTTCAAGAAAGTTTTGCCTTGACCCTAAGGGGTGAATATGGAGGGTCCGCCCGCTTTTTCACAGAGCCTGTGGAAAACTCTGTGAAAACACGGCGGACGCTTTTCGCTAAGCCAGAGATAACGCCCCTGTTTACAAATTGGTCATTTTTTAACCACCTTTCGCCAACACGGATCACTGCGTGACGCAACGCCATTCTGCCCTGCCGCCGCTGGCGGCGCTGCCATCGCCGTCGCTTAGCTGGAACGAGGCAGCGCCACACTCGACGGCTTTCGACGACGTGTATTTTTCCCGCGAAGACGGCCGCGCCGAAACCGAGCACGTCTTCGTCAACGCCAACAACCTGCCCACCCGCTTTGCCGCCTGGCCACCGGGGCGTGCTTTTGTGATCGGCGAAACGGGGTTCGGCACCGGCCTCAACATGCTCTGCGCTTGGGCATGTTTCGAAGACCATGCACCGGCCCATGCGCGCCTGCATCTGTTATCCACAGAAAAGTTTCCCCTCGACCATGGCTCGCTTACCCGTGCCTTGAGCGCCTGGCCGAGCCTTGCCGGTTATGCACAGGTACTTTGCGCCAAGTGGCCGGCACCGGTCAGCGGCATCCACCGCCTGCATCTGAGCGAGCGAGTGACGCTGGATCTGCATTTTGGCGACACTGCCGAGCGTCTGGGTCAGCTCGACGGCCAGGTGGACGCCTGGTTCCTGGACGGCTTTGCGCCCTCCAAAAATCCGGACATGTGGCAGCCGGCGCTGTTTGAGGCCATGGCCGCCCGCTCGCACCCCGGCGCGACCTTTGCCACCTTTACCTGCGCGGGTATCGTCAAGCGTGGTTTGAAAGCCGCCGGCTTTACCTGGCAGAAGGTGCCGGGCTTTGGGCGCAAGCGTGAAATGCTGGCTGGGCATATCAACACGCCGCCCGCCGACACCCGCCGTCAAGCCACGCCCTGGTTTACCCCTCCAGCGGCCACATATCCACACCAGGTCGCGGTAATTGGCGCTGGCATCGCCGGGGCAAGTGTTGCGGCGGCCCTGGCCAGGCGCGGCATTCAGGTCAGGCTGATCGATCGTGAAGGCCCCGGCGCGGGCGCCTCGGGTAATCGCCAGGGCGCGCTCTACGTCAAACTGGCCGCCGAGACCAATCACCAAAGCCGCTTTTATCTGGCCGGGCTGATGTACAGCCAGCGCTGGCTCGGCCAGTTATCCACACCCACGCCGCTATGGCAGCCAAGCGGCGTGGTTCAACTGGCATTAACCGAAAAGGAGGCCCGCCGCCAGCAGCGCTTTGCCGCCAACCACCCGCTGCCGGATACGGTGGTGAGCGCCCAAACGGCAGGGTTAAGCGAGCAGGCGGGCGTGCCGGTCAGCGCCGAGCAGGCGCTGTTTTATCCCCAGGCAGGCTGGGTACGCCCCAAGGCGTTATGCGAACGGTTGGTCGACCACCCGGCTATCCAGGTGTGCCAGGGAGAGGTAACGCAACTGCATCGTAGCGGACAACGCTGGCAGCTCGATCTGGCAAACGGTGACGTGATCAGCGCCGACCAGGTGGTGATCGCTAACGCCCAGCTTGCCAACCGCTTTGCCCAGACCGCGGCGCTGCCGCTGCAGCGGGTGCGCGGCCAGATCAGCGAAGTGGCGCTGCCGAAGGGCGTGGACGCCCCCAAGCGGGTGGTGTGCGCAGGCGGCTATGTATCACCGCCTATCGACGGCGTGCTGACCTTTGGCGCCAGCTTTGTGCCCAACAATGACACCACCGAGGTTACCGCCGACGACCACCAGCGCAATATCGACGAGCTACGTCAGGCGCTGCCCGCCTGGGTGGCCGACCTTGAACAGGCGGGCGTCGCGCTGAATGCTCAGACGCTGGCGGGGCGTGCGGCGGTGCGCGCAGCAAGCCCCGACAAAAGCCCCTATGCGGGGCCGGTGCCGGTGGCTGACGCCTGGCGGGAGGTGTATCAAGGATTAAGCAAGGACGCCTCGAAAGTGCCCGATACCCTGGGCGAGCACTACCCGGGGCTGTGGATATCCACCGCCCACGGCTCCCGCGGGTTTTCCAGCGCGCCGCTGTGCGCCGAGCTGATCGCCTCGCGGATGTGCGGCGACCCGCTGCCCCTCGAAGCGCCGCTGGTCGATCATCTGCACCCCGGGCGGCGCATTATCAGCGCCATTATTCGGGGCGAGAGCACCTGAGTCGCCGCTAGATATCAGCTCTGATTAACGTTATGAGCGAAGCCCAGACAAGGCGAAATTAGCCGAAAAAACGGAGTTTACGGTTGTTAAATGAGTATTTTGAGGCGAATTTCAACGCCGTATGGGCAAGCGCAATAGTTAATCACCTTCTTCTTCGTCGTCGGCGATATCCCGGCCAAAAGACCGCCACTGGGCGAGGGTCATCACTTCGGTCATTTCAAGCTCGAGGTCGTGGGCAATGATCAGCTCGTTGCGCTCGAGCTGCTTTTTAAGCTCCACGACCCAGCCGTGCATGCCCTCGCCGGTGGTATCGGTGGTGTCGTAGCCTTGGCGGGTGACAAAGGCTTCCAGCAGCGCGTCCAGGGTTTCCGGCGGCAGCATGCGCGCCGGGACTTCGATAAATCGGCTCATTCGCGTTGCTCCCATTCGGCCAGGCGTTCGATAAAGGTGGCCTCGTCGACAACCTCGACGCCCAACTGCTCGGCTTTGGTCAGTTTGCTACCGGCGGCTTCCCCCGCCACCAGGCAGGTGGTTTTTTTCGATACGCTGCCCGCCACTTTCGCGCCCAGGGCTTGCAGGCGGGCCTTGCCTTCGTCGCGGGTCATCGATTCAAGCGTGCCGGTGAGCACCCAGGTCTGGCCATCCAGCGGCGTAGGGCCATGCACGACGTCGCTTTCCTGCCATGTCACCCCCGCCGCGATCAACGCCTGGAGGGTTTCCAGGTTATGCGGCTGGCGGAAGAAGGTGTGCACGTGGGCGGCCACCACGGGGCCCACATCGTTAACGGCTTCAAGCGCCGTCTGGTCGGCGTCCTGCAGCGCTTGCAGGGTACCAAAGTGGCTCGCCAGGTTCGCTGCCGTGGCCTCCCCTACTTCGCGAATTCCAAGGGCGTAGATAAACCGCGCCAGGGTCGTGGCCTTGGCTTTTTCCAGGGCGTTAACCAGATTGGTGGCGGATTTTTCGCCCATGCGCGGCAGGCTTTTGAGCTGCTCGACATCCAGGTGGAAGAGGTCGGCGGGAGTTTGCACCCAGTCCAGGTCGACGAGCTGTTCGATGAGCTTTTCACCCAGGCCATCGACATCCAGCGCCTTGCGGCTGGCAAAATGCTTCAATGCTTCCTTGCGCTGGGCCGCACAGTAGAGCCCGCCCGAACAGCGGGCCACGGCTTCGTCTTCCAGACGCTCGATCTCCGAGCCACACACCGGGCACCGCTCCGGAAAGGTAATCTCCCGGGCATTGTCGGGCCGCTTGTCGATATCCACGCGCACCACCTGGGGAATCACGTCCCCGGCCCGGCGGATGGCCACCGTGTCGCCAATCATCACGCCCAGGCGCTTGATTTCATCAGCGTTGTGCAGCGTGGCGTTGGAGACCGTCACGCCGGCGACCGTGACCGGCTCGAGCCTGGCGACCGGGGTAATTGCCCCGGTACGCCCGACCTGGAATTCGACCTCGTTCAGGGTGGTGACTTCTTCCTGGGCGGGGAACTTGAAGGCCACCGCCCAGCGCGGCGCCCGGGCGACAAAGCCAAGCTCGCGCTGATGGCGCAGGTCGTTGACCTTGATCACCACGCCGTCGATGTCGTAGCCCAACTGGTCGCGCTTTTCGCCCAGCTGATCGCAATAATCGGCCACCGCCTCGGGGCCATGCATGGTGGCGAGCTCCGCGCTGGTACGAAATCCCAGAGAGGTCAGTCGTGCCATCAGTGCGCTGTGGCTGGCATCGCCCTGATCGGGCTCGAGCCGCGCCGCCTGATAGGCGTGAAACTCCAGCGGCCGTTTAGCGGTGATGCGCGGATCCAACTGGCGCAGGCTGCCGGCCGCTGCATTACGCGGGTTAGCAAATACCTTGCTGCCGTCTTCCCGAGCCCGTTCGTTGAGAGCCTCAAAGCCTGCATGGCGCATGATTACCTCGCCACGCACTTCCAGCAGCTCGGGTACGTTTTTACCCATCAGCTTCAAGGGCACCGAGCGCAGCGTGCGCAGGTTGGAGGTAATGCCCTCGCCGGTGCGGCCGTCACCGCGGGTTGCCCCGCTGACCAGCACGCCCTGCTCGTAGACCAGCGATACGGCGGCACCATCGAGCTTGGGCTCACAGCTGAACTCAATGTCCTCGGCCTGGCATTCCAGACGTTCGGCAACCCGCTCGGCGAAGGCATGAATATCGTCGCGGCTGAAGGCGTTATCCAGCGACAGCATGGGGATGGCGTGGGGCACTTCGGGAAAGCCGTCCGCAGGCGCCGCCCCTACCCGCTGGGTGGGGGAATCCGGCGTCACCAGCGAAGGATGATCCGCTTCCAGCTGTTTCAGGCGCTGCAGCTTGCGGTCATAGTCCGCATCGGTCAACAACGGCTCATCAAGCACGTAGTAGCGATAATTGGCATCATCCAGCGCGGCGCGCAGCTGGCTGATCTCGTCCAGCACGTTAGGGTCAGGCTGACTCATTGAAGCAGGTTCTCATCGACAGACTAAAAGCGGGCGTACAAGTTAACGGTATTATGCAATAAAAAACACCCGCCCTCGGCAAGAGGACGGGTGCGTGATGGCAAGCGCTGTTTAGTGGGCTTGCATATGCCGATGCAGCCGATGCCGCCGCTCGAATTCGTGCACGCGCTGGCGGGCGAACTCGATGGTCTGGGCGGTCATCACGCTGTGGTTTTCATCCTTAAGCTCACCGCCCATATGGCGGACGACTACCATCGCGGTTTCCACCATGGCCTCAAATGCCGCCGAGCTGTCGTGCGCGCCTGGCAAGGGCATCAACAGGGTAATACCCGGCGTGACGAACTCGTCCATTTCCTCGATGGGGAAGGTGCCGGGCTTGACCACGTTGACCATGGAAAACTGCAGTTCGCTGTCGTCGCTTTCGGTTTCAAAGCGATGGAAAACCCCCATTGGGCGGCTGTAGCGCAGGCCACAGGCCATCATCAATTCCAGCAGCTTGCCGCCGTCGAAGCCTTCCGGGTCGCGGGAAAGCACGCTGATCACCACCACTTCTTCGGCGTTGGTCAAGGTTTCCTTGGCATGCTCACCACAGACATCGTGGCGTAGCGCCTTTTCGAGCGCCGGATGGGTACGCACGACCCCTTCCTGTGCTTCGGGCTCGTGCCATGCTTGTTCATCCGCTACCGGCCGGGTGGCTTCTTCAGCGGCATAGCGGGCCGTATCAGCGGCCTGAGCAAGACGCTCTTCCTCGGCGGCCTGGGCGGCCAACTCACGCGCCTGGGCCTGTTCCTGCGCAAGACGAGCGCGTTCTGCCTCGGCGGCTTCCTCAGCCTCGCGACGCTGCTCTGCCTCAAGAGCTTTGCGTTCCGCTTTCTGTTTGGCCAATGCTTCGGCGCGACGGGCCTTTTCGGCTTTTTTCTGCACCCGGGCTTTGCGATGGGCAATCATGCGCTGCTTGAGCGAACGGCCGATCTCTTCAAAGTCCACCAGACGATAGCTTTCTTCGTCGTCATCATCGGGGTGTTCACCGGCGATATCGCTACGCAGCTGTCGGCGCTTGGTCGAGGTCTCGGCGGTTGCATGCTTCGCAAATGCCGCGTCTTCCGGCTCGGCGCGCAGTATCGGGGCATCGTCTTCGCTTGCCGTCGGGCGCTGAACGTCGTGTTCGTCCATGGCGCTCAGGCGTGGCTCGCGGTGCGCCGTCGGCGCGTCTTCGGCAAAAGACGACGTCGCTGGCTCGCGAGGGTGTTCTTCGGGCGCGGGCGTAGGCTCAGGCATTTTCACCTCAGGGCGCTGGGCACGCGTCGATGTCGCTGCGTCGGCGGTGCGCGGGGTGGTTGAGGCGGCAGGTGGACTTGCCTTGCTGGTGCTGCGCTTAAACTGTGAGAGTATCTTGGACGGTCCCGGATGCTCTTGGCGTTCTAACTTGGGTTTCTGACTGAGACCGCTATAGTCGGCGGGCTTAACCACTCGCGCCCCACCGTTGGGAAGTTCCCAGTTTATTTCAGCCTCTTTAGCCTCATCGTCGAACTCGGAGGGTCGACTTGCCGGCGTGTTGCTGACTGCTTGGTCGAGGCGCGGAACGCGACGCTGGCGCTGAAGTCGTCTCACCCCATCAATCACGATGAGGGATACCAACGCCAGCCCTAAAATGATTAGCCACTCTCTTAATTCCATGTTGAACATTCCATGGGTCATTTTGACGGTTGCTAAGGCGCGATGCCTGAAAATTAGACTACTACTATTAAACCTATACTTACCCCAAGCATAGCGCGATTACTACGAAAAGGGCCACTTTTTGCTAATTTTCACGTTATCGCACAGTTTTTAACGTTATTTAAGGCAAAAATTCGACTCTAAAGCGGGTTATAAGTGCCCCAATGCCTACTCATTAATTAACGACCCTGAACGACAGCCGCATCATTTACGTTTGAAACCCTTGCTAGAAAGCCTCGCTTTGCCTTTTAGATCGCCCCGCTGAGTGGGGTGGCAGACGGTGCTTTTCGGCTTTTTGCTAACGCTAACAAGCGCTCAAAAACCCTCTTGACAAGTAATATAGATAAGTTTAGCGCCTTTAGTCACTTTTTTTAACGCTTACTCGACATTTATTAAGCATGGGACCGTTAATAACGTTAATGCATACGCCGCTTAATCCACCAGGGCCGCTGCTTCATCGATGCCCACAGAGACCATCCGCGATACGCCCGGCTCCTGCATGGTGACACCCATTAAGCGCTCGGCGGCCTCCATGGCGATTTTATTGTGAGTAATATAGATGAACTGAACGTTGTCCGACATCTCTTTTACCAGCTTTGCATAGCGGCCGACGTTGGCATCATCCAGAGGCGCATCGACTTCATCCAGCATACAGAAAGGCGCCGGGTTTAACTGGAAGATCGCGAACACTAGCGACAGTGCCGTGAGTGCCTTTTCACCCCCGGATAATAAATGAATAGTACTGTTCTTTTTACCCGGTGGGCGCGCCATGATAGCCACACCGGTTTCCAATAGGTCATCACCGGTCAATGTTAACCAAGCTGTTCCGCCACCAAACACCCGTGGGAATAAAGCCTGTAGTCCCGCATTCACCTGATCAAAGGTATCTCTGAAACGCACGCGGGTTTCCTGGTCGATGCGCTTGATGGCGCGCTCCAGGGTTTCCAGCGCTTCACTAAGCTCGGCGTGCTGGGCTTCCAGGTAGTCACGGCGCTCGGCCTGCTGGTCGTATTCTTCGATCGCCGCCAGGTTGATCGCTCCCAGGCGGCGGATCTTGTCGGTGGTACTCTCCAGCCGCTCCTGCCAGGCGGATTCGCTGGCATCATCGGCGAGCTGTTCCGCCAGGGCCTCGCCATCGTGGCCCAGCTCCGCGAGCTGTTCATCCTGGGTCGTCGCCTTGAGCGCCAGAGCCTGCACGTCCATCCGGCGCTGCTGCAGCTGCTCGCGGCTCTGCTCCAGATTGCGTTCGTGCTGCTGGCGGGCAAGCTCGTCGTTACGCAGCTGCTCCGCCAATGTTTGCGCTTGCTGCCGGGTGTCATTGAGTCGCTGCTCCTGCTGTTCGCGCTGATGGAGCAGTTCTTCGAGTTCTTCGGCGGCCAGCTCATCGGGTTCCAGCAGCGTTTCCCGGGAGGCTTCCAACGCTTCGATCCGCTCGACGAGCCGCGCTTCGCTATCGCTGCTGCGGGCCTGCTGTGAACGCAGGCTACTGCCCTCTGCATTCAAGCGTTCACGCTCGAGCGCCAGCGCCTGCTGGCGGGCCTTCAGCGGTGCGTGCTGCTGGTTCAACTGCTGACGCCGTTCGCGCTGGCTATCGCGCTGTTCGGCGCTGGTGTCGCGGGCCTCAGCAGCGGCGTCCAGCTGTTCCATGGCCTCATGCCAGCGGGCACGCTGCTCGTCGAGAGTAAGCGCTAACTCTGCTTCATCTTCCTGCAGCTGGCGCAGCTCGTCATTCAGCTCGCTGGCGCGACTTTCCAGATGCTCCAGCCGCTGGGCAAGGCTGTGCTCTTTGATGGCCAACTGCTGGCGCGTGGCGGCGTGCGCACGTTCTTCCTCGGCCTGCTGTTCACGGCGGTGCTCGAGCGTTTCGATGGTGTCACTGGCAGCCTCGCACTGCGCTTCGACAGCCGCCAGCGCCTCTTCGTCCTGTTCACGACGTGCCGCCAGCTCAGCGTAGCGGCGGCGCGTGACCAGCAGCGCATCGACGCCCTCACCGTTGGCCTGTTGATGGAGCCAGCCGCGTCCGCGCCATACGCCATCGCGGGTAACGACGCTTTCGCCGGGCGCCAGCGACGCCGCGAGTGCATCGGCCTCGGCGGCGTTTTCTGCATAGTGAATACTTGCTAACCATTCACCCAGCGCGCCTGCGCCGCTGACCAAGGCATCCAGCCGCTGCCCGCCGTGCAGCGCAGGCGCTGCGCGGTCTATCAGGCACCAGTCGGTGCCCAGCGCCTCGGGCAGCGCGTTCAGCTGGTCCGACCCCACCAGGCGGGCATTGAGCCACGGCGCCAGCAGCCAGGAGATGACGCGTTCCCACCCTGGGGTCACCTCGATCGTCTCCCCCAGGCGCGGCGCTTCGCCAAGCCCCTGGGCGGCAAGGGCGTCGCTCACGTGAGGATCATGATCGGCCAGGGCGGCATCGATCAGCGCCTGCAGCGAGGCCAGTTCGCCCTGGCGCTGGCTCAGGTCGGCACGCTGCTGGTCGCGCGCCTGGGTGGCCTGCTGATAAGCGGCCTTGGCGTCGCTGTAGCGCTGCTGCCATTGATCGCGCTCGGTCTCGAACGCCTCGGCGCGCTGTTCGGCGTCTTCGCGCTGGGCCTGGCATTCGGCATGCTCGGCGCGCAGCGCGGTGACATCAGCAAGCTCACCACGCTGCTGATGGCGGCGCTGGCGCTCTGCCTGCAGGCGGGCAATGCGCTGTTCCAGGTCGCGCAGTTGATCCTGACGGCGCTCGGCTTCGCGGCTGGCATCGCGCCAGCGGGTGTCGGCATCGGCCCACTGCTGCTCCGCCGCCTCAAGTGAGGGGCTGGCGTCCGCCAGGGTTTGCTCGAGGGTTTCCAACTGCTCGTCGAGCGCTTCATGCTCGGGCAGCAGTTCCTCGAGCCGCTCATCGATCGCCGCGAGCCGCGCCTGGTCGCCTTCACTGACCCGGCGCTGTTCGTCGAGTTCTCGATGGGCGGTGGCGATATCGTTGGCCAGCTGACTCTCGCGGCTGCGCCGATGGGCCTGATCCTGCTCGAGACGGGCAATCCGCGTCGTGGTTTCAAAGAACTGCTGCTGGTGGCGGTCGAGCACTTCGGAGAGTTCGTCGTGTTGCTCGCGGGCCTGCTCCAGTCGCGTCTCGCACTGGCGAACGCCAAACACGTCCTTTTCGACGGCGATCTCCAGCTCGCGCACGCGGCTTTCCTGCTGGGCCTGCTCGGCCCGCAGCGCGCGACCCCGCAGCAGCGCGAGCTCGCCTTTAAGCTGAAACTCCTGCTGTTTCAGCGCCTGATAGCGTTTGGCGGCCTCGGCCTGGCGCTTCAGACGCTCCAGCTGCTTGTCGAGTTCCTCGCGGATATCGTCAAGCCGCTCGAGGTTTTCCTGGGTGCGGCGCATGCGGTTTTCGGTTTCCCGGCGACGCTCCTTGTACTTGGAAATGCCGGCCGCTTCTTCGAGGGTGGCGCGCAGGTCATCCGGGCGGGCTTCGATGAGCCGCGAGATCATGCCCTGGCCGATAATCGCGTAGGAACGCGGGCCCAGGCCAGTGCCCATGAACAGGTCGGCGATATCCCGGCGGCGGCATTTCTGGCCGTTGAAAAAGTAGTTGGACTGACCGTCGCGGGTCACCAGACGTTTCACCGCAATTTCGTTGTATTGGGCGTAGACGCCGCCCATGGTGCCGTCGCGGTTATCGAATTTGAGCTCAATGGACGCCTGGCCTACCGGCTTGCGCCCCGTCGAGCCGTTGAAGATGACATCGGCCATGGATTCGCCGCGCAGGGTCTTGGCCGAGGACTCGCCCATCACCCAGCGCACGGCGTCGATGATGTTCGACTTGCCGCAACCGTTGGGCCCGACAATCGCGGTCATATTGCCGTCGAAGGGCACGGTGACCGGGTCGACGAACGACTTGAAGCCGACGAGGCGTATCGAGGTTAAACGCATGGCGCGTACACGCTGAAATTATTCAAAAACACGATCAATGGTCACCCTGGTAGCCTCTTGCGCGTCGAGCGGGCCTACCTCGACCCGGTCGACATCGCCCCATAAATCCCCCGCCTGGGGCGTCGACTGACCGCTTGGCGACACACGCACCATCAGGCGGACTTCGCGCGCCTGGGAAATCTGCGCCTCGGCGGACATCGCGGCGCGGTCGTCGAGCACGACGGTCATCGGCAGTTCTGACACCAGGCCCTGAACCACCGCCAACGGCGGCTGTTCGCCTTCAACGTCACGCGCCAAAATAAACAGTTTATCATCACCGTCAACCTGATCGGCCAGGTCAGGATCAAGCGATACGCTGACCCGCACGCCCGGGCCTGAAGCCGCCGGCGTACCATCGCCCTCGCCCAGCCGGCCCTGGGCCACCCGAATGCCCTCGCGCAGGGACGCGGCAATCTCCGGGTCTTCCACGTTGGCCACGGCCCGCCGCCAGCGGTCGATCGCGGTGGCGTACTCGCCCTGGTCGAACGCGTGGATGCCGAGAATACTCAGCGCTGTGGGCTGACGCGAGTCGGCTTCTCGGACCTCGTCGATCAGCGCCTGGACCTCGTCGGTAAGCGTGCGCTCGGCCATGAAGAAGCGCAGCTGCGCGAGCTGGGCAAGCAATGACGGCTCGCGGCCTTCCAGGGCAATCAACCGCTCAAGCGCAGTGACCGCGTTGTCCATCTGGCCGGTTTCCCGGTACAGCGGGAACAGCGTGCTCCACAGATTGGGGTTTTCCGGCTGCTCGCCTATCTGGGCCTCCAGCCGTTCAAGGTAGCGCGCCTGGGAGCCCTCGGGGTCCTCGCGCACGTCCTGACCAATGGCCCACAGCACAAGGTCGTCTTCCGCGCCTTGCTGCTGGTACCACACCACACTGCCCCCGGCCAGCGCGAGCATGATCAGCGGGACCACCCAGCGCCCCGACGCGGGCGACTTGAGCGGCCTGCGCTTGATGGTGGCGGTATCATCGAGCAGGCTGCGCTCCAGCGCCAATTTCTCTTCGTCGTACTGGCGTTGATCCACCTTGCCGTCTTCGTGGGCGGCATCCAGCGCGGCGAGCCGCCGCCGGAAGATGGCCAGGTTTTGCTCGACGGCGGTGTCATGTTGTTCAAACGTCGCCTGGGCGTCGTGCCAGCGGCGAGACTTGCGCAAAGGCAACACCAGCAGCCACAGCGCGGGCAGCAGAACACCGGCGAGCACTATCCACAGCAGCGTCACGATGACTCCTTACGCGCCATCAAGGCATCGAGACGCGCCTGCTCGTCTGTAGTCAGGGCCTTCGCCGAGGCATGGCGCCGGGCCCGCACGATCAGTGCCACCACTACGCCGGCCAGTACCAGCAGGCCAACCGGCAGCCCCCAGAGCAGATAGGTACGCTGCTCGAGGCGGGGATTATAAAGGATGTAGTCGCCGAATCGCTGCACCATGTGGTGGATGATTTCGGTGTCGGATTTGCCCTCCTGCAACAACCGGTAAACCCGCTCGCGCATATCCGCCGAAATGGGCGCATCGGAATCGTCGATCGCCTGGTTCTCGCATAGCGGGCAGCGCATCGAGGCGGTCAGGTCGCGATAGCGTTCCTCCGTCACCGGATCGTCGAAGTCGCGCAGCTCGATGCCCGCTGCCAAGGCGGGCAGCGAAAGGCAAACCAGCACCGTCAGGCCTATCAAGCGTATTAGCGCCATTTTTCCACCTCCGGCAGTAGACGGTCGTGGACATCCTCGGGGGACACATAGCCCTGATGGTGGTAGCGGATCACACCCTGGGCATCGACCAGAAACGTTTCCGGCGCGCCGATGACGCCCAGCTCAAAGCCCAGCTCGCCCTCCGGGTCAAAGATATTGACCTCGAAGGGATCGCCGAACTCGTCGAGAAACGCAAGTCCCGCCTCGCGGGTATCCCGGTAGTTGACGCCCACCAGGCGTATATCGCGCTCGGCGAGGTCGAGCAGTTGGGGCATCTCCTGGCGACAGGCCGGGCACCACTCGCCCCAGACGTTGACCAGCGTCAGCTCGCCCTTGAACAGCGACGGGTCGACACGCCGCGTGGGGTCGCGCAGCGTGGTGGCTTCAAAGTCGGGGAAGTCACGCGCCATCAGCGCCGAGTCGCGCGCTGACGGGTCTTCGGAGAGGCGCACGTAAAAAAACAGCGCCAGACCCAGAAACATCACCGGCATCAGCAGCAAGAGCATACGTCGCTTCATCCATGCCCCTCCTGTACAGGCGTTGCCGGGCGTACGCGGCGATAGCGCTTATCCGCCACCGCCAGCACACCGCCCAGCGCCATCAGCAATCCCCCCAGCCACAGCCAGCGCACAAACGGCTTGTACTGGATACGCATGGCCCAACTGCCGTCGCCCAGGTCTTCCCCCATGGCCACATAGAGATCGCGGAACAGGCCGGGGCTAAGCGCCACCTGGGTCATGGGCATGCCGGTCGCCAGATAGAGGCGCTTCTCGGGCTGCATCACGAACCGGCGTCGGCTGTCGCCGCGCTGCACCTCGATCACGGCGGTGTCGGCCAGGTAGTTGGGGCCGCGACGATCGTTGATCCCGGTCATGGTGAACTGATAGCCCGCGACGGAGACGCTGGTGTCCGGCGCCATGCGCACACTCTGCTCCACCGCATAGTGGGACACCACGGTGGCGCCGACGATGGTCACCGCCACGCCCAGATGGCCGAGTACCATGCCCCAGTAGGACAGCGACAGCCGGCGCAGCGCCTGCCACGGAGAACGGCCATGGCGCAGCCTGTCGAACAGGTCACGACCCAGCGATAGCATGATCCATAGCGCAATCGACAGGCCCAGCGTGACCCAGAGGTTCCACTCACCGCGATACACCAGCGGAATCAAAGCGCCTAAAGCGAGCGCGGCAAGCCCGGCCCACCATAGCCGGCGCACCAGTTCCCCTGGCGAGGTCGACTTCCAGCGCGCCAGGGGCCCGAGCCCCATGAACAGACAGGTAATCACCGTGAGCGGTACAAACAGGGCATTGAAGTAAGGCGGCCCGACGCTGATTTTACCCAGTCCCAGCGAATCCAGAATCAGCGGGTAAAGCGTGCCCAGCAGCACGGTCATCGTCATGGTCACCAGCAGGCCGTTGTTGATCAGCAGCAGGGCATCCCGGGATAGCCAGTTGAACCCCACGGCATGGCTGACCCGCGGCGCGCGCAGCGCGAATACCAGCAGCGACAGCGTGACGGTAATCGCCAGCAGCACCAGAATGAACAGCCCCCGGGAGGGGTCGTTGGCGAAGGCGTGCACCGAGGTCAGCACGCCGGATCGCACCAGGAAGGTGCCCATCAACGACAGCGAGAAGGTGGCAATGGCCATCAGTACGGTCCAGCTCTTGAAGGAGCCACGCTTTTCGGTAACCGCCAGCGAATGCACCAGGGCTGTCCCGGTCAGCCAGGGCAGCAACGAGGCGTTTTCCACCGGGTCCCAGAACCACCAGCCACCCCAGCCCAGCTCGTAGTAAGCCCACCAGCTGCCCAGGGCAATGCCGACCGTCAGAAACGCCCAGGCAATGTTGGTCCAGGGCCGCGCCCAGCGGGTCCAGGCGGCGTCCAGCCGCCCGCCGAGCAGCGCGGCGATGGCAAACGCGAAGACCACGGAAAACCCCACGTAGCCCATGTAGAGCATCGGCGGATGGACGATCAGCCCGATATCCTGCAGCAACGGATTGAGATCAGCGCCGTCCGTGGGCATCGTCAAGAGCTGCCGCTCAAAGGGATTGGAGGTTAGCAGCATGAACAGCAAAAAGCCGCTGCTGATCAGCCCCAGCACACCCAGCACTCGGGCGAGCATATCCCGGGGCAGGCGCTGCGACCGCCAGGCGGCGACGCATCCCCAGCCCGCCAGCATCAGGCTCCACAGCAGCACCGAGCCTTCGTGATTGCCCCAGACCGCGCTCAGCTTGTAGTACCAGGGCAGCAGCGAATTGGCGTTGCTGGCGACGTTGACGACGCTGTAGTCGTCCAGCAGGTAGCTTGCCGTCAAACACCCGTAGGCCAGCAGCAAGAACACGAACTGGCCGGTGGCCATCGGCTGGCCGTAGGCCATCCATAGCGGCCGACGCGTCGCGGCACCGGCGAGCGGTAACGCGGCCTGGATCACCGCCATCAGCAGCGCGATGATCAAAGCAAAGTGGCCGACCTCAGGTATCAGACGGATCAGCATGGGCGCTCCGGCGCCAGGGTGAAAGCGACAAACGATGCAGGCATCACGTATCGTCCTCCTGCTGCCGGCCTATTTCGGCGGCCTTGGCCTGAAAATCGGCGGGGGAGTAGCCGGCGTCTTCCAGCGCCTTCGCCACTTCCGGGGGCATGTAGTTTTCATCGTGGCGGGCCAGCACTTCATCGGCGCGGAAACGACCGTCGTCCTGCAGCTCACCCACCACCACCACGCCCTGCCCTTCACGGAACAGATCCGGCAGGATGCCCTGATAGTCAACCGGCAGATCATCCACATAGTCGGTGACGGTAAACGCCACGTTCAGGCTCTCGGCATCGCGGGACACCGAGCCCACTTTCACCATGCCGCCCGCGCGGATCGAGCGCTCGAGCGGTGCTTCACCCTGGGCGATCTGCACGGGACTGAAAAACAGGTTGATGTTGGCGCGCAGCGCATACAGCGAAAGGCCCACGGCCACGGCCGCCAGGCTGACCAGGGTAACGATGACCAGCAGCTTGCGCTTACGCGTCGGGGTCATGGGATGGCCCTCCTGGAGGGGATGGCGGTTGACGGCGTGCCTGGCGCTTGAGCTGGCGCAGCAATTGCCCCCGCTCCAGCCTGGCGTGCAGCGCAAGCCCCACCATAAAAATGGCGGTGACGCCCCAGGCCGACCACACGAAGCGACCATGCCCGCCCATGGCGGCCCATTCGACCAGGGAGGCTAACGTCATTAGCGGGCCTCCTCGATCAGCGTCTGGACCCATTTTGCCTTGGCTTCACGGCGGAGTATTTCGCTGCGCGTTCGCATTAGGGTAAGAGCAATGAAAAAGCAGTAAAAGCCCAGCACCATGATGAGCAACGGCAGCCACATTTCAAGCGGCATCGCGGGCTTGGAGGTCAGCGTAAACGAGGCCGGCTGGTGCAGGGTGTACCACCAGTCCACGGAGTACTTGATGATTGGAATATTGATCACCCCGACCATCGCCAGTACCGAGGCTGCCCGGGCACCACTATCCCGACGGCCAAAGGCGCCGCGCAGCGCGATCACCCCGATATACAGAAACAGCAGAATCAGCATCGAGGTCAAGCGGGCGTCCCACATCCACCAGGTGCCCCAGGTAGGCACTCCCCAGACCGCCCCGGAAAACAGCGCCACAAAGGTCATGACGGCGCCCAGCGGCGCCATGGCCGCTGCCGCCATGTCGGCGAGCTTGATTTTCCAGACCATGAAGACCAGACCGGCCACTGCCATGGCCACGAACACCGACTGCGCCAGGAAAGCGGCCGGCACATGGACATAAATGATGCGGAAGCTGTTGCCCTGCTGATAGTCGGCAGGCGCAAAGAACAGGCCCCACACGCTGCCGGTCACCAGCAGCAACACCGCCGCCCCCCAGCACCAGGGCTGCAGCCGTGTGCTCAGCTGATAGAACCATTTGGGCGAACCCAGCTTGTGTATCAAGCCCCACATACAGTGCCCATCCCTACCCGTTGATACTGATACGAAGCGACGCCGCGATGGCCCAGGGGGCAAAGATCAGCGCTGCCGCCAGCAATGCCCCCAGCATGGCCAGATGGGGCAGCACGGCGTCGCCCATGATGGCGGCCTGCACCGCCCCGCTGCCAAAAATCAGCACCGGAATATACAGCGGCAGCACCAGCAGCGAGAGTAACACGCTGCCGCGCGGCAAACCGACGGTCAGGGCCGCGCCGATCCCACCGATCAGGCTCAAGCTGGCGCTGCCCAGCACCAGCGACGCCATCAATACTCCGATGCTGTGCATCGGCAGGGCCAGCAGAATGCCAAGCAAGGGGGCCATCAGCGCCATCGGCAGGCCGGTCAACAGCCAATGCGCTGCCACTTTGGCGACGGCTAACGCCGTGAGCGAATACGGCGAGAGCATCATCTGCTCCAGGCTACCATCGTCGAAATCGCTGCGAAAAAGGCCATCCAGCGACAAAAGCGCAGCAAGCAGCGCCGTGACCCATAACAGGCCGGGTGCCATGACCGCCAGTAGCGATGCCTCGGGTGAAATGCCAATCGGAAACAGACTCACCGCCAGGGCATAAAACACCAGCGGATTGAGCACATCGCCGGGGCGTCGCCGCATGCGGTTGAGATCACGCCTCAGGGTAGCGCCCAGCGCAATGCCGAGATGCTGTTGGTCAGCCGACTCGCTGATGACCGCGACACGCCGTGTGGTTTCTGAAAGCGGCAACCCTGGCTCCTTTACCCCAGCGAAATATGACATAGCGGGTGCGCGATATTAAGGGTGTGGTGGGTGGTCATCACAACGGCGCCACCGGCTTGCGCATGAGCCGCTATCTGCGTTTCCAGCGCCGCGACGCCGGCGTGATCAATGGCCGTAAACGGCTCATCCAGAATCCACACGGCGCGTGGTGTCAGGCTCAGCCTTGCCAGCGCAACCCGACGCTGCTGCCCCGCCGATAGTCTTCCTGCGGGGACGTCTTCAAGCCCCTCAAGCCCCATCGTCGCCAGGGCCGCCTCACGCTGTGCTTCGCTGCCGCGTTCGCCGTGTAACGACTGATACCAGGCCAGATTCTCGAGCGGGGTGAGCCCCGCGCTGACGCCGGGAGCGTGACCCAAATACAGTAGATTGGCCGCGAAATGCGCGCGGGCGCGGTGAAGCGGTTTACCCTGCCAACGCAGCGTGCCCGAATAATCCGCCAGTTGGCCGGCAAGGATTTTCAACAGGGTCGTCTTGCCGCTGCCATTGGGGCCATCCACGCGCCAGATGTCACCGCCTTTGACGTCGATATTCAGCCCTTCGAAGAGCCAGCGATCATCGCGCTCGCAGGCCAGCTGGCGGCCTTCCAGACTTAGCGTCACGGCGACTCCCGACACGATTATTGTGTTCGAACTTTAGCTCGAACTCTACACCTTAAGCCCCTCAGTCGCTAGTCGCTCAAGGGGGTTGAGTAGCTGGGTAAATTTTCCCTGGCACTGTATGCAAAAACAGGTTTATACTGGATAAACACTGTATGAAAAAACATGCACCACCTCGTTGACCAGCATGTCTACCGTTTGCCTGCCTAGGGATAGGGCGCTGATTTGGAGAAAGCCGATGAACATGTCGATGAATACCTCATTGCCGCCGATTCGCCCAATGCCAAGCCCTTACACGATCCCGTCGCCGGCAGCACGGATGACGCGTCGCAATACCTACACCCTGAAGGTCCGCGGTAACCGTATGGCCGACTGCAACCTGTTCGATGGTGACGTCATCGTGATTCGGCGCTACCAGCACGATAGCCAGGACGAAACCGTCATCGCCGAGATCAATCAGCAGGCGCTGGCCCTCAGGCAGCTATCGATCAGCCGGGCGGGCGTTCGCCTATGGCTGGATGACGCCCGGCACTCCGAGGTATTTTTGCATAATCGCGATATTCAGGTACTTGGCATGTTCATGGGAATTGAGCATCATCCCGTGACACATTAAACCGCCTGGATCTTCATGCGCTATCGCATACCCCACTTAGCCCAGGGCAGCTGGCACATCGACGAGATCGACGTCGAGAAAAGCCGCTTTATCGCCTGGATCGCACACACGCCCGACCCCGACGCCGTCAATGCCCTGGCAACGGCGGCCAAGCAGGCGCACCCCAGCGCCAGCCATCATTGCCTGGCCTACATAGCAGCCGCTCCCGGTGAGCAGCAACGGATTGGCTTCTCCGATGACGGCGAACCCGGTGGCACCGCGGGCCGGCCCATGTACCACGCCCTCCAGGGCAGTCACCTGGGCGAAATTGGCTGCGTGGTCATTCGTTACTTTGGCGGCACCAAACTGGGCACCGGTGGGCTGGCGCGCGCCTACGCCCAGGCGGTGAATCATGCCCTGGCCACGCTTCCCACCCAGGAAATCGTCGAGCGCGATCATTACCGGGTGCGCTTCGCCTTTGCCGACGAGGCGATTGCCCGGGCATGGTGCGATGAACAGACCATCCCGGTCATTGACGCGCAATACGACGGTAACGGCGTCGCGCTGACGATTGGCTGGCCCAGTGATTGGCCGCTCGACCTTGGCCCACTGGAAAGCCGCCTCAAGCAGTCCCTCAGCGCGCAGGCGATCTCGCTATAAGCAAAAAAACGGCCGCCCCTCTTCAGGGGCGGCCGATTGCGTGGCTATCAAGGCGTTTTAGCCCAGCACTGGTTAACCTAAGTACTTGATCATCACACCCGCGGCCACTGCCGATCCAATGACCCCGGCCACGTTGGGCCCCATGGCGTGCATCAGCAGGAAGTTATGCGGGTTGGACTCAAGCCCCACCTTGTTGGCTACCCGCGCCGCCATCGGCACCGCCGAGACCCCCGCCGCACCAATCAGCGGGTTGATCGGCATTTTGCTCACCAGGTTCATCAACTTGGCCATTAACACGCCAGCCGAGGTGCCAATCCCAAACGCGACAATACCCAGCGCCATAATGCCCAGCGTTTCAACCGCCAGGAAACTATCGGCCATCAACTTGGAGCCAACCGCCAGACCCAGCACAATGGTCACGATATTGATCAAGGCGTTTTGCGCCGTGTCGCTTAGTCGCTCGACCACCCCGCATTCGCGCATCAGGTTACCAAAGCAGAACATCCCCAACAGCGGCGCCGCATCGGGCAGAAACAGCGCCACCAACATCAACAGCAGCAGCGGAAAGACGATTTTCTCCAGCTTCGACACCGGGCGCAGCTGCGTCATGGCGATTTCACGCTCTTTCTTTGAGGTCAACAACCGCATAATGGGCGGTTGTATCAGCGGCACCAGCGCCATATAGGCGTAGGCCGCCACGGCAATCGCACCCAGCAGCTCAGGGGCCAGCATGCTCGACACGTAGATTGAGGTCGGGCCATCCGCCCCGCCGATAATACCAATCGCCGCCGCCTGGTTGAGCGAGAAATCCATCCAGCCCATTGACGATAGCAACACGGCACCAAACACCGTGGCAAAAATGCCGAACTGCGCGGCGGCCCCCAGGAATAGCGTGCGAGGGTTGGCCAACAGCGGTCCAAAATCGGTCATCGCGCCAACGCCCATGAAGATGATCAGCGGCGCGATACCGGTCGTGATTGCCACGGTGTAGAACACGTAGAGCAGGCCGTCGCCATAGCCGGAACTTTTGGCCACGCTTTCCGCACTGGCAATCTGCTCCACCGAGGCCTCGTCAGCTATCATCTGCTGTAGCGAGGTACGCCAGCTGTCGACGCTCGCCTGACTATCCAGACTGCCGCCCAGCGCCGAGGCCAACTGCTCCAGCAGCGCAGGCCGACCGACTTCGATCGCCTGATCAAGGGCCGAGAGCGCCAATCCCGCTTCGGGAATATTGGCGAGAATGCCGCCGAAGCCGATCGGCACCAGCAGCAACGGTTCAAACTTCTTGTAGATGGCGAGGTACAGCAGCAACACCCCCACCGCAACCATCACGACCTGGCCAAGCTCAAGGTTATAAAGCCCGGAGCCTTCCCATAAGGTAACGAGTTTATCCATGTCGGGATCCTTAGAGTTCGATCAGCGTATCGCCGACGGCAACGCTGTCGCCCTCGCTAACGCTCACGGCCGACACGGTTCCGGCGCTGCTGGCGCGCACCTCGGTTTCCATTTTCATGGCCTCGAGAATGATCACCACGTCGCCTTCGGCGACGGTGTCACCCTTACGCACATTGACCTTGAAGATGTTGCCGGCCAGGGGCGCGGTGATTGCCTCGCCGCTCGGCGCCGGCGCGGACGCCTGGGGAGCGGCACTGCCGGTGGCCTGCTCCTTCACGTCGCTGATGTCGCCGCCTTCGGCGACTTCGACGACGAACGCCTTGCCGTTGAGCTTGACGGTGTAGGTTTCCGGTCCACTACTCACAACGGGCGCCTTGCTTTCCGCTTTGGCTGGCACACCGGCGCTTTCTGCCTCGGCCGCCTGGGGCTCGGGCTCAAAGGCATCGGCATTGTCGCGGTTCTTGAGGAATTTGAGGCCAATCTGCGGAAACAGCGCGTAGGTCAGCACGTCGTCCACTTGCTGCTCGCCGTCGGCCAGGCGAATGCCATCGGCTTTGGCATGGTCTTTCAGCTCACCGGCGAGCCTGTCCATTTCCGGCGAGAGGTTGTCCGCCGGGCGGCAGGTGATGGGCTCACCGCCTTCCAGCACGCGCTGCTGAAGCTCGCTGTTGAACGGCGCAGGCGCGGCGCCATATTCGCCTTTGAGCAGCGCTTGAACTTCCTTGGAAATCGACTTGTAGCGCTCGCCCATCATGACGTTCATGACGGCCTGGGTGCCGACAATCTGCGAGGTGGGCGTGACCAGCGGGATAAAGCCCAGGTCTTCGCGCACGCGGGGGATCTCGGTCAAGACGTCGTCCAGCTTATCGCCAGCGCCCTGCTCCTTGAGCTGGCCTTCCATGTTGGTCAGCATGCCGCCGGGTACCTGGGCGATCAGAATGCGCGAATCGATACCACGCAGCGAGCCTTCAAAGGCCGCGTACTTCTTGCGCACGCCGCGGAAGTAGCTGGCAATGTCCTCCAGCAGTTCAAGGTCCAGCCCGGTATCGCGGTCGGTGTCCTTGAGCATCGCCACCACCGACTCGGTGGGGCTGTGACCGTAGGTCATCGACATGGATGAAACCGCGGTATCGACGTTGTCGATGCCGGCTTCGACCGCCTTGAGAATCGTCGCGGTAGAGAGTCCGGTGGTGGCATGGCAATGCAGGTGCACGGGGATCGACAGCTCTTTCTTGAGGCGCGATACCAGCTCATACGCCGTATAGGGCGTCAGCAGACCCGCCATATCCTTGATAGCCAACGAATCCGCGCCCATTGACGCAATGGTCTTGGCGAGGTCAACCCAGCTATCCAGGGTATGGACCGGACTCACCGTGTAGGAAATGGTGCCCTGGGCATGGCCGCCAACCTGGCGTACCGCCTTGATGGCGCGCTCGAGGTTACGCGGGTCGTTCATCGCATCGAACACCCGGAACACGTCGACGCCGTTGGTCTTGGCGCGCTCGACAAACTTGTCCACCACGTCGTCGGCGTAATGGCGATAGCCCAGCAGGTTCTGACCGCGCAGCAACATCGCCTGGGGCGTATTGGGCATGGCCTCTTTCAGGGCGCGGATGCGCTCCCAGGGGTCTTCGCCCAAATAGCGAATGCAGGCGTCGAAAGTGGCGCCGCCCCAGGTTTCCAGTGACCAATAACCGACCTTGTCCAGCTTTTCCGCGATAGGCAGCATGTCCGCCAGGCGCAACCGGGTGGCAAACAGCGACTGATGGGCATCGCGCAGGACGACATCGGTAATGCCTAGTGGGCGTTTTGTTTCGTTCATGGCTTGGCTCGTAGTCAAGGAATGTTTATTTGTAGTAAAAATAACAAAATTATGGCCGGTTTGCGTGAATCACCCCGGCAAACAAGGAAAGTTAACGACGTATTTTAGTACGATAACGGTGCACTGCAGCACTGATCACGGCGAGGGTTTCATCATCCTGTGAGGCTGGTTTGGCTGCCGGCGGGGTAGTAGCCCGCGACGCGGCCGGTGCGGGCACGGGCTGAAAACGCCTGATGACGCCTGACATGAGCGTCAGCGAAAACACCAAAACCCCAAGAAAAACAAACACAAACCCCATGCCCAGTGCCATCAGGCCAAGACCTTCCTGTAATAGTTCAGGATCCTGCATAAGGCATCTCCTTCCTTATAGCCGATAAGACCATCAACGCGACTGCTCATTGACGCTTGGCGCAGTGCTGGGAATACACTAACCTGCCACACCCTATGAAGAATGCAATGGCGCGATGGTTTAAGTCATGGTTGTTAATTTACTACATAAAGGCGAAATTGGACTAGCCCCCATGGAGGGCGTGATCGACGCCGTTACCCGCGAGCTACTAACGGTCACCCCCGGGTTTGACTGGACGGTGACCGAGTTTGTCCGCGTGGTGGACGCGCGCCTGCCGCCGCGCGTGTTTTACAAGCACTGCCCCGAACTCGCCCAGCCCCGGGTCGCCACCCCCAGCGGCGTCCCCGTCCATTTACAGCTGCTGGGCGCCGACCCAGTGGCCCTCGCCGCCAATGCTCGCCAGGCGCTGTCGCTCGGGGCACGCAGCATCGATCTTAATTTCGGCTGCCCAGCCAAGCTCGTCAATCGCCACGACGGCGGGGCATCGCTGCTGCGCCAGCCCGAACGCGTCTATCAGGCTGTGAAAGCCGTGGCTTGCGCCCTCGACGGCGAAATTCCCGTCACCGCCAAAATACGCCTGGGGTTTTCCAACCGACGGCTGGCCGTTGCCTGCGCCCAGGCTACCGAAGCAGGCGGCGCGGCTCGCCTGGTGGTCCACGGCCGCACCCGCGACGAAGGCTATCGCCCACCCGCCCACTGGGAGTGGATCGCCAGGATTCGCCACCACGTGTCGCTGCCGGTGGTCGCCAACGGCGACATCTGGACGCTGGAGGACTACTGGAAGGCGCGCACACTGTCGGGCTGCCAGGATGTCATGCTGGGCCGCAGCGCGCTGGCCGACCCCTGGCTGGCGCCCAGAATACGACACTGGCAGAGCACCGGCGAACGCCTGGCCGACACCACCTGGCCAATGCGCGCCAGCGTTCTCGAGCAGTACGCGCACCGCCAGCGCCAACAGCTTCCCGACCGGGTGGTGGTCTCGCTGGTCAAGCAGTGGCTTGCGCAGATGCGCCAGGGAAACGCGGAGGCCGACCGACACTTTCAGCGCGTCAAGCGGATCACCGACCTGGACACCCTGCTTGAAAGCCTGGTTGTACCCGCCAGGACCGCCGAGACGGCATAAAAAAAGCGCCCTACCGTTAAGCGGGGCGCTACACACGATCGCAAGACTCAGACGCGAGCCATCTGAGCCTGGCTAGAAAACAGAAAACCCGCCCTTGTAAAAGGACGGGTTTAGAATCTGGCGCGCCCGGGAGGATTCGAACCTCCGACCCTCTGATTCGTAGTCAGATACTCTATCCAGCTGAGCTACGGGCGCGTGGATGCTATTCCACGTTGGCTATCTTTAAACACGGGTAAAACAACATCTTAAAAAGGTGGCGCGCCCGGGAGGATTCGAACCTCCGACCCTCTGATTCGTAGTCAGATACTC